>Ga0207646_10002210_pt1 | contig 23166 bp, 18 predicted proteins | sample KBSK5502metaG_FD_184343 | JGI IMG/M metagenome (GOLD analysis project Ga0207646, IMG submission 184343) | Corn, switchgrass and miscanthus rhizosphere microbial communities from Kellogg Biological Station, Michigan, USA - KBS K5-50-2 metaG... | ecosystem: Host-associated > Plants > Roots >... | reverse complement strand
CTTTTCCTTTTTTTTGCCATCGCGGTAGAGTGGATCGAGCAAGAGTCAAGCGGCTCTCGCTGAGCGCGAGCGCGTCGCTGCTCCCACCAGCCGGAAAGCGCCGAAAGGGATGTGGTCCCTGCCCTCAAAGAGCGCCACGGAGGAAGAGATGCCCGCGGCAATGCCAAGATTTTTCCTAACGGTTTTAGTTCTGGTCGCGGCGAGCTGGTCGCCCGCGTATGCTCAGCGAACGCAACTGAAGCCTGGGTGGAACACGTTCTCACCCCAGCAGGACATTCAAGTCGGCAAACAGGCCGCACTTGATGCGCAGAGGCAACTGCCGCCGTGCAATTTGCCGAGAGCAGACGCGTACCTGACGCAACTTGGCAAAAAACTGGTTGCGCATCTCAATACCGGCGGAACGGAATATCCGTGGGAATTTCACTGCGTAAACGATCGCGCAATCAATGCCTTTGCGCTGCCCGGCGGTTTTGTCTTTGTGAATCGGGGCGCCATCGAAGTGGCCGACAATGAAGCCCAGCTCGCCGCGGTGATGGCGCACGAGCTCTCGCACGTTGCGCTTCGCCATGGCACGAACCAGGCTACCAAAGCGCAGGCGGCGCAATTTGGTGTGGGAATTTTTGGCGCGCTGTTTGGCGGAAGCACAGGTGGGGCGCTGCTCACGCAACTGGGGAGCTTCACCGCAGGCGGCGTTCTCTTGCGTTATTCTCGTTCCGCCGAGACGCAGGCAGACGTGATGGGCACACAGGTCCTTTACGACTCCGGGTACGACCCGCGAGCCATGGCGCAATTTTTTGAAAAACTCGATCAGCAGACGAAGGGCAAAAATCCCCCGGAATTTTTGAGCGATCACCCGAATCCCGATCATCGCGTCGAACGCGTGGACGAGGAAATCCAGAAGCTTGGCGGCGCTCCGCCGAATGCGCGACGCGACTCGGCGGAATTCGAAGCGGTGAAAAGGGAAGTAATGGCCCTGCCAGTGGTGAAGAAAGTGCCGAAAGCCGCAGCTGCTACGCCGACTGGAAATGGTCCATCGGGCGCGCCGCCGGCCCCATCGCCGAATTTCGCTACGTATCAGTCCTCCGGCTACACGCTGCAGTATCCCGACAATTGGAAACAGTTTGGCGGTGAAAACTCTGTGGCTTTCGGTCCCGAGGGTGGGGTTGTGAACGACGGCAGCGGGCACGGCGCAATGGCCTATGGCTTAACCATTGGAACCGCGCCGCAGCAGGCAAACGCGAACGACTCCGGCAGCGTGCTGACAAACGCCACCCAACAGATCATCAGCGAGCTACAACAGAGGAATCCAAACATGAAGGTCGCGCGCCAGCCGCAATCCGTGAAACTCAATAACGAACCCGCGCTCTCCACCTATCTTTCGAACGATTCGCCGGGCGGCGGGCAAGAAATCGACTGGCTGATCACCGTCGAGCGGCCCGAAGGCGTGCTGTATTTCGTGTGCACTGCCCCGCAAAACGATTTCGACAACTATCACAAGACTTTCAACGCAATTCTGGACAGCGTTCGCTTCAGCCACTGACTCGTTTCGCACATTGTTCAATACCAAAGAAAAAGGGCGGCCTCGACGACCGCCCTTTCCCCCTGCCAGAACTGCTTGCGGTTAGTTCTTGTCGTCTTTGTCGCCATCCGTGAAAATGAACGGCAACACGCTGGTTTGTTCTTTGCGAACTGCATCGAGCTGGTTCGACTCGATGCCCAGCGCCTCCAGAATCGTCACGGCCACCTGTGAAGTCACGACAGGCGTTTTAACTTTGCGCGCATCCAATGATGGGTTCGAAACAATTAAGCCAACGTTCGTGTCGCCGAAGCTGAGTCCGCCGTGCTCCGCGATTTTTTTGGTAGAGGCGGTGTAGATCGTACCGTAATCCGGCTGGACGATGATGTCCGGCGTTCGGCTGTCTGTTAGCGGACCGTTAAATCGTGCCTTGAGTTCCGCTCCCGCAAGCACTTCTTCGATGAACAAGTCGTTTGCGTGGGTGTTCAGGTACGCCGCAACTTCCCGCGTCTTGCTCTGATCCGGCAGCCAGATCAAGGCAATGTCGTCGTCCTGCACAAAGCCGCAGGGTCCCGTGAAGCATGCCGCCGCTGCTGCAAGTACGGCCGCGGCTGGATTCGAATTCGCGTCCGGCAAAGCTGCCACTAGGTCCGCGAAGTGTCCAGGCTTGTTCACCTTTACGGGATTAATTGGCGACTGGCCATGCTTGGCGCTTACGATGATCAACGTCGAATCGTAAATGCCCTGACTCTTCAATGCTTTGATGAAGCTGCCTAACGCGTCGTCCGTCTTTTTCAATCCGTAAGCTAGCACAGCAGTCGGCGCACCCGCGCCATCCGTGTAGCCGCCTGCCTGGCCGGTGAACAGCGTGTCGGCTGTACAGCTTCCGTCTCCATTGTCCTTTTCGAGTTTCTGCCCGACGCTCACCGCCTGGAAGTTCATACCAAACACAACGGGCACGCCAGGTCCTGGCGTGCCGTCGTGACGCAGCCCGTGAATCTCATTCAGAATTGCAGCGACTTTCAGTTGGTCATTCGCAACAGTGCAAACCACACTCACCGTATTATCCAGTCCATTGACGTTCGTAATTTCAGGCGTGTAAAGATCCTGCACGCCTTTGCCTGACGGGCCGTTCACCAGATCGTAGGCAGGATGCTTATCCGCCCACGCCGTGTGGCCTCCCGACGCTCTCACCACTTCGAAAATCGTGTTGCTGCGGATCGCGTTGTGCGGAAACAGTCGAACGCATTTGCCGTTTGCATCGATGTGGTTCGGCAGCGTGGCCGGGTCGAGGACGTTAACCGACACGTTCCCCGAACTGTATTTATCGGTCGACTCGTCAAAGATCATCGGGTTGCCAGCCTGGCCTGAGCACGAGGTGTTCGTCGGATCAAAAATCGTGCGGTCATAGCTGACGTCGTAGAAGAGTCCGTGGCTGACCGGCGAGCCACCCGTCACGAGCGCCAGCAGTCCAGGGAAAGAATCGGAAAGAGCAGGCGTCCGCGCATTGCTAAACGTGACGCCGTGGTTGCTGAGCGCCGCCAGCGCGGAATCCGGATGCGCGGCCACATAATTTTCTACGTCCAGGGAATGAAGGCCATCCACGCTAATCAGCAGCACGTGCTTGATCTTGTGGCCACGCAATTCGTCATCACCCGCGCGTGCCGGAATCGTCCGACCGAGCAGGGCGAGACCCAGAGCAATCGTTGCGATGCTTTTTCTCAAGAAAATTCTCCTTTTATGACTACGCGACCTGGGCATGTGCCAACATGCCGCTCAACGTTAGGGCCTGCGTGTTACGGAACGGAGAACGCGAGGTAGATGCAGGATAAATCCGAGTATGAAATTCTTTCAGGGAACGGCGGAATTCAGCATACGTTGAGTACCATCAGCAATAGGATGGGACTGTTTAGCCGGATCCGGCTAGCTTGCGACACTCGGGACCGCCTCGAGCTGCGCATCGCGCAGATCCGCGGCACGCACCAGTGCTGCCGTAATGCTGGGGCAAATATTTTCCGCTCCGACATGGCGTTCGAATTCGGCTTGTTTCATCAGTTGCGCCGGCTGTTCTCTCGCGCCACACAGCAGCAGGTGGCGTCCTGAGGCGTGGAGCTGGTCGGCGAGTTCGCGGATCGCGCCAAGCCCTGTCGCATCGATCGCGGTCATATTTCGCAAACGTAGAACCACGATTGGCGGCAATTCGTTCAAGCCTTCAAGAATGTCCGCGAACTTGTCTGTCGCGCCAAACAGAAACGGGCCGTGCACGCGATACACCACCGCGTAGTCCGGAATGTCTTTGCCCTGCAGAACGTGCACGCTGCTATCCGCCACGTAATCGCGCGTCACTCTTGTTACGGTTGTCGTCCGCGAAACTTTGCGGATGAAGGTCAGCGCGGCAAGAATCATTCCAAATTCCACGGCAAACGTCAGATCTGTCACTACCGTCAACGTCAGCGTCAGCAGCCAGATTGCGATGTCTGCCTTCGACAACTTCAAAATCTCGGGAATCTCTTCCCAGTCGCCCATGTTGTAGGCGACCATCAACAAAATCGCCGCCAGGGCCGCCAGCGGAACGTCTTTCACTAACGGCGCCGCGAACAAAATGATCGCCAATAGCGTCAGCGCATGAATCATTCCCGCCACCGGCGTCTTCGCGCCCGCGCGGACGTTTGTCGCCGTGCGCGCAATTGCGCCGGTTGCAGGCAATCCGCCAACCAGCGGCGAGAGAATGTTCGCAACACCTTGCGCCATCAACTCCACGTTGGGATTGTGTTTGTCGTTGCTCATTTTGTCCGATACGACCGCGGACATGAGCGATTCAATTGCTCCGAGCATCGCCACCGTAAGCGCGGGAGAAAATAGCTGACGAACGGTGTCGTAATGCAGTTGCGGCACGACAAAATGCGGAAGCCCTTTTGGGATTCCGCCAAACCGCGTTCCTATCGTTTCCACTCCCAGGTGAATCAGCGCAACGGCCGCCGTCGCGCCAAAACACACCAGAATCGCGCCTGGCACTCGCCTTGCATATTTCTGGCAGGAAATCATCACCGCCAGCGAAATCACCGCAAGCAGTGTTGCCTCCCAGTTCAGAGTCGGGAAGGCGCGCGCCAGTGCCGCCATCCGGTGAAAAAAATCGCCCGGAACTTGATCCAGCCGCAGCCCGAAAAAATCCCTGATCTGCGTGCTCGCAATGAGAATTGCAATTCCGTTCGTGAAACCGACAATCACCGGGCGCGGAAAATATTTCACCGCTGTACCCATTCCGGTGATTCCCAGCAGCACCAGCATCACGCCGGCCATCATGGTGCACGCAAACAGTCCGTCGATGCCGTACTTTGCGATGATTCCGGCGACGACCACCACGAACGCGCCGGTCGGTCCTCCGATTTGCGTCTTTGAACCGCCGAACGCCGAGATCACAAAGCCGGTAACAATGGCGCAATAGAGCCCGGCTTGCGGCGAAACTCCCGAGGAGATTGCAAACGCCATCGCCAGCGGCAGAGCAACCAGGCCGACGGTGACACCCGCACCGAGATCGGCGGCGAATTTTTCCCGGTCATAATTTCGAAGGAGAATTACGGACTTTGGCAACCACGCATCAATTGCGGACGACATAAGTTTTTAGATCCTGCGCGAAGGAACAACTGCACAAATCATAGCAAGGGCATTCAAGAGCCCGCTCTGCTTCCTCGACGGAGTGTGTCGCGTTTGAAATGACAACCGGCGCGGTCGTATTTAGTCCGCAGCTTTGCTTTTCGCCGCGGACTTCCAGCGAAGTACCGGCTTTCGCGCCGCGCCAACTTCATCAAGCCGCTTTACCCGTGTTGTATGTGGCGCCCTCTTCACAATTTCAGGCGCCGTAGCGGCTTCCTCCGCGATCGCCTTCATCGCATCGATAAACAGATCGCATTCTTCTTTCGATTCCGATTCTGTCGGCTCAATCATCAGTGCACCCGGGACGATCAGCGGAAACGCCGTCGTATACGGATGAAATCCATAATCAATCAGGCGCTTTGCGATATCCATGGTGTTCACGCCGTTGCGTTTTTGAATGGCGTCGCTGAATACCACTTCGTGCATCGAGGGCAGGGAATAAGGCAGATCGAAAACGCCCTCCAGATGTTTGCGAATGTAATTCGCGTTGAGCACCGCGTCTTCTGTCGCCTGTCGCACGCCGGGCCCGTACGCCAGGATGTATGCCAGCGCGCGCACCAGCACGCCAAAATTTCCGCCGAATGCGCGAACTTTGCCGATGGAGTCCGGACGCACCTGCTCCAGCGCCAGCTTTCCGCCAGCTCGCTCGACGAGAATCGGCACGGGACGGAACGGCTCCAGAATTTTCTTCATCGCGACGGGGCCTGCGCCAGGCCCGCCGCCACCGTGCGGAGTGCTGAACGTTTTGTGTAAGTTCAAGTGCATCACGTCCACGCCCAGTTCGCCCGGCCGCGTCACGCCGGTCAGCGCGTTCATGTTCGCGCCGTCCATATAGAGCAGCGCGCCCCTGGCGTGAAGAATCTCTGCGATCTCGGGAATCCGTTCCTCGAAAATTCCCAGCGTCGAAGGATTCGTAATCATCAGCGCCGCGACGTCGTCCGTCACCAGGTCCCGCAGTTTGTCCACATCGATCTGCCCGTGCGATTCGGACTTGATATTTTCGACTTGGTAGCCGGCAATCACGGCTGTCGCGGGATTTGTTCCGTGCGCCGAGTCTGGAATCAAAACTTTCTTCCGCGCGTTCCCTTGCTTTTCGAGGTACGCGCGAATCAGCAGCAATCCCGTCAGCTCGCCCTGCGCGCCCGCGGCCGGCTGCAGCGTGATCGAATCCATCCCCGTAATTTCAAGCAGGCATTTCTCAAGCAGGTGCAGAATCTTCAGGCAGCCTTGCGATAACTCTTGCGGCTGGTAAGGATGTTCTGTCGCGATCCCGTCAAGCCGGGCGACAAACTCGTTTACGCGCGGATTGTATTTCATCGTGCAGGAGCCCAGCGGATACATGCCGAGGTCGATCGCGTAGTTCCATGTGGAAAGCCGCGTAAAATGGCGAATCACCTCGATCTCGCTGACCTCCGGAAATCCTTCGACGCCTTCGCGGCGATGCTGAGGTCCAAGCGATTTCGCAGCATCTACTTTCGGCACGTCGAGCGGCGGTAGTTCAAACGCCCGCTTTCCGGGCGACGATTTCTCAAAAATCAGCCCTTCGTTCTGGTTGGTGTGCCGCGACGCCTTTTTGATTTTCCCGTTCATCTTTTCCATCGACTCATTTCCAAGCCTGTGTCCATTCGCCGTGTCAACTTAGAGGGGCTTCGCAAGAATATTTCTCAATGCAGCTGCAAACCGCTCGATCTCCGCGCGCGGCGTTGTTTCCGTCACACAAACGAGTCCGTGTTTCGTAAGTTCCGGATATGCTGTCCCCAGTGCGAGCGGCCCTGCGATCTTTTCCTTGAGCAACTCTCCGCTGATCATGCGCATCGACCTCGGAAACTCCAGCGTGAACTCATTGAAAAACGGACCATCGAACGCACGTCTCACTCCCGGAATCCTCTCGAGTTCGCTTAGCGCAAACTGCGCTTTGGCCAGATTCTGTTCCGCCATCTCGCGCAGCCCTTCTTTGCCGAGCAGTGCCAGGTGTACAGTCGCCGCAAGAGCGCAAAGGGCCTGGTTTGTACAAATATTCGAGGTCGCCTTCTCGCGTCGGATGTGCTGTTCGCGCGTCGCCAGCGTCAGCACAAAACCGCGCTGTCCTTCCGTGTCTGTCGTTTCGCCCGCGAGCCGCCCAGGCATCTGCCGCACAAATTTCTCGCGCGAAGCAATCACGCCCGCGAACGGGCCCCCATAGCTCGGCGGCAATCCAAAACTCTGCGCTTCCATCGCCACGATATCCGCTTCCGCTGGCGGCTTCACCGCTCCAAGCGACACGCCCTCGGCAATCGCCACCACCAGAAGCGCGCCTCGAGCGTGGGCAGCGTCCGCAATTCCCGGCAGCGTTTCGAGTACGCCAAAAAAATTCGGTGACTGCACAATCACTGCAGCAACGTCGTCCTTCAATGCGTTTTTGATTGCAGCAACATCCACGGCGCCGGTTTTTGTGTAGCCAATTTCTTCCACGTGAAGCCCAGAGTTCTTCGCGTACGTCTGCAGCACTTCGCGATATTCCGGATGAACGGACCGAGCTACCAGCACACGGCTGCGTCCTGTCAGCCGCTCCGCCATCAACGCCGCTTCAGTAGTGGCCGTCGCTCCGTCGTACATCGAGGCGTTTGCGACCTCTTGCTCCGTCAACTGGCACATCAGGGTTTGAAATTCAAAAATGGCCTGCAATGTGCCTTGAGTGATTTCTGCCTGGTATGGTGTGTAGGAAGTCAGGAACTCGCCGCGCAGCAAAATTGTGTCCGTAATCACCGAACGCAAATGTTGGTACACGCCTGCGCCCAGAAAACTCGTATACCCAAGCGAATTCTCGTTCGCGCGTTCCTTGAAATAACCGATGACTTCGGCTTCGGAAAACGGTCCTGGCAATTTCAGCGCATCGCGCAGCCGGTATTTTTCAGGAATGGATTCGAACAGTTCGTCGATCGATTTTGCGCCGATGGCGGCAAGCATCTCCTGCCGCTCGGCGGGACTCTTCGGGAGGTAGCGCATCAGGCCGAGGCTTCCTTGCCTTTCGCCGCAATGTACGCTTCGTACGCCGCGCTATCCATTAACTTGTCGAGCTCCGCAGGATTCGCCAGCTTGATTTTCACGAGCCAGGCCGCTCCGTGCGGGTCAGAATTAATCGTTTCCGGCTTATTCTGCAATTCGCCGTTCGCTTCCACAACTTCTCCGGATGCCGGCGCGTAAATTTCGCTCACTGCTTTCACCGACTCTACCGTTCCAAATGACTTGCCCGTTTCAAGCTTCTTGCCCGCGGCGGGCAATTCGACGAACACCACGTCGCCCAACTCGCTCTGTGCGTAGTCGGTAATGCCGATTTTCGCCATGCCGTCTTTCGCATCCACCCACTCGTGTTCTTTCGTGTAGCGATAGTTCGTTGGATATGCCATCAGACACTCCTTGGAGAATTTTTTCGTCAGTTCGAACCGGCTGCTTGCGGCGCTGATTTCTTTACACGCTTGTAAAACGGTGTTGCCACCACTTGCGCTTTCACTCGCTGCGTCCTTACTTCCACAAAAAGAACTGTGTTCAAAGCAGCCAGCGCCGGTGGCGCATACGCCAGCGCGATATTTTTGCCAAGCGTCGGCGAAGGCGATCCGCTTGTAACCACTCCAACCTCTTCGCCCGCCGCGTCAAAGACTTTATACTCATCGCGGGCAATTCCGCGCTCCAGCATTTCCAATCCAACCAGGGTACGCTCTGGCCGCGCAGCAGCCGCCTTTGCCAATGCCGCGCGCCCGATAAAGTCGCGCTTCTCCATCTTGCAATAGCGTTCGAGCCCCGCTTCCCATACATTAATCTTTTCGCTGATCTCGTGCCCGTAGAGCGCCATCTTTGCCTCGAGCCGTAGAGTGTTTCGCGCGCCCAGCCCGCACGGCGCAATTCCAAACTCCTTGCCCGCATCCATCACTGCATTCCACACTTTTTCGCTCGTCACCACATCGCTGGGCGCGTAAATCTCAAATCCGTCTTCGCCGGTGTAGCCCGTCCGCGCGATCAGTCTTTCGGGCAGTCCGCAAACCGTTCCGTGAGTAAACCAGTAATTCTTGATGGCGTCCAAATTCGCGTCGGTTAGCTTCCGCAAAACATCGACTGCCCGCGGCCCTTGAATCGCCAGTTGCGTATACGCGTCGCTCAAATCCTCAACCACGCAGTCGAATTCCTTCGTATTCTCCCGAACCCACGAAATATCCTTTTCTCGAGTTCCCGCATTGATCACGAACAGAAAATCATCTTCGCCGAGTCGATGCACGATCACATCGTCCACAAATGTTCCCGCAGGGTAGAGCAGCGCAGAGTACTGTGCCTGACCGACCGCCAGCTTCGACGCGTCGTTCATGCTCAAATGCTGCACCGCAGCCAGCGCGCCTCCAGGCGTTCTCCCCGTTCGAATCCGGATATCGCCCATGTGGCTCACATCAAAAACACCCACACTATTGCGCACGGCTTTGTGCTCCGCAAGCAAGCCGCCGGTCGCCGGATATTCGACCGGCATGTCCCAGCCACCGAAGTTCACCATTCTCGCGCCCAGCTTGCGGTGCAGCGCGTTCAGCGATGTTTTCCGGAGTTCAGCCGACCGCTCAGCGGTCGCGCCTGAATTTGTTGTGGGAGTTGTGACGGATTCCATTCCGTTTTCTCGGGCAGAAATCGATACTAGCACGCGCTCCGAAACCCGTCAAAGAACCTCGCACAGCGAAGGAAAACTCTATACAACAACAAGCTGGCTAGTGCCGCATAGTAGCCCACCGTTTACTTCTTATCGTCCAAGGGCAGGGTGCTGTGACAGAAAGTCGCCCCAGGCTGCTAGGCGAGTGCCAAATTCAGATTCTCTATTGCCTCGTCGATCTCAGCAGTACTCTTGTAGCCGACTGTAACGCAATCGACCCCGGCGTCCTTGAACGCGAACTTCATCGCTGCCTTGCGGTCCTCACGGTTGAACGTGCCCTCTCCCACAAGCTTCATGCTGATTACGCCCATTCCTTCTTTGCGGATTTCTTTAACGTGGGTGACCACTTCGCCGATATTTCCGAGTCCGTTCGTGTTGTAATCCTCGGCGTCCATTCTGATGCCTTTATGATTTACCCGGATCATTGCGATGTCGAGCCACTTGTTTCCGGGGACTTGGCGCAACGCCGGGAGACCATGAACGGACGCGCCGTGACTTACCACAGCCTTCTTCGACTCAGATTCCAGAATTCCATCCTGCCACCGTCTCGTGTCTGTCGGCCATGTCGCGGTATGTTGCCAGTGCAGCAGCATCACGTCGAAGTATTCGGCATTCGCGAGTTTGCGCAATTCGTCGATTTTTGCTTGCGGATTCACACCTTCCCTGGTGGTCATCTTCGACATAAGGCGATAACCATCGCGCGGAATGCCCTTCAGCGCGACTCCGAGCATCCTGTGCATGTCGCCGTAAGACTCAGCAGTCTCGAAAAAGCGAATGCCCCGATCGTAGGCGTAGCGCACCAGCCTGGTAAACCCGTCTTGCCCCAAGTCGCGCTGTACCTGGCCGCTGAAGCTCCCAGTGCCAAACGCGAGTCGAGTCACCTTCACTCCAGATTTTCCTAGCCTTACCCAGTCTGACGCCGACTGGCGCTCAGCTCTCAGTGGCAGGCTTCCGCTGACGGCAAGCGCGCCGGCGGCGAGTCCGGTCTTAAGGAATTCACGTCTGCTGTGGTAAGGCACTGATGCACCTCCAATTGGGCGAAATGGTACCTGTGATACTCCATCGCATCGTTTCACCACGTCAGTATCTTGCTGGAGCTCTATCCCTGCAAGCAACTGTCGAAGGCAGGCGGTTTACACTCACGAGGAAGAATGCGATTCGTCAAAGCCCTGATTGGTTCCCTTATCGGAATTGACCCTCCGTGCGCCCGCGCGATCGGAGCGGTTATTCGGCTCATTTCTCACCTGCTGCTTGCCTTCATCCAATGCAAAACAGATAATCCGGCCACCGAGCTGCCTATGGCCACGCCACGAATTGCCAACCAAAAACTTGGTCCGCTTGCTCCGGCCCTATCACTTCTCGCGTTGGTGCTATTCATCAACTATATTGACCGCGGAAACCTTTCCATCGCTGCGCCGCTGCTCAAGGAGGAACTCCACCTCTCTTCCTCGCGCCTCGGGATTCTGTTTTCCGCATTTTTCTATACGTACACCGCCTGTGTCTTTTTCATGGGGTGGCTGGTCGATCGTTTCGATGTAGATATCGTCCTCGCCGCCGGATTTCTTCTCTGGTCGGTAGCCACCGCGTTAACCGGATTCGCGCACGGTTTCGCCTTGCTGTTCGCTTTTCGCCTGCTGCTCGGCATCGGCGAATCGGTCGCGTTTCCAGCCACCTCAAAGATTCTTGCCCGCCACGTCAGCGAAACCCATCGCGGATTCGCCAACGGGTTGCTCACCGCTGGAATGAAGATCGGCCCAGCCGCCGGAAGTCTCGGCGGCGGACTGCTGATGGCTTCCTACGGCTGGCGCGCTGTTTTCGTTGGCGTTGGATTGGGCAGCTTGCTCTGGCTTCCTCTGTGGTGGAAATGGCGGCCAAAGAGCACCGCAGAATCCCGCGCCATTCCGTCCTCGACTTCCATCGGCTTCCTCGAAATCATGTTCCGCCGCTCCTTTTGGGGAGCTTCCGCGGGTCACTTCTGCGGCAACTACGTTCTGTACTTCCTCGTGACCTGGTTACCGTCTTATCTGGTTCAGGCGCGCGGTCTTTCCATGCAGCAAATGTCAAAAATCGCCGCTGCCTATTACGCGACCGAAGCTCTATTCGCGCTGATCGCCGGCTGGGCAACCGACGCCTTCGTTCGCCGCGGCAGCAGCCCTACCGTCGTTCGCAAAGCGGCCATGGGCGTCGGTCACGTCATCTCAGCTCTCGGCCTGATTGCCTGTGCCTTTGCCGGACCGAACACTTATCTGATCGCTCTCTTCTTCATCGCGCTCGGCTCCGGGATGCTCGGTTCGGGAATTTTCGCCTGCGCTCAAATTCTCGCCGGGCCGCGCACCGCGGGAAGGTGGGTCGGCCTGCAAAATGGTTTCGCAAATTTCGCCGGCGTCATCGGTCCCGCTTTGACCGGTTTCGTGGTTAGCTGGACTGGCAGTTTCACGGTCGCACTCGCCATCACGGCCCTCGTTTCTCTCGCGGGAGCTCTCTCCTGGACGCTCGTGGTCGGATCTCTTGAGGAGATTTCTTGGGATCCTGAACCTGCTCGGCTACCCCGTCTCTGTCGGCGCTTCTGGTTAACAACTGCTTTCAATTGGAGACATTCGTCGCCGGAATGAAAACGTATTCTTGCCGCAATGCTCCACGCTCAGGTAAAGTCTTTTTTGAGGAGACAGCGATGCCCGCCGGCCCGGTCCTCTGTACGCAGTGCGACAAGCCCGAGTACCAGTGCACCTGCGAAAAGTATTGCACCATCTGCAAAGGCATGGAAAACGTTCGTCTCTGCATGGACGGCCTATATTATTGCCCGGATTGCCGGGAAGCTTGTGACGTCACTCTCGCGGACACCCGTGGCCACTGACCCGAAACGCATCGAGCTGCGTCTTGATGCCGACCCGTGCTTTGCCGCTGCTGCGGGTGGCGCGGTGCGCTATCTCGCTGAAGCCTCCGGATTGCCCGAGGAAGTTTGCCGCGAATTCCAACAAGACACGGTCCGCGCATGCCTCGATGCATTCGAATCGCGTGGCATCAGGACCCACGTCGTTGAGCTCTGCCGCTTTGAAGACCGCCTGGAAGTCGTCGTCGATTCGAATGCCGGCTCCGCAGCCATCCGGCTCGCCCGCCCCGTCGATTCTCGCAGCTAACGTGAATTGCCTGTCTAATTGCCCCGACCTGGTCGGGGAGGGATTCCAGTTTTGCAAAGAAGAAATGCGCCAAAGGCAAAAAGGCGGGCTCGCGGCCCGCCTTTCCGCACCTTTACTGTCTTGACGCTGACGTTTACATCTTCAACGCGAACGTATTCTTCTTGATCAGCGAGGTCATCTGATCGTCCGTCAACGCCAGTCGCAACACTACGCGGTCGCCCGATGGATTCACCTGCGCCTGTCCGAGTAAATCCGCCAGCTCTGGATTCTGCTGTTTCGCCTGGTATTGCTGATACACAAATGCCAGCTGCATCAACTGCGCCAGCGTGTTCGCATCCTCCGTCGACCCGCAGATAGCCTGAAACTTTCCGTCGATTCCGCCGCTCGCCTGAATATTCAAAATCAAATTCTGCATTCTCGTTACCAGCTTTGCCGCTTCGGGGAATTGCTGAATCTGCGGAGCAAGCTGTTTCATCGCCAGCCGCGTATACGCTGGATTCAGCACCGCCCATACCACGCCACTCCCGTTCGCCTCATTGATCAGCGAATACATCTTTTCGTTGCGCAGCAATCCCTCGGCCCCGCCGTAGCGAACTTCCAACATTTTTTCCAGTTCGCTGCGGTGTCCGAACGCCGCTGTATTCGAATCGAGGAACAAGAAGAACAAATCATTCGAACCCGCTCCGCTGCCAAACGCGTACATTGTGAATCCGTGCGACTTGAATGTCGGCAACTTCTGGGCTTTGAAATATGCTTCCGTCGATTCCGGGTTGTAGCTCCCCAGCGCAACTCCCACAATCTCTTCACCAGTGGGCACTGCCGTCGACCCTGTGCCTGAAGTCTTGTCCGTCACTCCCTCGGCAATCAATCCCCATGCCAGTTCTTCCACTTGAGAATTCGGGTCGACTCCTGCCGACGCCAGAAATTTTTCGAATTGGCGGAACCGCTCAGGCAGCATCTGCTCCTGCAATTGCGGAAACCACTTTTGCGAACGCGCCTGCTTCAAGTTGGCATACGCAAATTCGCCAATATTTTTCGGAAACAGCGCAATCGTATCCGGCCCGACGCGTTGAGCGCTCGAAATCTGCGCAGTGCACAATACCGTCGCAACCACCACAGCCGCTCCTGCAAGCCGCAAGAATATCTTCCTCATCGTTGCTCCTTCTGAACTCGTTCGAACTCGTTCGTTTTACGCCAAGGCCGTTGCGCTCAATTTGTCGCGCAACTCCGTTACGGCGCTTCTTTTCGCCGTAACGTACGCCGTGTCCGCAATTCCATCAAGATTAATCTCGACGTTGGCGATCGCTCCGCGAGCACCAGCTTCGGCCATCAATCTCGCTACCTTCAAGTCTGACTTCATGGATGCCGCCGCGATAGTCTCCAGTTGTCCCAGACGTTCGAAGAGTGCAACAGCCCTCTCGGCCACCTTCAACGGCACTTCTGCCGCCCCTTTCGTCGCCTTCTGAATTGTCTCTTCGCGTTTGGCGATCTCGGCTGGATCCCCTTGTGGTAGTTTGAATGCCGCCATCACTGCATTGTAGGACGTCGCATCCCTGTCGATGGCCTCGGTCAGCGCATTGGCTTCCCGCCTGAGCGCGTCCAAATGTTCCGAAAGTTTGTCCACGTGCAAAGCTTGCGACTTTTTCTTTCGCGAGAGTCCAGCGACCATCTGGCCCAGTGCTGCGGCCAGCGTTGCGGCAAATGCTGAAACGCTGCCGCCTCCAGGAGTCGCCGTCGGCTCTGCCACCGCGTCCGCAAACGGCCTCGCCAGCGCCGCCAGCTTCCCATCTTTCTTTTCTTCCAGTCCCGCGCCGGAAAGTGCCGCATCCAATTTGTTCTCAAACACTTGCGAAGGTGAAAAGTTTTCGAGTTGCAGGAAATAATCCGCCGCCATCTCGATCGCTTTTTTCGGTACCAGCCCGACGATCTCGCTCCCCACTGGAACCGCGCCGTAACGTTGCGCCTCCCGCTTCACCATCTCATACACGCGGTGCATTGGCGTTTGCTCGTAGTCCGTCAGGTTGATCGACACCTGCGCCAGGTTACGGGCCTTCAATTCCACGCCCATCGACTTTACGTACCGCAACCCGCCGCTTGAAAACCGTATGGCCTTCGCAATCTTGTTGGCGATGCTCACGTCTGGTGTGTTCAGGTTTACGTTATAGGCCACCAGAAATTTCCTCGCGCCGACCACCGTCACTCCTGCCGTGGGATGCATTTTCGGCTCGCCCACATCCGGTTGACGGTCATGATTTTTCTTCAACTCTTCTTTCATTCCCTCGAATTGACCGCGCCGCACGTTTTCCAGATTCACTCGGTCCGGCCGCGTCGCTGCCGCCTCATAAAAGAAAATCGGAATCCGGTAACGCCTCCAGATCTCTTGCCCCACGTTCCTCGCGAGCGCCACGCAATCTTCCAGCGTTACGCCTTCCACCGGAATAAACGGCACCACGTCTGTCGCTCCGACGCGCGGGTGAGCCCCCTTGTGCTCATTCATATCGATCAATTCCATCGCTTTGCCAGTGCCGAGAATCGCAGCTTCCGCCACCGCGTCCGGGTGTCCCGCCAGCGTAATCACGCAGCGGTTGTGGTCCGCGTCCATCTCGTGATCCAGCACCCACACTCCGGGCACCTTGCTCATCGTATGGATCAGCGCATCCACTTTCGATTTATCGCGCCCCTCGCTGAAATTCGGCACGCACTCTATCAGTCGTCTCATGTATCAGTCACACCGCCTCGTGAATTCTTCTCGTTGAATCGCGTTGCCTGTGATTCCCGTTGTGCCTTTACGCCGCTGACTCTCTTCGTGTCTGGTCTCGATGACTCTTTTTTGGCGTCTTCTCTTTGGATTCTTCTTACCGCACTCAGCTTCAATCCCTCAAATACACCATTTCTCCACGCTTCAGCGTCATCCAACAATGGTTCACTCCAAAATAGTAGGGAATTTCCCGATAGTCCGCCACTTCGAACACGGCCATATCGGCCTGCTTGCCGGTCTCTATCGAGCCGATCCGCTTTTCTCGGCCGAGCGAATATGCCGCATTGATCGTCGCTGCCGCTATTGCTTCCGCCGGTGTCATCCGCAATTGCGTGCACGCGAGGGACAAAATCATCGGCATGCTCAACGTCGGGCTCGTGCCCGGATTAAAATCCGTCGCCAGCCCCACAATCGCTCCTGCATCCATCAACTCCCGCGCAGGAGCGTACCGCTCAAGCCCCAGGTGAAAATCACAGCCCGGCAACAAAGTCGCGACGGTCTTCGATTTCGCAAGCGCTCGAACATCCGCGGGCTTCAAATATTCCAGGTGGTCGCAACTCGCCGCGCCCAGTTCAATTCCCATCTGTGTCGCGCCAGTATTTGAAAGCTGTTCAGCATGTATCCGCGGTGACAGCCCGCGAGCTTTGCCTGCTTCCAATACGCTCCGCGATTCGCTCAACGAAAATGCGCTTCGCTCGCAAAACACGTCGCAAAATTCCGCGAGTCCGTTTTGTGCGACCTCCGGAATCATCCGTTTTTCCAGCAGCTCCAGGTATTGCCGTTTTCCCTCGGAGGTCCCGCGATACTCCAGGGGCACCACGTGCGCGCCCAAAAAAGTGGAAACAATTTCGAGAGGTTGCTCGGCATCCAGTTCTTTGTGCAGCGATAGAATGCGCAGTTCGCTCGTTACATCCAGCCCATAACCGCTCTTGGCCTCAATGGTTGTCGTTCCATGTTCCGCGAACTGTTCCAGAAATCCGCGCGCCCGGTCCTTCAACTCTTCCGCAGTCGCCGCGCGCAATTTCTTCACCGAATTCAGAATCCCGCCGCCCTTGCGCGCAATCTCTTCGTAGCTCGCTCCGCGAATCCGCAATTCGTACTCTTCCGCGCGGCTTGCAGCATGAATCAAATGCGTGTGCGCATCCACGAATCCCGGCAACACCACGCGTCCGCCCACATCCACTTTTTCTGTCTTTTTGCTGTCTGCAAGCTTTTCGACCTTCGCGGAAGGACCAACTGCGGCAATCAATCCATTCCGAACGAGAATCGCACCATCATGAATCACACCAATCTTCGAAAGAGCCTCTCCACGCCGTGGCCCGCGCCCACGCACCGTCACAATCTGTGAAGCGCCGCTAATAAGAAGGGAATTGCTCACCGCGCGGTATTATGCCCAATCGCCAATCAGTTTGCACAAAACAGAACAGCGACGAGACAGAAAATTTCTTCGATGCATGCGATGGCAGCAAACGCTTCCACCTACGGTCGTCATTCCGAACGGAGCGCAGCGGAGTGAGGAATCTTTCTTCGGCGCATGATCCGAGCGCGAAACCGTCCGTTCGCCAAGTCCTTGAGCCGTACCACTCACGCGCTCGCCGCCTTCGCGTTATACGCCGGCACAAACACTTCCTGCACCCACGTTTCAATCGACGTCGGTGTCGTATTCCTTTGCGATCTTGGCTCCTGCGGCTTTAGCAATCCATCGTTCGCCGCCTCATTCATCTCGCTCATCAGCGAAGCCGTCTTCCCCGGAATCCCCATCTGCTTCATCCCTTGCTCCACCAAAAACGACGGAAATTTCTGGTACGACAACTTCGGCTTCCCGATTCCCGCCCCGATCGCCGCCGCAACATCGTCATGCGATAAATCGCGCTGACCATGAAGCTCTCGTGTCGAAAATCCCGAAAAATCCAGTTTCTGCAGTGCCTCCGCCGCAGCCGCTCCTATATCTCGCGTGGCGATCAGCGACATCTTCAAGTCGCCCTTTATTCCGCCGGCCAGAAATCCCATCGAGTGCACCAGCGGAATCAACATCAGAAAATTTTCCATGAACGGTACCGGGCGCAGAAAAAGGGCATTCAGGTTCGGAACTTGTTTCAGTTTTTCCTCGAAGTGATGGAGCCCCTGAATTGGTCCCGTCTTCTTCTCATGTTGCGCGCCAACACTGCTCAGCAAGACCACGTGCGAAATTCCTGAAGCCTTAATCGCATTGGTGATCGCGGTGCTCATCTTGTCTCCGGCGGCGAGAACGTCCGGGTCCTTCGCCCGCGGCGGCAGCAAAATATAAGCCGCCGTGGCGCCTTCGAATATTCCTGTCAGCGCGGCAGCGTCACTTGCGTCCCCAGCCGCGCCCTCCGCTCCCAATGGAAAAAGTTGCGCCAGCTTCGCCGCGTCACGCCCCACAGCGCGCACTTTCTCGCCACGCTCCAACAGTCTCTTCGCAACGACCGACCCCGTATTTCCCGTCGCTCCCAGCACTACGTACATGTCATCTCCCCTTGTCTTTTGTTTCTTCGTCTTTGCAACGGCCACCTTCAGCTGGCCATCTTGGCTTGGCAATTGCAATGGCGGACGTTTCTACCCTTGTACTTTTGTACTTCCACGGTCTGACCGCATCGGCACCTTCACATCATGTCTCTTCGCAAACGCAATCGCTTCCGGATACCCCGCATCCACATGCCGAATCACTCCCATTCCCGGATCGTTCGTCAACACCCGCTCAATCCGTGCCGCCATCTCCTTTGTTCCGTCCGCTACCGTCACTTGACCCGAATGTTGCGAATACCCGATTCCCACCCCACCGCCATTGTGAATCGAAACCCATGACGCTCCGCTCGCCGTATTCACCAGCGCATTCAATAGCGGCCAATCCGCGATCGCGTCCGATCCATCCAGCATCGATTCCGTTTCGCGATAGGGCGACGCCACCGACCCGCAATCCAGATGATCGCGCCCAATCACCACCGGCGCCTTCAATTGACCTTTCGCAACCAGATCGTTCAGTGCCAACCCAAATTTGTCCCGCTCACCATAACCCAGCCAGCAAATTCGCGAAGGCAGTCCCTGAAACTTCACGCGCTTCTGCGCCATTGTGATCCATCGTTTCAAATGCTCATTGTCGGGGAACATTTCGAGCACCAACTGATCCGTTCGCGCGATATCCGAAACCTCTCCCGAAAGCGCCGCCCAGCGAAACGGTCCTTTCCCCTCGCAAAACAGCGGCCGAATGTAGGCGGGCACAAATCCCGGAAAGTTGTACGCGTCCTTCACGCCTTGCTGAAACGCAAACGTCCGAATATTGTTTCCGTAGTCAAACGTCACCGCGCCCAGCTTCTGCAAATCCAGCATTCCCTGAACGTGCTCCGCCATCGCTTGCATCGAATGTTTCTTGTACTCATCCGGATCTTTCTTTCGCAGTTCGAGCGCCGCTTCGAACGTCATCCTGTTCGGCACGTATCCGCCGATCGGATCGTGCGCGCTCGTCTGATCCGTCAACAGATCGGGAACCACGCCACGCTTCGCCAGTTCAGGAATCAGGTCCGCGCAATTTCCAACCAATCCAACCGATGTTGCTTCGCCCTTGCGCACCGCGTTCTTCAGAATCCGCAACGCCTCATCCAGGCTCGTCACCATCACATCGATGTAGCTTGTCTTCAATCGTTTTTTGATTCGCTCGCGATCAACATCAATCCCCAAAAACGCCGCGCCATTCATCGTCGCTGCCAGAGGTTGCGCTCCGCCCATCCCGCCAATTCCACCGCTAACAACTAGTTTTCCCTTCAAATCTCCGCCAAAATGCTTCTTCGCCGCCGCCGCGAATGTTTCGTACGTTCCCTGCAAAATTCCTTGCGTACCGATGTAAATCCAGCTTCCCGCCGTCATTTGTCCGTACATAATCAAACCGGCGCGGTCGAACTCATGAAATTTGTCCCAATTATTCCAATGACCCACTAGATTTGAATTGCAGAGCAAGACTCTTGGCGCGTATTCGTGCGTGCGAAAGATTGCGACTGGTTTTCCCGATTGCACCAAGAGTGTTTCGTCGTTTGCGAGCCCGCGCAAGGATTTCACAATCGCGTGGAAACTTTCCCAGTTGCGCGCTGCTTTTCCTGTTCCGCCGTAAACCACCAGTTCCTCAGGTTTTTCGGCAACTTCCGGGTCCAAATTGTTCATCAGCATGCGCAGCGCCGCTTCCTGTTGCCAGCCCTTGCACGAAATCTCCGTGCCCCTCGCCGCGCGAAACGGACCCTTTGAAAGCTCTGTCTCTGCCAACGTTTTCACCGTGCTCATCGCGTCTCTCCACGCTTGCCTGTCTCGCCATCTTAGCGCACCGCTCCCTTTTCTGCCGAGAACGGCACTAGCCACAAATCGCGCGATCTACTTCGCGCCGTACTGGTGCTGCGGCTCCATTGCGGCTGCGGCCCTTATACGCTACAGTTTCGCTTGGATCATGAACTACGGGACGCTTCCCTCAAAATTCCTGCACGCGATGGACTCGTGGCCGAATCCACGCGCCCAGATGTACCTCACGCCCGCCGGTTGGCGGAACATTTCCAGTGATGAATTTCTTCGCCGCACCGCTGGTTTGGCGCAAGCGCTTTTCGAACTTGGCGTGAAACCCGGCGATCGCGTCGGCCTACTCGCAGCCAACCGTCCCGAATGGCACACTGCGGATTTTGCCATCAACGGAAGCGGCGCTGTTACTGTCCCTGTGTATTTCAAAGAATCGCCGGAACGCATGGCGTACATCCTGAAACATGCTGAAGCGCGCGTGGTCTTCGTCGCCGGAAGGGATCAGGTGATTTCGCTTCTCGCGATACGGAGCGAGCTTCCGCATCTCGAACACGTCGTCGTCGCGGATGCTGGAAATGACCTTCCTGCGGAATGTCTTCGCTACGAAACGCTGATTGCGTTGGCTGGCGGCGCGGAAGTTGCCGCGTATCGCATGCGCGCTTCGCAGGTTCTTCCAGGTCAACTCGCCTCGATTATTTACACGTCTGGAACAACCGGTGAGCCGAAGGGAGTGATGCTCTCGCACACAAACTTCTGTTCAAACACCACGGATGTGGGCCGCGATTTTGCATTACGCTCCAGCGAGGACGTGGCGATTTCGTTTCTTCCGCTTGCGCACGTGTATGGACGGACGCTCGATTACATTTATTTGTTTCAGGGCGTGCCGATTGCTTACGTGGATGCGGTTGAAAACGTTGCGAAAGCTCTGACAGAAATTCGGCCAACGGTAATGGCCGCGGTGCCACGCGTCTTTGAAAAAATCTACGCGCGATTGATGGAGCAGGGAAGCGCCAACACCGGCGCGAAGAAGAAAATATTTACGTGGGCAATTCAAGTAGCCGAACGCGCGGCTCCGTGGCGTTGCGGGGATGCTTCAGCGAGTCCACTTTTGAAAATGCAATGGGCGCTAGCGGACAAGCTCGTGTATTCAAAAATACGCGAAGGCACAGGTGGGCGATTGCGAATCGTTTCCTCTGGCGGCGCGCCGCTTTCAAAATCACTGGCGGAATTTTTCTGGAGCGTCGGCATTCCGATTTACCAGGGATACGGACTGACGGAAACTTCACCCATTGTCTCCAGTAATTTTCCCCGCAATCGAGTTGGAAGTTCCGGCCTGCCGATTCCAAATTGCGAAGTGAAAGCCGCCGACGACGGCGAAATTCTGGTGCGCGGCCCGATGATCATGCAGGGCTACTACAAACGCCCGGAAGCGACCCGCGAAGTCATCGATGAGGATGCGTGGTTTCATACCGGCGACGTCGGCTATCTCGACGAGGACAACTATCTATTCATTACCGACCGCAAAAAAGACTTGCTGAAGACTTCCGCCGGAAAATTTGTCGCTCCACAGCCGATTGAAAACGCACTGAAAACTAGTCCGTATGTTCTGAATGCAATGGTTGTTGGCGACCGGCGGAAGTTTATCGTGGCGCTCGTGGTGCCGAACTGCGCGACCGTTTCTATTAAAGCCGCGGAACACGGCGTTGCGATTTCCAGCGGCAAAGAAGTTGCCACCCATCCTTTCACCCGAACATTGATCCATGCGGAAATTCAGCGGCTCACTGCGAATCTTGCGCAATACGAAACCATCAAGCGTTTTGCGCTGCTACCCGCCGATTTCACTTTTGACAATGGCGCGCTCACCTTCACCATGAAACTAAAGCGCCGCGTGGTTGAAGATCAATATCATGACGTCATCGAATCTCTTTACGCCGATGTCGCTGAACCGCGTCCCGTCATTCAAGACTGAAGCGACGACCCGAAACCGAAATCCGAAAATGGAAATCTGAAATTAGATCTTCTGGTTGTGCGTGACCGATCCCCTTCTTGTAACCTCCTTTTCTGAATTTGTTCTCCGCGGCGCGGCGTTCTACAATTTCCTTAGCGCTTCTTTCGGTACATCGGTTGAGGTCAAAAATGTCTGACCAGCTCGTCATTGCCGGCCGCGCATTTGCGTCGCGGCTGATTGTCGGCACCGGGAAATACCGCAGCTTTCAGGAAATGGCTCGCGCGCATGCGGCGTCCGGCGCGGATATGGTTACGGTGGCGGTGCGGCGCGTAAATCTCACCGATAAAAGTAAGGAGTCGCTACTCGATTTTATTCCTCGCGACAAAATGTTTATTTTGCCGAATACCGCCGCCTGTTATACGGCCGACGAAGCAATTCGCACGGCGCGGCTCGGTCGCGAAGTCGGCCTCTCCAACTGGGTGAAGCTCGAGGTCATTGGCGACCAGCAGACTCTGTATCCAGATACCGAACAGCTCATTGAAGCGACTCGCGTTCTGGTGAAAGAAGGCTTCATCGTTCTTCCGTATACGAATGACGATTTAATCGCCGCTCGAAAATTGATTGACGCCGGCGCCTCTGCGGTGATGCCGCTCGCTGCGCCGATCGGTTCCGGTTTGGGTATTCAGAATCCGTCTGCACTGCGAATTTTGCGTGAACGAATCAGCGAAGTTCCTCTGATTGTTGACGCAGGCGTTGGCACCGCTTCCGATGCGGCCGTCGCAATGGAATTGGGCGCCGACGGCATTCTGATGAATACAGCCATTGCCGAAGCCGAGGACGCCGTGCTGATGGCGGAAGCCATGCGTGACGCGACCATCGCCGGCCGCAAAGCATTCCTTGCAGGGCGCATGCCGAAAAAACTTTACGCTTCCGCGTCGTCTCCGCTTACTGGCGTTGTTCGCTAGTTCCTTCTGCGGGCCTTGGCGAATGCTCTGCATCCTGTCAACGCAAAGTAGAAATGTCCGGTTTTCTGCCATATTGAAATGTCCGCCAGGGATGGTTTGGAGGAACACTTTTGTAAACTCTTGAGAGTGGATTTGCGGTGAGTCCTGGAGGCCGTAGGCCGGAAGGACTTGCCGCGCGCGGCGCGGCTGCCGGGCAGTGGCGCAGGCGGAGGTAGCGACCGCGGAAACGCAG
>Ga0207646_10002209_pt1 | contig 23174 bp, 13 predicted proteins | sample KBSK5502metaG_FD_184343 | JGI IMG/M metagenome (GOLD analysis project Ga0207646, IMG submission 184343) | Corn, switchgrass and miscanthus rhizosphere microbial communities from Kellogg Biological Station, Michigan, USA - KBS K5-50-2 metaG... | ecosystem: Host-associated > Plants > Roots >... | reverse complement strand
GTTCGCGCAGAGTCGCGACGGTCGCGCCCACGCGTTTGATCGTTGGTGAATACACAATCGCTGCGCTGCCGTTGTGCTTGCGCAGAATCTCGAGAAGCTTTTCGTCCTGCGTCCTGGAATCGCAGGCGACCACCTGGTAATTGAGATTTTTGCGGTGAAAACTGGCGATGAACTTTCCAGGGTCTTCCAGTTTGAGCTGATCGATGATGTCGTGGCGGACACGCCGCGTCGCGCTCGCCGTAAAGGCAGCGATGGGTTTGCCAGGGAATTCCTTGCGCAGAAGGTTCAGTTGGCGGTAATCCGGGCGGAATTCGTGGCCCCACTCCGAAATGCAATGCGCTTCGTCAATCGCGAAAAAAGAAACCGGCACTTTTGCGAGCCACTCGACGATTTCCTGCTTCGCCAGGCGCTCCGGGGAAAGATAGAGCAGGCGAAACTCTCCGGCCTCCGCGGAACGCTCCGTTTCTCGCTGCTCGTTCCACGATTGGCTGCTGTTCAGCAGCGCCGCCGGAATTCCCATCTGCGCAAGTTGCGCGACTTGGTCCTGCATCAGGGCGATCAGCGGCGATACCACAATCGCGGTTTGCCCTCGCTGCAAAACGGCAGGCAGTTGGTAGCACAAAGATTTGCCGCCGCCGGTCGGCATCACGACGCAAACGTCGCGCCCGCCGAGAATGTCTCGCACAATCTCTTCCTGCTTCGGCCGAAATACGTCGTAGCCCCAATAGCGCCTCAGCGCCTCTTTCAGTACCTGGTCAGAAATCATCGAGTTAGAGTTTGCGCGATAGGACACAGCTCTACAAGAGCGACGCAAGGCGGAGGATTAAATAGCTGTTGGGAATTCAGTGGAATTTTATGTATTCAAAATCGATGGGCTGCGTATTGATGCCGCGTTCTGGCGGAGCGATCCACCTCGCCATTTTTCCGCGCTCGAAAACACCTCTCATGACACTGTGCACGTAAGCGCGGTCGCCCGATGTCGGCAGCCACTCATCCTGGCGCGCGTTGAATTCTTCGGCGCTGATGGGCTTGCCTTCTGGATTTGTTGGAACGTTCGCCCAACTTCCCACGGTGCGGCGAAATCTTGTGCTTGGCAGCGTCATGCGGTGCGGATAGCCCGCTTCTTCGAGATGGCGATTCCAGCGCGCCATTCCCTTTTCGCAATCACGCACATAGGCTTCGCGCACCACTTCGTTTACCGCATTGCGCATGGGGATTCTCTCTTCGCGGATGCCGCCTTTTCCATCTGGAAGCTCGAGTGTATAACTGGACTCCGCTTCAATGTGATCTTCGTATTTGATTTCGTCGGGACGGCCCTTTAAGCCATTCGCAAAATACGATGCCGCGTTCGAGGATGAATCTCCGCCAAATAAATCGAGCGATGAGCTGAACCAGAAGTTGAGATATTTTTGGATGGTAGGCAGATCGATTACTCCGGCTTTTCGCAAAGCAATCAGATCATCGGTGCCGAGCTCTTTCATGACCTCAATGGTGCGCTTGATCACGCGGCCGATTCCGGTGTCGCCCACAAACATGTGATGCGCTTCTTCGGTCAGCATGAATTTGCAGGTGCGGGAGAGCGGATCGAAGCTCGATTCCGCTAGTGACTTCAACTGGAATTTTCCATCGCGGTCAGTGAAATACGTAAACATATAAAAACTGAGCCAGTCGCTGATCGGCTCATTAAATGTACTCAGAATGCGGGGCTTGTCCGCGTCGCCGGAGTGACGTTCCAGCAATTCTTCGGCTTCCTCGCGGCCATCGCGCCCGAAATAGGCGTGAAGCAAATACACCATGGCCCAAAGATGGCGGCCCTCCTCGACGTTCACCTGAAACAAATTTCGAAGATCGTAAAGTGACGGCGCCGTGTGTCCCAACAAGCGCTGTTGTTCGACAGACGCCGGTTCCGTATCTCCCTGCGTAACGATTAAGCGGCGTAGTGTAGAGCGATGCTCGCCCGGCACTTGCTGCCACACTGGCTGGCCAAAGTGGTCACCAAATCCGACCCGGCGATCGTCTTCCTGCTGCGCGAGAAAAATTCCCCAACGGTAATCCGGCATGCGGACGTAATCGAACGTCGCCCAGCCTTTTGTATCCACGCTGATTGCCGTACGAAGATAGACACTTGAAGCGTTGAAGTCGCTGGGCCCGAGTCCATGCCACCAATTCAAAAATTCCGGCTGCCAGTGTTCAAGCGCTCGCTGCAGCGTGCGATTTGAGCCGAGGCCAACGTTATTCGGTATGCGGTCCTGATAATTCGATTCCATCACACACGCTCCCGATCGAATTTTGCTTTCGATCCTTTGCCGAAGATTTTCAGGGCTCCCTGTTCGCCGGTGGCGTTCGGGCGGATAAAGATCCAATTCTGCCAGGCGGAGAGCCTGCCAAAAATCTTTGTATCGGTAGTTTCGGCGCCGGGAAAACGCAGGCTCGCTTCCATGCCCGTAAGCGCGTCTGGCGACAGGCTGGTGCGTTCTTCAATTGCGAGGCGCAATTCGTCTTCCCAGTCGAGATCGTCGGGCGCGACGGTAACGAGGCCAAGTTCCACGGCGTCCTCCGCACGGAGTGCCTCACCCGCTTTCGCGCGCAGCTTCGCCAGCTTTTGAAGGTCGCCGCGGAATCGTGTTTCGAGCCTGCTGCGTCCATTCACTGAAGGAAAGATGCCGAAGTTCACAGCGCTGAGCGCGATTTTCGGGGCTTCCTCGCCCGTGCCCCTTGGCGCGTTATTTTTGACGCCGCTTGCCGCGGCGATTTCCGCCTCGGGCAGGGCGAGCATGTACGAGCGATCGGCGGCTAGAGCCAACTCCAGCAGCGTTCCGGCGAAACAGGAACCTTTTTCAATGATCGCGAACATGCTGCGCGAGGAGACATCGAGACGAGCGAAAGTACGGCGCAGCAATCCTACAGTCTCGCGCACGACCCAATCTTCGCGGGAATTCGCGAGGACCGTGTCCACTTGCAGCACGGGAGGAATTTCTCCTTCGGCCTTCAGGAGGAAGAGTCCGAGCTCAGGCTCGTTCGCGCGTAACATCAATATGGCGTCGTCCAGTTCGCGCGCCATGGCGAGCGGCCACCACGAATCGCCCGCGGCATGAATCGCACCGATCGTTTCTGGCTGGGCACCTCGCGGACCGCGAATCGTAATTGTGGCGGTTCGCGCCTCGCGGTCGAACAGCACGTCCACTTGAGAGTAGTGATATCCGCTATCGTCAATTTTTCTGGAAAGCGGGCGAAGCTCAATTCCCTTCACCGCCGCAGGGCGCGTAGAGGACGCAACCAATTTCGCCGCGCGTTCGTGAACGGACTTGGCAAAATTTGCGGGAGCTACGATTTCGTCGACGAGTCCCCACGACTTTGCGCGTTCACCTTTTACGCCGTCGGGATTGGTACAGAACAAGTCGGCGAGGTCGCGACGCACTTTGCGTTTGTCCACCACGCGCGTTAGGCCGCCAGTGCCGGGCAGCACGCCAAGGAGCGGTGTTTCCGGCAAGCTCACCGCGCTGGAGCGGTCGTCGATCAGCAAAATTTCGTCACATGCCAGCGCAAGTTCGTAGCCGCCTCCTGCCGTGGTTCCATTCAGGGCGGCAAGAAATTTCAATCCGTCGTGGCGGCTCGAATCTTCCATACCGTTACGCGTTTCGTTTGTGAATTTGCAGAAATTTACTTTCCAGGCATGCGAAGAGCTGGCCAGCATGTAAATATTTGCGCCGGCGCAGAACATCCTGTCTTTCGCACTCGTGATGATGACGCATGCGACCTCGGGATGCTCGAAGCGGATGCGTTGCAGGGCATTGTGAAGTTCGATGTCCACACCGAGATCGTAGGAATTAAGTTTCAGTTTGTAGCCGGGCCGCAGACCGCCGTCTTCGTCGACATTCATGGCGAGCGTAGCGATGCGGCCTTCGACTTTGAGATTCCAGTGGCGGAATTCGCGCTGCGCGGTGCTGAAGTGAACGAGTTCCCTGGTTTCAATGTTTTGCATCGTAAAGAACCTCGGGCGCGTGCTGCGCACGGATGTGTGGAGCATGCCGCCAAGGCCAAGTATAGAACTGTGGCGAGAACATGAGAGGAACTATAGTTCCTCTTTTAGGGCGACGGCTGCGCGAGCCGTTGGAGAGCCTGGAGGCTCTCTTTTACGGATTGCCCGCTGGTTTCGAGTACTGCATCTGCTTGACAATAAAGGGCTTCCCTGCTCCAAAGGATGCGGCGAAGATCGCGCATGGCCTGGCGATTATGCGCCATGGGGCGGCGATCGCCTTGGGCAAGCACGCGAGCCATGTGCTCTTCGGCTTTGGCACGGAGCCAGATGGTGAAGCACTCGCTGAGGAGGCGATTATAAGTACCGGAATCGGAAACGATGCTGCCGCCGGCGGCGAGCACGAACCGGGGATGCTTGGCGAAAATGGCTTCGAGAGCTTCGCGCTCCATGCGGCGGAAGCCGCTGGCACCGTAAAGATCGAAGATGATCGTTAGAGTGAGGCCGGAACCGCTCTCAATTTGTTTGTCGAGTTCGATGAACGGAAAGCCTAGCCTGTGCGCGAGAAGCGAGCCGAGCGTGGATTTGCCGGCACCGCGCAGACCGATCAAAGCGATGCGTGAATGGCGCGACGCGGAATCGACGCCGCCAAATTTTTCGAGAAGAAGCTTGTGGGCATCGCGCAACTGGCCGGGCGGAAGTTTCTTCAAGAAGGCGGTGGACTGCTCGAACGGAGGAGCAGCGGGCTGGCCATCCGCCGCCAGAGCCTCGATCGGGACGTCAAGCGCATGGGCAACCTGATGCAGCCGGCCGACGGAGATGTTGCCGCGGCCGAGTTCGACCTTTGCCAGAAAACGCGCGGAAAGCGCGGATTCTTTCGCGAGCTGCCGAAGAGACATTCCACGGCGTGCGCGAACAGCACGGAGCTTTTCGCCGAGTTGGAGCAAATAGGAATTCACGGGTGAGGAATGAGAATTCGGGTGCGCGGCCGGTTTGGCTTTGCGAGATTCCGACTGAGCTTTTGTTGAGTTTTTGGATGAGGAACGGCGTGGCATTCCTTACAAACAGTATAGCGCGAGCGGAGCAGTTGGTGGGAACGAAAAACGGGATTGCTCGTTTTCGTCAGCCTGTTGATTCCATTTGAAGCGCGAAACTTCGATTGCGTGGGAAGGTAGATCAGAAACGAAATTCGCCCCTAACGGAATGATGGTGAGGTGCTAGCAGGCTTAGTCAAGCTTACGGGCGAGCGAACGTCGATGAGCTCGCGATCAAATCTGAAGTTATTACCGTTAGGGTTGGGCACAATTACCGAGCTAAAAAAAGAATACAAGGATTTGGGGATTGCAGCCCGCTTGACGCTGATGTATGACTTTCCCAAATCTGGTGAATCCTGAGTCGTCTGGCGAATCCCTGAGTCGTCACAAACGATAGAAAAACAGTAAATTGCCCGTCATGGCCAGGAATCTGGCTGTCGAGGGACTGCGGCAATGGGCTCTGCATTGTGGGCTGTGTTTGGTTAAGCGCCCCAAAGGAGGGCACTTCATGATAAGCAAACGAATGAGTGTGTTCGCATGTGTAGCTTGCGTTTTGTTGGTTTTGAGCCCATCTATCTTGTTCTCGCAGATGGCGGGCACCGGTCAGATCGACGGAACGGTTATGGATCGAACCGGCGGAGCGGTTGTCGGAGCAATAGTTACCTTGGTGGATACGCAGACAAACGTTGCCCGAACGACAACTACCAATGATGCGGGCCGATACGTTTTTAGTAACGTGGCGCCCGGGACTTACAACCTGACCATAAATAAAACTGGATTCCGTGCAGCTAAGGTCAGCGACCAGGAAATTCTCGTCGGTTCGACACGCACGGTCAATGCCACCCTGGAGATTGGTTCCACGACGGAGACCGTTGAGGTAACGGCGACAAACGCCGAGATGCAGACGATGAATGCCACGATCGGCAACACCATCACTGGAGAGGCATTGAATTCCCTGCCCGGTTTGGGACGCGACGTGAGCACTTTCGTCACCTTGCAGCCCGGCGTTTCCCCGGATGGTAGCGTGGCTGGAGCAAACCAGGATCAGAACTCGTACCAACTCGATGGTGGCAATAACTCCAGCGACATGGACGGCACACAGAATACCTATACCCCAAGCTTCGCCGGCGATCCGACCGGCGGCGTAGTAAACAGCTTTGTCACAGCTACCGGTGTCAGCGGCGCACCCGGCGGCGGCGGCCCAACCGGCGTGATGCCGACGCCGGTGGACAGCATTGAGGAATTCAGGGTCGGCACGAGCAACCAGACCGCGGACTTTAATAGTTCCGCAGGTGCAGAAGTGCAGATGGTGACCAAACGCGGCACCAATAGTTGGCACGGCACGGGATATGAATACTACTTGGATAACAAATGGAATGCGAACAGCTTTGACAACAACGCCTCCGGAACACCCATTCCCAGCTACCATTTCAACCGCTTTGGCGGCGCCATCGGCGGGCCGGTGGTCTGGAAAAACGTTCTCGGAGGGAAATGGTTTTTCTTCGCCAATTACGAAGGTTTCCGTTTCCCGAATTCAAGCACCCGGACTAGAGCGGTTCCATCCGAAGGGATGAAGCTCGGATTGCTGCAGTTCGGAGGCACGGTGTACAACCTGAATCCTGGTCCAACCCTTTACCCTTCGACTGCTCCCGCCATTGGCGCTCTCGTCCCTGGTACAACTTATCCCGGGTCGGGAACTACACTCGATCCCCGAGGATTGGGAATCAGTCCCACGATCCAGGAGATGTGGCAGAAGTTCATGCCCCCCTCGAACCAATCGCCAGCATCGTGCCTTGGTTTAAGCCGTTGCGATCATTTGAATGTGTTGGCTTTCCGAGCCAACATGCCCCTGCCATGGAAAGACAACATTGGCGTCGCACGCTTGGACCACGACTTTGGCTCCAAGTGGCACTTCTATTCGACTTATCGCTACTACCATATGGAGCGCGCGACGTCGAATCAAGTGGACATCGGTGGCTTCTTACCGGGGGACACGTTAGGAAGACCGGCGTCGGCGGCCTCACGCCCGCAGGTACCGTGGTATCTGACGGCTGGTCTAACGACCAACATCACCAGCAATCTCACAAATAACTTTCACTATAGCTACTTACGCAATTATTGGGCGCGAGCTTCAAATGGCCAGCAGCCGCAAATCGCCGGATTGGGCGGGGCGTTGGAACCGTTTGGCGAATCCTCCACAAACGTGCTGTCTCCGCTCAATCTGGACACCCAAAACGTCCGCACGCGATTCTGGGATGGCCAAGACAACATGATTCGCGACGACGTCACCTGGCTGAAAGGCACGCATTTTTTCCAGTTTGGCGGAACCTATCAGCGCAACTGGGACTACCATCAGCGCACCGACAATGGCGGCGGCATTAATTACCAGACGGTTTATGCGTTAGGCTCGGGCGCAGGGGCGGGTGGTACCAACGGCCTGGACATGACGGGATTTACGCCCGCAGGTGTTCCCAGTAGCAACTGGGCCCGCGACTACGCTATCGTGCTGGGTATACCCAGCCTCACGCAAATCGCTTACACCCGCACAGGTAAAGACCTGGCGCTGAACCCGCCGAACACCCCCGCCTTCGACCAGAGCACCATCCCCTTCTACAACTTGTACTTTAGCGATTCTTGGCGAATGAAGCCAACGTTCACCTTAACTTACGGTTTGGGTTGGACGCTGGAAATGCCGCCGGTTGAAAAGAACGGGAAACAGGTTCTGTTTGTGGATGCAAACAGCAAACCGATCGACACCGAAGCGTATCTTAAGTCGCGCGAAAGCGCGGCGCTGGCGGGCCAAGTTTTCAATCCACCAGTAGGCTTCACACTCGTGGGGAATGCCGCGGGTCACCCAAAGTACCCGTATAATCCTTACTACAAGTCCTTCAGCCCGCGCATTGCTGCCGCATGGAATCCAAGGTTCGACTCTGGATTGTTCCGTGATCTGTTTGGACGCAACAAAACGGTACTCCGCGGCGGATACAGCCTTCTGTACGGGCGCCTGAATGGCGTGGACTTGGTTTTGGTGCCGCTGCTTGGCACCGGCCTTATCCAAGCAGTACAGTGCTTTGGCCCGCTTAGGGACGGCACTTGCAGCGGAGGGACCGGGACTCCCGTCAATGCCTTCCGCATCGGGCCTGCTGCCAATGGTTTCGATGGCCTGGTTGCGCCGCTTCCATCGGCAAGCCAGACTCTGCCCCAGCCAGACTTTCCTGGAATCAATGCGATCGCCGCGGGTGCCGGCGAGGGCCTGGATCCAAATTTCCGGCCCAGCAGGAGTCAGCAGTTTGATTTCACAGTGCAACGGCAGATTAGCAGCAAGATGGTGGTTGAATTTGGCTATATCGGTCGGAAAATCACGCACGAATTTCAACCCATTAACCTCAACGCCGTACCCTACATGATGACGGTAGGAGGGCAATCATTCGCCAAGGCCTACGGACAAATGGTCATGCAATATTGCGGCGGCAATGCGGGGCTGGCCGGTGGCTATTGCGGCGGGATCAATGGCAACGTCGTGAATCCGAACGCGCTAACACCGCAGCCCTTCTTCGAGGCAGCCTTGAACCCAGCCTACTGCGCTGGATTCACAAGTTGCACCGCCGCGGTGGCTGCCAAGGAAGGAAATGCAGGCACCGGAAACATCCCACAGAACAACGTCTGGAGCCTCTGGAGTAATCTGGATAACGGCAACCTCAACTTTACGCGCACCATGATGAACACCCAAATCGCGGGCGGTCCGTTGGACTGCGGCACGACCGCAGTGCCAACCACCTGCGGGGCCAACGGACAGCTGACCTCCGGTGTGGGCATGAACACCAGCCTCGGCTATGGAAATTACAATGCCGGGTTCATCTCCTTTAGGATGTCGCAATGGCATGGCGCGACCCTGCAGAGCAATTTCACTTATGGAAAGGCACTCGGCACCGGTTCGGAAGTTCAAGCCTCTAGTCAACTCACGCTTCCGGATGCTTACAACATCCACTCCGCTTACGGGTTGCAGCCATGGGACCGCAAGTTCGTGTTCAACACTTTTCTCGTTTACCAACCGTCATTCTTCAAAGGCCAGCACGGCTTGCTTGGACGCATCGCCGGCGGCTGGTCGTTCGCGCCCATCGTGACTTTGGGAAGCGGCTTGCCACTGTCCGTGCAACCTACGGACGCCTTCGCCAACGAAATCTACTCGGGCGGCCAGTCCTTCGGTGAAGGGGAAGGCAACGACTTCGCCGCGTTACAGAACGCCGTCCAGATCTGCCCGACGAACTTCGGCAGTTCCCGACATAACAACCCAACGCTTAGCGACCCACAAAATGCCGGTTTGGAGTTTGGCTCAAGCTTGTACGGCCCCAGCATGTTCCAGCACCCGGACCAGGCATACTTCTGTTTCCGGAACCCGATCTTAGGTATTGACGGCTCGAACGGCCGAGGCGCCGGGATTCTGCGAGGCATGCCCTTCTGGAACGTGGACTTTAGCGTTAAGAAGAACATCAGGGTCACGGAACGTGTCAGCGTAGAGTTCTCGACCATTTTCTCGAACCTTTTCAACCATAACCAGCTGTCCGATCCTTACCTGATTCTCGGCGACTCGCATGATTGGGGTGGACTTGGCGGCTTTAGCAGTATTTATAACGGTCAGACTGCGCAGGCGAACACGCCGCGAGCGATGGAGTTTGGCCTACGGCTCAGCTTCTAACTACGTCCGGCGAGAAGGTATAGCTCGCTGCAAAAAGGGGAGGGCCGAACTGGCCTCCCCTTTTTCCTTGCTGACGATCGTGCTGAGGAGCTGGAGCATTCGCGCCAGCCCGTTGGTTATCGCGGAGCGTGTGGGCCCGTTAGAAAGTAAAACGGGCGCCGAACTCACCCCATAGTGCGCGAGGAGTCGTCGTGTTGCCCGGATTGATGAAACCTGCCGGGTGACCGAAGGTGTCGGTGGCACCGATATTATTGCCGTAGTTGGCGCCATAGTTCGCGCGATTGGTCAGGTTGAACGCCTGGCCGATGAGCTGAATGTTCATGCGCTCACCGATCTTGATGTTCTTGGCCAATCGCATGTCGAGCTCGAAGAAGGGATCGCCACGAAGTGGATCAAATTTCGCGATCGTGCAAGCCTGCGCGACCCCGTTGATACCGTAGAAGCAGTTCTGCGCCCCAGTGTTATCCCCCGAGAACGCCAGATAATTTGTGGGATCGTTCGTCGGGACAACCACGCCCACACCGGTACCGCCGCCTGTGTTCAGCGTGTTGCTCGAGTTGGTGAGATCGTACGGACGCGCCGAGCCGAACTGCATGATAGGCGCGAGCTGCAGACCCCATGGAAGTTCCCAAATTCCGCTGATCGTAACGTGATGACGTTCGTCGTTTGGTGAAGGTCCCCATTCCCACGGTGCGAATGGAGCGATGGCTAGCTTTGGATAGTTCCGGAAAGATGAGCCGCCAGCTCCGTAGGAATTGGCCCAAGAAAGCGTGTAGTTGGCGTTTAGCGAGAAATGATGGGTCAGGCGCTGACGGTAACCGAAGTTCACACCGTCATAGTGCGAGCGACCAATCGACTGTTCGTCGCGAACACTGGCGAAGGCGGGAAGACTTGGATTGGCTGCAAACGCTGGGTCAAGAGGCCGATAGCAGCATTGAGAACCAAGAGGCTGCGTCAGATCAGGCACCCTCTGGTCAATGTTGATGGTCTTGTTTTCGTGCAGTCCGAGTACGTGGGTGTACTCCGCCTCAACAACGGAGTTCCGGTTCAAAGCCCAGCTATAGCCGACGTTGAATTCCTCGGTCATTGGGTTGCGGTAATCGGGATCGATCAAGCGGCCAACACTACGCGATGCGAGCGAAGTCGAAGGTGGTGGAATCGTGGGGAGTGGGCTGACACCGTACTGCCACTGGCCAAGGGTCTGGCCAGTACCAGGAACCGGGTCAGACGGACTCGAGAGGCTCAACACGGTTTGAAAGACGGTCGGGTTAGCCATCTGTTCCATGAACAACGGAATGTTCTGGAAGACATTGCCGAAATACAGACCGAAGCCGCCGCGAATAACGTGCCGGCCGGCACCGGTGAGGTCATACGCGAAGCCGATGCGAGGGCTAATGTTTTTATTATCGTCGCTTGCAACCTTTCTGACGTAGGGATTCGAAATCGGGCTATTGAGTGCGACAAGTTCTTGATACGTGCGGCTCTCGCGAATGTCAGAACCGCCGATCATGTTAAAGTCCTTGTCCCATCGGATCCCGAGATTGAGCGTAAGTTTGCGGGAAACTTTCCAGTCATCCTGAAAGTACAGTCCCAGCTGTTTGGTAGCCACGATGAATCGGGGGTCGCCGTTGGCGATGGCCATGGCCGTCACGAGACCCGGAGTCGCAAAGCCTTGAGGATATGTCGCAGGGTTGCCGAGGATGTCGCTGGGATTTTTTGCGAAGTCAATTTCCAGCGTTGAGCTGAATTCGAAGAAACCTCCTTCGACGGGGTTCCAGATGTAGTCAGCGCCAGCTTTCAAAGTGTGCTTACCAATCGTTTTGGAGAAGTCGTCCCTGAATTGCCACTTGCGCTGAAACGACTGCTGGGGAACGTTGGTGTTAGTGCCGAAACTTGCATCCGGGAAGATAACTAGCGGCGCACTGATGTGGCTGTCGATGATGTTATTCCAGTATTGGTAGCCCGCCGTAAACTGGTTGACTGTGGAGTTCGAGAGAACCGAATTCAGCGTGAGGTTCGCGACCTGGAGATGGTTTTTCGTGAAGTTGCCGTTGGTGAGATCGCCCGTACCGTCGGACTGGTCATTCAAGCTGTCGTTAGCTTGCGAAGTGTAGCTGAGGTACGCAGTATTTCTGTTGTTGATGGTCCAGTCTACACGGCCATTGTACCGCCACTCATAGAATGGACGGGGAATGGAAGCAACAGGTTCGGCGGCCAGCCCGGCATTTTGAGCCAGAACAAGTTCGTTGAATGATTTCGGATTTTCGAGGAGGCCCTGGCTCTCACGCTCGCGTTCGATGGCGAAGAAGCCGAAGAGTTTGTTTTTGAGAAACGGACCACCAACGGAACCGCCGAATTGCTGGCGGCTGTAGTCGGGATGCGAGGAAATCTGCCCTCCATGCCCATCGGCCTGTTTTTCGTCGGTATCAAGAGCGGAATCCCGGAAATACCCAAAAATCGACCCGTGGTAGCTGTTGGTGCCGGACTTGGTGATCATGTTGATGGCGGCACCTTCGGAGCGGCCATTTTCCGCGGAGAAACGTTGCGTGCTGATCTTGAATTCCTGAACGGCTTCGAGAGGAAGCTGCATGACAGGGCCGCCGACGGTGTTGTCCTTGTTGTCGATGCCGTTGACAGTGACGTTGACGTTGCGGCCATTTGCGCCGTTCACCGAGACGATGGCATAGCGGCTCTTGGTTGGATCGTAGGAGTCTGTTGCCTTTGTGCCCGGTGCCAAATAGGCAAGGTTGGCGACGTCGCGGCCGACCATGGGGAGTTCTTCGACTTCCTTTGGAGTGATCTCCGTGCTGACGCTGGTCTTCGCGACATCAAGGAGCGGAGCTTGTTCAGTGACCTCTATTGTTTCCGAGATCGAGCCGGGATTAAGCGTAAGGTTCGCGGTCGCGGTTTGACCGACGAGCAGCTCTACTGTCTGTGAAACGGTGGAGAAGCCGTCCTTCGACACTTTCACTGTGTAGAAACCCGCCGAGAGGAGGTCAAACCGATAGGTTCCCTCACCGCTTGTCGAGGCGGTGCGCGTGGCCCCGGTGGCTTTGCTGGTGATCACTACCTGCGCGCCCGTAATCAGAGATTCCGATTTATCCAGAACCGTTCCTTGAATCGTGCCGCTTGCTGTGGCTTGACCGAATGTGGCAAAGCTACTGATCACACTAGCCAATGCAACGATTAATGCAAACACAGTGATTCTTCGCATTCATCCTACCTTTCGTGAAGAGAGTGGCCTTTCGTGGAACGAATGGCCCTAGTGAAAAGAACGTTCGAAATGGACGGACGCAGTGAGAGGACACACCTTTACTCAGAGGCTCGAAACGTAGATTCAAGCCTGAATGGTTAGTCCCGAAACGTTCGTCCAGCTAGATGGAAAGGCACCCAAAGAGTCGATCTCGCGTTTAACCTGTGCTCCTGCAAAGGAAACCCAACGGAATTTCCTCGCCCCCTGCGAACGGACCTGGTACTTTCCTGCCGCATATCTAAACTTGCAATCTCTTCGCCACTCTTAAGTTTCTCTAAGACCATATTTTTAAATAGTTTAGACGTAAGGGAGAAATAGATTATCTCCAGTTTTTCTTTGAAAAATGACAAATTGGATGCTTGCTATACATGCTTTCATAGATTTGCGGCAAGAAGAGCGCATTGGGTTGAGTACGGCGATGGCTAGTGTGCCGAGCCGTTCGAGTTATCTTGCTGTGGACCGAAGGGTTGGTGCGATGTTCTTGACATGGCGGCGCTTACGCGATATGAAGACGGCGACCAGGGCTTTTTTTCTGAAGACCTGACGCATTTGTTCGCTCATCTGGGCGAGCGTCACAGGGGGGTACTCGGGGAGCAACTGGCGCGAATTACGCAATCGAGCTTTCGGTTTCAAGTCAGGGTTTGTAAGAACAGCTTTTTTGCTTCAGGGTCTTGCAGTACAGGCCGTGAAACCCTGGAACCCGGTTCGCTTTGGAGTTCCGCCTCAAGGCTCAGCTTTGCCTCGGCGGCGCGCTATTCAGGAGGAAGCATGGCAAGCCGCACGACTGCAATTGCATTGGACGGAACGAGCGAGCACGGTCTGTGGCGAGTCATTCTCGCCTCGTCCGTCGGCACGATGATCGAGTGGTACGATTTTTATATATTTGGAAGCCTTGCCGCAGTCCTTTCACTGAAGTTTTATCCTCCCGGAAACGACACGTTCGCTTACATCGCGTACCTGGCGACGTTTGCCGTCGGATTTCTGGTTCGGCCTTTTGGCGCGCTTTTCTTCGGACGAATCGGCGATCTTGTCGGGCGCAAGTACGCCTTCCTGGTGACGCTGTCCATTATGGGAGGTGCGACGGCTCTGATCGGACTCCTTCCCACGTATCAAACGGCGAAGTGGTTCGCGCCGATCACGCTGATTGTGATTCGAATTTTGCAGGGATTGGCGCTTGGCGGCGAATACGGCGGAGCGGCGGTCTACGTTGCGGAGCACGTTCCTGACAAAAAACGCGGTTACTACACCAGCTTCATCCAGATCACTGCGACATTTGGTTTGTTCGTTTCGCTCATTGCGATTCTGCTGACGCAGCAAAGCATGAGCAAGGAAAGTTTCAACGCGTGGGGCTGGCGCGTGCCGTTTCTCGCTTCCATTCTCCTTGTAACAATCTCCCTTTATGTTCGCTTGAAGATGAAGGAATCACCAATCTTCACGCAAATCAAGAGCGCCGGGATGGCTTCCGCGCAGCCGCTGAAAGATGCGTTTACGAAGTGGGACAACTTGAAGCGGGTGTTGATTTCGCTCTTTGGCGCGACTGCGGGACAAGGTGTTGTGTGGTACACCGGACAGTTCTACGCGCTCTTCTATCTGCAAACTATTTTGAAAGTCAACGTTAAGCAGGCAAACATTATTGTGGCGATTGCACTGCTTTGCGGGATGCCGTTCTTTACGGTATTCGGCGCGCTCTCCGACAAGATCGGACGCAAGTGGTTGATGATGGCGGCATGCCTGATCGCTGTTGTGACCTACATTCCCATCTACCATGCCATGCATGACGCCGCAGGAAACAACGTTGAGACCGTAGCTCCAGCCAAAGACAAGGCCACGGGGGCAACGAAGCTGACGGCAATGACGACCGACCCAAAAACCGGGGCACTGGTTCCGGCAAAGGAAGCGCCGTCGCCGAATGTGCCCCAGTTGGTGCTACTGGTTTTTATTCAGGTAATTTACGTGTGCATGATTTATGGGCCGATCGCAGCGTATCTCGTGGAAGCGTTCCCGGCGAAGATTCGCTACACGTCGCTATCGCTTCCATATCACATCGGAAACGGTGTGTTTGGCGGGCTGCTGCCGCTGATTGGATTATGGAGTTGCGCAGCAACGGGCAACATTTATGCCGGATTGTATTACCCGATGACCGTGGCCGCTTTGACGTTCGTCGTTGGCAGCCTGCTGCTGAAGGAAACGCACGGAACGCGCATCTGGGACGAGGTCGGAGGCGCGAAGCCCTGAGTGTCCGTATTGCGCAACCCAGCGGATTGACGCGCTCCACTTCCCGGTAGCATCATTTTTTGTCGAACTCTTTAGGCGGACTGGTGGCTGCGAGGGAGCGGTCCGGCCTCGTGACACGATTTAACGCAACCCCTCGTGCACTCTGACTGATAGTTTCCGGGAAAGGAATTTTCCGCCGTGGCTAAATCTCGTCCGAAAGAAATCAAGAAGTCCAACGCAAAACCGCAAACGAAGAGCGCAGCCGCGGTCAAGCCCGCAATGGAACCCAAGTCGAATGAGGCGCAGATTGCGGTTCACTGGAAGGAAGAGGAACTGTTTCGTCCGCCCGCGAGCTTCATTGCGCAGGCGAATCTTGTCGACGCGGCCTTTATCGAGTCATTTCGTGAAGAGAAATTTCCGGAATGCTTCCGGCAGTACGCGGATCTTCTCGAATGGGACAGCTACTGGCATACCACGTTGGATACGGAGCATCCTCCCTTTTGGAAGTGGTTCGTCGGCGGGAAGCTGAACGTCTGCTACAACTGCGTGGATCGGCATCTGGCTGAATACAAAAACAAAGCGGCGTTTATTTTTGTTCCGGAACCGGAGCAGGAAGCGCCGCGAGTTCTGACGTATCGAGAGCTGTATGTCCGCGTGAACGAAACCGCGGCGATGCTGCGCGACTTTGCGGGGCTGAAGACCGGCGATCGCGTGACGATCCACATGCCAATGATTCCTGAATTGCCGATCACGATGCTGGCATGCGCGCGGCTTGGCGTTGTCCACTCCGTGGTGTTTGGCGGATTCAGCGGCGAAGCCTGCGGACTGCGCGCCGCCGACTCTGGCAGCCGCGTCTTGATTTATGCCGATGGATATTGGCGCAACGGAAAATGGGTCGATCACAAGGGCAACGCGGATATTGCGATCGAGACAGCGAAAAAAGAGGGCCAGGAAATTGACAAGGTGCTCGTCTGGCGGCGGAATCCCGGAAGGACGTCGTCTGAAGCAGCGATGGTCATGGGCCGGGATTTCATTGTTGAGGAAGTTTTGCAGAATTACGCGGGAAAAATCGTTGAACCGGTTTCGCTCGACGCCGAAGCGCCGCTCTTCCTGATGTACACCAGTGGCACAACCGGAAAACCGAAAGGATGCCAGCATCGCACGGGCGGATATCTGGCGTACGTCGCAGGAACATCGAAATATTACCAGGACATCCATCCCGGGGACGTTTACTGGTGCATGGCGGACATCGGCTGGATCACCGGGCACTCATACATTGTGTATGGGCCGCTGGCGCTCGCCGCTACCAGCGTTCTCTACGAAGGAGTGCCGCAATTTCCGGACGCGGGCCGTCCGTGGCGCATCGCCGAACGGCTCGATGTGAATATCTTCCACACTTCGCCGACCGCGATACGCATGTTGCGTAAAGCCGGACCGGACGAACCCGCGAAGTACAACTACAAATTCAAACACATGACGACTGTGGGCGAACCGATCGAGCCGGAAGTGTGGCGGTGGTATTTCGACGTGGTTGGGAAGGGCAACGCGGTTATTGTGGACACCTGGTGGCAAACGGAAACGGGCGGCTTTTTGTGCACAACAAAGCCGGCGCTCGATCCGATGAAGCCCGGAAGCGCAGGGCCGGCGGCGCTCGGAATTTATCCTGTGATTTGGGATGAAAACGGCAAAGAGGTGAAGCCCGGGCAGAATGCAGCGGGCAATATATGTATTCGGAACCCGTGGCCGGGAATCATGCAGACCATATGGGGAGATCCCGAACGCTTCACGAAGCAATATTATTCGAAGTATTGCAAGGATGCGAATAGCACCGACTGGCGCGACTGGCCGTACTTCGCGGGCGATGGCGCGATGATTTCCGCTGACGGCTACTACCGCATTCTTGGCCGCGTAGACGACGTGATCAACGTCGCCGGACATCGTCTCGGCACCAAAGAGATCGAATCGGCCTGCCTTACGGTGACGGAAATCTCTGAAGCTGCGGTCGTGCCGGTGGTTGACGAAATTAAAGGGCGGGTGCCCGAAGTTTATATTTCGATTAAGCCGGGCCTTCATCCGAACAAACAGGTGATCGACAAGGTCATGCACACGATCGAAACGATGATCGGAAAGATCGCGCGCCCGAAGCGAATCCATGTGGTGCCGGATATGCCGAAAACGCGGTCGGGCAAGATCATGCGTCGCGTGCTTGCCGCGATTTCTAATCGCATGCATACCGGCGACATCACGACGCTCGCGAATCCGGATATCGTTGAGCAAATTCGCGAACTCGTTCAGGGGCGGGAGGCGACGCCGCTTAGCGAGGGCCCGGCGGACATCAAACTTTTTGGCGAAGAACAGTAGAATTTTTTAAAGATGAGATGCCGGGTAATCGCACCAGTCGCAAGACGCATCGTTCGCCAACGACGGTCACGACTTGAAGGGACTAACCACCCGTACGCCGCCTAATATTTGTCCCTGATTAAGATCTTCTCTGTAGAGAATTTCTGCACCAGAACTGTGCGCTGCATTGTTCACGAGGACTTCCTACTCTTGAAACTTGGTGACGATCTTGCAACGTTCATTCAATTCCCGTGAAAAACGGTTTCCTGAGCTGGCGATGGAACTGAAGTAGGTCCGCTCGGAGTTATTTCGCACCGCATTGGGCTTGGACGGCTTGGAGTACGTCGGCGTCGAATTGGGCGCTGCTCCATCCACGTGAGGAGCAGACCTGGATTGCGGTTAAGCCGAGCGCCCCGCGGAAATCCGCTCCATCGAGTTGTGCGCCGTCCATCGGGGCATCTCGCAACACTGCTCCCTGGAAAATAGCGCCGCGTAGACCCGCATTCCGCAAGTCCGCGCCGAGCAGAATCGTGCCTTTGAATTGCGCTCCGGCAAATTGGGCGGCAGTCAGCTTCGCTCCGGAAAAATCCGCCAACTCGAGATTCGCCAGCGAAAACTCGGCGTCCTGCACTTGCGTGTCGCGCATGTCACTGCGCGTCAAATCCGCGCGCAGCCAGTTGGTGTGACGCAAAGATGCGCCGTAAAGCGAGGCGCCGGCAAGTTTTGCTCCTGCGAAACTTGCGTTCTCGAATATCGAGTAAGTCATATCGCTGCCACGAAGGTCCGCGCCAGTGAGGTTCGCGTCCTTACCATCCGCAGAGATGAATAGAGCGTGGTCGGCCCGGGCGTGGTCAAGCACGGCATCACGAAGGTGCGCCTCGCGAAGGTTGGCGTTGCGCAAATCCGCCTCGGTCAAGTATGCGCCCACAAGATCAGCGCGCCATAACCGCGCTCCGCCGAGCACTGCGCGATACGCTCTCGCATAGCGCAAGCTATTTTCATTCAACCTGGCGCCCGCACCGTCTCCTGGCGCGTCGTTTGCAATTGCGAGGCGCGCCCGTGGCGGAACGAGAGTCGCTTCGATCAAATCCGCATAAGGACGATAACCCACCAGCCGGAACGCTTCGGCCGCCCAGCGTCTCGGACTTGCGCTGAAATATCTGCGCGAGGCGTCTGAATCCGCCGGGACACCCAGGATCACACCGCACGAAAGCAGCAGCAAAATCAGTCCGGCCGCAATGGGCGCACGCAAGGTCAGAAACGCCATGCGGGCGACGCTTCGCGAACTTGGACGCCGCATTTCACCGCTGCGAATCACGCGGCTCACAACCGAGGGCAGCCCTGTTGCCACGCTGACACTGAGCACAAAAAACAGAACATGTAACGAAGTGCCCCGCATATCCTGGCGAACGAGATAGCGGACCCATAGCAAGACTGTCGTGGCAGGCACGGCCCAATACGCAAGCGACGTAGCGATTACGTTTTCCATCCAGGACACGGGAGTCTTGGTTTCACGGAGCCAACGGAAGTGGCGCCGCACGAGACCCATCAAATACCAGGGTCCGCCGTGCTCTACGGTTTGGCCATCCGGAAAGACCGCCGGCAAAGCCGCCATACTGCTCCAGACACGGAGGAGTAGAAACTGGAACCGCACAAACAGAACAAGTAACAGGATCGGTGCGATCAAATAGAAACCGTTGATGGGAAGGATATTGCCCAAGCGCGAGATTGCAATGGTCTGGCCGTCCAGAATCAAGCGCGCGTCGCTGGTGGTAGCGACGCAAAGCGCGCACAATGCGCAAACCGTGAGCATTAGAAAATAAAACCACCGGGCGCTGCGAGTCGCTTCCCAGACTGCTTTCGATCCGTCAATCGAGGAAATTGTTTCGGGGAGCATGGCATCGTACAAATTTGCGCCGCCGAGCCGGCCCAACCACAGGCCCTCGGCGCCATACAATGTTGCGCCCATCAGGTTCGCGCCGCGCAATTCCGTTCCCAGTAGATTTGTGTTGCACAAGTCCGCCTGTACCAGCGAAGCATGGCGAAGATTCGCCATCGAAAGATCCGCTCCGCGCAGATTCGCGCGCTGCAGAAACGCGCCCTGCAGATTCGCGCCGGTAAGATCGGCGTTCTCGAGATTTACGCCGCACAAATCCGCTTTTGTTCCGCCTTCGCCACCGGTCTCGACCCAGATTCTGTGCTGGTCGAGAATCGAAGCAAGCTCAAGCAACCACCCGCCTTGCGAGGGCTCGGCAGTTTCGGAGGTGTCACTATTTTCGTGCGCATCGACTTCGGCGGGCTCGATGGCTGCAAGTTCAGTTTCTACACCCTTGGTTTGGGTAGGCTCGGCTAGCGCGCTCTCGACCTCAACGGTGTCAACTTCGCACGGGGACGCATCGTCGAGCGCAGTCTGTTTGTCTGACGGCTCTTCCGTTTTTACGAGTTCCGCGATCGCGCTCTCCATTTCCGCAATTCTCTTGAGCGCATACAACTCTTGCGGCGTAGCCATTCTTTCTGTTTGCGGTTCTTCTGAAGTCTTTGGCAGTAACATTTTTCTTGGCAGATTGCGACCGCGAAGCGGTCAACCTTTCTTGTCTTGCACTGCGCCATTACGCGAGCCGATTGTCCGGCAGGCTTCCCCTATCGAGAGTGTGCCGATTGTGCAGACGGGCACTTATCGCTAGGCAGCGGTCATAATCGCCGACGGATTGAAAAATGTCTCCTGCTCTGAAGGACAGGCGGCGCAAATGCAGCATTGCCGTTTGTCTCATCAACTGTCGCAGTGTTTCTGAGGACATACTTTCGGCAGGTGGGCGGCGCCTCAATCCGTAAATCTTTGAGCGGGCACGTTTCAATACGCATACCAAAATCTGTATCTCATCCCAGGACTTTCGTTTGCTGTTCCGATAGACCGCGAATACAGGCCCAAAACGGCTGAGCCCAAACCGTCCGCAAGGTCAGTTGCCGGAGAACGCCTCTTTCCGGTACTTTCCGCTCGCAGGTTGCAATGCATGTTCCCCCTGCGACGCGCCCGAAGCGACGTGAGGTAGGTAGATAAGAGAAAGTGCAGATGCCAACTACACGTTCAAACTCGAGCCGCATCCGCGCGAATCGACGCGCGGGATTTTCTCTTATTGAACTGACCATGACGCTCGCCGTTGGCATCATCCTTGCCGCACTGGCGGTGCCCGCCGTGAGATCCGCAATTCAGTATTTCCGGGTCCGCTCCGCGGCTTCCAGTATCGCCGGCGCAATTCAATCGACTCGCTATCGAGCGATTTTTGACGGGTGTCCTTACAACATCACACTCAACAAGACGGCAAATACTCTTCAGGTTGGCAGCGAGACAGCGTCGGGAAACGCGTGCGCGGCGACGTTCACTAACGTAGGCGCCGCAGTCCCCTTCGGATCCACAGCTGTAGCTCTCAATCAAGACGTCACGCTGCAATTCAGACCAAGCGGCTACGTGCAGGCAACGACGGGCACGACGAATTTTACTCTGACGTACGGTTCCACAACGAAAACGGTGACGGTATCCAGTTATGGGAACATCAATGTCACACCATAAGCCGAATCGGCAACGCGGCTTCACGCTGATTGAAACGCTGGCGGCGATTCTTGTACTTACCATCGGACTGGTCGGCATGGCCGTCCTAATGAGCAACATGATGACCGGCGGAGCGCGCTCGCGGTACATGAGCGAGGCAGCGATGCTCGCGTCGGAAAAGCTGGAAGATCTGGAGCGTTATCCAGCCGCAGATCCTGATGTCGCGGTGACTTCCGGCGCTACGGCGGGCAGCCTTACAGGGCCAGGGAGTTGCGGCGATCCAGGACAATACGGCGTTGACGATTACCGCTGCGAAGGACGTTACCGTCACCGGCGATATTCTTTATAAGACCTCCGCCCGTCACCACAACGCAGAATCAGATTCCTGGAACACCCGCGGACACTTTAATCCCCGGAAACGATCATGGGCAGGTGCTCGGTATCTTCACGGCAACGGGCGACGTCCAGATGAACAACAAACAATCCAACGGCAATCTGGAAATCGACGCCTCGATCGCCATGATTTCGCAAGGCGGCACCGGCGGCTGGATCAACATCGGCAATCACATCGGTACTCTTGTACTTATGGGCGGCCGCATCGCGAATCAGGCCAAGAGCGGCAATACAACGACGCGGAACATCTTCTTCGACCGGAGATTTGCGCAAAACGGTTTCGCGCCGCCCTGGTATCCGTCCACCACGGTGCAATCGAGCGCGTCAAACTCCGCGACGATGACAACGACGATTCAGCGGACAAAATGGTTTAACAGGACGACTTACTGACGAGCTTTCCTCGAAGACGGTGCACCCCGAGGGCAGCCTTCCCCCTCCAGGTTGCCGCTCTTTCTTTGTGTACATCCAACAACCGAACCATCGGGCCTTGCGGTTGGTAGTCTGTAAATGAAGAAGGCCAGGCCACGGGAGATGAGGCAGGATTCATCTTGCGAGGACACGCGGAGCTTGGAATCGAAAAGAAAAATGCCGGGGCGCTTCGCTGAGGGGCCAAGGCACCCCGGCTTTATCCTGCCCGCCTCCGCAGTGAGCGAGCAAGAAAACCGTAAAATTCCTAGAGAAACCGAATTACTTTTCTTCGTCGCCGCGCAAAAATTCGTAGCGTTCGATGGCGGCAACCACTCCGACGGACGTTTCGTCGCGGGACTCCGTGCGCTGAACGCGGCCGAGGCAGCGAACGCGGACCGGACCCGCGAGAGTGATCTCGTTAGGAAGCGTTAGAAGGATCTCAACAGGCGAACCTTCCTTCACATCTTTTCCGAGGTAGAAGTAAACCCCACGCGAGCTGACGTCGCGGGATTCTGTGCTGGTTTCCCCAACAGCTGCTCCGGTGGTCCAACGGACCGTGAGAGGGAGCCGCATGGTAAAGCGTTGGGTAGTGCGGCGTTCTGAGCCCGACAAGGGAGAACCTCCTCGAATGAAGGATGAGTGTAGCGGGAGCCGGCCTACTGGACAATAGCCCAACAGGTACAAAATCTGTTCGCTAGCGGACGGTACGAAGGTACTAGGAGAACGCTGCACCGACGGCGAATTCAAGTGTTGGCGTGTCGCGTAGATCGCGTGCTATCGAGGAACAATTTGGGGAGTCGCAGGCCGGAGCGAGGAGGCGTGCCTTATGATGAATGTTCGGCGGAAATATGGAGGAAACACATTGAAATGGGAAGTTCGGCAGAGCCAATGGTGATGGCGGATGCGAGCGCGTCAGGCAAAAGTTCGCGTTCCCACGTTTGGGTTTTGGCGGCATTGCTGGGCCTGGCGACGCTGGGAGTGTATGCGTCCACGACACGGAATGGGTTTGTGGACTTTGATGACCGGGACTACGTCACCTTAAACGAGCACGTGAAGGCCGGACTTAGCTGGCAAAACATCGAGTGGGCATTTCGAAGTATGGAAGCCGCCAACTGGCATCCCCTCACGTGGATCTCGCACATGGCGGACTGCCAGATTTTTGGCTTGAATCCTGCCGGGCACCATGCGGTGAGTGCGACGCTCCATGCGATGAATGCGGTGCTGCTGTTCCTGCTGCTCGAAAAAGCAACCGGTCTTCGCTGGAGCAGTCTTTGCGTGGCGGCGCTGCTCGCGCTGCATCCGTTGAACGTAGA
>Ga0207646_10002208_pt1 | contig 23185 bp, 21 predicted proteins | sample KBSK5502metaG_FD_184343 | JGI IMG/M metagenome (GOLD analysis project Ga0207646, IMG submission 184343) | Corn, switchgrass and miscanthus rhizosphere microbial communities from Kellogg Biological Station, Michigan, USA - KBS K5-50-2 metaG... | ecosystem: Host-associated > Plants > Roots >... | reverse complement strand
ACCCGGCATACAGAACAGGGATCCCCTGAGTGTCGAGACGGCCGTCCTTAATCTGCTCCTCCGTACAACTTGCAAGGTTTTTCCCGAAGAGTAGCCTCGAAATCGTCGAGCCATCCCGATCCTTAGACAGTCCCTGGAGAAGCTATGCGTACGTTCAAGATCTTGCCGGCGATATTGGCACTTGTAGCGATGCCGCTTGGCACAGCGGCAGAGGAGCCCACGACCACCGCTCAGGTGGTGGACAAAATCGTGGCGCAGGAGCGGGCGGAGATGAACACCATCCGCCGGTATTCGCCGCTGGTAGAGACCTACATCCAGACGGTTCGTCCGGACAAGGCGCTCGGTGCCGTGCCGGACAGCGACAAATATTTTCTTGGCCGGGCGGAACTGGACAAGGGTGTGCAACTGGAGCCTCTCATCAATGGCAGCGGTAAGCACAAATTCCTGACCAGCATTGGAAACATTTTCTCGGCGGAGTTTCTGCCGCGCGGCTTTCTGCAGATGATTTATCTCGACGAAGAAGGGTTCGACCGGCAGCACTACAAGTTTTCCTATTCCGGCCGCGAATTCCTGGGTGAAGTGCGCTGTTTGATTTTCGACGTTGATCCATTGCCAAACACCGGAAAGGGGCGGTTTGCGGGACGAATCTGGGTGGAGGATCAGGACTACCACATTGTGCGATTCAACGGATCGTACGGCGGGTCGTCGAAGACCAGCTATTATTTTAATTTCGACAGTTGGCGCGAGAACTCGGGCAAGAACGAATGGCTACCGGCCTTCATCTATAGCGAAGAAGGCAACGTGGAGTATGGTTTGGCGAAAAATTCCGCGTTCCGACCGTTTAAGGCGCAGACGCGCTTATGGGGTTACGACCTGAATCACGCGCAGGAAGAGCAGGCGCTGAGCAATGTCCTGGTGGAAGGACCGCAGATAAAAGATCAGGCAGGAGCGGGCAACGGATACTCACCCCTGCAAGCGAAGCGCGCGTGGGGGCGGCTCGCGGAAGACAACGTTGCGGCAAAGATGCAGCGCATGGGCTTGATGGCGCCCTATGGCGACGTGGACAAGGTGCTGGAGACAGTGGTCAACAATCTGGAAGTGACGAACGATCTGGACATCCAGCCGGAGGTGCGCTGCCGCGTGTTGATGACCTCGACGCTCGAGTCATTCACCATGGGGCACACGATTGTTTTAAGCCGGGGATTGATCGACGTGCTTCCAGACGAAACAAGTTTGGCGGCGATTCTTGCGCATGAACTCAGCCACGTGATGCTCGGACACCGCATGGATACGCAGTTTGCTTTTTTCAATCGCATCCGTTTCAACGAAAAGGAGACCTTTCATCACTTCGGATTCGCGCGCACCGCTGAAGAGGAAGACGCCGCAAACCGCAAGGGGATTGAACTGCTGAAGAAGTCTCCCTACCAGGATCAGTCGGACACCGTCCAGGCATTTTTTGAGGCCCTGCAAAACCGGGAAAAAGACGTACCCAATTTGATCAGCCCACACCTGGGGAATCGCGTACCGAAGCATTGGACGATCAGCTCGGCCGCGGCCGCTCAGCAAGCTAGGAAGACGGCGAACGCCACGGTAGCTCTGCCACTTGGCGGGCGGATCAAAGTTGAACCGTGGGACGACCGGTTGCTGCTGCTGAAGGCGCAACCAGAAGCCGCGATTGCGGAATATGAAAGGATGCCGTTTGAGGTGGCGCCGTTCCTGGCTTACCTGACAAGGCAGGGCGGCAACTCGCCGTCGAACGACTCGGGCGCGGTGGCCGTGAAGTCGGAAAGCACTCCGGTGTCATCCATCGGAAAACCGTAAGCGCGCAGAAAAAAGGGCGAGAGAAGCAAACAAAAATCAGACCGTCAGCGGCGCTTAAGGCGGCGGGCGCTGCGCTTGACGGATCTCTTGGCCGAAGCAGCTGCCTTCTTCGCGGACTTGGCAGCTTTTTTCGTCTTACTGCCAGTTTTCTTCAGGATGCGCTTGGCTTTGGAACGTGCTCTGGAAGCAGCGCGCGCGAGGTTGTCTTTTTCCTCGCTGGCGGCCCATGATTTTCCACAGATGGTAGCTGAAGGTTTCGCAGGTTCGCCGCGACCCGGAGCAGTTGGTCCATGGGAGTTCCTGTAAGTCCCATCCGCTCAAGTTCGATCCACAACAAGTGGTTGGGGAGGGCTTGTTCAGCAGCATCAGTTGCGAGAAGCGATCGAATGTGTCCGATATACATGTCGTGCTCGTCGTCAACGATGTCGGCGACGCCGATTGGGTCCCAATCGCCCCATGCGGCCAGAAGCGACGTAGGTGTGTCCCTCAGGTGTAAGCGCGATTTTCTGCACATGTTTTGGCGATCTCCGCGCGGATCATCACAGCCTAAGCGCCGAATAATGTCTGCAAATCGGGGAGGCGTGACTCGACAAATCGCCGTGTGTCGCGCACTTTTTCGCGCGCTGGAAACCTTTCGGGCTCTCGGGATCGAGTTCGTTTCGTTCTCGGAGCAGATGGATACGAGTACGCCGGCGGGCAAGATGGTTTTCACCGTTCTGGGCGCAGTGGCCGAACTAGAGCGGTCCTTGATCGTAGAGCGCGTTAAAAGCAGGCCTGCGGAACGCGAGGGCCAAAGGAAAACGGCTCGGTCGCCCGAAGCTAGTCGTGGATCCTCGGAGGATGGCGGTACTTCGCGCGCAAGGCACCGGCTGGAAGCGGATCGCTGCGGAAATGGACATCGGGGTAGGAACGCTTTACCGACTCGCCAGAGAGGGTTCCAAAATTCGGAAAATGGTTTCTTGAACCTCGTTCGGATGCCTTCAAAGAGAATTTTGCAGCCAGCATGGCGCCAAGATGGATTTTGAAGGAATGCACGACTCGATTTCAGCAGCAGTTCAAGCTCGCAATGTGGTTCTGGCCTGTACTGAGCAGCGATTCCGCCTCCTACGCACACTTTTGTCACCCAGCAACACACGGGAAGCGTCACAAATATGTGACACGGAACGAGCAAGCCGCGAGTTGCTCTCCGATTCTAAGTCCCTACAAATCATCGAGAGACACCAGGTTTGGCGCTGGCCGCGGAGTACCAACCGAGTGGCCTATAAAGTGCTAGAACTTGGCCGGACGCGGCCACTGCAAGGCTCACCTCACCAAGCCACGCAGGGTCCCATGCTGCTGAGCAGGGCAGCACACTCCACCAAGGAGCGAGCGCAAGCTCTAGAGGAGATTGCGCCGCTCTTTCTGAGGCAGCTATGGACACCGAGCTGAAGACGCCCCAACAACTTTTCGAAGAGCTGACGACGGCCGGCTACGAAGTCGAGCAGCTCCGGGCGAAGCTCGAAAAACTAACCCGCCTCGCACCCGACCGCAGCCAAATGGAGAGGGACTTCCAAGCCGCGGAGAGCAAGATGATCGAGATCGCCATCGCCTTCGCTAAGGCCAACAAGCTCTTTCCGGCAGACTACTGCCGACACCACACCCAGATATCCGCTGGGACACCCGTACACAGCAAAGAGTAAGGATGTCCAACAAAATACTCCGACGCACCTGCAAATGCGGCTAGTGGCTATGAAAATTGCATATGTAACGCATGTGTGTATCACATCTGTGTAGTTTATCGTCTTGATAAAACAAACAACGCTGAAATAAAAACCCCGCGTGGCACTCCGGCACTCCTGAGTCCGACGACGTAGAAGTGCTCTTTGGTCCATTTGTCCTCGGTTCGGGAGTGTCCATTCGGTCATCAAGTCGAGAAGAATCAATCAGGGTAAGATGCTGGTCTATGGGTTCCGAAAACAGTTGTTTTTCGTGCCGCCATAACTAAAATATCAATCAGTGAAGGACGGTCCCTCTTGCAACAAGCTCGGCACTGTCGTCGGTTTGAGTGCGAGCGCAAATGATCTGGTTGATCACCATCGTGATATTTTTCGGCGCGGTAGTTGCCGTGATGCTTGTGTTTTGGTTTTTTTCCGAGAGAGAGCAGATTCTAGCAGCACTAAAAAAGCCCGAACAGCAGCGAATGGAAGCTCGGATTCCGACGAGAGTTGGGCTGGAGCTCTCTGGTCCAGATGAACCTCTCATTTACGAAATCACCTTCACTGAGAATGTCAGTCGTCACGGAGCACGCGTCCTCACCAAAAGGCGCTGGAGCCCGAACGACAGCGTTCTAGTTAAACTGCCCCAAGAGCGCCTCCCCTCCCGTGCGCGGATTACTTACTGTCAGCCCTTGAAGGGAGATGAGTTCGCAATGGGCTTGCAGTTTTCCTTAGTGGTTTACGATTGGATAGGCTCCCTGTAGGCGCAACTTCTGTGAGCAGCAAACGACGGATCCGGCGTAAAGCCTGTCACCTCTGTGGCTAGAAGATAGCGACTGTACCACCTGCGGAGAGTGTTCACGTACACGTGGATCACTTTGACGGGCGCATTATGTATGGGCACCATTCGCTGCCGGCAGCTGCGTGTTGCCGACCACGAACGACCCACGAACGCGGGAGCGAAGCAAAGACAATCGAGGCAGAATGAACGCGAATGTGCGAACGGATTCAGTCGGGCCCCGGCACCGTCACCGCGTATCATCCCTTCTTCCCCGAAAAAGTCTAGGCGGCTAACGATGCTGAAAGGGGCTTGAAGACTGCCCGGAGGGCGTCCCTAATTGTTCGAGACTGATGGGCTCACTAACCAGCCTGAAACTTGCCAATCCGGCCTCTTTGCGAGGCGGGACACGCTAGTTTCGCTACTTCGCCGGTATAAGGTCGAACTTTCCCGACCCTTCCTGGTAGAAGAGCGCGCCTTCGGTTTTATCGCCTCCGCTCCAATGTTTGTGTCCACCCGGCACAAGAAGGAATTCGCCTGGCCCAACACGCTTTTCTCCTGCGTCATCCTTATACAAATACGCGCCTTTAATGACGACGAGGGAAACATCGTTCGTGTGAGTGTGGGTGCCCGCATCGTATCCAGGATCGAATTTAGTGAATGTGGCATGAGAGCCTTTGTCCGGGTCTCCCCGTAAGACCTGCATCGAAACACCACCCATTTGCGACGGTTTATATGTGGCTTTTTCTGAGGATACATAGATGACGTGCTTATCTTTCTGAGCCTGAGCTACAACTACCGAAACTGCGGCCACCGCTAAGGCTGCGAGTGCAGACACAACCAGTAATTTTTTCATTTATTTCTCTCCGTGTAGCCGCCGGGTTTCTTGTCTTCGACACCCCGACGCGTAGCGGTTATACACCAATGCGGCGTGGGTGCGGCGAAGTATCCGTTTACGACCGGTTTTTCTCAGGTGGCGCGATGTGCGGGTACACTAGTTCGCCAGAGGGATGTTATGAAAACAAGAAGAGAATTCTTGGCGTCGACTGCATTCGGATTGGTTGGAACGGCGGTTGCGCCAGATGCGATAGCGAGCGCTCGCGCGCAAGAGCCCACACAGGACCCGGCAGGAATGCCGCCGGCATTTGGAACCGCAAAACCTGTCGGACCTGAAGTCTCGGCGCAGACACTTGTAGAAGCCGAGAAGCTCGTGCAGGTGGAACTAAGCAAGAAGGACCTTGAGCAGGCGGCAAAAACCTGGCGAGTCAACATGGCGCCGCTGTGCGAGCGGCGAGTCGGCCCACGGAAGGTGGAGTTGCACGATGGGTTAGCTCCGTGGTCGCGGTGGGATCCAGTCTTGCCGGGAACGAAAGCAGGACCGGAGCGGAACCGAATCGTAAGAAGCGGCTTGGACGTAGGTCCTTTGCCGGGCAACGGCGCGGACATAGCGTTTGCAACCGTGACACAGCTATCGCGATGGATTGAGACGAAGAAACTCAGTTCGGAACGGCTGACGAATATTTATCTGAAGCGGCTCGAGGAATTCAATCCCACATTGCGGTGCGTGATCACTCTTACGCGCGAACACGCGGTGGCCCAAGCGAAGAAAGCGGACGTGGAAATTGCGGCGGGAAAATATCGCGGGCCGCTGCACGGAATTCCATGGGGCGGAAAAGACTTGCTCGACACAGCAGGAATTCCCACAACGTATGGAGCCGAGCCGTTTCGCGACCGCGTACCCAAGTCGGATGCGGCTGTGGTGAGGAAATTGAACGAAGCGGGCGCGGTGCTTGTGGCGAAGCTGAGCCTGGGGGCATTGGCGCTGAACGATATCTGGTTCGGCGGACAGACGATGAATCCATGGCTGCTGGAGGAAGGCGCGTCGGGTTCAAGCGCCGGGCCGGGAGCCGCTACCGCGGCGGGACTTGTCGGATTTTCGATCGGGAGCGAGACAGGCGGAAGCATTGTGTCGCCAAGCATGCGCTGCGGAGTGACCGGGTTGCGACCAACGTATGGCCGCGTACCCAGGACCGGCGCGATGACCCTGTGCTGGTCCTTGGACAAGCTCGGACCGATGACGCGAAGTGTGGAAGACGCGCTGCTGGTGCTGCAGGCAATTTCCGGGCCGGATCCGGGAGACGTAAACAGCGTCCCAAGCAAACTGGATTTTGACGCTGGTGCAAGCGTGAAGGGATTGCGCGTCGGATACTTCCCTGCCTGGATGAAGGAAAATCCGGCAACAGACGTGGACCGTGCGGCGCTCGAAACCGTAAAAAAGGTAGGGATGGTACCCGTGGAGGTGACGTTGCCGAATTGGCCGTACGATTCGCTGCAATTGATTTTGTTTGCGGAAGGCGCGGCGGCTTTTGAAGAGTTGACGATGCAGCACGGTGTGGATCAGTTGAAGATGCAGACGTTTGATTCGTGGCCAAATCTTTTTCGGCAGGCGCGGTTCCTATCCGCGGTGGACTTTGTCCAGGCAGACCGCATGCGGAGAAAAGTGGCGCAAGAGATGGCGCGCATTTTCTCCGACGTGGATCTGCTGCTGGTGCCGTCGCTGCGCGACGAAATGTTGACCATCACGAATTTTACCGGACACCCATCGCTGACCTTGCGAGCAGGATTTGTTGAGGTGACACAGGCGCGCAGCGACTGGGCGCCCGATCCAGAGCATCCGCTGCCGAAATTTTCACCGGCACGTAGGGTGCCGCACGGTGTCACGCTGATTGGAAAATTATTCGACGAAGGAACGCTGACGCGAGCGGGCCTTGCACTGGAAAAAAGCTTTGGAGTTGTGGAAGAAAGGCCCAGGGGATTTTAGGCGTGGAGTCGGCTGGCGCTAGCGCTTCTCTATTCGTGAGGGCCGCGTGGCAGACGCCGCTTCGTGTGCGCGCCTGGGTTGACCGGCTTTCGCAGCCAGTTACCGAGAGGTTCGATCACTTTTCGGCGAAGTGAGCCGGCATGCTGCGGAACGTTTCCCGCGAATGCACTCGCTTGCGGCGTGAGCGATGCAAAAAGCTGGCGACAGTCACGAACGAAAGATTTGAAAACTTCGCGCCAGTAGGCCTGAAAGGCACGTTTCCGCCATCCGGTCTGCCTCGTGCCCGAGCGCTCTTTGCCCTGCGCTAAGGGCTTTGGCACGGGGCTGGCTGCCTGCGGCCGAGACAGAGGAATTTCGGGACTTGCTTCCGCGAAATTTTCCAGAACTGGCAGGACGACAGGACCGATTGGCGGTGCACCAATTGCCGGCGAGCGCTGTGCATTCGTAGTGGTGGCCTTGGCGAACGCAGGAGTCTCTGTGCTGAGCGGAGTTTCTGTGACCGCGGCCGCCGGCATGGCAGGCGCGTCGGCGACGACCGGCGGTTCGATCACACGAGGAGCTTCAGCTACCGCAGGAATCTTGTCACGCGAAACAACCTGCGGCGTTTGCGCCGCAAAGAGTGTGTCGATGGTGTTCACCGAGACCGGCGCGCCGACAAGATCGAACTCGGCCGCAACTCTTCGGATATATCCCGGAAAAACCACGGTCTGTCGGTCCGCATAGGCGCCAATCAGCGCCTGTTCGCACAACAAGTTAACGACGCGAGGAATTCCGCGCGCGTAGGAGTAAATGGTTTCGACGGTTTCTGCTGGAAATGTATGAGTGCCAGAAGCACCGGCGCCGCGCAGCCGTGATGCAATGTACGCTCCAGTCTCTTCCAGCGAGAGCAGAGGTAATCTCGAGCGGACCATTATGCGCTGACGCAGCGCTCGCAACTCCGGGCGGCGCAATTTTTCTTCCAGTTCCGGCTGACCTGCAAGGACGATCTGCACCAGTTTGCCGTGAGTGTTTTCCAGGTTGAGCAGCAAGCCGAGTTCGGTGAGCGTGCGCTGTGACAACGCTTGTGCCTCGTCAATGACGATCACTGGCGAATCGCCTTCCGACTGGCGCACATGCAACCAGCGATGAAGCGCCGCCAAGAGGTCGCTTTTTCTGCCCGAATCGACCTCCACGCCAAAATCCCGCAAAATGAATTCGAATAAATCCGCGGGATCGAGGTGCGCGTGAAAAATATAGGAACTTGAGAATTGACGAGTTTTCAGCCATTGCAAAAAGTGACGTATCAGCGTCGTCTTTCCGGTGCCCGCCTCGCCAGTCAAGACCAAAAGTCCGCGATGCGATTCAATGCCGAACATCAGTTCGGCGAGCGCGGTTTCGTAGGCCGGTCCGGAAAACAGAAACCGCGGGTCCGGCGAAACATGAAATGGATTTTCCCTCAGCCCGAAGGAGCGAAACATGTGCTCGTAGATTGTCGAAGTACCAGCAGTGGTCACAGAACACCTGAAGGGATGAGGCTTGGGGCACTCGAATTGTAAGCGAGGGAAATGGCGACGGCAATCAGAACGTGCCGCCATGGGAAAAAACGGTACTACAGTAACGACTGTACTAGGATAGCGTAGTACTTCGTATTGACTTTTTTACGACCTGTAACCAGGCCGCAACCCGAGGGACTTACTGGCAAGTTAGAGCCGGCTTTGGACGTGCAAGCGGCAGACTCGCGAGATGAAAGATTTCCAACTGTTTATTGACCGCAGGAATATTTTCGTCATTCAGCTTCAGCCAAATCGCCAGGTTTTTCTGCAGCGCAACGCAGGTTTCCCGCGAGGCCTTTTGCCCGGACGCGGCCGGTCGCATGTCCGCCGATTCGATCATCACCAGATAGCGCGAGAGGTCGCGATTCATGGGGCCGATCCCAGACGCTTCGCCGGAGCCCTCGGCCACGTCGGTCGCCGTTTTCTGAAGTTTCGCAAGCGCGTCCAGCAGATCTTTCGCTTGCGCATTGTCCTTCAGCGATGTTTGCCGCAACACGATCGCAGTCTGCAGCGCTGCGTATTCGTTGTACGCGTTATAGCTCGCTTCCATCGCCATAGAAATCGCGCAGGCTAGATTCCACTGTTCGATCAGGTCCGACGCGGAAGCATGCACGCGCGGATCAAGCACGAGATCGATCTTTTGCCGGTATTGTTTGCCATCAACCGTGAGAACACCTTCGTACGCCCCAGGAGGAAGCAACGCGCCGGGAGGCTGCTGGCGCGGCGTTTGCCCCGGAACAGAATGATCCGGTAGCGTGTATTCGACGTAATCAAGCTTCCCACCAAAATAACCGTAGGTGAGCGTCAGCGGATCTTCCGCTCGCACATCCCATACAAAACGGTGCAAGCCCGGAGCGGTGGAAAGCAAGGATAGCGGCGCAAACCAGTAATCCGGCGCGTTTCCAACAAGACCGTTGGGGGCGGGCGGTTTGCTTGAATAATGCCGAATGCGATTCCCTTTCGAGTCGAGCAGATCAAGCGTAATTTCGCTTTTGGCGCCATCCTTCAGGTAATAGTAAAGAATCGCGCCATCAGGAGGATTCTGGGATCCCGGAAATTCCGGCGAAAGCGGCGTCTCCTCGTGATTATCCCAACGAACGCGCATCGCCGACTGGGGCTTGTAGAAGTGCACCGGCGCACTCGTGAGCTTTGTGTCCGCTTCGCGCAACGGTGAAATGTCGTCGAGTATCCACAAACCGCGCCCGAAGGTAGAGGCGACGAGATCAGCCCCGTGTACCGCAAAATCCGTCACGTCCGTTGTCGGCATGTTGAGTTGCAGCGACCGCCAGTGATTGCCATCGTCGAACGATATCCATGCCGCCGTCTCGGTACCGGTAAATAAGAGTCCCTTTCTCTGCGTGTCTTCGCGCAGTCCTTCAGCTGGCGAATCCTCTGGCAGCCCGGTCACAATCTTCGTCCACGTCTTGCCTGCATCGTGCGTCCGGAAAAGATACGGATGTGGATCGCGCCGCACGAGCACCACCGCGTAGGCCGTGTTCGCATCGTGCGGCGATGCTTCGACCAACCGAACGTCACTTCCCTTCGGAAGGTCAGGTGGCGACACGTCATTCCACGTCCCGCCTCGGAAAAGGTGCACCAGACCATTCGAGGTGCCGACCCAAATCATGCCGGATTCGACTGGCGAGGGGGCGATAGTGTGGATTGAACCGTTGCGTGCGAATTGCGCCGCGTCTTTATCGTTCTCATCGGTGAATTGTTCGTCTTCGGGATCAGGCTCGTGGCCAGCTGAAGGTTTTTTTGCTTCCGCGGGATGCTGCGGAGAGGAACTGAGGTCCTGACTGATGACATCCCAGGTTACCGCGCCATTCGACGTTTTAAGAAGATATTGCGAGCCATAATACAGCGTGTGCGGATCACGCGAGTCATAGACGAGCGGTGTCTCCCAAACGGTTTGATAATTCGCAGGTGGAACGAAGACAGTTGCGATTTGCCCTGTTGTGCGGTCGAGGCGAAACACGGTACCGAACCAGCCAATCGAATAGATTAGATTGGGATTCAGCGGATCAGGCGCGATGTAGCCGCTTTCAAAACCACCCGTCGAAAACCAGTCACGATAAGTAATCTGGCCGTAATCGCTGCGATTCGGAACAACGATGGTGCCGCTGTCCTGCTGCGCGGCGTAGGCGTGATACGGAAACGTGTTGTCCGTCGTGACGTGATAGAGCTGGCCGGTGGGCTGATTGAGCCAATCCGTCCACGTCTCTCCGCCGTTCACGCTGATAATCGCTCCCTGATCGGTGCCGAGAATCATCCGGTTCGAACCATCAGGAGCGATCCACAAAATGTGATGGTCCTCTCCGCTCGGTGCGCCGCGAAACGCAAAGAACGTTTTGCCGCCATCGTTCGAACGGTAGGTGCACGTCTGCATCACGTACACGACTTCAGGATGATTTGGGTCCACAAAAACGCGGCTGAAATACCAGCTGCCAAGGATTCGCGGATCTTTTGTAGCCTTCTGCCAGGTTGCGCCGCTGTCGTTCGAACGGTAGAGGCCCTGGTTCATAATTGCGAAAACACCGCGGCCCGACGTGCCGGGAATGACCGCGAGGCCGATCCGCCCGCGGCCTCTTGCAGGCAGCCCTTCGGTTCCAGCCTGTTTCCAGCTGGAACCTTCATCAGTGGAAAGATAGACGCGCGAGTCTCCAGCTTGATCGCGTTGGCCGGGCTCACCAGGAGGAGGATTCAAAGCTGCGTAGAGAATTCGCGCGTCTTCAGGTGCAGCTTCGATGTCCGCCACTCCAGACGAGCCATCTATATCGGGGAGAGTTTTCGTCCACGATTTGCCACCGTTGATTGTTTTAAAGAGACCGCGCGGCTCGGTTGGAACGGAACTGCCAAACGCGCCAGCAATAACGATGTCTGGATTCTTCGGATCCACCACGATGGAACTGATGAAGTGTTCTTCTGCGAGACCTGCGTTGCTCCATGTGGCGCCTGCATCTGTTGACTTAAAGACGCCGCGGCCTCTTGCCTGTTCGCCCGTTGCCACGTAAATGATGTTTGGGTTGGACGGAGCGACAGCGAGGGCGCCGATGCTGGCCACAGGCACTGCGTCAAAGATCGGCTTCCAAGTTCGGCCGTCGTCAACAGTTTTCCACACACCGCCGTTCGGCGTGCCGGCATAATAGATGTTGGGTTGGCCAGTTACGCCAGCGACCGTTGTGATGCGCCCTCCGCGATGGGTTCCGAGGAATCGCCAGCGAAGGGCGGAGTAAGCGTCAGGACTGATGTCCTGTGCGACTGAGGCCATCGCCGACAGGAAAAACATCGCGACAATTGTCAGTCGGCCTCCGTCTCGAATTAAAAACCTCAAAACAAGGCGGGATAAGTTCACGAAATCTCCAGATTGAGAAGTGTACTACGGCTTCCGCGGAAGAGTTGCGTCGTCACCTGTAATCAGACGCGCGCCGCGGTTGAAGGTCAGGTACTGAAAACCCCACTGGATGAAGACGAGCACGCGGCTTTGAAATTCGACGATGTAAATCAGGTGGATGAATAACCAGACCAGCCATGCGAGCAAACCCGAAAGATGCATGCCAAAAATGTTGGCGACGGCTGCGGCGCGTCCGATGACGGCCATATCGCCCTTGTTGAAATAGTGAAACGCTCCGGGCTCCGGCTTCTTTTCCACCCGCGCGCGAATCACTTTTGCCGCGTAGGTGCCGCCCTGCATAGCAACTTGAGCGACACCGGGGAGAGGTTTGCCATTTTCATCGTTCGCCAGCGCCAAATCGCCAACAACGAAAAGATTGGGAAAATTTGGAATTGTGAGTTGCCGAGTGACTTGAATGCGCCCGCTGCGATCGGTTTGCGCCTGCGTGCGAGTTGCGAGTATTCGGCCGAACTCGTTTGCCGTTACCCCGCCCGTCCACAGAACAGTTTTTGCGCGTAATTTCTCGGTTGCCGAGCCGCGCTCGAATATCACTCCATCGCCATCCACATTCGTAACTTTCACGCCTTTGAGCACTTTTACACCCAGGCGCGAAACCAATCTTTCGGCCCTTTCCGAAAGGTCTTCGGGAAATGCCGTAAGCACGCGCGGGCCGAGCTCCATGAGAACAATCTGCGCTTCGGTCGGATTGATGTGGCGAAAATCATGTTTCAACGTTTCATTGGCGATTTCGGCGAGCGCGCCCGCGAGTTCAAGACCAGTCGCTCCGGCGCCGACAATCACAAACGTAAGCCACGCCCGTGCGCCTTCTTCGGTTGCCGCACGTTCCGCACGTTCAAACGCAAGCAGAATTTTCTGGCGGATGTTGGTGGCTTCTTCGATTGTCTTGAGGCTGGGCGCCACTTCCCGCCAGGAGTCGTTTCCGTAGTAAGACGTCCGCGAACCGGTCGCAACAATCAAGGAGTCGTACTCAAACTGAGCGTCATCACGCAATGTAAGACGGTTATTTTTCGGGTCAATGTCGGCGGCTTCGCCGAGCAACACTTCTGTATTTTTCTGGTTACGCAGCACGCTGCGCAACGGCGCGGCGATCTCTCCAGGAGAAAGCGAGCCCGTCGCGACTTGATACAACAGCGGCTGAAAAAGATGAAAATTGCGCCGGTCAATCAAAGTGACTTGCACCGGCGCGCGCTTCAAGGCCTGCGCCGCCGAAAGACCGCCAAAACCACCACCCAAAATTACGACACGATGCACTTTTTCTGCCACGGAACCCTCGCCATGCATTGAACCGGCGCGAACAAATTATCATAGTATTTTTTTGCAGGACGTGCCCGAGGCCGTGACTCGACCCGCTATTTTTGGCCTTAAGATGATCATCGATGATCTCTTCACTCCCAAACCTTCTGGAAGCTCTCGCATTTTCTGCTTGCGTCGCGCTTTACATTTGGAGGATGCAAGAAGCAAGCCCAAGGTCATGGCTCGTCTTTCCCATATGGCTCGTGCTCAGCTTTGCCCTGCATCGCGACACTCCAAAAACGCTTGGATGGCGAGCTGATAACTTGAAAGGAGCCACGCGGCGCGCGGTTCCGGTATTTCTCTTCTTCATGTTGGCTATCGGGATCGCCGGCCTCTTCCTCGGAGCGCTCCATCGATTACCCGCTCACTTTCTGCAGCCGAAGCGCTTTGCCGGATACCTGGCCTTTTGCCTTTTGCAGCAAGTCGGATTGCAATCCATAACCATGAACCGCCTGTTGCAAGGATTCAGGAGCCGCGAGACGGCCGCTTTCACAGGTGGCCTGCTGTTTGGAGCGCTGCACTGGCCCAACCCCGTGCTGGTTCCGCTTACATTCATGGGGGGAGTCGTGATGTGTTGGCTGTTCGCTCGCGAGCGCAACATTCTTCCGCTGGTGCTGGGCCAGGCTCTTCTTGGCGCTCTTGTTTGGTGGGCGTTTCCTCTCGCCTGGCATCACTCGATGCGTGTCGGGCCCGGCTACTACACCTACGTCCCGAAGTGAGGAATTCCCGCTTGGCCGATCTTCCGTCGAATGCTGAAATTTGGTCGGTTATCTACACGCACTTTACCCAGCGGTCCCCCTGTGCCGCCATTCCTTTTTCCCACACTCCCGGAATGACGCAAGCACACCGCGGGCACTTACCGCCCTTCAGCAAATCTTCTTCCACCTTGTGCCAGGACCGTCTCACTACACGCAGCTTACATTTCGGGCAGAACGTTGAGCCGGCGTCGGTGACAATGTTTCCCTCATACACGTAATGAAGCCCCGCCTGCAGCGCGATGCGCCGCGCCTGGTGCAGGGTTTCTGGTGGCGTGGGCGGCTTGTCGCGCAATTTAAAATCAGGATGAAATGCCGTAAAGTGCAGGGGAATGTCCGGTCCCAGATTCTCGAGAATCCACTCCGCAAGTTTTCGCGTTTCCTCGGGATCATCATTCAGCGTCGGAATCATCAGATTTGTAATTTCAAACCAGACTGGCGTTTCCTTTTTCAGCAGCAACAGCGTGTCGAGAACCGGCTGAAGATGGGTAAGCGTGGTCTTGCCGTAGAAATTCTCAGTGAACGCCTTCAAATCAATGTTGGCCGCATCGATGTAGTCGTAGATATCGTGAAACGCCTCGCGCGTGATGTAGCCGTTGCTAACCATCACAGTCTTGAGTCCGTAAGCTTTCGCAGCACGGCAAATATCGATGATGTACTCGCCCCAGATCGTCGGCTCGTTGTAGGTGAAGGCAATCGAATCGCAGCCATAACTTAGTGCGAGCTGCGGGACTTCTTCGGGAGGCACATCGCGCGCGTTTACTTGATCCTGGCGCGATTTCGAAATGTCCCAGTTCTGGCAGAAAAAACAGCCCATGTTGCAGCCGGCAGTGCCCATGCTGAACACGCGTGTGCCAGGCAGAAAATGATTCAGCGGTTTTTTCTCGATGGGATCTATCTGCAACGCGGCAGGCGCGCCATAACCAAGACTGTAGAGTTTGCCACCTCGATTGACGCGAATAAAACAGAAACCGCCCTGCCCATCGCGAATATGACAGTGGCGCGGGCACAGATAGCAGTGAATGCGCCCGTCGGCCTCGGTCTCCCACCATTGCGCTTCATGGAGCGAGACGGCCTCGTCAAGGATCGGGAGAGAAGTCATGAAACCTCGAAACGATGTTCGCGTCCTGACGAACTTCATTATACCGCTAAGGGCTAAAGGAAGGCAGGGGCTGCCTGGTTTCAGCTGCTCGGTCCAATTTGCTACCCTCTCTACGGGCGAAGGAGACCAGGGATGAAGATCACTGAGCTGTTTCTGGATCAACTTAAGTCGGAAGAAGGTGGAACGCGTCGCGTGTTGGAGCGCGTTCCTGAAGGCCGCAACGATTGGAAGCCGCACGAGAAATCCATGCCGCTGGGCTATCTTTCAGCACTGGTCGCAAGCATGCCTGGATGGATTGAGTTTATGGTGAATCGCGACGAACTGGACATAGCTTCCGCCGAAGGTGCAAAATTCAAGCCGCAAATTCCGTCGACGAATCGTGAACTACTCTATGCGTTCGACAAAAGCTTGGCGAAAGCGCGCGGAGCGCTAGAGGCGACAACGGACGAACGCTTGATGACGCCATGGAAATTCATTGTGGCCGGACACGTGGCCGACGAACGTCCGCGTTACATGATGATTCGCGACGCGGTGTTCAGCCACCTGGCGCATCATCGCGGTCAATTGACTGTCTATCTGCGGTTGAATGAAGCGCTAGTACCGGCAGTTTACGGCCCCTCAGCCGACGAAGGACGTTGAAATCAAGCCCGCTAAGGACGTGAATGCGCTTGAACGCGGCGGCGCTCCGCGGCCCAGTCAACAAAATTCTGCATTTGGTGGCGATACTTCCAGAGGATTTTCAGAAACTGCGAGGGGTTGGGGCTTTCCGCTTCCTTGCCCAAAAAGGTTTCAAGGCGCCAGCGGAGATAGGGACTGTCCCAAGGATGCAAGCGATAGCCGCAGGCTGCAATCCAATAATATCGAAGAGCGTTCAACATCGAGAAGAATAGTTCGCAGAGCGCATTGGAGAGTGTTTCGTGGAACTCAAGTCATCGGGGTCGAAAGATGCTCGTGCACAATCAACCAGGTTGGGCCACGTTTTTCCCAAATCCCAGTGTAACGGATTTCGGCTTCGGTCGTCTTTCCGTCCTTCGACGTGTAGGAGAGGTGCATGGGAACGGTTGTCCATGCGATGTTTCCGCGTCGCGTGACTTTTAGATCTTTTCCTGCCGTTAAGGTCCCGGTGGTGATGTTGTCGAAGAAATTCTTCTGCACTCCGCCGTGATATTCCTTCCAGCTGTGATAGGAAAAGGGAGCGATGTCATAAAAAACCAGGCCGTCTTCCTTGGCATAAAATTTGGCTGGGTTGTCAGGATTCGCGGTGCTCCATGCGGCACAGTAGCTATCGATCAATTTACGGAAGGTCGCTTCTTCGCTGGCCCTTTGTTGTGCGTGCGCTCCTACAAAGGTAACGGAGCCACCAACCAGAGCAAGCACCACGTACAGAACCCAGCGCAAGCGATGCAAGCGAGTGGAGAATAGTTGCGGAGCGGCGAATGTCATCTCCAGATTTCTCCTGTTTAAGTTTGACCCGACGAGCTTGAGATCGTGCCGCATACCGTAGTGGCAAACCGCTCTTTTTGCAAGTGGTATCGCAATATCAAGAAAATACCGAGGAGCCGCTGCCCGGCCCAGCCTCCATTGCTCTGCGTGCCGGGCCGAAGCCGCCATTCGCCGGTAAGCGGATGGTATCCGCCGAATCGCTCGTGCAGCCCCCTGGCCTGAACTCTTAGTCTGGGGCTGCCCGCAAGGAATAGCGGCAGTGGAGGCGACAATGGTGGTGGTCATGGAAGCCCGGATGGCGCGGAAACAAAAGGCGGGACGGGTCCTGCTGGCAATTGGCGCGACGGCGTTTTTTCTGCAGTTGTGGGCCCTGTGGCTGGAGACGGGCGCTGCCTGGAGCCGTGGAACGGCTGAATCTTTGGGGTGGTTCGGCGCGCTCGGAATGGCCATGCTGCAGGTAGTCGACTTCATCGCATGGAATCCCAATGGGATTTTGCTGAGCCTGACGAAGGTGCTGCTATTATGCTGGCCGGTGGCGGTGATGATCGCCGGCGTCGTAGTTTCGCGCAAAGCGAATTGAGCGTTTCACGGCAGCAAACAGGGGAAGTTCGTGCCGACCGAACCGAGCAAGTCGGCAGCAAGCGAATAGAGGAAACGAATGGAAACTGGCGGTGACAAATACGGCCGCGACCTGGGGGAGCAGATCAGGTCGCGCGTGCGCGACAGAATGACAGATCGCGATCGCTACAGCGGATTGATTCCGGGAGCGGTGATCCTGGCGATCGGCGCGATCTTTTTGCTGAACAATTTGGGGTACGTGAAGGCAGCGCGCTTCTGGCAATTCTGGCCGCTCTTTCTGATTTTTGCAGGACTTGTAAAACTCTCGGTTCCCAGCAGGCGTGCGTGGGGTGCGATCCTGCTGGTCTTTGGGATCCTGTTGCAACTGAATCAACTGGGATACGCACACTTTACTTTGGGCGAAATGTGGCCGCTGGTTTTGATTGCAGGCGGCGCTTTTGCAATGTGGAGCGCCCTGCAGGCTCGAAAAATAACTGAGGGCTTGAATGGAAACAACGCCGATCCCCGCACGACTCTGAATGAGAGCGCCATTTTCGGCGGCGTGCAAAAACGCTTGAACGCGAGGGAGTTTCGCGGAGGACAACTGCAATCGCTGTTTGGAGGAATCGAGATTGATCTGCGCGATGCGGACCTCGCGGAAACCGAAGCTGTCTTGTACGCAAATGCAATTTTTGGCGGCATCGAGATACGCGTTCCGGAAACATGGTATGTCGCGGCGCGGGGCCAGGGAATTTTTGGCGGCTACACGGATTCGACCCGTTACACGGGGCCGGGCGACCCGGACAAGCCGAAGAAGACTCTGATCGTGATGGGCACGGCGATATTTGGAGGAGTGGAGATCCGCAATTGAGGCTTCGATGATGAATCCCGCGGGTCGCCGAAAGCCATACCTGGGACGCGTCAATAAGTACACCTGGGTGCCCATCGCGCTGGTTCTCTGCGTATTTCTGGCGACGCTGGGCAACCTGCCGTGGACGACCTGCATTTTGATGGGCGTTCCGCTGGCGATGTTTTCGTTGTTCATTCCAATCGCTGCCGGGTATGTCTGCCGGTTTACGCCGCTTGGCAAGGCGCAGATGTGGCGAGTCGCGATCACGCATCTGGCGGATCCTCTGGTGCTGAGCTTTCTGTGGACACTCATTGCGAGCGCATTTTCGCGAGCTCTCGCCTACATTCCGCAATTGCATGGACTCGACAAGCAGTTTGCGCCTAACTTGTGGATCGTTTTTTTCACGGGATGCCTGCTGTACGTGTTTTCGGTTGCGTTTCATTACGTCGCGATGGCGCAGGACGCAGCCCGTGCCGTCGAGATGGAGGTGATGCAAACGAGCGTGCTGGCGCGGGATGCGGAATTGCGAGCGCTGCGCGCGCAGATCAATCCACATTTCCTGTTCAACAGTTTGAATTCAATTAGCGCGCTGACCAGCATCGACGGCGCTCGCGCGAGAGAGATGTGTTTGCTGCTGGCGGATTTTCTGCGGCTCACGCTGGGAATGGGCGAAAAATCCGTAATTCTCTTTTCCGACGAGTTGGATTTGCTCGAAAAATTCCTGGCAATCGAAAAGGTAAGATTTGGTGACCGCCTGCGCATGGAGGAAAAAATTGAAGACGATGCAAAACGGTGCATCATTCCTGCGTTGCTGTTGCAACCGCTGATGGAGAACGCGGTGAGCCACGGCATTGCGTCCATGGCGGACGGGGGACTGATCCGACTCGAAGCCCGGGTGCAGGATGGCAGACTGGGAATCATCGTTGAAAATGACAGGGATGAAGAAGCTCCCTCGCGGCGGCGAAATGGAGTGGGACTGAAAAATGTGCGGAGCCGGCTCGAAGCCCGCTACGGAAAAGAAGCCACGTTTCGAGCGGACGCCGAAGAAGACAAATTTCGAGTGAGCATGTCGTTACCAGCGGAGTACGGAGAGCCGAAGTGAGCAAGCCCGAGACGAAAAAGCTGCGCACGCTGATCGCGGACGACGAGGAACTGGCGCGCCAAGTGTTGCGTGAGTTGCTGTGCGCACATCAGGAGATCGAAGTCGTTGCGGAGTGCAGGAACGGCCTGGAAGCAGTGAAAGCAGTCGCGGAGTTCAACCCAGACTTGCTGTTCCTGGACGTGCAAATGCCGAAGCTGACCGGGTTTGATGTATTGGAACTAATCGGTCCGGACGTGCCGGTGATCTTTGTGACCGCGTACGATGAATACGCGATGCGGGCGTTTGAAGTACATGCCGTGGACTATTTGCTGAAGCCTGTCGGCAAAGAGCGGCTCGCAGTTGCATTGCAGCGGGTGAAGGCGCGAACATCGGAAAAGAAACCAGCGCCCACGGATTTGGCAATGGCAGCCCGGCCACCCGGGCAATTTGCGGAGCGGCTTGTGGTGAAAGACGGAACACGGGTGACCTTGATTCCTGTGGGGAAACTCGACTACGCGGAAGCACAAGACGATTACGTTGCGCTGGCGAGCGAAGGAAAAAAACACTTGAAACAGCAGACGATTGCCAGCCTCGAAGCGGCCCTCGATCCAAAACAGTTTGTGCGGATTCACCGGTCGTACGTGGTGAACCTGGAGCGAGTGACGCGGATTGAACCGTACGGCAAGGACAGCCGGGTGGCGATTTTATCGAATGGGGCAAAGCTGCCCGTAAGCCGCGCGGGGTACGCTAGGTTGCAGGCATTGCTGGACGAGCGAGCGTAGCAACCGAGAGCGGCTCACTTAACGGCGCTGATAGAAGTGACTTCGAGGACTAGATGATCGGCGCGCTCGACGCCGGTTCGATGGGTCAGACTCCCTTTGGCACGGACGCGCTGGCCGTTGAGCTTCTCGAATTCTTCGGCTGGACCGCTGATTTCAATTGATCTCATCTTCTTCCCTTCCAGCGCGATTTGACGTTTCAATTCGAGCGACCAACCTGTCGATTCTCCTCCGATAGCCATTACGCGAGTGAGCTTTCCGATGATGGTGAGCTTCTTCGCCGGTTGAACTTCCTGGGGCAGCGCCGGTGTCGAGGCAAAGAACGCTGCGGCAAATAGACAAATGAGGAATTGAACGGTTCGCATGACGCTTTCCTTTCGGCAGCGAGCCCGCATTCTACTTGGGAGTCGAGCACCAGTGCTAACTTTTCTGTTATGCACTCCCGCTCTCCGCGAAACGCGGTTGTATGCGGGAAAGATATGCCGGGATGCGTAAAACTCAGCCGTTTGACACTGCGGGTACCTAGCTTGACAAGAAAATAATGCGGAGCTAGCATTCGCGCAAATTCCTGCCACGGTGGTTTTTCAACGGCTGAGGTTTACGTCCAAAGCGAATCTTTAGGAAAGTGGAACGTAGGCTCGGGAGGTGGACACAATGGGCAAGATCGTGGCGTTTCTATATGGGCTGGTCGCATACCTGATTTTCTTTCTGACATTTCTCTACGCCATCGGCTTCGTTGGGAACTTTTTTGTTCCCAAATCGATTGATTCGGGTGGAGGAGTTTTTTCCGTCGAGGCCTTACTAATCGATACGCTCTTGTTGGGGCTGTTCGCTATCCAGCACAGTGTGATGGCGCGCCAGTGGTTTAAACGTGCTTGGACAAAGCTCATCCCCCACGCCATTGAACGAAGCACGTATGTCCTCCTCGCGAGTCTGGCCCTCGATTTGCTTTATTGGCGGTGGCAGCCGATGACCGGAGTTGTATGGAACGTCGAGAACGCTGCCGGCCGATGGATACTTTTGGCTCTTTATTGTATTGGCTGGCTTACCGTTTTAGGAAGCACGCTTATGGTAAGCCACACTGATCTTTTTGGCTTGCGGCAGGTCGCATTGTACTTGCGCGGCCAGCCCTATGAACCGATTGGCTTCAAAACGCCGATGCTGTACCAGAGTGTTCGGCACCCGATCTACCTCGGGTTCCTGATCGCGTTCTGGGCCACACCCAGGATGACTCAGGGGCACCTGTTATTTTCGATCGCAACGACGGGCTACATCCTAGTGGCGATTCAATTCGAAGAACATGATTTGATCAGTTTTTTTGGGGATGCGTACAGACAGTACCGTCAGCGTACGCCGATGCTACTTCCTTTCATGAAGCGCCCAAGGTGATAGGGCGCTGCGAGTGTGCGCCACTCGCTGTTTGGACTGCCGGCCCTGCGCCCTCGCTACTTGAAGACTATGCCGATCACGTCTTCTATGGAGCTTGCAGCCCTAACGACACCCGGATTGTATTTCGTGGGCTGACCACTTATTCCGAAGACTGAGAGCCTCTTCAAGAGTAGTTCTTACGCCGACGCCTTCGGAAGCCAGCACTAGGACGCTTTCTTTAATATAGGCAAAGTCATCCGCCTTCTTAATCTCCCGCGCCTTCGAATCGTAGACGCGAACCGTGGCGTTTATCTGCTGGAGGCCTTTGGCAACACATTTGTCCCTCATTACCCTTACTGCAGCGGCCCATAGAAAGACGATAGCGGGCCGAATTGCGCCAAATTTAAGACATTTGACCGCTTCCAGAAGGTAGTCTCGCACGTCAGCATGGACCTCGTCGACGGCAGCGGTTTGATTTGGATGTCCTTGAATTGAACAAGCATGGCAGCACCGTGATGGACTTGCAGCGCAATGATGCCGGATTTGGGTTTTGTGTCGTCCTCGTCCGTTACATCGGCGGTGAATTTACCGTTTACGTAGTGCCGCAGATGGTTGTCCTCGGCGATGATCACGTAGTGCAGCCAGTGTCCTGCGCTAAGGTCGGCGAAAAGGTCTCCGATCTCGGTGGCGCCGGCGGTCTGGCCGAGTATTTCAATCTTTGGTTTCCCGTCCGAGCGAAAAACGCGAACCCGCTGACCACTTTTCGCAATTGTGCCGCGGTCGTCCTCGTATAGCGCTCCGAGATAATCCGGCAGTGACGCATCCATGTCGCCTTGATAGCCGAGTACCTGCTTGCTGGCGGCGTCCACGCGGCTGCGGTAATAAATCCCGGAGTTGGCGAAATTCTTGTCGTTTTTTGCGACGAGGCGAAAGGAGGCACGCAATTCGAAGTTCGCCGGTGTGCCGCCCTGCCAGACTAGAAACGTGTTCTCCTTGAGAGGATTCTGTTCCGTGGTTTGACCTGTGATCGCGCCCGCCTGGACCGACCAGATATTGCGGTCGCCGTCCCAACCCGTGAGGTCTTTGCCGTTGAAGAGTGTTTGAAAATCGCCATCGGCGCTGCCATGGGCGATCGGCCAGCCGAAAAATGCGAGGCTTGCAGCCGCGCCTAAGATCAACGCTCGCGCTCGTTTTTCCATATTCCCCTCATCGTGATTTATTGCAATACATTCGTTTTAACCCAGTCATCGAATAGGTAGATCCCACAGAAGACAGCCGCTAGCCAGATTCACGCCGAGCGCTTCGCGATGATCAGCGTGATGTCGTCGTGTTGTTCGTGGGGGCTGAAGGATCGCACGTCGCCGACGATTGATGTGAGAACGGAATGAGGCGGTTGATCGCGATGGCGGCAAAGGGATTCGACGAGGCGGTCTTCGCCGAATTCTTCGAAGTCGTGGTTGACGGATTCGGTGACACCGTCGGTGTAGAGGGCGAGAAGGTCGCCTGATTCGAGGCGCGATTCACCGACAGAGCAGTCCCACTGCTTGAAGATTCCCAAGACGGTTGAAGTCGATCGGAGACGATCGACCGCGCCGTCGCGACGAAGAAGAAGTGCCGAGAGATGGCCGCAATTCACGTAGCGAAGAGCGCCCGAGGCGTCGTCGTAGTCCGCGAAGAAGAGAGTTGCAAACGAGCCATCAGGCGTGTTGTCACAAAAGAGAAGATTGACGGATTGCAGAAGACGCTGCGGCTGATCCAACGCAAACGCAAATTGGCTGCGTAGATTAGCTTGCAGGTTGGCCATCAAGAGAGCCGCGGCAATTCCCTTTCCTGCAACATCGGCGATAACGAAACCGAGGCGACCGGGGCCAAGACTGAGGAAGTCATAGTAATCG
>Ga0207646_10002207_pt1 | contig 23189 bp, 23 predicted proteins | sample KBSK5502metaG_FD_184343 | JGI IMG/M metagenome (GOLD analysis project Ga0207646, IMG submission 184343) | Corn, switchgrass and miscanthus rhizosphere microbial communities from Kellogg Biological Station, Michigan, USA - KBS K5-50-2 metaG... | ecosystem: Host-associated > Plants > Roots >... | reverse complement strand
TCGGCGACGCCCGCGCGGTCCTGGAGCAGCTCCTGGCCGAGGCGAAGGGCAAGATCAAGCCCGACAAGTACAGCGCGTGGGTGAGCAAGCTCCGCGTGATCGACGCGGAGAAGGCGGCCGAGAACGACAAGGTGATGTCGAGCGATGAGGTCCCGATCCATCCGCTCCGGCTGTGCAAGGAAGTACGCGACTTCCTCAAGCGGGACGCGGTCCTCATCGTCGACGGGCAGGAGATCCTCAACTACGGTCGCCAGTCGATCCCGACGTTCGTGCCCGGCCATCGCATGAACTCCGGCACGTTCGGCTGCATGGGCGTGGGGCTGCCGTTCGGCGTCGGGGCCAAGGTCGCCAAGCCCGACAAGCAGGTCGTCGTGCTGCACGGCGACGGCTCCTACGGGATCAACTCGATGGAGATCGACACCGCCGTCCGTCACAAGATCCCGGTCGTCTGCGTCATCTCGAACAACGGCGGCTGGACGGCCAACACCTCGTGGGGGAACCCGCTGCCGAAGCCGGGGCGCAACCTGGGTCGCACGCGCTATGACAAGGTGGCCATCGACCTCGGCGCCCACGGCGAGTACGTCGAGAAGCCGCACGAGATCCGCCCGGCCCTCGAGCGCGCGTATGCATCGGGCAAGCCGGCCGTCGTCAACGTGATGACCAGCGACCAGGCCCGGGCGCAAACGGTACGGTTCTCGGCATATCAGACTTGATGAAGATGGGGGGCCCCGAAATGGCCCCCCAACCCCCCAAGCGGTGGCGCGCCCCGGGGACGACCCCTGGGCGGTCCTTGATCCAACCGATATGAATCGGAGGGCGTGATGGCGAAGGCACTGGAGGGGATTCGCGTGCTCGATCTGTCGCAGTACGAGGCGGGGCCGAGCTGCGCGGAGACGCTGGCGTGGCTGGGGGCCGAGGTCATCAAGATCGAGCCGCCCTCGGGCGAGCCGTCGCGGCGCGCGCTCAGCGAGCGGCCCGACATGGACTCGGTGTTCTTCTGCCTGCTGAACGCCAACAAGAAGGCGATCACGCTCAACCTCAAGTCCGAGCGCGGCAAGCGGATGTTCACCGAGATGGTCAAGACCGCCGACGTCGTGCTCGAGAACCTCGGGCCGGGTTCCATGGAGCGGCTGGGCTTCGGCTATGACGATCTGGCGAAGATCAATCCACGTGTCATCTCCGCGTCCGTCAAGGGCTTCGGGAGCACCGGACCCTACGCGAGCTACAACAGCTTCGAGATGATCGCGCAGGCGATGGGCGGCGTGATGGCCCTCACGGGGACCGCCGATGGTCCGCCGCTGCGTATCGAAGCGGGCCTCGGCGACACGGGCTCAGGACTGCACGCGGCGATCGGCATCCTCGCGGCGATCGTCCAGCGCAGCGTGACCGGCGTGGGGCAGCGGATCGAGGTGGCCCAGATGGACGTCGTGGTCAACCTCACCCGCATCCACTTCCGCGACCACTACCTCGGCATCAACCCGATTCCGCGCAAGGGCAACCGCTCGCCGGCGGCGTGCCCGTCCAACACGTACCGCTGCCGTCCGTTCGGACCCAACGACTACGTCTTCATCCACACCGCCAACACGGACATGTGGAAGGCGCTCACGCGCGTGATCGGCCAACCCGAGCTGGGTGACGACCCGCGGTACGCCGAGCGCCAGGGCCGCATGGCCGCCGTGGAGGAGCTGGACGCGCTCGTGGAGGCGTGGACGCAGAAGCGGACCAAGCACGAGGTGATGGAGCTCCTGGGTGCAGCCGGCGTCCCTTGCGGCGCCGTTCTCGACTCGGATGAGGTCATGTCCAATGAGCACCTGCGCCAGCGCGGCATGATCGTCGAGGTCGACCACCCGACGCGGGGACGCATGGCGATCCCCGGCAACGCGATCCGCATGTCGGCGTCGCCGACCGAGGTGACGCGCGCCCCGCTCCTCGGCGAGCACAACGCCGAGATCTACGGCAAGCTGCTCGGGGTCGGCGAGAGCGAGCTCGCCGCACTGAAGAAAGACGGCGTGATCTGACCGCATGGGGGGCCCCGACATGGCCCCCCATACCCCCCAGCAATGTTCGTCGCGCCCCGGCGAAGCCGTGGCGCTCCTCGACATCGGGAGAATGATGCTGGTTGCCGCGAGCGGAACGGTGCAGGTCGACACCCCCGAGGTGAGAGTGACCGAGTGGAGGCTGCCGCCCGGCAGCGCCATCGGTCATCACCGGCACCAGCACGACTACGTCGTCGTGCCGGTCACCGACGGCCAGCTGTCGGTGATTTCTTCGGACGGTGCGGCGGCGAGTCCCATCACGGCGGGCCAGGCCTACTTCCGCAAGGCCGGCGTCGAGCACGACGTGCAGAACCAGACGGCTCGCGAGATCGTCTTCGTGGAAATCGAAATCAAAGCGTGAGGTCAGGAATGAACGTCACCATTCTCGACGACTGGCAGAACACGATCCGGACGCTGCCGTGCTTCGCCAAGATGCGCGGGCACGACGTCACCGTCTGGAACGATCACACCAAGGACGTCGACGAGCTGGCCAAGCGGCTGAAGGATGCCGAGGCGGTGACGCTCTTGCGCGAGCGCACCCCGATGCGGGCGCCGCTGATCGAGCGGCTGGACAAGCTGCGGATCATCAGCCAGGCCGGCGTCTATCCCCACATCGACGTGGAGGCGTGCACGCGCCGGGGGATCATCGTCGCGACGGCGACGGGGCCGGGCCGGCCCTCGTACGCCACCGCGGAGCTGACCTGGGGCCTCATCATCGCCGCCTTCCGCCGGATCCCTCAAGAGATGGCGGCCATGAAGGCCGGCAAGTGGCAGGCCTACCCGATCGGCATCGGCCTGCGGGGCAAGACGCTCGGGATCTGGGGCTACGGCAAGATCGGCGCCGTCGTCGGCGGTTACGGCAAGGCCTTCGGGATGAAGGTGATCGCGTGGGGCCGCGAGGCGTCGCTGGCGAGCGCGCGCAAGGACGGCGTCGAGGTCGTGCCCAGCAAGGAGGCGCTGTTCGAGCAGTCCGACGTCGTGTCGCTGCACGTCCGACTCGTCGCCGACACGCGTGGGATGGTCACGGCGGCGGACCTCGCGCGCATGAAGCCGACGGCCCTGTTCGTCAACACGAGCCGGGCCGGGCTCGTGGTCCCGGGCGCGCTCGAGGCCGCGCTACGCGCCGGGCGGCCCGGCATGGCCGCCGTCGACGTCTACGAGGAGGAGCCCGTGCTCGGGGGCAAGCATCCGCTGCTCGCGATGGACAACGTCGTGTGCGCACCGCATCTCGGCTACGTCGAGTACGACGGGCTCGAGCACATGTTCTCGAACATCTTCGATCAGATCCTGGGCTACGCCGCCGGCAAGCCGATCAACGTCGTGAACCCCGGGGCCCTCGAGGCAAGCAAGCGTGCCTGAGGAACGGACAGCTCCCGTCTCGCGCCGGTCTGCGCTGCGCGTGGGTGCCGGAAGTCTGGCCGCCGGCCTCGTCGCCGGTGCCGCCGCCAGGGCCGACGCCCAGCCGGCCGCCGCGCCCTCGTCGCCGGCGAAGGGGCCGCTGAAGATCGTGTTTCACGTGAGTGACCCGGACGGCTGGGCTCCCGCGCTCTCGAACGTGAGGAACATGGTGGCGCAGTACCCCGATGCGAAGCTGCGCCTGGTCGTCGACGGCGTCTACCTGCTGGCCGGCGTGAACGACACGACCCCGTTGTTCGCCAAGCTCGCGGCCGACGGTGTCGAGTTCCAGGCCTGTCACAACGCGCTCCGGGAGAAGAAGATCGATCCGGCCTCGGTGCCGGCCGGCGTCAAGGTCGTGCCGGCCGGCGTCGTGGCCTTGACCGAGTCCCAGCGCGGCGGCTACGCGTACATCAAGCCCTGATCAGCGCACCGCGAACGCGGTGAGCAGGTAGATCCCGGCGACGATCAGGGCCGTGCCGGCCACCACGCGGCCGGTGAGGCGCTCGATGCCGCGCAGAAAGAAGAACGAGAGCGCCAGCGTGAAGATCGGGGATGTGCCGTAGAGCGGCGTGACCACGCTGACCGTGCCCATCCCCAGCGCCACCAGGTTCAGGAAGACCGCGCTGTTCTCCATGAGGCCGGCGGCGGCGAAGTAGGCGAGGGGCCGGCCACGGGCGATCAGCGAGTGCCTCTGGCCCGAGGCCAGCATGAACGCGCCGAACGCCACGGCGGCCGTGGTGACGTTGAGCGCCATCCCGATGATCGGTCCCGCGCCGCCCAGCCCGAGCTTTCTCAGGATCGACACCATCCCGAAACAGGTCGCGGACAGCAAGGGATAGACGAGCAGCCGCGTCCGGAAGCCGAGGTGTCGTCCGCTCATGGAGAGCAGCACCGTGCCGAGCGTGATCACGATCGTCCCGGTGACGATCGGCAAGGTGACCCGCTCGCCGAGCAGCGCGATGGCCAGGAGCGTGGCGATGAGCGGGTTGAGATTGACGATCGCGGCGGAGACGGACGCGCCCACCCGCTCGATGGCGATGAACCGCAGGAGCCGACCGGCGACCGTGCCCACGAGGCCGGCCAGGACGAAGAACGCCAGCCCGGTGCCCGTCACCGGGCCCGGGCCGCCCGTCACCGCGACGGCGATCCAGGCGGCCACGGCGCCGACGACCACGTTGATCCAGAAGCCCGTGTAGGCGTCGCTGCCACGCAGGCCCTGACGGATCAGGATCGTGGCGCCCGCGCCCAGAAAGGCGGCGGTGAGCGCGAGCGCCGGCACGAGCGGTGGCACAGGCGTCATTGCCTATTCCGGCCGTCGCCGGATCGCTACTTCAGCGCGTACGGGTTGATCGGCGTGCCGACCGCGTTGGTGACGGGCAGCGGCGGGGCGACGAGCAGGAACGCCCAGCGGCCGTCGGCCGCGCAGTCGGTGGCCAGCTCCTCCAGGTAGAAGATCTCGCCGAGGGTCAGCCCCATGTTGGGGATGCACACCACGTGGAAGGGGTTGCGAAAGCCCGGAATCTCCGACGGCCGCACCTCGACCGCGTAGTTGTCGCAGCCGATCGCCGCGATCTGCTTGGCGTGCAGCCACGGCGTGGTGTGGATGGACATGCCGGGAAACGGATCGAGGTCGTAGTGGCGCCAGTCGTTCTTGTCGAGATAGCGGGTCATGTGCCCGGTCCGCACGAGCAGGATGTCGCCCGGGAGCACCTCGACGCGCTCGGCCGCGGCCGTGGCCTCGAGATCGGCGACGGTGATGGCGTAGCCCGGCTCCAGCGCCCGCACGCCCTTGTGACGGGCGATGTCGAGAAGGACGCCGCGGCCGGCGATCTTGCTCTTGGTCTTGTCGATGCTGTTCTTGGCGGCGCCGCTGCTGGTGACGAGGCGCGCGTCGTAGCCGTTGTACATCTTCCCCTCGTAGAAGATGTGGGCGAGGCTGTCCCACTGGGTCACGCACTGCAGCGGCATCACGATCCAGTCGTCGGAGCCGCCGTAGCCCTCCATGGCCTTCACTTCCTCCGGCGTCCTCGGCGCATCGCCGCCGTCGCGGAACATCGTGTGGATGGGGTTGAAGCGCTGCCGGGTGCCGCTCTGCGGCCCCTTGCGCCCGAGCGGGATGCCGAGCGCGAACACCTTGCCCGCCGTCGCCAGACGGCATGCCGCCGCGATTCGCTCGGGTGTGATGTAGTTCAGTGTCCCGATCTCGTCGTCCGGCCCCCACTTGCCCCAGTTCCGCACCGACAGCGCGATCTTCCGGAGGATCTCTTCGCTCATAGTCATCCTCGGAGGGGGGCTTCGCCCCCCTTCCGACGGTCGTCACGCGCCTCACGGCGCGTTCCTCCCTGCCTCCCCCCAGCACAGGATTGCGCGGGCAAAGCCCGCGCTCGAACGGAGATTATCCGCTAGCGCGCGACGCCTGCAAGCTGTCGCCCCACCAACCGCGCATACAGCCCGGCTCGCGTGAGGAGCGAGTTGTGGTCGCCGATCTCGACGACGCGGCCGGCGTTCAGCACGACGATGCGGTCGGCGTCCCGCACGGTGGCGAGGCGATGCGCGATGACGAGCGTGGTGCGCTCCCGGGCCAGGAGGGCGAGCGAGGCGCGGACGGCTTGCTCGTTGACGGTGTCCAGATGCGAGGTCGCCTCGTCGAGGATGAGGATCGGCGCGTCCTTGAGGAACGCGCGGGCGATGGCCACGCGCTGGCGCTGGCCGCCCGAGAGCTGGGCGCCGCGCTCGCCCACCAGCGTGTCGAGCCCGTCGGGCAACGCGCGCACGAACTCGTCGAGCGAGGCCTTGGCGACGGCCGTGGCCAGCTCGGCGTCCGTGGCGGTGGGCTTGGCGAGCATGATGTTGTTGCGGAGCGTGTCGTTGAAGAGATAGGTGTCCTGCGCGACGAGCGCGATGCGCGCGCGGAGCTCGTCGAGCCGGTAGGCGCGCACGTCGTGGCCGTCGAGGCTCACCGTGCCCGAGGCCGGGTCCCAGAAGCGGAGAAAGAGGGCGGCGACCGTCGTCTTGCCGGCGCCGGACAGGCCGACGAGCGCGACGGTGCGGCCCGCGGGCACCTCGAACGACACGCCGTCGAGGGCGGGCTCCGGGCGTCCCGGATAGCAGAAGCGCACGTCGTTCATCTCCATGGCCGGCGCTCCGGGACGCGGTCGGCTGACCCCTGGCCCGTCGAGGACCGGCACCGGCTCCGCGTGCACGGCGTGCAGTCGCCGCGCCGCTCCGAGCGTGTCGGCGAGCTGGCGCGCCACCTGGGCGATCTCCCACACCGGCACGAAGGCGGAGATGGCGATCAGCGTGAGGAGCGGCAGGATTCCCCCGTCGAGCCGTCCGCTCGCGACCAGCAGCGCGCCCGTCGTCGCCACCGCGAGGGCGCCGAGTCCCGTGGCCGCTTCCTGGAAGACCGTCTGCCGCGTCAGATCGTCGAGCATCGTCGTGCGCGCGTGGACCCACGCGCGGGCCCGCTCGCCGAAGGCTGCGCCGCGCTCGCGCTCCTGCTGGAAGGCGACGATCTCGCTGAGCCCCTGCACGGAGTCGACCGCGTGGGCGTTCAGCTCCGCCGCGGCGTCGCGCGATCGCGCGCCGAGCCGGTCGATGCGCGCGCGTCCCAGCAGCGGGCTGAGCCCGGCATAGGCGAGGAACGGGAGCACCGCGAGCGCCAGCGGCCAACCGAAGACCGCGAGGGTCGCCAGCACGCCGGCGGGGATCAGGATCGCCACGAAGCCGGGCGTGATCGTGTGGGCGAAGAAGTACTCGATCAGCTCGACGTCGTTGGTGGCGGCGGCGACGAGGTCCCCCGAGCGGCGGCGGGCGAGATACGCGGGGGCGAGCGCGTCGAGCTTCCGGAAGAGATCGAAGCGCATGTGCGTGAGCAGGCGGAAGGCCATGTCGTGGGCGAGCCACGACTCGAGCCAGTGCAGGAGACCCGCGAGCGGCGCGACCACGGCAAGGCCCACGAGCAGGCCGCCCCACGGCGCGCCGCGCTTGAGGGCCAGCACGATGAGCGCGCTGAGCACGCCGACGCCGATCAGCGCGACGACGCGGGCAACACCGAGGGCGAAGGTCAGCAGGAGCTGCCCCCGGTAGGGGCCGACCATGCCGAGGAGGGTCCGGATCACCTGAGGCCAGCCGAGCTGCGGTGCGCTCAGCATCTCGCTCGCCGGCTCCGTCGCCTCCGGGCGCTCGCCGTTCGTGGCCGTCGCGGTCAGCGCCCGTGGCGCGAGATCGTCGAACACGACGTCGGCCGCGCCATCGCCGTCGCCGTCTCGCGCCTGCGGGGCCATCAGGCGGTAGTAGACGCCGCCGCGCGCCATCAGCTCCGCGTGCCGGCCGCTCTCCGCGATGCGCCCTTCGTCGAGGACGAGAATGCGCTGGGCGCCGATCACGCTCGACAGACGATGCGCGAAGATCAGCGTGGTCCGGCCGCGCATGAGCCGGTCCAGCGCCTCCTGGATCACCGCCTCGCTCTCCGCGTCCACCGACGACAGCGCCTCGTCGAGCACGAGGATGGGGGCGTCGCGCAGGAGCGCGCGGGCGATGGCGATGCGCTGCCGCTGGCCCCCGGATAACCGCACGCCTCGCTCGCCGACGACCGTGTGGTAGCCCTCGGGTAGTCGCGCGATGAACTCGTGGGCGTTGGCGGCGTGCGCCGCTTCTGCCAGCTCGGCCATCGTGGCGTTGGGCTTGCCCATCCGGAGGTTGTCCTCGACGGTGCCGTGGAAGAGATAGGTGTCCTGGCTGACCACGGCGATGGCGCGGCGCAGCTCCTCGAGCGGGATCGTCCGCGCGTCGCGCCCCCCGACGAGCACGCGCCCGCGCTGCGGGTCGTGCAGGCGCAGGAGCAGCCGGGCGATCGTGGACTTGCCGGAGCCGCTCGGCCCCACGATGCCGACGCGCTCGCCCACGCCGACGCGGAAGCTCAGCCCCGTGTGCGCGGCGCTCCGCCCGCCGGGATAGGCGAACGTCACCTCGTCGAACGCCACCGTGGGAACGAGCGGCGCACCGCTCGCGCGTGGCGGCGCGTCGTCGCGGACCGCGGGACGGGCGTCGAGCACGGCGAAGATCCCCTGCGCCGCCGACTGCCCCAGCATGCCCTGATGGAGCAGGATGCGCAGCTCGCGCAGCGGGCGGAACACCTCGACGCCGAGCATGAGGATGACGAGCAGCACGGTCAGCGACATCTTGCCGTTCGCCACCCGCCACGCCCCGAGGCCGAGCGCCGCCGCCGCGCCGATGGCGATGCCGGCGTCGGTGATCCCGCGCGTCATCACGCTCTGCGCGAGCACCCACATGGTGCTGCGGAAGAGGGTCCACCCGCGCGCTTCCAGAAGTCGGAGACGCGCCCCGCTCTGCCCGAAGGCCTTCAGCGTGCCGAGCCCCTGGATCGAGTCGAGGAAGTCGGACGCGAAGTCGCCATAGGCGCTCTGTCGCGCGCGGCTGGCCGTGCGGTCGCGCGCGTGCCACAGCGACGGCGCGATCAGGGTGACGAGCGCGGCGGCCAGGAGGACCAGCGCGACAGGCAGGTCGAGAAACGCCACGAACGCGAAGATCAGCAACGGCGTCAGCGCCGCCACCGCGAGCTGCGGCAGGTACTGTCCGAAGTAGGTCTCCAGCTGCTGGACGCCCTCGACGAGGGAGAGCAGCACCTCGCCGGTGCGCTCGCCGGCGAAGTGGGCCGGCCCCAGCGCCACCACGTGATCGTAGAGCCGCGCGCGCAGTCGCGTCTGCACGAGCGCCGCCGTGCGGTGGGCGTACGTCGTGCGCGCGTACTCGAGCGTGGCCCGCACGAGGACGGCGGCGGCCGTCAGCGCGACCGGCAGCAGGAGCTCACGGGGCCGCGCCCCCGCGAACACGCGCCCGAGCACCCAGCCGAGAAGCGCGAGCCGGGCGATGCCGACCGCGACCTGCCCGAGGCCGAGCGCCGTCGCGACGGCGATCCGCGGCCGCACGCCGCGGGTGAACCCCCAGAGCCGCTGATCCATGTACACGACTGAGGAGTCTACCCCAGACGGTCACCGGCCCTTGTCGCTCATCGAGCGTCGGGGCTACGATGGCCACCGACGTGGACAGGCCGATCGTCCGACGGCTTCACCTCGACGAGATTCCGGCGATGCAGGCGTTGCGACGCGAGGCCCTCGCCGGTGATCCCCTGGCCTTCGGGGCGACGGTGGACGACGACCTCGCCCTCGATTCGATCGCCGCGAAGCGCTCGCTCTCGGATCCCTCCACCGCCACGATCTTCGCGGCCTTCGTCGCGGGCACGCCGGTGGGCATGGTGGGCCTGGTCCGGATGCCTCGCGAGAAGATCAAGCATCGGGCGCTCGTGTGGGGAATGTACGTCCAGCCCCAGTACCGCGGTCGCGGCGTCGCCGCGGAGCTGCTGGCGGCCGCCGTGGGCCAGGCGCGCGCGTGGACCGGCGTGGGGCAGGTGCACCTGTCGGTCACCGCGTACTCGCCGAGCGCCCAGCGTCTGTACGAGCGCGCGGGGTTCGTCGTGTGGGGCCGCGAGCCGCGGGCGCTCGGGTGGAACGGCACGTTCGTCGACGAGTACCACCTGGTGCTCCCGCTGGCTCCGTGAAGACACGCGTCCGGCTCGAGCCGCCCTCCGCCCGGCGTCTGCGCGAGTTTCTCCTGGCCGTCAAGCGCAGCCGCAAGCTCCACGGCCGGTGGGTCGCGCCGCCCTGGACGCCGACCGCCTACCGGGCCTACCTGCGCCGGCTCCGCGGGGGGACGACGCACGTCGGGTACTTCGTCTGCCTGCGCGAGTCGGGCGAGCTGGCGGGCGTGGTCAACGTCAGCGAGATCGTCCGCGGCGCGTTTCGCAGCGCCTACCTCGGCTACTACGCGTTCGTGCCCTTCGCCGGTCGCGGCCTCATGCGCGAGGGGCTCTCGCTCCTGATCGACGAGGCCTTCGGTCCGCTCGGTCTGCATCGGCTGGAGGCGAACGTGCAGCCCGACAACCGTGCCTCGATCGCCCTGGTCCGGCGTCTCGGCTTCCGCCGCGAAGGCTACTCGCCCCGCTATCTCAGGATCAACGGCCGATGGCGCGATCACGAGCGCTGGGCGATCCTGGCGCGATGAACGCCGCGGTCGTTGCGCTGCTGCTCCTCCTCAACGCGTCGCTCGCACTCCCGGCGGAGCCGGCCGCGACGATCACCGATCGGTCGCGGAACGTCGAGCAGACGGACGACTTCCTGCGCATCATCTTCTTGCCGCCGGGCTCGGCTTCTCCGTGAAGGGCAGCGGGGACGGCGCGCCGATGCTCGGTGCCGACGTCTTGCGGCGCTCGGTCGTCCCCGAGTATCTGCTGAAGAACGTCACGCTCGGCGAGGCCGGCTGCCTGTGCATCGCGGTTCCGCCGTATTCCGGCCGTGAGGCGGCGCCGCTGGACCCCGAGCAGATCTCGCGCGAGGGTGGCCTCGGGACCTGCGTCGACGTAGCGCAGCTGGGTGGTCGCCTCACGCACTTCGTGACGGCCGTCTATCTCGAGGTGCTCGGGCGGGAACCCGACCCGGCGGGACTCCGCGCGTGGACCGAGTTCGTCGAGGCGAGCTGCTCGACGAGCCGCGGCTTCGTGGGCCTCGCCGCCGGATTCATCGAGTCCGCCGAGTTCCGTACCGGCCGCGCCCTGACCCTGCCGGATCTCGCGGCCGCCTTCTATCGCGCGTTCCTCGGCCGTGAGCCGACGACGACGGAGTTGGAGAGCTGGCTCGATGCGCTGCGGACGGCGCGGCGGCAAGGTGCCGCCATCATCGTCGGCTCCCCGGAGTTCAGTGCGCTCGTACCGCTGACCGCCGACGCCGTGGCCGGCCTGGGGCGTCGCCTGTATCTGCAGCTGCTGCAACGACAGCCGTCGGAGAGCGAGCTGTCGGCGCTGGTCGCCTCCGTCCTATCCGCGGGGGACGCTCAGGAGGCGGTCGCTGCCGTCATCGTCTCGCCCGAGTTCGAGCGCCGGGCGCTCTCGACGCGCGACTACGTGACGGTCCTCTATCGCGCTCTTGGCCCGCGATCCCGATCCGGCGGGTCTCGCCGCGCAGGAGAGCCTCTGGAGCGCGCGATTGTTCGAGACGGTCGGCGGCGCCGTGATCGGTTCCGCGGAGTTTCAGGCGCTGCTGCCGCGGCTCTGCCGGGGCTGAGCCGCGCCGCGCCGGGTTCGGTATGCTGTGGGGGACGGCCGCCGTCTCTGCACCCGATCCCTCACCCACGAACGGAGGAAGCCATGCCGGACAAGACCTACAAGATCATCGAGCTCGTCGGAGTGTCCGAGGACTCGATCCAGCAGGCCATTCGCAACGCGGTCATCCGCGCCTGCGAGAGCCTCAAGGGGCTGGACTGGTTCGAGATGACGGGGGTCCGCGGGCTCGTCAAGGACGGCAAGGTCAACCAGTTCCAGGTGTCGGTCAAGGTCGGCTTCCGCATCATGAGCGAGGGAGAGATCCGTGGCGCGTGATCCGGGCGGCATGAGCCGGCGGCTCCTCGCCGCCGGCGTCGTCGCCGTCGCCCTCGCCCTCGCCGGCTGCGCGTCGCCGTCGCCCGGCCCACGGGCCGGCGACGCCTCCGGTCCCGGGCCCCGGTTCTCGGCGAGCGGCCCGGACGCCGCGGAGCTCGGCGCGAGCGACGGCTATCCCCCTGGCGACCGCGCGAGCTTCTTCACGATTCCTCGCCTCGTGGGCTCGCACAGCCATCTCGATGAGATCTTCCAGGCGCGCACCGTCCGGCGGGCGGCCACGCCGTCGCGGCTCGTGCGCGCGGCGTCGGAACCGGCGGTGCGCTACGAGTACGAGGGGCGGCCCGCCACGGTGGACGACTATCTCGGGCGTCACCTCGCCACCGGCCTGCTCATCGCGCGGGACGACACGATTCTCCTCGAGCGCTACCAGTACGGGCGCCATGACCGGCACCGCTTCACCTCGTGGTCGATGGCCAAGACCGTCACCTCGATGCTGGTCGGGATCGCCATTGCCGAGGGCCGTATCCGGTCCGTCGACGATCGCGCCGACACGTACGTGCGGGAGCTGGCCGGTACCGAGTATGGCGCCACCTCGCTCCGGCATCTCTTGCAGATGTCCTCGGGCGTCCGCTTCGTCGAGCAGTACACGGGCTCGGACGACGTCGCGCAGCTCTCGCGGGACACGTTCCTCGGGCTCGGGACGGGTGGCATCGACGCCGTCCGGAAGTACAACGAGCGGATCGCGCCGGGCGGCACGCGCTTCTCCTACGCGTCGGTCGAGACCGAGGTGCTCGGGCTCGTGCTGACCAGCGCGACCCGGCGGCCGGTGGCGGAGTATCTCGAGCAGAAGATCTGGCAGCCGATGGGCGCCGAGGCCGATGCGACCTGGCTCATCGATCGCTCCGGCCAGGAGGTGAACTACTGCTGTCTCAACGCGGTGCTGCGCGACTATGCGCGGCTCGGGCTGCTGCTCGCGCACGACGGCAACTGGCGTGGCCGTCAGCTCATCCCCGCCGACTGGGGCAGGGACGCCACGAGCCGGCATCCGCAGCAGCGTCACCTCTGGCCGCAAGTCGCCACCCCGGTCCTCGGCTACGGATATCAGGTGTGGCTGCTGCCGGGCGAGCGGCGGCAGTTCGCGTTTCTGGGCGTGCGCGGCCAATCGATCTTCGTCGATCCCCAGAGCCGGCTCGTGATGGTCCAGACCGCGGTCCGAAAACGGCCGTCCGGCGATCCCTCGGCCAGGGAGACGGCGCGGCTCTGGCAGGGCGTGGTGGAGACGCTCGGGAAGTGACCCGCGCTACAGCTTGGTGATGGCCGGGATGACCTTGGCCCCCATCAGCTCGATCGAGCGCGTGGTCGTCGCGTGGTCCATGCGCGACTCCTGCGCCTCCAGCAGCAGGTGGCCGACGCCGAGCTCGCGGTGGACGAGGGCGAACTTGTCGGCGACCTCGTCGGGCGGTCCCGCGATGATGAGATTCGCGGCGAGCAGATCCTCGTAGCTCATCGTCGAGAGCGAGCGCGGGCGGGCCTTGAGCGCGAACTGCTTGCCCGCGCGTGAGCGCATGCCGACCGGGTTGAACCAGTCGATCGGGCCACGGAGCGTCGGGCCCATGCGCCACACGAAATGGCGGCCGGCCTCCACCGCCTTGGCCTTGGTGTCGGCGGTGACCGCGCAGATCAGGAAGCCGAAGTCGTCGGGCGTCGCCGTGCGACCGACCTCGGCCGCGCCCTGGCGGTAGAACTCGAACAGCTCGCGCGCGATCTCGAACGGGACCAGGAACGGCACGTAGGTGTAGCCGCGGCGGCCGGCCCACACCGCCGTCTCCGGGCTCGCGGTGCCGGGGATCCAGATCGGCGGATGCGGCTTCTGCAGCGGCAGGCACCACGGGTTGACGTGGCGGAAGTGGTAGTGCTTGCCCTCCCACCGGAACGGCCCCGGCTCCGTCCAGCACTTCAGGATGAGGTCGTGGCATTCCTCGAAGCGCTCGCGGTTGTGGACGGGGTTGGCGTTGGCCCACCACTGCTCGACGCCGACGCCGCGCACGAACCCCGAGAGCACGCGGCCGCCCGAGATCAGATCGGCCATGGCGAGCTGCTCGGCCATCCGCACGGGGTTGTCCTCGATGGGCAGGATGTTGCCGAGGATGAGGATCTTGGCCCGCCGGGTCGTGCGCGCGAGCACGGCGGCCGTCATGTTGACGCCCACGTCGACGCAGGACGGTGTCGAGTGATGCTCGTTGATCATGAGGCCGTCGAAGCCGACCCGGTCGGCCAGCTCGTACTCGTCGAGGTACCGCTGATAGTTCGACGCCGCCTTCTCGCGGTCGAAGAAGCGGTTGGGAAACGCGAGCCGCAGCGACGGGTACTTGTCGCCCTCCGCATCGGGGTACTCGTGGTGCGGCATCTCGCTGAAGTAGTAGAGCTTCATCGCCGCGGTCCCTGGCTCGGCGCCCCGTAGGGCGGGGGCCTGTCCCCCGCCGGCTCGAGAAAGTCGAGCACGAGCTTCGCGAATGCGTCGGGCTGCTCGATCGGCGGCAGGTGGCCGCATTGCTCGAGCACCGTCAGTCTCGCGTTCGGCAGCAGCCGCCGGTACTGCTCGCCGCAGGCGACGGGCACGATGTGATCCTCACGGCCCCAGATGATCAGCGTCGGGTTCGTCACCCGCGGCAAAAATCGGTCGAGCCGCGGGTTGTGCATGTAGGGCTTCCAGGTCAACCGCGCCGTCATCTCCCGGTTGCGCTCGGCGATCTCCAGCTCCGCCGGGGTCGGCGGGCGGCCGAACAGCTCGTCCCACTCGGGGATGGTCTTGGGATCGTGCACGGTCAGCTCGCGGAGCTGCTGCGGCGAGTGGTAGAAGATGTCGAGGATCTCGCCCGTCTCCGGCTTGAGCCCGACCGGCGCCACCAGGACGAGCCGATCGATCGAGCGGGGGCTCATCGCCGCCATCTCCGCCGCCGTCCACCCGCCGATCGAATGGCCAAGCAGATGCGGCCGGCCGAGCCCGGCGGCGTCGATGAACCAGAGGTGAAAACGCGCGAGGTCGTCGATGCCGTCCATCCACTCGGCGTCGCCCGAGCGGCCGAAGCCGGGATGGGTCGGCGCCCACACGGTGTAGCGCTCCGCCAGCTTCGTCATCGCGTGCGTGAAGCCGCGGTTGCCGCCGGCGCCGTGCAGCACGAGCAGCGGATTGCCCTGACCGCCGACCCACGTCTGGACGTCCACGCCGCCGACCTGAATCGTCTCCTCACGAGGTGTCATGGGCCGTATTATGCGCCGGTCAGACGACACGCGCGCGGCGGCTCACGCGAGACCATGACCGATCGGCGGTGAGCGCCGTCGCGTCCAGCGCCTCCGCGGTCGCCAGCACCAGCGCATCCGGCAGTCGCAGGCCGCGATGGATCGATCGGAGCCGGGCCGCGCGCTCGGCGACCTCTGCCGTGAGGGGCTCGATACGTACGCCAAGCTCAGCCAGGAATCGTCTGACGACGGCGACGGCCTCCGGCCCGCCGCGCCACGGGTCGACGAGAACCTCGGCATATCCGCTCGCGGGCAGGATCAGCTCCTGGCCGCGTAGCCGGCCGACCACGCCAACCGCCGCGGCGTGGTGGGCATCGTCTGCGTCGAGGAACGCGATGACGACGCTGGCATCGAGAACGACTATCGCCACTCGCGACGAAGCTTCTGCAGGGTGCCTTTGCGATAGATTCCGGTCAGACGGCCAGCGTAACTGGCGAGCGTCTCCTCGACGCGGGCGAGGACGATACGGCCAGGACCGACGGCTTCCACCTGGAGCTCGTCGCCTGGCCGGAGCCCGGCACGCCGCAGCGCCGCGACCGGGATCGTCGCTTGATGTTTCGCGCTCAGCCGCGTCCGGCCCCGCCGTCTCGATCTCTTTACTTCTGCCATGAAAGTAAAGCTACAGAAGACCGTTCCCAGCGTCAAGGATCTCGCGCCCCCGTTCCGCGGTATGATGCGCGCATGAGCGCCGACACGAAGACCGCAGCGACGAGTCCCTCCACGCACGGCTCCGCGTCGAAGACGTACGAGGTCGACGACGCGTTTGCCGCCAACGAGCTGTACCAGGACAACGGCTGGACCGACGGGTTGCCCATCGTGCCGCCGACCGAGAAGCTCGTGCGCGGGTTTCTCGATGCCGCCCGGCTCGGTCCGGACGATGTCGTCGGCGTGGAGCCCGTACGCCGTCGGCGCATCACCGCGGAGAAGGTCGCCATCGCCGCCGTCATGGCCGGGTGCCGGGCCGAGTACATGCCGGTCGTGCTCGCGGTCGTGCGGGCGATGTGCGTGCCGGACTTCGGTCTGCACGGGACCACCGCGTCCACCGGCGGCAGCGCCCAGTTCATCGTGGTCAACGGCCCCATCCGCCGCGCCATCGGGATGAACTCCACGAACAACGCGCTGGCCAACGCGAGCCGCGCGAACGCGACGATCGGCCGCACGCCGCGCCTGCTGATCCTCAACGTCCTCGGCGGCGCTCCGGGCCGTCTCGATCGGTCGACGCTCGGTCACGCCGGCAAGTACACCTACTGCGTGGCCGAGGACGAGGAGGACCACGCGTGGACCCCGCTCGCGGCCGAGCGCGGCCTGCCCGCCGGCCAGTCCGCCGTCACGGTGCTGTCCGCGGGATCCTCCCATCAGCTGATGAACGAGTGGACGCGGGAGCCGCGCGAGCTGCTGGAGACGTACGCGGCGACGATGCGGGCGAATCTCCTCACGTACTCGATCTGGGCCGGCAACTACGCGATCGTCGTCGGGCGCCAGCACCGCGAGGTGCTCCAGGCCGCCGGCTGGTCGAAGCGGGACGTCCGCGAGTTCATTCACGAGCGCGCGCGGGTCACGCGGGGCGAGTGGCAGAGCGTGGGCAAGGGCGCCGTCGTCGGCCGCAAGGCGAAGGACGTCCACACGGCGCTCCGCACGCCGGACGACTTGCTGGTCATCGCCGCCGGCGGCCCCGCGGGGGGATTCGGCGCCGTCATTCCGCCGTGGTACGCGGAGAAATCGCTCGCGGTGACGGTGCCGGTCGACGCGTAGCGGCGTTTCAACGATCGAGGAGGACGACATGACGATTCGTGTGCTGGATCCGAGGCTCGATCCCGAGCGTGAGCCGCTGGCGCTCGCGCCCACGCTGGCGTCGCTCGACGGCGCCACCATCGGCCTGCTCGACAACGCCAAGATCGGGACCTCACGCTTCTTCGATCATCTCGAGACCCTGCTGAAGACGCACGGCGTCCGTGAGTTCGTGCGCCAGCGCAAGCCCGACAGCTCGCGTCCGGTACCGCGGGCGATGCTCGACGAGCTGGCCCGGGCCGACGCCATCGTGTCCGGCATCGGCGATTGAGGGAGCTGTTCGTCGTGCAGTCTGCACGACGCGCTGTCGGCCGAGCGGCTCGGCATCCCCGCCGTGGCGATCATCACCGATCGCTTCGCGGAGAGCGTGCGTGAGATCGCGGGGATCGAAGGCCTGCCCGATTATCCGTTCGTGGTCATCGACCACCCGATCGCCGGCAATCCGACCGAGGAGTTGCAGGGGAAGGCCGAGCGCGCGCTCGCCGCGATCGTCTCGCGACTGACCGCCCCGAAAGCGTAACGGCCGCGCGCCGCCTCAGCTGAGGGCCGAGCGGCGGCGGCGGAGGGCGCCGAGCCCCACGACGATCAGCGCGGCGACCATGACGATCTGCGCCCACTCGGACAGCGTCGGCACGGAGGGCGTGGGGGCCGGGGGCAGCGGGCCTGACGTCACGGCAATGCCGTCCGTGGTGAGGGGCAACCCGTTGATGAGCGCCGTCTGGCCGGTGACCGATCGATGGTGGCCAGGTTGTCCAGGTTTCCGACGACAGACGCCCACAACGCGCCCGTCACGGGATCGAATTTCATCGCGGCCGGCCGCGGAAACGTCCCGAAGGCCGGCTGGTAGCTGATGGTGTGAACGAGCGTCGCGACCGCCGTCGACTGGTTGATCGTGTAGAGGGCCGTTTCGTTCGCGTAGTACAGCGTGCCGCCCCGGAACGCGAGGCTGTTGCCGAACGGGAAACCAACACCCGGATCTCCCAGGAGCGTCGCGGCGCCGGTCGTGGTGTTGATGGTATAAATATTCCCTTCCGCGAAGGCGAACAGCGTTCCGTCGGAAGGACGGAAGGCGATGTCCTGGACGAAGAGATCGCCTTTTTGCAGCGAGCCGACCAGCGTGCCGGCTCCGGTGGCGGTGCTGATGGTGATGAGGACCGCCTGCCCGTTGCCGGACCCGACACCGTAGAGCTTGCCGCTCGGGGAGAAGTCGAGAGCGCCGACGCGCAGGAAGCCGATCGGGCCAACGATGCGCTGGAAGTCGTTTCCGACCCCACCCGGCAAGAACGCCCACAGGGTCGAGGGGCTCGAGGGGCCCTGGAACACGGAGCCATAGATGAGCGTGGCGGCATTTGCGCCCGCGACGTTCAAGAGGCACGCCAGCGTCAAGCCGAGAATGATCCGAACCATGTCCCGTCCCCCGGTGGCGACCCCATGATGTCGGGCAGCCCGGCGCATTATGGCCGGAATCCGCCGCTGTTCAAAAACAAAACCGGCCTCGGCTCCGAAGACCGCTCAGGCGGCGATGCCGATCGCATATACTCCCACATCGACGCCGGAGACCAACCGATGCGTGAATGCCCCGTCCTGATCGTCGGCGGTGGGCCGGTGGGGCTGACCGCCTCCATCCTGCTCTCGCGGCTCGGCGTGCCGTCGCTGCTCGTGGAGCGGCATCCGTCGACGTCCATCCACCCGAAGGCGCGCGGCATCAACATCCGGACGATGGAGATCTTTCGCCAGTGCGGTGTGGAGGACGCCGTGCGGGCGGCCGGGCTCGCCCAGGATCGAGTGCGCTTCATCATCTGGGCCGAGTCGCTGGCCGGCAAGGAGCTGGAGCGGCGCACGCCCGCGCGGATGCGACCTGACGTCGCGAGGATCAGCTTCGTCGGGGCCGCGCTGTGCGCCCAGGACGACCTCGAGCCCGTGCTGCGTCGTCACGCCGAATCGCTCGAGCCGGGCACGCTGCGCTTCAACGCCGAGCTGACCGCGCTCGAGCAGGACGCCGATGCGGTCGTCGCCGGCTTCGCCGACGGCGAGCGCGTCCGGGCCCGCTGGGTGATCGCCGCCGACGGGGCGCGCGGCCGGGCCCGCGAGCTCCTCGACATCCCCCTCGAGGGCCGTCCGTTCCTCTACCGCAGCATCAACGTGCTGCTGCGCGCCGATCTCACGCCGTGGGTCGCGGACCGGCCGGCCGCGCTCTACTTCATCGAGCAGCCGGATCTGCGCGCGACGTTCCTCACGATCAACGGCGTCAACCGGTGGGGATTCCTCGTCAACAACCTGCCGGCGACGGCGGACGTCGCGTCGTACACGCCCGAGCAGTGCGCCGTGCTCGTGCGCCAGGCCGCCGGCGTGGCCGATCTCGACGTCGAGATCCTCGGGGTCGCGCCGTGGACGGCCGCCGCCCAGGTCGCCGCGCGGTTCCGCCACGGCCGCGTGTTCCTGGCCGGCGATGCCGCCCATCACATGCCACCGACGGGCGGGTTCGGACTGAACACCGGCGTGCAGGACGTCCACAACCTGGCCTGGAAGATCGCGGGCGTGTTCCACGGCTGGGCCGGACCGGCGCTGCTCGACTCGTACGACGCCGAGCGTCGGCCGTTTGGGCGAGAGATCACCGCGCAAGCCCTCGCCAACTCCTCGGCGATGGGGCGCGTGGCCGCGGCCGATGGGTCGCTGGAGGTCGCGCCCACCGTGCGCGCCCGCCCCGAGTTCCTGAACGAGATCGGGATGATCTTCGGCGCGCACTATCAGTCCGCGGCGGTGGTGCCGGATGGGACCGCGCTGCCCGCCGTCGCCAACCCGATCACCGATCACGTGCCGGTCGCGCGTCCTGGCAGCCGCGCGCCCCACGTCTGGCTGCACCGCAACGGCACTCGACTGTCGACGATCGACCTCTTTGGCCGTGGGTTCACACTGTTGACCAGTCCGGCGGGAAAGGCGTGGCGTGACGACGGCCGTGCGGTCGCCGCGGCGCTCCGTGTTCCGCTGGAGGCGCTCACGATCGGCGCTGGCGGCGATCTCCACGACGGCGACGATGCGTGGGCCACGGCGTACGGTGTCGACGCCGACGGCGCGGTGCTGGTCCGCCCGGACGCGCACGTCGGCTGGCGCGCGCGGTCCGGCGGCGGCAATGCCGGTGTCGAGATCGAGCGGGCCTTACGGAGTATCCTGGGTCGCGCATGACCGGCACCAAGCGCGGGTACGCCGATCTCCACGAGCACCTCGACGCGCTACGGCGGCAGGGGCTGCTCGTCTCCATCGATCGGCCCATCGACAAGGACGCCGAGCTGCACCCGCTCGTCCGGTGGCAATTCGTCGGCGGGCTGTCGGAGGCGGATCGCAAGGCGTTTCTCTTCACCAACGTGATCGACGGCCGTGGCCGGAAGTACGCCATCCCCGTCGTGGTCGGCGCGATCGCGGCCAACCGCGCGATCTACAGCATCGGCATGGGCGTGCCGCTCCCGGAGATCCAGGCGCGGTGGGATCACGCGATCGCGAACCCGATCGCGCCGAGGGTCGTGGACGACGCCGTCTGTCACGAGGTCGTCGTGGAGGGCCCGGCGCTCCAGGGTGAAGGGCGCGGACTGGACGCGCTGCCGATTCCGATCTCGACACCGGGCTTCGACAGCGCGCCGACGCTGACCGCGACCAATGTCATCACCCGCGATCCCGTCACCGGCGTGCAGAACATGGGAACGTATCGTGCGGCGCTCAAGGCGCCCGACCGTCTGGTCGTTCGCATGGCCACGCGCGTCGGCGGCGCCGGCGGGTATCTGCACTACCTCGAGCACCAGCGCCGCGGCGACAAGACCATGCCGTGCGCGATCGTGCTGGGCTGTCCGCCGTCCGTGGCGTTCATGGGACCGCAGAAGCTGCCGATCGGCGTCGACGAGGTGGCCGTCGCCGGCGGGCTCGCGGGCAGCCCGATCAACGTCGTGCGGGCGCGCACGGTCGATCTGCTCGTCCCGGCCGAGTCCGAGGTCGTCATCGAGGGCCTGATCGACACCGAGTACGTCGAGCCGGAGGCGCCGTTCGGGGAATCGCACGGTCATGTGGCGCTTGAGGAGTTCAACATGCCGATGCGCGTGACCGCGATCACGCATCGTCGCGACGCGGTGATCCCCTCGTACATCAGCCAGGTCGCCCCCAGCGAGTCGAGCGTCATCAAGCGCGTGGCCTACGAGCCGCTGTTCCTCGCCCACCTGCGCGACGCCCTCGGCATCCGCGGGGTCAAGCGTGTCACGCTCCACGAGCCGCTGACCGGCCTGCTGCGCGTGCTCATCGTCATCCTGGCCAAGGGCACGCCGCGCACCGAGGTCTGGCGCGCGCTCTACGGCGCGGCGTTCTTCAAAGGCGACTGCGGCAAGATCACGATCGCCGTGAACGACGACATCGACCCCGACAACGCCGACGCGCTGTTGTGGGCGATGGCCTATCGCATGGATCCCGTCGAGGATGTCCGCGCGCTTCCGCACCGCGGCCAGGGCCACGGCCCCAAGCGCGAGCACGGCGGCGAGGAAGATTCGACGCTGTTGATGGATGCGACGATGAAGGAAGACCTCCCGCCGCTCGCCCTGCCCAAGCGCGAGTACATGGAGCGCGCGAAGCGGATCTGGGACGAGCTCGGCCTGCCCGCGCTCCGCCCGCAACCGCCGTGGTTCGGTTACTCCCTCGGCGACTGGCTGCCGGAGTGGGACGAGGCCGCCCGGCGCGCGGTCGAGGGCCGCTACCTCGAGAACGGCCGTATCAGCGAGGCCCGCCGCCGCAAGGGCGTCAAGCCCGAGACGAAGTTCCGCCCCGATACGCCAGGGACTTAGCGCCGCTTTCGCGTGAGGCGAAGTGTGGGGCGCTGTCCTGGCGAGCAGGCCCCACCCGCCCGCCTGCCTGCGTGTCGGCCGTGGCTTACGCGATTTGGCTCGTGCGCAACGCGCGCCGAGCTCGCGGCACGCTCTGCGCCGCGGGGCGCCCTGCCCGCCACTCACCCCGGCGCCTCGTCGTCCCTCTGCTGGTCATCCCTCTATAGACGGCGCACGGCTTGAGACGGCGCACGGCTTGCCGAGGGGTAGACGGATCGTCTAATCTCGGGCGATACCAAAAGCGCAGACCTCGAGTGCCGCCGAGGGCTGGAGAGGCACGGGCTGCGCATCATGTAACCGAATTGAAGTTGTCCGGACAGGATATGGAGGCCCTCGGTGACTGATTTGAAGGGCAAGGTCAAAGAAATCGCAGAGATCGCGCAGACCCTGCCAGAGAACCTTCAGCAGTCCTGTTTCGAGCTCCTACTGAGGCATTACTTGGCTTCCACCGAACCGGCTTGCGCCCCCGCGAAAGCTGTCGCGGCCCAGCCGGTGGGAGCCGCTCCCGTTACAGCCGCCGAGACCCTTCAGTCTTTGGAGGAGGCGGCGAGGGGTCAGGCCGACCTGACTAATAACGACCTCCATGTCAAGGCTCGCCGCTTTATGGAGAAGTACTCCGTATCTCTGGCCGACTTGAACAACCTCCTCTACAAGGAGGGACAACAGATTCTACCGCTCTATGAGGATGTGAAAACTACGCGAATGGCCGAAGCGCAGATCCGCATCGCGCTTCTTCTGTCTCTTCGAAACGCGCTGACAAACGGAGAGTTCGAGGCCACGATCGACGCTGTCCGGACGGAGTGCCGTGACCGCAAGTGCTACGACCAAGGTAACTTCGCAGCAAACTTCAGGAATAATCAGTCCCTGTTTGACTTCGAGAAGTACACGAAGGAGATGGCTGAGGTACGACTATCCGAGAACGGCAGAAAGGAGCTTGCGCAGTTGATCAAGGAGCTCCAGTGACACCGTGGAAAAAGAACTCAGGAACGTCCTGGACGACCTGAAGGCTCTGCGGCGAGACGTCAAGGACGAAACCGTCGACCAAATCGCTAAGAAGGCCTTACGGCAGCGTGCTGAAGAACTCGGGGGCCACTGGCACAAAGACATTGCCCCTCGGCTGACGTTATCCTCGTCCCTCCAACCGGATCTCCTAGTGCGCTATCACGATGGCTTTACCCGCCTAATCAAGCTCAGCACGCCGAACAATTTGAAAAGAAGCTACCTTGAGGCATTAGACGCCCTGATCCGCCCGTTCAGGAATGATTTGATCATTCCGGCACAACAGGGGGGCTTGCTTACTCCCGCTCCGACTGCGTTCGACACGTTTTTCTCGTCGATCGCGAATCCCCACGAAGGTGA
>Ga0207646_10002206_pt1 | contig 23193 bp, 22 predicted proteins | sample KBSK5502metaG_FD_184343 | JGI IMG/M metagenome (GOLD analysis project Ga0207646, IMG submission 184343) | Corn, switchgrass and miscanthus rhizosphere microbial communities from Kellogg Biological Station, Michigan, USA - KBS K5-50-2 metaG... | ecosystem: Host-associated > Plants > Roots >... | reverse complement strand
CCGCCATCCGCATGTCGAGCGACGCCCCGGGACGAAAGGTAAACCCTCGGGCATCGGTATCGAGCTGGTGGGACGAGACGCCGAGATCGAGGAAGATCCGGTCGGGACGGAACGTTTCGATCGTGCCGAGCACCTTGGCGGAGCCGAAGGGGCCGGAGGAGTAACGGATCCCCGTGTCACCCAGGTGGGCGCGCGCCGCGGCGATCGCCTCGGGATCGCGGTCCACGGCGAGCACCTCGGCACCCAGCTCTCGGAACAGCGCCGCGTGGCCGCCGCCCCCGACGGTCGCATCGACGACACGGCTGCCGCCCGTCGCCCACTCGCGCACCGCATCGGCCAGGACCGGTACATGGTAGGTGGAGGTCAAGGCCCTCCCGAAAAAGACGAAAGCCCCGCCTGCCGTGGCAGGCGGGGCCGGGTGCGTCGTCCCGCAAGGCGGGTTCAGGCGGGGCTGACGGGGCTCGAACCCGCGACCTCCGGTGTGACAGACCGGCACTCTAACCAGCTGAGCTACAGCCCCCTGCGACGGAGGGTGGCAATATAGGCCGGTGCGGAAGTCAATTCAATGCCTCAGAAATTCTTGCACTTGAATTGCTTCTTCACCTGCGGCATCACGGCTTCGAACTTCGACACGTTCTGCAGCATGGTGTTGGCCGTGGGCGGATGCACCCGGGCGCCGAACACCAGCGCGTCTTTCGTCCGGGCGATGCGGTCGTTGATCGCCCTCGCCTCGCCGCAGTCCTTCGACTTGACCATCGCGCTGTACGGCCCGGACAATGACGCGACCGACGACACTCCGTACCAGAAGCTCGCCTGCAGCCGGATCTGTTGCCGCGGCCCGAGGGTGTCGGCCGGCGTGCGCAGCGCGACGAGCTGCAGCAGCTGGTCGAGCCACGGGTAGGCGCGATCGTACGCACCCGCCTGCGCGAGCTTCGATCCGGCGGTCAGCATGAACACGGCCGCGCTCAGGCGGTCAGTCGAGTCGGGGGAGCTCAATGCCGGGGCGAGATACACTTTCGCGCTGTCGATGCGATCGGCGAACGCCCTGCGGAGCGCCCGCAGGGCTGCCGTGTCGGCCTTGAGCTTGCTCGCCTGAGCGGTGTCGTACATGGTGCCCTCGACGATTCCCCGGGCGACCAGCAACGAGGCCTTCACGTCGGTCGGGTCGAGCTTCAGGGACTGCTTGTACGCCCAGACGGACGAGTCTTTCTGGCCCTTCAAGTCGTACGCCGACCCGAGCGCCTTCCAGAACGCAGCCGACTTGGGGAAATGTCGCACCCCCGCGCGGCTGAAGAAGAGCAGCCGCTGTGTGTCGGAGATCTGCTGCGCCGCGCCGAGCGCGGCCTTGAGGACGGTCGAGTCGGCGAGCTTGGACGTGTCGTTCCGTGTCACTTCCACGAAGCCGTCCAGCACGCAGCGCCACAACTCGCCCTCGATGCAGATTCGCTGCCGGAAGTCGAGCATCCGCTGGTCGTTCGGATTCTTCGCGAGCCCCTCGTCGAGGACCGCCTTGGCCCGCTCGGACCGCTTCTGCTGCCGCAACAGCTCCGCGATGCCGAGCCGCAGCTGCGTGTTTTGCGGCTCGCCCGTGAGCTCATGGACCAAGGCGTCGATCGCCTTGAGCGTGTCGCCCTTCTGCTGGTAGATGTGGGCGATGTTCTCCCACGCGGTGGCGTTGAGGGAGTCGCCCTTCGCGGCGCGCTGATAGGCCGCGAGCAGGCTGTCCAGCGGCATGTGCTGCGCCTCGTACGCGGTGGCAATGCAGATGTGCGCCGCCGGGAGGTTCGGCTCGATCGCCAGCGCCTTGCGGGCGGCGTCGAGCGCCTTCGGGAACTGGCTCTTTTTCCGCTGGTCCTCGCATTCGCGCGCCTGCTCGGCCGCGCGGACCAGGGTGTTGAGGCGCAGCGCGATGGCCTCCCCCACGGACACCGCCGTGCCGGGATTGCTGACCGATACCGTGAACAGCGCCGCCAGGCCCGAGCTGCCGATATCCCGCACCCGGACGGCTGCGGTGATGGTGCCGCCGCTGCGCTCGAGCGTCCCGGACGTGTAGGCATTCACCGAGAGGAATCGGCCCAACTGGTTGGCCTGCGTGTCGTCGAGCAGCACGTCGCACGGGTAATCCGACGCCTTGAGAGCCTCGCACAGCTTCGGCTTGGGGATGACCTGGATCTTGTACTTCGCCATCCCGCCGAGCTTCTCACGCGCCACGTCCATCACCGCTACGCTGAACGCGGAGTCGGCCGGCGACTTCACCGTGAGCGGCAGGATGAGCAGCTTCTCGGTGGGTTGCTGTGGCTGGTAGGAAACTTGTGCCGGAGCGGCGGTGGCGATGCAGCCCAACCCGACAATCCATCGCAGCAGTCTCACACGCGCAGTCCTCACGTTTCGGTCTGATACCCCAATGGGCGAAGAGGGATTCGAACCCCCGACATCCTGCGTGTAAGGCAGGCGCTCTGAACCGCTGAGCTATTCGCCCGTCGTACGACGGAACCTAAAGGGCGAGGCCTACCGGAAAGAAAACGCAGTACCCGAGTACAAGCAGAATCGGCGCGGCCGTCGTCGAGCCTTGGTGCAGCAGCCAATACCCGGTCGCGAGCGCCGCGACGGCTGCGGCCAGGAACAGCCAGTTTCTCGGTCCAAAATGCAGGCGCGAGCGTGCCAGACCCTGGTCGGACATAAGGGCAGGAGTTTACGCGGCAATTTCAATGTCGTCAAGCAGTTGGCTCGTCGTCCTCGGGGACCGTCCACCCCTCGTCGAGCAGCGCCTTCCGCACGCGGTCGCGCCGCCGCCGCAGCCGGACCAGCCAGATGAGCATCAGTCCCAGCGCCGCCCAGAACAGCCCCACGGCGCTGGCCCAGCCGAGCCAACCGTAGCGCGCCGCCACGTCGTGCTGCCACCGGGCCTCGAAGTCGCCTTCGGTCAGGTGGTAGGTGTGGCGCAGTGCCGCGTCGAGCGTCGCATCATGCGTGAGGTGATCGATGAGCGGCTCGAGCCCGTGCGTGCCTCCCCAACGCTCGAGCAGCAGGACCGCGGTGGTGGCGAGCGCGTAGGCGGTGGTCGCGTCCGGTTGGTCGCTGCGGAGCATCCGGTCCAGCTGGTCCAGATCGAGCTGCAGCCCGCGCGCCACCTGCCAGTTGAGCCTCAGGGCGTCCAGGCGGTCCCACTCCCCCGCCGCGACCGCCGCGTACCCTTCCTCGAACCACAGCGGCAGCGGCCGGCGCACGCGTGCGCGCAGCGCCAGGTGAGCGAGCTCGTGGCGGAGGGCGACCGACAGTCGGACAGACGGATGGTCGGACAGCAACACGATGGTGCCGGCCTCCGGAAAGGCGGCGCCCTCGCTCCACCCGGGTAAGCGCCCTCGGGTGAGTGAATCGAACGTCGCGCGAGTCGGAGCGAGCATGAGGCGGATGGGACGATCGGGCAAGGCTCCGACGCCGGGAAACGGCGCCGCCAGGTCGGCGGCCTGGGCGAGCGCGACGGCGAGGGCCTGCTGCGACGGCCAGGCCACCGCCGTGACGCGGCCGACCACGACGCCCACCGGCGACGCGCTCTGCAGCAGCAGCCAGACGAGGCCTAGGTGCGCGGCGGCTCCTGTCCCTGGAGCGCGAGGGCCAGCGTCTCCTGACACTTTTTGCCCCAGGGATTGAACTTGTTCGCCTTGAAGCCGTCGTCCCACGCGCGCTTCGCCTGCTCCTGGTCGCCGCCGAACCAGTAGGCACGCCCCATCTCGTAGTACGCCTCGATCAGGTTCGGCCCGAGCTTGAGCGTTTTCTGAAAGAAGGTCTGGGCGTCCTCATACATCTCGCGCTGCAGGTAGACGAGCCCGAGATAGAAGTGGGCGTAGAGCGTCGCCTTCTTGTCGTTGTCGAGCCGGATCGCCTTCGACAGGTGCTCGATCGCCTCGCCGAAGATGCGCTTCTTCAGACAGATATACCCGACGTTGATACGGGCGAGCGAGTTCGCGGGCTCCTTCATCAGGACCTTCTGAAAGGTGCCGAGTGCGTCGTCGTAGTCCTCGTGCAGCATCTGCGCCCACCCGAGCAGCGATTCCGCCTGGGTCTCTCCCGGCGAGAGCTGCAGCGCCTTTTGCAGCGCCTGAATCGCGCCCGCGTAGTCCCCGAGTGAGATGAGGCTCCACCCCTTCTCGATGAAGGTGGACGCGCCGATGTGGTCGGCGTGGACCGCGGGGCGCGTGCCGGTGAACTCCGGCGCCGACGCCTCCGCCGTCGATGCCGAGACCTGCTTGAAGCGGTCGACCAGCTTGCGGACCTCCTCCTTGAGGGCCGTCAGCTCGCCGATGAGCGAATCGACCTGCTTGAAGTAGGCGATGATCTCGCGCTTCACCGCCTCGCGCTCGGCGCCGCCCGTCACTGTCTCGAGGCGACGCGCGATCTCCTCATACTCGGACCGCAGGGCCGGGAGCGGGCTATTGACCATCACGCCTTCGCCGTTTCTCGGACGACCGCCTCGAGGGCGACCTTTTCCGTCGAGGTAAGCAGCCGCGCGGTGTTGAGCACGATGATCGTGCGTCCGTCTTTGACGACCAGGCCCGTGATGTATTCCGCAGCGAGGCCTTTCACGATCTTCGGAGGCGACGTGATCTCGGGGGCCGCGACCTGCAGCACCTCGGTGACCGCGTCCACGATGACGCCGAGCTTGCCTCCTTCCCACTCGAGGATCACGGTGCGCGTTTCCTCGCGCAGCGGGGCGGGTGCGCCGAGCCGCTTGCGGAGGTCCACGAGCGGCACGGCGACGCCCTGGTAGCGCAGCACGCCCTCGAGGAAATCGGGGGCCTTGGGCAACGGCGCGGGGGCCTCGTATCGGAGGATCCGCTCCACCTGGAAAATGTTGAACGCCAGGTCCTGGCCGGCCACCTTGAAGGTGACGAGTTGGACGTCGTCGCCCGTGGTCATCCGATGTGATCTCCCAGCGCGTCCAGGTCCAGGATCGGCACGAGCGCGCCGCGGCGGCGCGCCACCCCCGACGCCCACGGCAGCGACTCGCCCCGCGGCACCGGCAGGGCGGCCTCGCGCACGACGTCGTCCGCGTCGTCCACCTCGAACGCCACATAGCGGGTGCCTTCGCCCGCCCCCAGGGTTACGAGCACCGCGGCGCGGCCGCGCTCCGGAGGCGGCGTCCGCTCGCCCAGCAGGGCGCCGAGGTGCACGACCGGCACCAGCCGCCCGCGCAGCGGCGTGAGCCCGCGCATCGCGGGCAGGGCGCGCGGCACGTCGAGCACCTCGGCCAGGTCGCCGACCTCGAGCACGCGACCGAGCGGCAGCCCGTACTCCTTGCCGTCGACGCGGACCAACAGGTACCCGCGGCTCACGGAACACCCCCGATGCCCGCCCCGCGCGCCACGAGCTCGACGTCGATCCGCTCGGCGATCTCGCTGAGCGGGAAGACCGCCTCCACGCCGCCGAGCTGCACCGCGGCCGTCGGCATCCCCGCGATCACCGCCGAGCCTCGATCCTGGGCGATCCCGCCGCCGCCCGCGGCGCGGATCGCGCGCACGCCCTCCGCGCCGTCGCGCCCCATTCCGGTGAGGACGACGCCCAGGCTCTGCGCGCCGAACAGCTGGGCGACGGACCGGAACAGCGGGTCGGCCGCGGGGCGGACTCCCCACACCGGCGGCCCCTGGTCGAGCGCGATCACGGGGCCGTCGGGCGCGCGGAGCACCCGCATATGATAATCGCCCGGCGCCACGTACGCCGTGTCGGCGACCACGGGCGCGCCGTCGTCGGCCTCGACCACGCGCAGCGCGGACAGCGAATCGAGCCGCTCGGCGAGGGAGCGGGTGAACTTGGGCGGCATGTGCTGGACGACGAGCACGGCGGCGCCGCGTCCGGTGGGGAGGCGCGGGATCACTTCGGCGAGGGCGCGAGGTCCACCCGTGGACGCCGCAACGGCGACCGCGAAGCGCGCGCGCGCCCGCAGCCCTGCTTCCGGAGCGCGCCGCGCCGGCGCGGGCGGCCGGGCCATCACGGACACGTGAGACACGTCGGCGGCGAGCGCGCTGCGCAGCGCGGCGCGCAGCTCCGGGCCCATGCGCACGAGCGCGGCGCGGTTCGCTTCATCGGGCTTGGCGACGATTTCCATCGCGCCGAGCTCGAGGGCGCGGATCGCCGCGCCGGTGCCCGGGCCGGCGTGCGCGCTCACGACCACGATCGGCCGCGGGGTCTCCGACATGATGTAGCCGATCGCGCCCAGGCCGTCGAGCTCGGGCATCTCGAGGTCCATCGTGACGACGTCGGGGTCGAATTGATGGACCTTCCGGACCGCGTCGAAGCCGTCGCGCGCCGTCGCGACCACGCGGAACTCGCCCGCCCCCGCGATGCCCTCTCCCCCCCCCAGCACGTCCGAGAGCACGCGCCGCATCAGCGCGCTGTCGTCCACGACGAGGACGCTGGGGCGGCGGTCAGAGAACGATGGCATCGGCGCCAACCGAGCGGACCTCCACCCGACCATCCGCCACGAAGAACCGCACCGAGCGTCCCGCGCCGCCACCCACGGCTTCGCGCATGACCGGGATCCCGACGCGGCGCAGCACGGCGCGCGCGGCGGCGACGTTGCGCTCGCCCATCTGCACGGAGCCCGGGGTCATGAGCTGGGCGAACATGCTCGCCCCGCCGGCCAGCTTGGCGACGAGGCGGCGTGGCTCGGCGCCGAGCGCCGTGAGCTGCTCCACCAGGAGCGGCACGGCGGTCTCGGGAAACTTGGCGAGGTTGGTGACGTCGCGGGCGAGGCTCTTGGACGGGAGGAGGATATGGGCCATCGCGCCCGCACCGGCATTCGGGTCGTGGAGCATGATGGCCACGCACGACCCGAGCCCGAGCGTGACGATGACCGCGTCGCCGCGCTCGGCTGCCCAGTCGGCGACTTTGACGATCCGTTCCGCGGTTTTCGTCACGCGCCGGCCCTGCGGTAGATCCGCTCGCGCGGCTCCTCCAGCACGAGGCGCTCGCGGGCCGGGCCGAACAGCGTCTCGACCTTGCCCAGCAGCAGCATGCCCCCGGGCTCGAGCGCTTCGGCGAAGAGCGAGAACAGTCGCTCCTGCATCGCCCGGTCGAAGTAGATCACGACGTTGCGGCACACGATCAGGTCGTAGGGCGGCGCGGGCGCCGGCTCGGTCGTCAGGTCGTGCCTGAGCACGCGTACGATGCGCCGCAACTCCGGCAGCGGTCGCCGCGGCGACTCGGCGGTGAAGTAGCGACGCACCAGCTCGGGCGGCATCTCGGTGAACGCCGGCTCGGCGTATTCGGCGGTCTCGGTGCGCTCGAGGCTCGTCCGGTCGATGTCGGTCGCGTCCACCCGGGCCCGGGGGAGGAGCGTCGCCTGGCCGAGCCGGCGCGCCGTCTCCGCGAGCGCGACGGCGACCGTGTAGGGCTCCTCGCCCGACGCGCAGCCGGCCGACCAGGCGCGCACGTCGCCGCGGCGCGTCTTCCAGAGCCCGTCGAGCCACGGCTCGAGCGCGCGCCACGTCTCGACGTTGCGGAAGAACTTGGTGACGTTGATGGTGAGCGCGTCGAGCAGCAGGTCGTACTCGTGCGCGTCCTGGTCGAGGAGCCGGGCGTAGTCGTCGAAGGTGTGGACGCCGCACGCGCGCATCCGCACGGCGATGCGGCGGCGCAGACAGCGATCCTTATAGGAATCGCAGGCGAGGCCGCGCGCCCGCGTGATCTTCCGCGTGAGCGCCCGGAACGCCCGCTCGTCCTGCTCCGACGTCACGACAGCGCGCTCAACGTGTCCAGATTGGCCTTGACGAGCTCGTGCTTCGGGTTGATCTCGAGCGCCTTGCGCCACAGCTGGGCCGCGAGCTCGCGGCTGTTCCGCTTGTACGCGATGTTCCCGAGCTTGAAGTAGACGTCGTCTCCGAGGTCGGGGGCGAGCTCGATCGCGCGACTGTACGCCTCCCACGCCTCGTCGTAGCGCGAGCCCCGGTAGGCCAGATCCCCCAGGTTCTTGGACAGCTGAGGGAGCGACGGCTCGTTCTTGCGCGCGGCGCGCACCAGATCCTCGGCGCCCGTCAGATCGCCCGAGAGCTCCTTCAGGACCGCGAGGTTGTTCTGCAGCGCCGCGTGGGAGGGGTACGCTTCCGCCCCTTCGTCGGCCAGATCCTGCGCCTGCTCGAATTCCCCCGCCCCGGCGGCCGCGAGCGCGCGGGCCCAGAACCAGGCCGGCGGCGGCGCCTTCCCGAACAGCTCCCGCGCGCGGTCGAGCCGACCGGCGGCGCCGCCGTAGTCGCCGCGCTTGAGCGCCACCACGCCCCAGCCCAGATACACTTTGGCGTCGGTACGCGCGCGCGTCGCCGCCTCGCCGTACGCGCCTTCCGCCTCGTCGAGCCGTCCCAGCTGCTCGTACGCGAAGCCGAGGTTGTGGAACACCGCCGGCCGACCGCCGCCCTTCTCCGCGGCCAGGCGCAGCGCCTCCATCGCCTCGCGCCAGCGCGCCTGCTTGAGCGCCACGAGCCCGATGTAGAAGTGCGCGTTCGCCTCCCCGGGGCGCAGCTCGGCCACGCGGCGGAACTCGCGCGCCGCCTCGTCCAGCATCCCCGTCTTGTAGAACGCGATGCCCAGGTTGCGGTGCTCTTCCACGCGCGCGTCGGTGATCTGGGCGTCCGCGGCGGACGCGGTGCGCCCCGCGCGGTGCACGAACCCCGCGGTGATCAGACCGTACAGCGCCTTCCCGATCTCGAACTCGCCCAGCCCGGCGTCTTCGATCACCTGGTTCACGTCGCGCGATCCGTCGAGCAACGGCTGGATGCGCTGCTGCGTGTCCGTGAGGTTCGCCTCGCTGATGGCGAGGCGGTCCTTGTCCACGACGAAGATCAGATCGAAGGACGGAATCTTTTTTTCGATCAGGCTCCACTCGTCCACCCGGCGTGCCCCCTCCAGAAGCAGTGACTCGGGGTTGATCGAGACCAGGAAATCCTGACGCTCGGGGCGGACATCGACCTCGAAGTTGAAGGTGCCCTGCGTCCACGTGAACAGGTAGTAGACCGACTCCTCGATCTGCACGCGCATGTAGCGCTCGAGGTCCGCCTGGGTGATCACGGCCATCCCGACCATGACCTCGCCCAGTTTCTTGCCGTGCTCCGTGGTCTGCCGCTGGACCGCCGCCTCGAGCTGGCCTTGGGTGATCTTCCCGTGCTTCACCAGGATGTCGCCCAACCGGTCGCGCCGATTCACGATCGACGCGTAACAGATCCGCCCCTTCTCGAAGTAGATGTAGCCGAAGTTCGAGCGGTCGGCGATGGAGAGGCATCCGGTCTTCTGTCCCAGGGCGAGCAGCTGCAGCACGTCGGGGAGCGACGCTTCCTTGAGCGAGCCCTTGATGGCCATCAGCGGAACTCCTCGATCATGCGGTCCGCCACGTCGATCCAGTCCCACACTACCTTTTCGCGACTCTTGATGCCGCCGAGGCTCGAAACAACGAGGCCGCTGGTGCGGAAGCCGCTGGAACGACGGGTGTCGCGCGGCGCGTGCCCTTCGAGCACCTCGCGCGCGAGCCCTGCCGAGAGCGGTCCGTCCTGCGCGGCCGCCGCGCCCACCACGCGCTGCAGCAGACCCACGAGGCTGCGCACCGAGTCGGTCGGGCGATCGGCGAGATAATCGATCAGGGCCGGCTCCGGATGGACGCCCTGCTGGCCCAGCATCCGCTCGAGCACCGCCCGCTTCACCTCGCGGTCCGGCTCCTTGAGCTCCGCCACGAGCCCGCCCTCGAGGCGCGAGACGATGCGCTCCTCGAGCCCGGACAGCGTGTTGGGATGCGCCGGCGCGGTGAACACGAGCTGGCGGTCCTTGTCCTGGAGCAGGTTGAAGAGATTGAACAGCTCTTCCTGGGTGCGCTCCTTGCCGGTGAGCAGTTGGATGTCGTCGAGCAGCAGCGCGGTCGCACGGCGGTAGCGCGCCCGCCACCAATCCACGCGGTTGCCGTCGATCGCCGCGATCAGCTCGTCGATAAACGCCTGCGTGGAGAGGCACGCCACCACGGCGCGCTTGCCGCGCGCCAGCTCGAGCCCGATGGCGTTCAGCAAGTGCGTCTTCCCGAGCCCGCTCTTACCCACCAGCACGAGCGGGTTGTACTTCTTCCCCGGCCGCTCGAGGGCGGCGCGCGCAGCGCTCACCGCCACCTGGTTCGACGGGCCGACGGCGAAGGCCGCGAGCGGGAACGCCGCGGACGGCCCCGGAGGCGGCGCGGCGCCGTCTCGAACCTTGGCGGCGGCCTGCTCCGCCTCGCCCAGCCGCTCGGGGTCGCGGAACACGCTCTGGCCGGCGGCCGCCGGGTCCAGATCGGACACTTCCGCCTCGAGCGCCTTGAGCCGCTCCACGTCCTCCGCGAACGCGGCAATCGCTTCGTCCACCGCCCCGGGCGCGTCGCGCTGGAGCAGCGCCTCGAGCCGGTGCGTCCGATACCCCTCACCCTCCCACCGCAGCACCGCCTCTCCCACGCGCGCGCGCCACGCCTCCACGGCCTTCCCGACGGTGACCGTCACGTCGGCGAGGAACTCCCCGAACTCGTCGCCTCCGCCGCCTTTCGCGGCGGGGGCACGCCCATCTCCGGGCGTGGCGGTCGCCGCCCCCTCGCCCGTGAGCCCGAGAATCTGTTTCACCGTCTCCGCGTTGATCGACGTGTCGTTCACCGCCTGGAACGCCACGAGCCGGTTCAGCGCGCCCATCAGCTCGCGCACGTTACCGACCTCCGCCTGCGCCACCGTCTCCAGGACGCCCGGCTCGAACCGCGCGCCGCGCTCTTCGGCCTTGCGCCGCAGGATCGCGACCCGCGTCTCGTAGTCGGGCGTGCCCATGTCCACGACCAGCCCGCCCGACAGCCGCGAGATCAACCGCTCGTCCAGGTCGGCGATGTCGGGCGGCGGGCGATCGCTCGTCAGCACGATCTGCCGGCCCGCCGCCTGCAGCGCCTCCGTCAGCCGCAGCAGTTCCGACTGCATCTCCTTGCGGTTCGTGAGGAACTGGACGTCGTCCACCAGCAGCACGTCCACGTTCTGGAACCGGCGGCGGAACGCGTCGCCCTGGCCCGCGGCGACGCTCGCGTGGAACGCCTCGACGTACTCGTCGAGCGTCAGGTACTCGATGTTCAGCTGCGGCGCGGCCTTCTTCGCCGCGTGGCCGACCGCCATGAGGAGGTGCGTCTTGCCCAGGCCGGAGCCGCTGTAAATGAAGAGCGGGTTGTACGCCGCGCCCGGACTCTCGGCCACTGTGTGCCCCGCCGTGACGGCGAGCCGGTTCGCCGCGCCCACCACGAAGGTGGCGAAGGAATACTTGGGGTTGAGCGCGCTGCTCATGCCGCGGTCCCCGCCGCGAGCTTCTTGAGCACCAGCTCCGAGATTCCTTTGAGCGTCTCGAACACGCCGGTGCCGTGGAGCGCGTCCGCGCTGAAGCTCGGCACGCCGCGGAAGTTCAGGGCGTCGTCCAGATCCGCCGGGGAGAGGATCAGCTCGCGCGGCAGGTCCTGCTTGTTGTATTGCAGGACCAGGGGGATGGTCCGGATGTCCACCCCGTGCTCCAACAGGTTGCTCTGCAGGTTCTGCAGGCTCTCGAGGTTTTCGTCGAGCTGACGCGCCTGGCTGTCGCCCACGAACACCACGCCGTCCGCTCCCTGCAGCACGAGCCGGCGCGTCGCATTGTAGTAGACCTGGCCGGGGACCGTGTACAGCTGGAACCGGGTGGAGAACCCCGAGATCTGGCCGAGGTCGATCGGCAGGAAGTCGAAGAACAGCGTGCGGTCGGTCTGGGTGGCGAGGGAGACCATGCGCCCGCGGCGGGAGTCCGGCACGCGGCCATAGATGTAATGCAGGTTGGTCGTCTTCCCCGAGCGCCCCGGCCCGTAGTAGACGATCTTGCAGGTGATCTCGCGCGTCGTGAAGTTGACCAGAGACACGGGGCTATCTCCCGAAGAGCGTGTTCAGACTGTCGCTGAGCTGACGCTCGAAGTCCGCCGCCAGCACCTGCTTCGGCACGCTTTCTTTGGGGCTCGCCGCCTGCAGATCGGCGGCGAGCTGCTCAAAGAATAACTGCACCAGACCGAGCGACGAAACATCCAGATCGTAGACGACGAGCGCCACCAGTCGGCCGCGTCCCGTCGCCAACCCGGCGAGGAAGATCCCGTGGCGCTCGCCCTGATGGTTCAGCGCCGCGAACGGCGGCTGGTGCAGCTGGCGCGCCATCTCGTCGGTCGACGCCATGATCGCGGCGCCGAGCGCCGCGGCCGACATCACGTCCACGGCGCGGGAGAAGCCGTGCTGGGCGAGGACCTGGCCCGCCGAGGTCATGACGAGCACGAGCCGCGCGCCGGCTTCCTTCACGAACTTGACCAGCGGCTCGAGCGTCCACGTCTCGACCGCGCGCGTCGTCATCCCACCACCTCCGCCGCCCGCAGCAGCTCGAGCCGCACGAGTCCCACGTTGACGTCCGGCTCCGCCACTGCGACCACCAGCGTGCCCGCGGGGGTCGGCACCACCAGCAGGGCACCCTGCTCCGCCTGGAGGTGCCAGAACAGACTCGCGCCCACGCCCGCGGCCTCCATGGCGCGCCGCAGCCGCGTGGCGAGGCTCGCCGCCAGCGCCGAGACGGCGGGGCCTTTGATGCCTTCCATCAGCTGCTCCGCCACGACGATGCCGTCCTCCGCCGCCACGAGCATCGCGCCCCGCACGCCGCGCACCCGCGTGATGAGGTCGAGCGCCTTGCCGTACGCCGCCGCCGGGGCCGTCACGCGTGCGCCTCCAGCCAGCGGCGCGCCGCGAGAGCGGCGCGCTGCGCGATGATCGCCAGCCGTCCCATCGGAACCGCGCGGTCGCGCACCACGAGGAGCAGGGCGTCGCTCGACGGCGGAGCGAGATGCACGTGGCCGAGATCTCCTTCCGCGGCGAGTCCGGTCCATTTGCCCAGCCCGAGCAGCTTGACCGTCCGCGCCGCTTCCTGGGAGACGCCCGCGAGATAGGCGGCGACGGCGTCCGTCACGTCCCGGCCCGCGGGATCCTTGAGCGCGCCGCCGAGTACCCGCCCCGATGCGTCGAGCAGCAGGAGGCCTTCCTGCGCCCCTTCGAGCCCGGCGAAGACGCGCGCCTCCTCGAGCGGCTGGGCCGCCGGGGCAATCGGCTCCGGCTCCGTGAGCGCCTCGGTCCCGCTCCCACCGGCGCTCGTGTCGGCTTCCCCCCCTCCGGGTCCCTCGCCGCGGGCCATGGCCAGCGCCTGGGCGACGCCGGGATCGTTCGGGGCGGCGCGCTGCGCCGCCTCGAGATGGGCCGCCGCCTGCTGCACGTCGCCGACCTTGAAGTAGAGGAAGGCGAGCCCCTTCAACGCCCCGACGTGGTCGGGGGCGATGCGGAGCGCCATGTCCCATTCGTCGAACGCGCGCTCGTAGTCGTGCTTGTCGGCGAGGATACGCGCGTACAGGTCATGCGCGTCCGGGAGGTGCGGATGGCGCTCGAGCCCCGTCAGGGCGACGCGGTGGGCGATGTCGAGCTGGCCCTTCTGGCGCAACAGCTCGCCGAGCCGCAGGAAGACGAGACTGTCCGGGTCCTGCGCCAGCTGGGACGAGAGGGTCTTGATCTCGTCAGGCATGCGACCCCGTCCCCGCGAGGGTCTGGGCCGCCGACTTGGCGCGGCGCACCTCGTCGAGCAGCCCCAGCTCCGCCTCCGAGCGTTCGGCAAGCCGCTCCCATTGGTCCCACTGCTCCACCGCCTCGCCGAACCGGCCGGTGGCGGCGAGCGCGTACCCGAGCACGCGGTGGGCGGCCACGGCGAGCGGATCGAGCCGGAGCGCGCGACGCAGCTCCTCGACGGCATCGGCGCCGCGTCCGGACGCGAGCGCGATCCGCCCGATCAGGAGGTGCACGGCCGGGTCGTGGGGGTGCACGCCCGCCGCCTGCTCCGCCACGCCGCGCGCCTCCTCGAGGTCGCGGCGCGCGAGCGCGTCTTCCGCGCGCGCCACCAGCTCGGCGAGATCGGCGACCAGCGTGGTCCGTTCGCGCTTGGTGGTGCCCGGGTCCGCCAGCACGATCACGCCGGCGCTCTCGAGCCCGAACAGCGTTTTCGCGACCTCGAAGTCCGAGCGCCCCAGCTCGGATGCGATGGCGCGCACGTCGCGCACGCCGTTGATCATCGCCAGCATCTCCCACTCGGGCGGCAGCAGGTCGAGCTCGCCCTCGCTCGCCTGCTGCGGCGGCGCGAGCATGGGCACGACGCCGAGGTGCGGGATGCGCCCCTCGATGCGGGACCATTCGTCGATGCGCCGCGCGCCTTCCATCAGCAGCGCCTCGGTGGGGATGCGCACGGCGGCGTCCGTGGGCAGGTCGGTCGGGGTGCCCTCGCTGAACGAGAAGTAGCCTTCGCGCCACCCCATGACCTCGAAGACGACCTCTTCGATCTGGAAGCGGACCTGGCGCTCGAGCTCGCGCGGGGTGAGTGCGCCGAGCGAGACCAGGATTTCGCCGAGCCTGCGCCCGTCGCCCTGGCGCTCCTGCATGTCGCGGGCGCGCTCGAGATCGGCCTCGCTGATCTTGCCCGTCCGGAGCAGCAGCGCGCCCAGGGGGTGGGGATTCGACCGGATCTCGGCGAAGATGATGGCGCCGCCCTCGAACGAGATCGTGCCCACGTTATGGCGCAGCTCGGACGTGACGCGCAACACCCCCGTCTTCCGGCTCAGGTCGAGGAGCTGGAAGACGTCGTGGATGCCGAGCTCGCGGAGCGGGCCTTCGATGGGCATGGCTCAGGCCGCGTCCGAGGCGAAGATGTGCTTCAGGTCGAGCGCCGTGCGGGCGTGCGCGCGCGCGGCCTGGGCGAACGGGCCACCGGGGTCGACCCGCGTCACCTTCTCCCACGCCTGCACGGCCTCGCCGTAGCGATGCACCCGCGCGAGCGCGACGCCGAGCTGGAACAGCGCTTCCACCTGCTCGGGGTCGAACTTGAGCGCCCGCTGGAACGCCTCCAGCGCTTGGGCGTCGCGCTTGTCGTCGAGCAGCGCGCGCCCGAGGAGCAGCAGCGCCGGCAGGTCGTACGGATCCTGCTCGAGCATCTCGGCCAGGCGCACGATCGCCGGCCGGACGTGCCCCGAGCGGCGCAGCAGGTCGGCGAGCGCCAGCGCCGCCTCGTTGAACGTGGGCAGCGCGTCGAGCGCCCGCTCGTACGCTCTCCGGGCCTCGCTCCAATCCTCTTTCTCTTCGTGCAGCCGTCCCAGATCGAGCCACACCTGCACGTAGCCGCGATCGAGCTCCAGCGCCGACCGGTACGCGACGAGCGCGCCGGCCTTGTCGCCGACTTTGAGCGCGACGTCTCCCTGCAGCTTGTGGAGATCGGCGCGGCCGGGAGCGCGCGTCTGGGCCTGCTGCAGCGCGGTGAGCGCTCCGGCGGCGTCGCCTCCGGCGGCGCGCCCCTTTGCGGCCGCGACGAGCGCGTCCACGTTGTCCGGCGCGAGCTCGAGCAGCTCCTCCGCCAGCCCCCGCGCCTCCTCGACGCGCGGGCCGCCCAGGGCGAACAGCGCCTTGACCTCGCCGAGCCGCGCGTCGGCGCGCCCGGGCTCGAGGCTGCGGGCCTCGCGGTAGCGCTCCAGCGCCTCGCCGTGCAGGCCGCGCTTCGCGAAGATGTCCCCGAGCAGCACGCCCGCCTCCGCGCGGCTCGCGCCCCGCTGCACGGCGCGCACGGCCTCGGCGGCCGCGACGTCCATCAGGCCCTTGCTCACGTAGTCACGCGCCAGGGCGAGCGGGTCGTCCGCGGCCTTGCCGGCAGGCGGCTCGGCGGCGGCCGAGGGAGCCAGCTCCTGGAAGATGTTGTCCAGCAGGCGCTGGTCGAAGTTGAAGTCCTCGCCGATCGTCTCCGCCGCCACGTCGGCAGAAATCTCGGGCGCGATCCCGATCGTGCCCTTCTCGTACTGGAGGTCGATCGTGAGGGCGAACTTCTGGGAGACGTAGTAGGGATCGAGCTCGAGCGCCCGTTTGGTGGCGCGCAGGGCACCGTCGAAGTCGCCCAGGTTGGACAGCGTGAAACTCAGGTTGTAGTGCGCCCCCGCATGGTCGGGGTCCGTTTCGACGGCGCGCACGAACGCGTTGCGCGCGTCCGGGAAACGCTTGAGCTCCACCAGCACCAGTCCCACGCCGTTCCACGCCGCCGCGGAGTTGGGCTCGCCGGAGAGCACCTGACGGTACGCCTCGAGCGACAGCTGGAAGCGCCGCAGCTGAAACAGCAGCAAGGCGAGGTTGAGCCGCGCAGCCGTGAAGGTCGACTGGAGCTGCAGCGCGGTGCGGAACGCCTCAATGGCCGGATCGGCGGCGGTGCCGTGCGCCTGCACCACGCCCAGGTTGTTCCAGGCAAGCGCATACTGGGGGTCCACTTCCACCGCCTGCCGATAGGACGCGAGCGCGTCCTCCGTCCGGCCGGCCTGATGCAGCACCACGGCGCGCTCGTTCCACAGCTTGGGGGAATCCGGGACTTCCCGCAGCAGGGTGTCGTACAGCTCGAGCGCCGCCGCGAGGTCGCGCTTCAGGAGGTGCAGCTCGGCCATCGCCTGGAGCGTGAGGCGCCGGTCCTCGCCGCGCTCCAGCGCCAGGCGGTATTCCTTCAATGCTTCGTTGTAATAGCCCTTCTGTCGGAACGCGAGCCCGAGGTTGTAGTGAGCCAGCGCGTTGCCCTCCACCACCTGGGGCTCGGGGGCGAGACGCTGGCGCCGTTCCTGGCTCTTGCGCTCGGCGTTGTAGCGCTCGAGTGAGAGATTGGTCTGCGCGCGGGCGAGCGGCGGGTTCAGCTGGATGGCGCGCTTCGACGCGACGCGCGCGTCCTGATGCCGGCCCAGGTCGCCCAGTACAAACGCCATCAGATAGTGGGCGTTGGCGTTGTCGGGGTTGAGCTCCACGGCACGCTCGAGGGCGACGAGGGCCTCGTCATTCAGGCCGCGGTTGTAATAGATCTCGCCCAGGTAGAAGTGCACGACGGTGGAGTCGGGGTCGAGCTCGACCGCGCGCCGGAACCACTCGGTCGCGGCCTCGGGTCGCCCGCGGTTCTTCTCCGCGAGCCCGAGCTGAATGATCGCGGCCACGTCCTTGGGGCGGTGCGCGAGCAGCTGCTCGAACTCTCCCACCGCCTCCTCGTGCGCGCCGAGAATCGCATAGGCGCGTCCCAGCTCCCAGCGGGCGTCGCGGTCGTCGGCCGCCTGGCGCAGCCGCTCCTGCAGCTGCGCCACACGCCGGTCGTAGTAGCCGGTGTCGTGATAGGCGATCTCGAGGTTGCGCTGCGCGACCTGCATCTTCGGATCCAGCTCGAGCGCGCGCGTGAACGCCGCGATCGCGTCCTCGACGAGGCCCTTCTGATAATAGAGGACGCCGAGATTGTTGTGCGCTCCAGCGTCCGACGGGTCGATCCGGCGGGCGAAGGATCGGAGGACGGCGAGGTCGCGTTCCGAGAGCGCCGGCGCCGTCACGGGTCAGCTCAGGCGGATGGCGTCAAAGATGGCCTTGAGCGACGCCAGATCGGGGAGCAGCAGAAAGTCGCCCCGCAGCCCCTCTCCCGAGTCGATCGTGAACTCGGTCTCGACGCAGAACACGAAGTCGCGCTCGTGCCCGAAGTTCAAATACGTGGTGGTGAGCACCGCCGCCGAGAGATCCACCACGAGACTGGGCACCGACGGCAGCAGCAGCATCCCCATGAAGTCGGAGAGCGCGTTCAGGTACGCCCCCGCGAGGATGTTGCCGGCTTCCTTGAGGCACGACTGCTCGAGCGCGTCGAACACCGCGGTCGTCCCGACCGGCCGGCGCAGCAGCATGTCGCATACCCGCCGCGCCACCGACTCCGGGAACAGGAGCAGCGTCCGCCCGGTCAGGTCTCCCAGCATGTGCATCAGCACGGCGGCGACCACGTCCTGCGGGTTCCCCAGCAGGTCCGGCACTTCCTCCAGACGCACGATGTTGATCTGCGGCACGCTGATCATGATCCGGCGGTTCGTCAGCTGCGACAAGGCGGTGGCGGCGTGGCCCGCGCCGATGTTCGCCACCTCGCGCAACGCGTCGATCTGCAGCTCTTTCAGATCCCGCACGTCTTCCATGCCGCCTCCTCCTACAGGAGCCCGCCCGCATCGAGAATCAACGCGGGAACCCCGTCGCCCATGATCGTCGCCCCGCTGAACACCGGCAGCGTCCCGTGCGGTGCGTCGAACCCCTTCACGACGATCTCCTGCTGGCCCAGCATCCCGTCCACCACGATGCCGCTGCGCCGCTCCCCCATCTCGAGCACGATGATGGGACACCGCGTCGGCGCGTCGCCGCTCACGCCCAGCAGCCGACGCAGATGCACGAGCGGCACCACGCGGTCGCGCAGCACGATCGCCTCGCGGCCCTCCACGATGGTCGTGGCCTGAACGCCGAACTCCACCGTTTCCGATACGTAGGTGAGCGGGAGCGCGTAGCGCTCCGCACCGACGCCGGCGATCAGCGCGCGCACGATCGCGAGCGTCACCGGGAGCCGCATCACGAAGGTCGTGCCCTTCCCCTCCTCGGAGCGGATTTCGATCGAGCCGCCCAGCGCGCGGATGCGCGTCACGGCCACGTCGATCCCCACCCCACGCCCGGACACGCTCGTCACCGCGTCGGCGGTCGAGAACCCCGGCCGGGCGAGCACGCGCAGCAGCTGATCGTCGGTGAGCGCCTCGGCATGCGGGTCCACGACGCCGTCCCGCTTGGCGCGCTCGAGTATCCGCTTGCGGTCGATGCCGCGCCCGTCGTCGCTCACGCTGATCGCCACGCTGGCGCGCTCGCGCACCGCGGCGAGCACGATCTCCCCTTCGGCTTTCTTGCCGCGCCGGCGCCGCTCGGCCAGCGGCTCGACGCCGTGATCCACCGCGTTCCGCAACAGGTGCAGCAGCGGGTCCCCCAGCTCGTCCAGGATCGCGCGGTCGAGCTCGATCTCCTTCCCCTCGACCCGGAACGCGACCTGCTTGCCCAGCTCGCGGGCCAGGTCCCGTACCAGGCGGGGGAAGCGGTCGAACACCTGCCACACCGGCGTCATCCGCGCCTGGATGATTTCGGCTTGCAGCTCGCGCGACAGGCGGGAGACCTGGATCGCGACGTCGTCGATCGCCGGGTCCCGGGCGTAGGCCGCGAGCTCGTTCAGCCGGCCGCGCACGGTGACCAGCTCGCCGATCAGGTCCATCAGGCCGTCGAGCCGCCCGAGGTCCACCCGGATATGGCGGCTCTTGGTCTCCGCCGCGGCCGAGGGCGGGGCGCCTGCCGCGGGGGCGGCACGCCGCTCTTCTCCACCTACCGTGACGTGCTCCACGTCGCCCGCGGCCCGCACCACCCGCTCGATCTCGGCAGCCCCGGCCGCCCCTCCGATGCGGAAGCTGAAGCGCCCGTCGAACTCATCGGCCTCGAACGCCGACTCGGGCGGCGTCACCGCGTGCACCGAACCGACGCCCTGTGCCTTCTTGAGCACGAGCAGCGCGCGCCCGCCCTTGAGCGGCGCTTCGGCACGCAGCGTCACCTGCACCAGCCGCCCCGCCGCGGCCGGCGTTTCGATGACGGCAGCGGGCGCGGGCACCGGGGTCGGGCGCGCGCCGATCCCTCCCCCGCCCTCCCCGGCCCTTCCGAGCTGCGCCGCGGCGCCCTCCAGATCGGCCACCACTTCCGCGACGTCGATCTCGTCTTCCCGGCCGACCACGGAGAGCTCTACCGCCTGCTCGAGCGCGTCCCGCGACCGGAACAAGAGCTGCAGCAGCTCGTCGGTGGCGGGTCGTCCTCCGCGGCGCAGCAGGTCGAGCAGATTCTCGGCGCGGTGGGCGAGGTCGGTGACGCGGGCGTAGCCCATGGTCGCCGCCATCCCCTTGACGGTGTGCACGGCGCGGAAGAGCCCGCCGACGGGCGCGAGGTTCGCAGGGCTGCGCTCCCACTCGAGCAGCAGCTGGTTGCAGGCGCTCAGGTGCTCCCGGCTCTCGGCCAGGAACAGCTCGGCGTACTGCGAGAGGTCCATGGAATCAGCCGAGGACGCGCTGCACGGCCTCGAGGACGCGCGACGGCTGGAACGGCTTCACGACGAAATCCTTCGCGCCGGCCTGGATCGCCTCGACCACGAGGGCTTGCTGGCCCATGGCGCTGCACATGAGGATCTTCGCGTCGGGATCGTTCTTCACAATCTCGCGCACCGCGTCGATCCCGCCCATGTCGGGCATCACGATGTCCATCGTGACGAGATCGGGCTTGAGCTGCCGGTACTTCTCGACCGCCTGGGAGCCCGTTTCCGCTTCGCCCACCACCTCGAAGCCGGCCTGCGCCAGGATGTCGCTGATCATCGTCCGCATGAAGATGGCGTCGTCGCAGACGAGGACAGTGTGGCTCACACATCCTCCCTAGGAAGACAGAATGGGGGTTAGCAGCGCGTCGGTATCGAGAACCACGAAGAGTTGACCGGCGCGGCGCCCGACGGCCCGCACCAGCGTCGGATCGATGCCCGGCAGCGCCTGCCGGCGGTCCAGCGTCTCCCCACCCACCGAAACGAGGTCCACCACTTCGTCGACCGTGAAGCCGAGGACCTTCTTCCCCCCGCCTACCTCGAGGAGCACGGTAGTCCCGGACCCCCCCACCCCACCGTCGGCGGAGGGCTCGGGTTGCCGCAGCGCCCGCCACCCTTCCACCACGGTGACGAGCGTACCCCGCACGTTCACGACCCCCGCCACCACGGGCGGCGCTCCGGGAATCCGGGTCGGCTCGAGCCGCGGCAGGATCTCGCGGACCCGCTCCGCCTCGGCGGCGCAGACGAGGCCACCCACCCGAAACAGGAGCAGTCGGACGACTCCCGCGTCACTCATCCGAAGCGAAGAACCCAAGATACTGCAAGGGGTTGCGTTGAGCAAGCAAATTCGGATCGGCCGCCGCTTCTCGCAGTGCCGGAACGAGATCGGCGGGCCATTCGGACCGCAGGTCGAGCCGCGCGCCGCTCACCGGATGCGCGAACGCGAGCCGGGCCGCGTGGAGCAGCTGCCGCGGCGCGAGCGCTTCGAGCCGCTCGGCCGCCTGCCGTTGCGACGGCGTGACGCGCCGGCTGCCGCCGAAGGCATACTCCCGGTCCCCCACGACCGGGTGCCCCACGTGCGCGAGATGCACACGGATCTGGTGCGTGCGCCCGGTGCCGAGCGTCACGCGCAACAGCTCGGTTTGCGCGAACCGCGCGGTCACACGCACGTGGGTGACCGCGTGGCGGCCGCCCGCCAGCACCGTCATGCGCTTGCGATCCGTGGGATGGCGGGTGATCGGCGCCTCGATATCCACCGGGCTCTTCGCAAAATGGCCCCACGCGAGCGCGGCGTATACGCGCTCTACCTGGCGCCGCTCGATCATGCGCGCGAGGCGGCGGTGCGCGAGGTCGGATTTCGCGACGAGCAGCAAGCCCGAGGTGTCGCGGTCGAGGCGGTGCACGATCCCGGGTCGCCCTTCGGCGGCACCCTGCGCGAGGGGGGTGCCCCGCTCCACCAGCACGTTGACCAGCGTGTCGTCCCAGTGACCGGGTCCCGGGTGCACGACGAGACCCGCCGGCTTGTCCAGCACCGCGAGGTGCTCGTCTTCGTACGCGAACGTGAGGTCCCGGTGGGCGGGGGCATAGCTCTTGGGTGGCCGCTCCTCGGGCGGCAGCTCGACGGTCACCACGGCGCCGCGCTCGAGCTGGACCGAGGCGCGCAGCGGGCGGCCGTCACGCGTGACGCGTTTGTCGGCGATGATGCGGGCGGCGACGGTGCGGGACAGTGCGAGCTGGTCGGCGAGGAACCGGTCGAGGCGCTCGGTCTCGGGGGCGACGACGCAGAAGCTCACGGCGGCCATCAGTGCTGAGCCGCCCCGGCCTCCTTCGCTCGCTCCTGGGCCCGGCCCTCCAGCCAGAGGGAGACCGCGAGCGCGATCGCCCCGACCGTGATCGCGGAATCCGCGACGTTGAACGTCGGCCACCGCGTGGCGCCGATCCCCACGTCTACGAAGTCCACGACGCCTTGGGCACTGCGAATCCGGTCGATGACGTTGCCGACCGCGCCGGCGCACACGAGCGCCAGGGCGAGCAGCCGGAACCGGTCGCCCGGCCGCGCCGAGATGACCATGGAGCGCAGCACGAACAGCGCCACGATCGCGAGCCCGAAGAAGATCCAGCGCGAGTACGCCTCTCCGCCGAGGCACAGTCCGAACGCCGCGCACTTGTTGTAGACCAGGCGCAGCTGCACGTAGTCGCCGATTACCCGGACCGGCAGGTGGCGCGCCAGCAGGGACTCGGCCAGGAGCTTAGTGACCAGATCGGCCGCGACGACCGCTCCCGCAGTCGTCCAGAACAGCCGTCGGTCAGCGGCGCTTGCCATCTTCTTCTTTCGCCTTGCACTTGATGCACAGCCGGGCGTGCGGCAGCGCGTCGAGCCGCTCGAAGCCGATCTCCTCGCCGCACTGCTCGCACTTGCCGAATTTCTCCGGCGCCTGAAACAGTCGCCGCAGCGCCTGGTTCACGTGCCAGAGGTAGCGCCCTTCCTGCGAGGCGAACAGGAACGCCTTCTCGCGCTCCATGGCGTCGGTGCCCTGATCGGCCATGTGGAACGAGTAGCTCGAGAGGTCCCCGTCGGACGCCTGCAGGCTCGAGTTGAAGGACTCATCATAGTAGCCGAGTTCTTTCATGACCCGGGCGCGCTCTTCGTGGAGGCGCTTCTCGAGGTGGGCCAGCTGCTTCTTGTTGAGCGTGCCCTTGGTCGCCTTGGACTTGGCCTTCGTCTTCGATTTCGTCGGCATTTTATCGCGTACCGCCCTTTCGTCCGTCGTGTCGCCGGAGTGCAATGGTCACCCGGCGAGCCTCGATGTCAACTTCCCGCGTCAGATCTGCTTCGTCCAGCACCGTACCGAGCACGAGCTTTCGTGCCAGCGTCTCGCCCTCGACGAACCCCTGGAACGCGGACACGGCTGCGACGATCTCCTCCGCGCCCGCCACGCTGAGCTCGATGCGCGTGGTGTATTCGTACCCCGCCTCCTTGCGGAGGCGCTGGACTCGATTCACCAGCTCGCGCGCCAGGCCCTCTTGGATCAGATCGTCGGTCAGCCGGGGGTCGACCGCGGCCACGTACGGGCCGTCCGCCTGCACCGCCCAGTCGCTCACCACCTCGCGCGTCACTAGGACGTCCTCCGGCCGGAACTCGAACTCGCCCCCCCCGGCCCCCCCGCCCCCCGGGCGAAC
>Ga0207646_10002203_pt1 | contig 23215 bp, 34 predicted proteins | sample KBSK5502metaG_FD_184343 | JGI IMG/M metagenome (GOLD analysis project Ga0207646, IMG submission 184343) | Corn, switchgrass and miscanthus rhizosphere microbial communities from Kellogg Biological Station, Michigan, USA - KBS K5-50-2 metaG... | ecosystem: Host-associated > Plants > Roots >... | reverse complement strand
GAACAGCTTGCCTCACTGCTACGAGCGACAGAGCGGCAATTGTATGACGTGCGCGACAAGGCCATCCTGAGTGTGCTTATAGACACAGGCATACGCGCCGCTGAATTGTGCGGGCTGCTACTCAAAAACGTGTGGCTCGATGCCGATGATGCCTATATCCGAGTCCTGGGCAAGGGTAGGAAGGAACGTGAAGTGCCACTCGGCAGGGCAAGCAGGATAGCCCTGAGACGCTACATCACGCGTTACCGGTATCCATCAGACAGCAGCGAGCAGCATGTGTTTATTGCCAGGGGTGGCAAGCCGCTGACCGTGCATGGATTGCTCCAGGTGATAGAGCAGCTTGGCGAGCGCACACGCATCAGAGATGTACGGGTGAGTCCACACACGTTTCGCCATACCTACGCCGTTCAATTCCTCTTGAATGGCGGCGACATCTATAAGCTGTCAAGACTGATGGGCCATACATCGGTCAAAATCACCGAACGCTACCTGCAGGCGGTGAGCGCAAAGCAGGCGCGTTCCGGCAATCATTCGGTGCTTGATAATCTGTAGTGCTGCCGCTGCCGATAGGGGGTCGAGCCCTACCGACAGCTAACCGAACAACACTGAACAGGCCAGTATTGCCGGCTACTTCTAGAACGGCAATACCTCGTATGGAGGAACATTGCCATGCAAGCAGCACAGAAACTCTTCATCCTCGCCCTAGCCGCCGTGGTCATCGTCGCCATTGGGCTCATGGTGTTGTTGTACACAAGCTTGCTCCCGCATTTTGCAGAAATCGGCGACTGGCTCGTCTGGGTTGTGCGCCTGGGCATGGTCTGTGCGAGCTGTCTGATGGTCGCCTTCACCTGGTTTAAAATCCTGTCCATGCACCATTATAGCCAGTTCGTGAAGCAAGGCGATGTGGTCAGCCATATTGGCAAGCGTACCCCCACGGTGGTGTCAGCCATCCATGAGCAGGCCAAGGTGATTCCCCAGGTGGCAATCAGCAAAGCAGAAGAGCATGAGCCGCTGCCATCGGAAGCCTATGTCATCCTGGACATGCACCGGCAGGGGATAGGCTTTAAAAAGATTGCTGAAGCAACCCTCTGGTCGGAGTATCAAGTTCGGAAATTATGCAATCAAGCCGACGGGAAACCTTAGGTTTTCGCGCAACATGGGCCCGATTTCACGCAAGTGGTCACGCAAGTGCCTATCGTGCATCGGCTTGTAGAGCGTTGCGCGGTTGCGTGATTGATTGATTGATGGTCAATCACGGAATCACTCTCTCGCAGTCCGGGGGAGTGGACAAGAAAGGAATTTCGATGAGTGACGATGACAAGCCTACAACCGCCCGGGATAGGCAGGTGAACAACCTGGAAATCTCAGGCTGGCTGCACTCGCCAGTCGAGAAGAAACAGAGCGCCAGCACGAGCGGCTGGTATCTCTCAACAAAGCTCCTCATTGCAGATGACAAGCCCCTGGCCTATGTCACCCTGTGGATCAATGAGCATGTATCCCAGGAGACTGTTGATACCGCGCTTGCTTTTCATGAGGGCGACAGCGTTGTGGTGACAGGTGAGTTAAGCCCCTGGACATCAAACGGCAAAGCCTATATCGGCATCAAAGCCTATAGCATCAGTTAGGAGTAACCATGCGAACACGCCTCACCTATAACGACACCATCACCTACAGCACGGGGTACGCAATCCAGCCCGGCGTCGAGGACCAGGACGCCTCACAGGGTCCCTATAAGGCCCTGGTGGTGGATATCGGCGAGCGGTTGATAGAAGTCCGGGCAGATGGCATGCACGGCTGTCAGCCGCTCTATATCGTCTTTACAAGCGATATCCTGAGCGTGGAAAGGAAGCCCACTGAGATCTCGTAGTTACTCGTTTAGCGGCCGGTAAATGACACAAACATTTACCAGCCTATCACATGGAGAAAGGATCTTCACCATGCAACAACCCGATTTTACATCATCAGGCCGCTCGCCTGATCCCGCTTTAGAGCAGGTCTTTACCGAAACCTTAGCCAGGATGCGCGGCTGGACGGTCCTTGACACAACCGTGCGCGCGCCTGGACTGATCGTGTACACAAGAAAGTCATCGGCCTCGGCGCAGCACTACCTCGTCACCGACCACGGGATCGTGATTTGCCTGACCACGCGCAAGGATGCGGCTGAGTACCAGGCATCACGGCGAGGAGGGCAGCTATGAACACCGCTCTTGCGACACAACCACAAGCCCCTGGTGACCCGTGGGCCCGCTGCATCGCCCTCTACCTGCAATCGATACAGGAGCGCTCAGAGTCAACCTACAAGGGCTACGTCGCTGTCCTGAAGGCATTCTTCACGATGTTTGGGGGCACGCCTGACCTGCGCACCAGGGAGGACGTCGAGCGCTTTCTCCATGAACCAACCCGCCGCGGGCCCCCGGCAGCAGGGACGCGCAATTGGCGCCTGAGTGTCTTGTCTTCCCTGTATACGTTCGCCTCACAGTACACCTATAGCGGGGCAGATGGCAAGCCGGTGCGCTTGTTCAATGGCCTGGCACCCACCGTCGGTATAAAGCTCAACAAAGTAGCACGGCCGCGCCGTGTGCTGACCGATGCTGAATTAGAGCGGCTATTCGCGCAGATCCCCAGGAACACACGCCAGGGACTTCGCGACTTGTCACTTTTTACCGTGTTCTTGTTGACAGGTAGGCGCCTCAACGAGATACGCGGCCTCTGCTATGGTGACATTGAGTGGGGAATCATCAGTGAGCCCGATGGAAGCAGCCGCGAGGGCTGGACATACAAGTGGATCGGCGAAAAAGGCTTGCATGGCGAGGAGAAGGTGAGTGAGCTTCCGGTCCTCGCGAAGGTGCTCATCGATGAGTGGCTGGAAGCCAGTGGGAGATTGCCATTGCAAAGCGATGACCCCGTATGGGTTGGCATCGAGCGCCCTGGCATGCCGCTTGATCCATTTAAGCCGTTAAGCGCTGGGGCCATCCTGCAAGCCATCCGCAAATACGCGCGGGCAGCCGGTATCGACAAGCCTATAAGTGTCCACTGGCTACGCCATGCTTCAGCGAAAAGCCGATACCAGGCAGACCACGATGTGATCAAAATTATGAAAGCCCTGGGTCACAGCAACCTGGCGAGCACCTACCGCTACCTGGAGAACTTTCTCGGCAATAGCGACCAGGGGGCCCGCGAGTTGGCCCACACGTTCAACTTCCTGCTCAAGTAGACACACACGTTCGTTCTACCTATAGACTCGACGCCAGCAAAGTACAAGGAGGCACACATGGACATCAACACCATCACGAAAGGAACCACCCACATGCGCATCCTCAAGATTGCCTACTACGTCCTCATGGCGCTGCTCGGCATCGTCTTCCTGGCCTTGCTCGTCGTGCCTGTTATTGCGCTGCTGTTTGGCTACCCGCACTAGATACCGATCATGATCAGTTGTCCATTGGTCGTCGCCGCCTGAGAACCAGGGAATGAGACGGTATCAATGAACGTATCGCAGTGCCACAGCCAGTTCGACAGGAGTGTCGTTTGTGGTGACACACTGCCTGCGGCTCCACCTGTAGCGCTCAAGAACTGTTGCACCGTTTGAGCAACGCCAGCCTTCATCACCTGGGGTACTGCCCCGCCTATGCCACTGTTCCAGCCGTGCAGTGAAGTCGTAAATGGTACAGGGAGTGCCAGCGTTTGAGCGCCTGCACCTCCATTGCGAAAGTTCACAAGCTGCACAATCACCACCTTAAAGTACCCTTGAAGCGGTTGTATCAATTGTGCTGTGCCCGATGTGCTGCCGCTGATGGTGCTACTTCCAGTCGTCGCATCGGCCTGGGTAAACCATGCTTCGAGCCCATTGCACCATGTCTGATCAATTGCGGGTGCCATTCCGTTCGAGAACGGGCCCCGCGGGACGTACGGTCCACTCATACTGATAACTCCTTGTCTCCCGACAGTAGATCGCTACAAAACTATGCAAACATCGGCAACGCCGCGAGTTGCGCGTATGCCTTCTCAATGAAGGTTTGTCCATTCTGTGAAGAAGCCATGACCTGTCGCAACAAGGCCATGCCCTCAGCACGGCTCATTGATTTGAGTGTCATCGCCATCGCGAACCGTTCACGCTCCGATGACGTCGCCCGCTCTGTGGCATGGTAGCCAGTACCCCAGGCGAACGCGATGAGCGCCTGATAGGCAAACTCGTTGTCAATACAGCACACCTCGCCGCGCAGCTCGTCCGGCACTTCTCTCGCCCGGGGCAGGCCATCGTGGCGAGGGAAATCCAGGCATGCTGCATGCCAGCCCCTTAAACAGCACTCGGCGAACAACTCGCGCCGCTGCTCTGCAAAACAAAACTCTGCCACTGTGTCCACCTCCTAAAATCTCGAGCCCGTCGCATCACGGATGGCAGCGACCAGATCCGGGATGATGGCCCGGGCGTAGGTTTGCCCATTGGTCTGAAGCGTGAGGTGGAGGGTAATGTTCCCACCGCCAGGCGATGAGCCCATGCCCATGCTCTGATTGTGCGGGATGATGGACGCGCCTTGTGGCACGTACATGAGCTCCTTGCCGCGCTCACCGACCCATGACCATACGCCAGGGCTATTGGTCATGCCTTCGGCGCTGTATTGTACAGTATGAGCCTGGCCTGATATGTGGGCTATCGGCGTATTCATGGTGTACGAGATAACCCCAGTGATCGGATGATCTGCAATCCATTGAGCAACATCGTTCCAGTACCCCTTGGACGAGTCGTCCATCTGCGACATTTGAACCGCAGCATTGCCCTTGAGTAGCTTAAAATTTGCTGTCGCATCGTCTGAGAGGGTGCTGGACATTGAGAGCGCCGTGCGCGTCATCCTCCCCCACTCGTTTGACATCCAGCCGCCCAAGGCCGACGTTTGCCCCTGTAAAGAAGCAACCATAGCACCGTTTGCGGCCACGACTTGATCGCGCATACTCTGATACACGGTGACCGTATGCACAACCTGATTGGCCTGCGTCGTATTCCACACCACGCTGCCATATTTCGCATAGGCCAGATTGGTGTCGACCATCGTATGCACCGTTTTCGTGGTGCCATCGGCCATCTGCGTGGTATCGGTCTGGACTTCGCGTGTCATCTGCCCGTTTTGAATGGAAAAGCCCTGCACGTACTGGGTTGAGTCGTGGAGCGCCTGGTTGTAATTCGCGCTTTCATCGGCAACCGATTTGAGCATCGTCGCATCAAGAGCGAATCCCGCCACCATTAACCCAAGCGGGCCAAGTATGCCACGCAGCGCCCCCGTCAGGCCAGTAGTAGCCGTCCCTGCGGCAGTCGTAGCTCCCGCCGTGAGCGTAGCCTGCGTCTGTACCCCCAGCAGGGTTTGCCCAAATCCCCGCGCAGCAAGACCCGCGTTCGTGAAGGCGGTCACCAGGCTGATACCAAACTCTGCTACCTTCATGCCTCCGATGACGGAGCCAATCACGACCAGCGAATCGCGCAAGAGTTGTCCTTTGATGCCGGCATCAGTAAACTGCTGACTGAGCCAGGCCATGAGATCGGTCAGCGGCTTGACCACGTCGAGTATATGCTTGAGCCCCCCGGCTACATTGGTAGCGGCGTCCGATGCTTTGCCCGCTTGTGAGGCTGTCGTGCCAAAGAGCCCTGAGAGTGTCAGCATGGCAGCATTGACCACGTTGCCAACCGTTTGCCCGATATCGCTCATAATCGCGCCAAACTCTTTGATCGCCCCATTGTCCTGCACGGCCCTGACGAGGTAGGTGACAAATGCGGCAAGTTGGTTGATCTTTCCGGCCAATCCATCGGTTGAGGTGGCCCAGGCGGCAAAGCTCTCGCCCAACGGCAGGACGTATGCGAGCAACTGACTGACATAGGGTATGAGGACTTCCCCGATATTCTGCCCCATGACCTGGAGAAACGCTTGCCCTTTCTCTAGCTCCACATTCAGGTTGCTTTGCGCGGTATCCCAGCCTGCGACGTCCTTGCTCGTATCCCCCATCGCCGCATTGACTTGACCAATGATCGTACGCCAATTACCAGTTGTCTGTGTCAGCGCATCGATCACTTTTATCGCACGCGCGCCACCGCCCATCATCGATACAAGCGCATCCTCATAGTTTACTTCCTTCCGGGCCTGCGCGCTTGGCTGCGTCTATGTACATCTGGATGGCACCTGGCAGCGACACCTTCATCTCCTCAGCCACTTTTGTGCTGTCCAGCCCCCACTCTTTCATGGCAGCTTGTGACGCCTTGGTAGGTTCGATCATTGATTGGAAGACAAAGCGCAGCCCGGTAGCGGCCTGGTCTGCTGGGATGCCCTGGTTGGTGATGTCAGCCATAGCCGCGGCTACATCCGCAAAATTGATGCCCAGTTCATGGGCCATCGGCAGAATAGGAGCCGTGGCGGTGGACAGGTCTTCGAGGGTGATCTTCCCGTGGGACACGGCCGCTACTAATCCATCCATGTATTGCGCAGCGGTGTGGGTGGATATGCCGAAATTGGTCTGGATGGTCGTCAGGATCTTGGTCACATCCACCACGTTCGCCATCTCAATTTGCGCGCCCTGCGCCGCCGCCGCCTCCGTCGTGAAGGCCTGGGTGCCCCGCTGCCCTGAAGACACGATCAAGTACATGGCATCGGTGAGCGGTCCTGTGAGGATGCCGCTCATGTCTGCGACTTGCTGGATGCCCGACCGCAGGGATTTGAACGTATCCTGGATATCGCCGCCGCCCGTTTTCAAGCGGTTGACGCCCTGCTGTAAATCAGCGTCCATCTTGACAGCGGCAGCACCCAGGGCTATGAACCCGGCAGCAGCAAGCACGGTTCCACCAACGGCAAGGCCGGCAAGCTTCGCGCCTGCGCTGTCTGCCGACTCACCGACGCGTGCGAGCTTGAGCGCGCCCTCCTCAGCGCCACGCACGCTGACAATTGCCAATAATTCAGCGGCCGAAATCATTTTTTCACCCCCTTCTGTCATCGGAGAGCACGGGGCCGTGTATCAGACCCCTATCCGAGAGCGATATACACGGCGCGTGCTGGTGACGAGCGGAGAAGGCCACTTCTCCGCATGCTGCTCGTCTAGGCGTGAATCTTTAAAACCGATATCGCCTCAGGCAGGACCACATTTCCGCCGACCCTGACCCTCGCGAGGTAGGCCACCTGATTTTGGATTGCAAACAATTCTTTGAGGGTTTGAAAGGTCAAACCCACACGGTCCACAATTTGATACCCCTGCCCGATGTCACCGAAGATCACCGGCCCGAGCGTGCCGGCCGTGAATTTCACCTGGCCGCCAACGACGGTGCTGGAACCAGTCGTCACGTTGGTCGTCGGAACCGGCATATCGGGCATCTCCACGATGGGCCTCCCATAGAGCGTCTCGCGGAACTCGTCACCGAACGCCTGCCAGAGGGGACGTGTCTGCAAGTCAGCAAACAGCCGACACGCGGCAATCGTCGCGTTTGACATCAGCCAGGTGCCGGTGGCACGGTAGGCACTTTTGCCTGCGTGCATCAACTGCACGAGATCCGAAGGCGTGATCGTGAAGTTCGTGGTGTCCGTGGTCGTCCATGAGTTCATACCGCCGGTGTTGGCGGTCGCCGCTACGGTGAGGATGCCGGCTGGGCGGGCCACGCCGTCACCGTTGATGAACGCTGTGCCTTCCTTCTGCGCAAACTGACGCGTCAGACGTTTGAGCAAGAATGATTCTACATCGAATACTGAGTCCTCCAGATTTTGTTTAGAAATCTTAATGTAACCATTAAGCTCCCTCGCAAAAATTTCAATCATCCCCAAATTTGGATCCTGGCTGGCCTGGAATCCCGTTTGTTCATCGGACCAGAAGATGTTTGTGTCCGTCGTGCCTTCTGAGGGGATCAGCAGTTTCTCACCACCGATTGTCTGAACATCTGCATAGGCACGTAACGGGCTCACGAGGAACAATTTTTGGATAAACTTATCGCTGAAGTCGGTACCTGCAAAAAACCCACCTAATTCGGCAGCTGCGCTGACCATGACTTTGACTTCAGGGGAAAATTGATCGTAATCGATTCTATTAAAATCCACGAAGCTGCGCTCTTCGTTGGTCAGCGCTCCCATATCGCCGCCGCGCCGCAGGGCTTTGATAAAGGCTTTCGTGGAAGGCGCCATCCAGGAGCCAGGCTCATAGGCACGGCCCATCAGCGGCGGCCGTTGGGCCGATAACGCTTTCTCCTTGTACTCAAGTTGCACTTGTTTGGCTTCTGCCACCGTTTTGCTGATCTGCGAGTTGATGCGGTTCAGCTCTTGCAAGCCCTCACCGCTGAAGATCTCGGAGTTGATGCGGTTCTCGACGGCATCAATTCTATCCGCTAAATGGCGGTTCAACTTCATGATTTCTTGGGTTAATTGTTCTATTCCAGCCATTCTCATGGCCTCCTTTGTGTTGTTATAAGCCGCGAGCGGCATTTTGAAGGGTCAGGACGAGCGCAAGGTCATTGATGGCATCGGGGTCAGGCGCAGCCTTCGTCAATTTCGCGTGAGAAGCGGCTCTGGCCGCTTTCTTCTCTGGATTATCAGCAGCGCTCATCATCAGAGGGACCGGGGAGTCGAGTGCAGCGCCGGATTGCAGGTATTCCGTCATGTCCAATTCGATGCCCCGATCAACGTAGGCAAGCACAGCCGTGCAGAACTGGTCGTGTGCGACCTGTATATCTTTCATCGTGCTGTCGCTCTCGCGAAAAGCAGTCAAGACGGCATCCCTGAAGGGATACCAGAGGAGCGACAAATCGCTGAGCCAATCGGCCTGCACTGCCTCCTGGTACGCTGCTGCGTAGTCTTTCCTAGGCATAAAAAAATCTCCTGCCTATCTGTGTCTATGCCCAGATAGAAGGAGATGTGTGTTCTTGTTGCGGCGGCACCGCTTGCTTCCTCGATCCGGACATGTTTGTTCGGTAAACATTCCGGACTGTGTTCTTCACGCGGGTCCGCATGGTCATTCAGTTGTGTCTCGCTGCTGTTGGGGTGCTCTTTTCACCTTCGAGCTGCGCCCAAGCGGTCAGTTATGCAGTTGTAGCGCATTAGTGCGTTGAGTCGGGGTGTCTGAGCTCGGACGGCGCCCAGTTCAACGCACCATCAATCCTAAGAGAAGGCTCATGCCTGAGTCCTCAATGCCTGCCCGGTGGGGATGAAGAACCCTACTTACAGACTGCGGGCTGTTACTGTCGACCTGCCCGCTGCGACTCGATACCGTGAAAACAGAAAGGAAGCTGTCTTGTATGACTTCTTCCTCACAGTATACCGGCTGCTTGACAATACGTCAATATGGCGTCATAATGGTGCCATGCAAAGAAAACCAACCCATCGAATGACCATTCGATTGACACCAGGGGATATGGAGTGCATAGAGCAACTCAAGCGCGATTATGGGCTCAGCTCAACGCTGCAAGCGATCCGCCTGGCGCTCAGACTGGCGCAACTTGAGAGGTTCCCTGCGGGGATGGAGAAGAAGAACTAGCGGTCACTCGCGGATCTCCGTGACCGTCACCCGGCGGCGGCGCTCCTGCTCCATCTGCGCCGCGACAAGCAGCCGCTGGCCTTCCCATTCGTTGAACGATGGGTAGTCACTCTCGGGGTCGTCAACAGCATTCGGGTCCTGGTCTGGGTCGTAGCGCAACGGCTCGCCAGCAGATAAGCAATATTCCATGCAGGCGAGGATGTAGCCTGCCAGCGTTGCGTCATCCATTGCTGTGAGTTTTTGCCCGAGGCCAACCAGGCGCTGCAATGTCGTTTTTTCGTCTCCTGTGCTCACGGTTGGTGCTCCTCTGCAAACGCTTCCCTCAAGCGCGCTAGCTCTTGCCGCCGGGCTTTCTCTTGCTCTAGCTCTTTGCTGAACTTTTCAATGCCCCCGGCCTTCTCTACCGATTGCGCGTACCCATCCGGGGTCAACATCGCCTTGTGCTCCTCATATTCTTTATAGGCAAGGTGACGCAAAATGAGAGCCTGTGTCGCATGGTCAAATGTGCGCATCTCCTCGCGAATGTCACGCAGGATCGTGGTCATCCTCGCAAAATACGCAACCCTTTGATCCGGGCTCATTCTCCCATTATTTGCATTGTAATCCTTTGTAATGGTGTCAAGGATGTTGTTGAGCGTCATGACACGATTGAACGCCAGCGCAGGGCCGTTATACAAGTCTTCGAAATAGATCGCAACCCACTGTGTCACCTTGTCCTCGTCGAATGCCTGCGCCCTCGCAACCCACTGCCAGCGGATTGAAGCCTGTTTCCAGCTACCTGGAACGGACAGCGATTTCGATTTCGGCTTCAGTTTTTCCTGGTTTTGGGTGCTTTTGGGTGCCTTGGCTGCCCGGCGTTCCTGCTGTAAAGCCGCCAATATTGTGCGTTTCGGCCCGAGTCCCTGAAACCGTTTGTAGCGGTTGTACCAGAATAACGGCTCGCCGTCCTGCCGTTCCCAGGGCTGTATTTCGCTCGATTCCGGCGTGATGAGTGCGAGTTCTGCCATAGTTTCAATCCTCCTCTGTGAAACAGAGATGTTTCATGTTTCACATCGCCAGCGAGAACGCTTCGCTATAGTCTATGGCATGCTGCACTTCTTCTCGCCGCGGTCGACCGCGCTTGCGCTGCTGTTTCTGCTTTTCTTGTGCGCGATACGCCGTCCAGTCCGGCCAATCCCATAGGAAGTAGCCAGGCTGCTTGATAAAGACGGCATACGCGCGCCCATCAGAGAGCGGCACCAGGCGGGCTGCATCCTTGCCGTATTGGTCACAGACGAGCTGACAGAGCTTCGCCGCGTCGTGTTCAGTCATGCGATCCCCGCTTTCGTTCTCTCGACTCTCTTGACCCGGCGTTTTGCGTCCAAAGCACGCCCCTGGTCTTCAACCAACTGAAGAAATACGCACGCATCGCGCCAATTCCAGAGGAAATAGCCGCCATGCAGGCGCATCCTGACGGTGTACTCGCCATTGCCGAGGCGGTAGACGCAGCCGCAGCCCGGCGCGAAACTGCACAAGAGATAAGATAAGACATCCATCGCTTCGAACTCGTCCACGCTGTTTCCCTCGTGATTGGTTGACTGATCGATCAATAGATGCCTCATTATAGCACGCTCCCTGCCTGGACATGCGTTTGAGTGCATGTCCAGGCAGCCGCTCAACTACTTTATGAATGGATTGGGACACTGGAAGCAGTGAGCTCCCGGTTCCACCTCTTCAAGTGCAATCAACTGCACGCTTCCATTTACGGCAGGTACAGGTTCTAGCGCCTCTTCCCCAAGGTTGGCAAGGTGCTCAGGCGCAACGAGCGACCAGCAACGCTGATGGTAGTAGAACATGGTAGGGTGCGGAGCACCCTTGTAGGTGTAGGCTCTACGCACGATTGCATTACTCATCGCTTACTCCTCCGCCAACGACGCAGTAAACTCTTCTTTCAGGTTGCGCAACATGTTAGCAGCCTGGCCGAACGAGATCGGCGCAATGAAGTCCTTGTCAAGGGACTTGCATAACTTTTGGATAGCGTTCAACTGCAACTCCGTTGGCTCTTTCATATCAAGCGCCTCTTTCACCGTGAACTGCGGCTGTGCGTCTTGTACAGAGGTAGGTGCAAATGGATCTGAGGGACGCGCAGACGTTTCATCTTCCTCTATCACTTTCATCTGATGAACCCCCTCAACATCCGCTGTGATTGTTGAGGCATCGGGAACCGTGATATCATTTGGAAGTGGAAGAGGCGCACTATGGCGAGCAGTCACACTATAGATGCTTTTGCCCCCAGCCTTTACGCGCGATATTACGAGGTCGCACTTGGTAATATCGCGCGCTTTCGGATCATCCTCCGCATAATAGAGTCCCTCTAGCCCGGCCAGGATCCCATCAGAGTCAGGCATTTCCAGGTAGAGAAGCTGATTGATCTCACGAGGCTGTCCATCCTCTCCTACTTTCGTATGGACATAAACGGGTTGATAGAACATATCCTTTACCTTCAATTTCCACTCTTTCTGTGCATCAAGACAATACTGACATTCCTGATCGAACTCTTTTGCACAAACCGCGTGGATGTCATACTTGCGCAAATCGGCGTTGTACCGCCGGTGCGAACGAATAGCGACCATGTCCTGATGGTTGCGCAAGACGCGCACAAGGGCCTTTTCGCCATCTTTGATCCAGAAAAACTTGGAAGAGGTACTACTTTGAGACTGCATCCGTGCTGCTTTTAAGCGTGCCAATACGTCTTCTTTTTCCTGTTCCATAACCATTGTCTTTACTCCTTTTGTCTTTCGACTGTTCACTTTTTTCCTGGAACATCCAGGAGTGCCTTGCAGGGGATCGCACACCTGCGCCCGCTTTGACGGATAAAGCTTAGCTAAATTCATCGATATCCTCTTCTATAGATTTCACCCACTCAAAGGGATAGTTAAGAGCAACGTTCGGACTGATCCTAACGGAAACCCGCTGCGCTGATCTATCAACACGCTCGATCGTATAGATACCTTTGGGAGTATCAACCCGTTGCCCGATATGAAAGGCTGCTACAGGTAGGGGGGTCTGCCCAATTTTTGTGCACTCTTCTAACTCACATGCACTATAAGACTGCCCAATTTTTGTGCACGGGTCCTCACGCGTTTCTTCTTCACTGCCAGCAACAGTGTGTGTTTCAGGCGCGTGTGGGGGTAGTTCGCCTAACTGCTCGACGCTGCCACAATCACGGCAGATGATATCGACATTGCCGCTGCCACACTCACTACAATGCTTGCTGTCGCCGGCCTGTTTGAACATATCGGTTGTAGGAGTCATAGGAGTGTACTGCTTTTTATTCTGCAGGTGATCAGCATTGGTGAGAAAGGTGGGTTTGAGCGCAATGTCGAGGTGTTCTGTTTCACCGTTTGCCGATTCCCTGTAGAGCCGTTCAATCAGGTTAGACTGTTCTAAGGCATTATAGGCAGTGCTCACGGAATTACGGGAGATGCCTAACCTGGCTGCGGTCCCGTACTCATTGCTGATGCAAACAGGGGCAGGATCGGTAATGTTTTCTGATAAACCACGAGCCGTCCGGCTCGCGCTATTGGCGAGAAGATCGATCGCCGTGATTCGAGTGACAGGAGTAGCCTGCTTCGCATAGACGTAATCCAACATGCCATTGATCAAGGCATATTGTTCTTTGCAGGCTGCTTTCAATTCGTCCTCTGAGAGCGCGTCAATGCGCTCAGGGGTGAGGTTCAACGCATAGTGATACGACGTTACCCCTGCATCATCCTGGCCCTCATCCTGGTGATGGACATGGGGTCTGTCCCAGCGGGCCCGCTGTCCATAGGTCTCATCGAGCAGCGCAATGGCACGCGCAATCGTTCCCTGTCCGTAGGTTTCACCACTGCGCGCGGGTCGATCCCACTTCTCTTCACGATAGAGCGAAGATCCTCTAAAGAGTTGATCAATGCGGTTCGGATCGTCGCCGGTGTAAAAGGCAAGGATGCAACAAAGTGCCTGGTCGGCTTCCGAGTCTGAGGGATAGCCAGCGGTATTGCCTGCCCACAATGCGCAAAATTTTGCGCCGTTTTTGGCGTTCCTGGCAATGTCGAGGAGCGCCATATCGTCCAGGGGAATACCTGTTGGGGCTGCTCCGTGGCGGGCTTCGGGTTTTTCTTTACGCGTCTTGTAGGAAAGATACAGTTCGGTAAGCAGTTCTTGTCTCTGCTCTATCGTGCTACTCATGCTGGCCTCCCTCTAACAGATTGCCGGAGATGGTGATATAGCGGCCACGGCTGTACATTTCAATGTTGGGTCGTTTGATGCCGGCGGGGATCTTGCCTTTAGCAATGATATGAATACCAGTCCCGCTGGGTGAGATTTCTGTGTAGCTATTGATGCGGTCGATAATGGCTTGCGCCCATTCGTTCGGCTTGCCTGTTTCTTTGACAATGCAATGGTCGAGGTCAATGACCGTATAATCGTCGTTGAGCACAAATCCGAGCCCATCATAGGACTCGTCGGTTTCTTGCGAGAGCTGCCATGCAGCGTAGGCCGTCTGAAAGTCTGACCAGGTGGCTGAGTTCGTGGTTGATGCTTTATTGCCGGTACGGGCATTGTAAGGGATTTTAGTGAGCTTGCTTTTGGCGTTGTGCTCATAACACCAGCATACCCACTGGTCTTTGGCCTGTAATTCAAGGAGAGCAGGGAGAGAGGTGTTCAGCATGCTAGTACCTCCGTACCCCTACCACTTGACATAACACACTTACAAAGTGTATGTTGCTTATAGAACATTGGTGTGTTAAGATGTGATACAAATATCATGGGATTAACCCTCTCACAGAAAGTCGCTACCGAGTTGCGCCGGGGAGCGGCTTTTCTGTGTCTATACGACGATATAAAAAAAGACGTGGACGGACCAGAGCACTAGATGAATGCTTTCTCTGGTCTGTCCACGTCTGCAATTATCCGAAGGACTGTCAATCAACGTGGCTAACGTTGTATAAGTGCGTACCAGTCTTGCCGGCAATTGCCAGAATGGCATGCTCGTCGGTGTCTGATAAGTGGCCTGCGCTGCTTGTTTTGTGCCGTTGTCCGTATGCATGGTGCTCTCTCTCATGGAGCGCCCGGACATTTCTTTCAACGACAACTTGACGGCGCAAGATGTTGGCTTTATTCTAGCACTCTGCCTGCCTGCAAGCAAGGATGCTGTGCACGAAAACCTATAGAAGTTTTCTATGCAAAGTGCCCAAAGCATAAGAAAAAGGTTATACATCAGCATATGCTCTTTCGCCTCGTGAACTACCACCAACTGCCGTTGCTGCATTGCTGCGTGGCGTTGCGCTCTTGCGCCTGTTCCCCAAAGTACAGGCGGTTCGCCTCTTCAGGCGTCATCAAGCCGTCCAGGAGCGGCCGGCAGATGAGCTCATAGTATGGGCCCTCCTGGATATCGTGGCACGGGCAGGTTTGCCAATCCGGGTTGTTGTCAGGGCCACAAAATGGCATATTGTCGGTGTGAATGATTGGGTCTTCCATCGGGATTGCTATTGGATTGGTCATGGGGTAAAATCCTCCTTGTGGATGTTGATTGAGCCAGGTCGGCTTCGTGATTGGTGCCTGACCTGGCTCGTCCTTCCTACTCGCTATAAATGCCAAACTCACTGATGAACGCTTCGCGTGAGATGCGCTTGCCTGATGCCAGGTTGCGGATTGCCCGCTCCTCTTGCGCCTGCAATCGCACTTCGGCAGCTCTGCGCAGTTGCATCACTTCTGACGCTGCTCTGGCATGCTTGCAGGTGGTCCCACCCCGGCTGAACTTACATTTGTCGCCGTTGCAGGTCCAGGCCAACCGCTCTGAGTCCCAACGCACTTCGTGGTAGCACTCCTTGCAACTGTCCGATTTCACTAAAAAGAACTTGGCTCCCGAGCTGCGGTCGGTGACGTAGTAGATAGCCGCCTGGTCGATGCTGGTCTGTGTGATTGGTGCCTTCATGATTGATTTCCTTTCGCTTGCGAGTGGCTCCTTGCCTCTCGTTCTCTTCTAATACAAGTATATCATACTTTTCTCGAAAATACAAGCTTTTTTCGAAGTATTTGACATTCGTAAAAATATTCGTTATAATGGTGATACGAATGTTTTTATTCGAAAGGATGGCCCAAACGATGACAAGCAAGATTTTAAGTCTGAAGCAGGTGAGCGAGATACTTGGGGTGACTGACCGCACTGTACAGAATCTCATTCTGCGTGGTGAGCTGCATGGGTTCAGAGTAGGCGAACGGTGGAAGGTCGAGGAAGCAGAAGTAGATGCCTATATCCAGCGGCAGAAGCAGAGAGCTGAGCAGGAAGCCAGAAAAGACGAGAAAGATGCGGCTTGAGCCAGGGCAGGCAGCGCCCCGGTGGAACGTCGCACTGCCTGCCACAGACCCAAGCCCATTATACCAGCACTAGCCAGGAACATTGGTTCCTGCATACGCGTGGCGCACGCCACAACAGCGCTACGAAGAAGGGGTAGCGCTCATCGAAGCGCTGAGGGGCAAGTGGCGCTCGTTTCGGCAGCAAGGAGTAGCTTTTCACTGCAAAATAGTGTATGCTACCAGTAGAATTCTCGTGGCCTGGGACAAGACTTTATCCGGTTATTTTGCCGAGGGTGAAACGCTCAGAGACGGCCTCGGGGGCGGGGGAGGGAGCCACGATGAATTCATCGCGCACTGGACTCATGAGCATGCTTCTACTCCTTGCTGCTGAAACGAGCGCCACTTGCCCCTCAGCGCTTCGATGTGCGCCGCTCCCTCTTCGTAGCGCTGTTGGGGCGTGCGCCACTCGACTTTACTACCGCGGGATACTATTCCTCGCCAGAACACGTTTTTTACTATGCCCAGGTAACGATCCATTTCCGGGGCAAACAGGAGTGCACTACTGGCATCCTCCATGTAGAAGTAATGACCTTGAGTGACATACCACTGGCGTATGTCTTCTTGAGAGGCGACGACGAGGTTGTGCAATTGCTCATCAAGGTCGTACCCGGTCATCCCAAAGGGAAAGCAGTGTAAATGAGCATGGAAGACGGTTTGTCTGAAGATACCGTGCTCCCAGAACACCACTGGTGCATAGAATTGTGTAAAAAACTGCTGAATTTCGTGCTTCAGCGCAGATAATTCGGCATCAAGTTCGGCTGGAACCTCGCCATAACAGGCATAGTGTTGCTTAGGAATAATCAGGATATGGCCCTCGACTAGAGGAGCGTGATCGGCGGCGATGAGAAAGTTTGGCGTCTCTTTAAGAACAGAGGGAATGTCGGTTCGGTTACAGAAAGCGCAGTTGGTACCATTTGACCCTGTACCAAAGGAGACATTGCTCCCGTTTAGCATGCAGATTGCTCCTTTTATTGTTACTAAGTCAGTGAAGCAGTATCATTTTGAGTATAGCCCAGAGCCGTATGCGAAGGCAAGCTACGGCGCTTTACCACTCGCTGTGCCCGGTTGGAAAATCTTGCCTGTTAGAAATGAGGCGGCGAAACATAGGTTGACCTGTCTTTTAACCTGCGTGACGAAAACCAGCTTCGGCCATCGTGAGCGGTTTTCCTTCGCCAAGCATACCAACATCTACCACGTCAGCGACAAGGAGCGTCGAGTCGCCAGCTTCAACCGTGTGGCGTACTTCGCAAGCTACCCATGCAAGTGCATCATGTAGAATGGGGCAGCCATTAGTACCCAGGTCAAATCCGACATTCTCGAGTTTATCCGGATGTTGTAAGGCCGATTTACCCAGCTTACCTGCCAGTTCTCGATCACCTGAACGGTAAACGTTGATAGTAAATTTACGGCTGCGGAGAATCATTGGCAATGATTTAGTTGCGTTCTCCACAGAGAGAACGAGCAAGGGTGGGTCAAAAGATACCTGGCTAAGCCAGTTGGCGGTAAATATGTTTACTTCACCTTCGTTGGCACACGAAACAGCATAGAGTCCATAGGTAAAGGTACGCAAAACCTGTTTTTTGAGAGCTAGATCCAAAATTTACCCCTTTCCTCCGTAGCAGGTGTAATTTCCTTTGGGATTTCCACCGTAACTGTAGAAAAACGTCACTTTCCATTGTAACCGTAGAAAAAGTCCGAAGTAAAGGGCAACAGAGAGGACTTTTTCATAGGGATTGCCCGTCGCAACTGCGGAAAAATCCATCGAAACCGTAGAAAAAATCCTTGTAAAGATGGCAAAAACGTCCGCGTTACTATGGAATAAGCTCATCTTTTGGAATAAGCTCATCTTTCGAATTGGGGTTTTGTGGGGTACACCTTAGTTTTGAGCTGTTTTGCTAGCAGCATGTTGCGCTGCAATAGCACTCTCGAGGAGAACTCTGACTTTGGGGTAATATGAGCAGATGTTGGAAACATGCACGAGGTTCTCTACAGCCTGTTTGGTTATCCGTCGGTTTTGGTCTCGTAACTGCTGCAAAGCGGCGTCGACGTGTTGGGTCAGCTCTTCCTCCCGCTCCTGGTGACGCATTTCCCGCCGTTGTTGCCTGTCCTCATTGGCTGCTTGTGTCATCTGTGCCCTCACCTGCGGATAACGAAGGAGGGCGGCGCGATCTACGGCCACCATGCTGCTCAATCTCTCTTTGGTAATGGGCTGGCCACTGACCTTGCATGCCTGGATAGCCTCCCTCACGAGCTCGAGCAGCTCCTCTTCCCGTGCTGATCTTGGCTTTCGTTTTGTATACCCACTCTGCTCCAGGAGAGCTACCACCTGCGGATATTGCGCCAACACGTCCCGGGAGATTTTCACCTTGTAGGCAACCTTGCGCGGCGTGATATGCTCCCCGCGATTAGCCAGGTCGGTGATGGCTTGCTTGACCCGTTGCACAAGTTCCTCTTCCTCTGGTTGCTCGCGGCGCCGTTGATAGACATGGTGGAGAGTGATCTTTTGCTCGAGTAACGCATTGACACGTGGGTACTGTCTTAGGGTAGTGCGGCTCTTCCCTACCTTTTCACACAGTTCGCGCTGAGCAATCAGACAATACTTCCTCTTCGCTACGCCTGGCCTGCCCACCTCCAGAACGAGGTGGACTCCTTCGCTGTTCGATGAGGGCATGGACACGCGGATAGGTCTGTAACGTTTGCGGTCTCCAGTTGGCTAAGCGCCTCTTCGATGCGAGAGAGAAGGATCTCTTCACGTTGCTCACGCTCTTTGAGCGTATGAAGATAGCGTGAGTCAAGGTGTTGCACAACGAACACTCGTACCCGGGCGTAGGGTAACCAGACACGAGAATCGATGCCGATTTTTTGGCCGATGGCGTTGTAGGTAACGGGCTGCCGCTGATCTTCCAGGTCTCTGACCCCGGCGCGCACCACTTCGAGAAGAGCCAGCTCGCATTCCTCGGCATGTCTTTGTCGTTGCAGAGCATAGTCGACGAAATGTCCTAAAAACTCTTTGATCTGAGGGTAAAGAATGATGGCCCACGATTGTATGCCTATGAGGGAACTTACGGCCTCGTGAGTGATGGGTTTTCCCGCCTGAGAAAGTTCTTGTACAGCCTGCTGAGCCCTTTCAAGAAGCTGTTCCTCATAGAGAGGATCCTGCACGCGAGGTGGAAGTTTTTTGTGATAGAACATCCCTCCTACAAATGTTTTGACACGATCGTATTTGTACAGTCCCTTTTTAGAGATTCCAGTCTCAGCACAGATTGCCTGTATGGTGAGACACTGACCGGAAATCTCCAATTGTCTGACCGCTTCTTGAACTCGTTCTATCACCCATTCTTCGGATGTAAGGAAATACTTCCCGGGCATCGTCCTGATCCGCAGATCTTCTTCCCGTCTCTCCAGCGCGTTTAAGAAGATATGACTCAAAGGAACTCCTAAATAGCTGGCGTACTTGAAATACCAACGTAATGTAGCACCGCTGGGGTCGCTCCGTCCCAGTTCGATGGCCTCCAGGATCGCCTTCGATATTGCAGTTTCAGCGCTGACGTCCATTCGTTTCAATTGCTTATTGTATCGAAGCAGCATGAACTCCCGCCCCAGTTTTTCTCGTAATGCCGGCTCCGTGGTCTCCCACGGGTGCGGGCAGAGAAGAAATTCGAGCTCCTGTGATGCTTTGGACGCCTCTTGTAGCTCCTCCTCGGTCAATCTCGGCGCTACGGATGTCCGTAGGTCTCGCTTGCAGGATGGGCAGACCCCGATACGAAGCGGAAATGCGAAGACAGGAATGGGGCATCCGCAGGAGCTACAATGCTCCAGCAGACGACAAGCATGCCGCGGGCATCCTCGCAGGGAGAGAAATCTCCATGGCAATCTGTAAAAAAGGTCTTCCTCCAAACAGGGAGGACAAAATCGTAAGGAAGAAGCAATGAGACCGGAGAAGAAGCGAGCGAGCGTTCGAGGTTGGCCTACCCGGACAAACTTCTTGCCCGCGTGGTAGAACGTGGTTTCGAGCAATTGGGCTTCGCTCTGGGCGGTAAGTGTGGGCAGCATTCCAAACGAGCGCGGTGGGTAATCGGCGGGGCTTGAGATGTGGGAATGGTCCCCCAAAAATGCATTCAGTCCGGATAAGTGCGAAATTCCGTTTACTTCTGCTATCCGGGTGAGGTAACTCGTCAATGACTCTAATGGTTGCGGGCCAGGGTGTAGAGGTAGTGTGTCAAAGTAGCACAATGCAGTGTCCATCCGGCTGGCTCCTGAAACACTTAAAATACCCATTCACTAACATGCTCGGACCTCAAGCCATGGGCTGTTAAACCTACAGAAAGGGCTTTGACAGTTCTTCCAGACATCAGGGCTCCATTCGGGTGCTCCGCCGTTCTTCAGCAATCTGCTGGAGAAGCACTTTGATACGCGGGTAGCGCTTGAGGCCGGCAACCGACATGCCAACCTGCCGCTTGATATTCTGAAATGTCGGTGGCATCCCCTCCTTGCTCAGCTGGAGGATGGCTGCCTGTACGCGCTCAATCAGGGCTCCTTCTCTCTGCTGCGCCTGCCTTCGTCGCGCTCTCCTGTTTTCTTCTACCACCTTATGATAAACCCTCCTGAATCTCGGGTAGTACATGAGCGCCGGTGCGGTAAGACCGAGCCGTTGGCCCACTGCTTTTTGCGTGACACGCAGACCCTGCTCCTGCAATTGCTCGATCACCTGTCGCACTTGCGCGAGGAGTTCACTCTCGCGCTGCTTTGTCAGGGAGTCACGCTAAAAGAAATCTTGCGCATCTAGCCTGCAACGTGTTTCTTCTTTCAAGCTGTCATTGCTGAAATGGACAGCCAGCCGATGTCACAGGATCATAACAGAAAAGCCAGATACTTCCACTTGCCCGAATGTTCTCTTGACAAGGTCATTCCCTTGAACTATTATGTAAGTAGTTACTTGCAAAGAGGAAGACCGATACGATCCGCATGGGAGAGGAGGCTACCATGACAGCACCTGAAGGCAGACAAGGGCGAACGCGAGACGCCAAGCTAGCACGTGATGCGATCCTGGACGCGGCGGAGGCCGTCTTCGCCGAACATGGGTTTGACGGAGCACGTAGCGAGGCCATCGCGCAGGCCTCCGGCTACAACGTCAGCTTGCTCTTTCGGTACTTTGGCGATAAGCTTGGCCTCTATGCAGAGGTCCTCAAGCGTGCTGACCGCGAATTGGATGCCCTGCTGGCAGACGGACTTGCCCCTTTGCTTGCTGATGACAGCTTTTCCTCCCAGGCGCAGGGGTTCAGAACCTTTCTCGAAACGCTGGTTCAAACATTGTTTGATTACCTGCTCGACCATCCACGCTTCCTGCGTCTGCTGACCTGGGAGATGGCCGAGGGTTGGCAAACCTACGCGCAAATTGTTTCACACCTACCAACCAGGAACGTTGAGCAGTCCCAAATCCTCTTCGCCAAGGTATGGAGCACAGGATTCCTCCGCTCAGACTTCTCTCCGGTGATCCAGTTGACGCTGGTCTTCCAGATCTGCCAGTCGTATCTCGCCTTTTTGCCTCTGTACCAGCTCCTGCTCCCAGGAGAGGATGTCTCCTCTGCGAGCGCGCTCGCACGCGGACGGGACTACTTGGTGGCCTTGATCGTCCAGGGGATGATGGGAGGGTCCTAAGGATGACGCAGCCGGAGCAGAAAGACGAGAGGAGGACCTGGAACAGGCCCGAGATGAGAAACGACGACACCAGAGGAGAGCAATGATGATCAGTCAAGCGAATGAGACGCTTATTCAGGAATATCTCGAGATAGCCACTGTCAGCGACGATATTGACCGTTGGACACACCTCATCACGGATGACTGCGTGTTCGTCGTGATGCCGGGCGGCTATACCTTTCGGGGGTCCCAAGAGGTGGCATTGTTTGCCAAAACAGCGGGGGGCATGAGAACCCATGACCAGGAGCATACGATTCGGATCACGAACTGGTTTACGGACGGCGAGAAACTCTGCGTGGAGTACACCCACGGCTTCGATTCCCTCTTTGGATGGCCCGTCAAGGTGAAAGATGCTGGTTCGTTTTGCTTAGTGTTCCATATGCGCGAGGGAAAATTCGACAGCGTTCGTGAGTTTATCGATACCGGAGGGGCATTGAAAAGCTTGTTGGGCGGGTTTGTGCTGGGATTCATGGTGTGGCGAACGAAAAAGAAAATCCATCGTCTCCCGCTTCAAAAGCCGTAGGCTAAAAGATTGCGGCGAAATGTCATTTCTCCGTTAAGAAGGATTGTTTCTCACAGAACTTGCCATGCTCCCAAGCGCTTGGAGCCTTGTGTCACACAGCGTGGTTGTCAGGTCAGCAGAAGATTCTTCTTGATCGTGTCTTGGCCTGGAACGCCAGAAGGAACAAGGAGTGAGAGGAATGCACATGCCCGTCACCCCAGAACAGCGCCAAGCAGTCAGACGGGAGATTGTCCGGCACGTGGAGCAAGGGGTGACCGCCTCGGACGCACGGAGACTCTGCCCTGTCCTGATGCATCGCACAACTGTGTATCGGCTGCTCAAGCGTGTCGAGCGCGAAGGTGAACCGGCGTTGGCTGAGCGGCGACATGGACACCCAGTCAAGCTCCGCGGGGAGGTTCTCGCCTGGATGCTGGACTATTGCCAGAGCCATCCTTTTGTCTCCAGTTCGGCTGTGCAACGCCTTGTGGCCGAGCACTTCGGTCTCTCGGTCAGTGTCAGTCAACTCAACCGGGTACGCGCTGCTCACGGGCTGAGCCGAAAGGGCGCGCCACGAGAAAAAAAAGCCGCAAACAGGCGTCACCATTGCCTCTGGATCTCATGAACAGGTGGGTGGCTTGCTCTTGTTGGCAGCAGTCACCGAGACCGGCCTGCTCACGCAGTTGGAGCAAGCACTGCCGCTCCCTCCAGCCATACCAGAGCCACCACGCCTTCCCCTGACGGCGAGTCCAGCAGTCCGCCGACGCTTGTTGCTCACGCTCCTCTTTCTGGGAGCGGTTGGTTTACAACGCACATGGGATCTGCGCGGCTATACTGCCGATGGTCTGGCACTGCTCACCGGACGAACGCGCGCCTATGGCTACCGCTACACCGAAGCCTTTTTGTCGCAGGTGGCTTCCGCCGATGGTGCCGACAGCTTCACCTCTGCCCTCGCGTGCTGGGCTACCCAACTCTGGCATTCGACCGGAAAAACTGAGAGAGCTGAGCAGCCCCACATGCTGACCTGTTATGTGGATGGGCATCGCAAACCCGTCTACAGTGACGTGCTCCTCCCGCGCGGACTGATCGGGCGTCTGGGCGTGATTCTGGGCTGTCGAACGCTGCTGTTATTGCACGATGAGCAGGGCCACC
>Ga0207646_10002202_pt1 | contig 23220 bp, 21 predicted proteins | sample KBSK5502metaG_FD_184343 | JGI IMG/M metagenome (GOLD analysis project Ga0207646, IMG submission 184343) | Corn, switchgrass and miscanthus rhizosphere microbial communities from Kellogg Biological Station, Michigan, USA - KBS K5-50-2 metaG... | ecosystem: Host-associated > Plants > Roots >... | reverse complement strand
CGTAGAAATCCTGGTAGGGGAGCGTGACCATCTCGAAGCGACGGGCATCTGAGCGGAAGGTGGGGTTGTACTCGGTGAGGCGTGAGAAGTCGTCGGTCCCCTCGAACGCCATCCAGCCGGTGACCGCAGGTTCGAGGGCCGGGATGAGCTCCCGTCGCACGTAGACAAACCCGGATCCCCAAGGCGAGAGCAGCCACTTCTGCCCGCCGCACGCGAGGATGTCGACCGGCGTGTCGCGGACGTCGAGCACCGAGTTCCCCACGCCCTGAATCCCATCCACCACGAGGAACGTGCCGTTGGCGCGGCAGGCGGCCCCGAGCCGGGCGAGATCGGCACGGTAGCCGTTCGAGAACTGCACGAAGGACACCGCCAGCACTCGTACCCGCGGGTCGTGCAAGCGCTCGACGAGGTAGTCCTCGTCGGGCCAGCCCTCGGGAGTGCAGGGCGCGAGCTCGATCTCGACGCCCTGCTTCTTGAGCAGCATCCAGGGGTACACGTTCGCCGGGAACTCACGGTCCGAGACGAGGACCACGTCGCCGCGCCGCAGGGGCAGCGCGCTGGCCGCGAGGTTCAGGCCGTGACTCGTGTTGGTCGCGAGCGCGATCTCGGCGGGCTCGGCATTGAGGAGCCGGGCCACGGCGACCCGCGCCGCCTGCAGCCCCGACTGGAGCTCGCGGTCCGGGAGCAGGTGCGGGGCCGTACGCTTCGCGGTGAATTCGTCCAGTGCGCGGCGCGTGCGCTCCGGGATAGGCCCGATGTTGGCGTTATTCAGGTAGACGGTGTCCGCGGTCCACGGGAACTCCGCGGCGCGCAGCGCGCGGAACTGGTCGCGCAGGGCGCGCAGCCGAGTCGGGTGGTACGCGATATCGGTCATGCTCGGACGTCGAGCGCGTCGCGCAGACCATCGCCCACGAGATTGACGCCCAGCACGGTGATGCCGATCGCGAGCCCCGGGAACAGAGACACCCACGGCGCGACCCGTAGCAGATCCCGCCCCTCCGCGATCATGGCACCCCAGGACGGCGTCGGTGGCTGGGCGCCCAGGCCCACGAACGAGAGGGCCGCCTCGGCCATGATCGCGCCGCCGACGCCGAGGGTCGCCGCGATGATGACCGGCCCGAGGACGTTGGGGAGCACATGCCGCGCCACGAGCCGCGCGTCCGACGCGCCCAGCGCGCGGGCCGCCTGCACGTAGTCGAGGCCGCGCGCCACGAGCACCTGCCCGCGCACCAGCCGGGCCATGCCTGCCCAGCCCACGAGACCGATCACGACGCATACGACCGGGAGCGACGGTCGCACGGCGGCGGCGACGGCGATGAGCAGGAGCAGCGACGGGAATGCGAGGGTCACGTCGGCGACGCGCATCACCACGGCGTCGACCCACCGGCCGTAGAATCCTGCCGTGAGGCCGAGCGCGAGCCCCGCCGCGAGGGCGATCACCTGACTCGCCAGACCCACCGCGAGCGACAACCGGGCCCCGAACAACACGCGGCTCAGCACGTCCCGCCCCTGGGCATCGGTACCGAGCAAGTAGGTCGTCGATGGTGAGCGCAGCGCGGCGGTGAGATCTCCGCGGGTCGGATCGCCGGGCGCCAACCACGGCGCCCCGAGCGCGGCGCACGCGAGCAGCGTCACCACCATGAGTCCCGCCAATGTCCAACGGTTTCGTACGACGCGATGACGCATGAGTAGCGCGAGGCTGGGGAGTACGACTACGTTACTCGGAGGCTCACCTTCCGGGCAAGCGGCGGTCACGTGAACAAGCAAACCCAGTTCACCCTCGTGCTGGGCGGCGGGGGCATGAAAGGCGTCGCCCACGTCGGCGTGCTGCAGGCACTGACCGAGCGTGGCCTCGTGCCGTCGCAAATCGTCGGGTCGAGCGTGGGTGCGCTGGTGGGCGCCGCTTGGTCCGCGGGGAAGAGCATCGCCGAGCTGCGCGAAATCGCCGTCGGCCTCGTGCGCAAGGATATCTTCGCCGTGGCGCACGCCGACATGGCGTTCAAGCGGATGCGCTCCCCCGCCTTGTTCCGCCGCGAGCCGCTCGATACCCTGCTGCACCGCCTCGTCGGCGACGTCACGTTCCAGGACCTGCGCAACCGTCTGATCGTCAACACCGTGGACTTGAACTCCGGGATGCAGGTGTTCTGGGGACTCGACGGGCTCGACGAGGTGCCGGTGAGGGACGCCGTGTTCGCCTCCTGCGCGTTGCCGGGGTACCTGCCCCCCCGCGAGATCCGCGGGCGGTTCTACATGGACGGCGCCACGGTGGACAACCTGCCGGTGGGCACGGCGCGCATCCTCGGCTCGGATGTGATCGTCGCCGTGGACGTGTCCGCCTCGAACGCCCTGCGGGCGGACACGCAGGACGAGGGCTTCGCGTCGGTATTCGCGCGGGCGGCGGAGATCGCGATGCAGACGATCCTCGAGCTGCGACTGCGCGAGTGGACCACGCCGCCGATCTACTACATCCACCCACGCGTCGAGCACATCTCGGCCTTCGACTTCGATCACCTGCGCGAGGTGGTGGAGGAAGGGTATCGGGCGACCGTCGCCGCGCTCGACCGGCCGGAAGAATGGCCGGCGCAGGGCGACAGCGGCGTGCACCCGCGCCGCCCCGTGTCGGTGCGCGTGCAGCGTGAGCGCTGCATCGGCTGCGGCGCGTGTCTGGTTCAGGCGCCGCCCGGCATGTTCGTGCTCGATGCCCAGGGGAAGGCCGTCGTCACGCGACCCGACCAGGAGTGGTCGCCGATCGACGGCGAGTTCATCCGGCACTGCCCGACGTACGCGATCAGCGCTCGGCCGGCCGCCGAGCGCAAGGCAGCGGGCGCCGCGGGCTAGCTGTAATTGACGAGACGTTGTTCACAGCCGCTCCGCCGGATGCGCCGGGGCGCCATGGGGCCACCGCCGACGATCTGGACGGCATGTCGAGTACGCGCGCTCCACTGGGGGTGTCCGGCTGGAGCTCTTGTCTCCCCGGCTTGCGAACGGAAGGTGAAGCGTGAGCTTTCGCTCGTTCGGTGACGTGGACGTGGAGAAGCTGGCGCATCTGGCGGTGGGGCCGTCGCTCGACGGGACGATCGCCGGCGTCCAGGCCCAGGCGCTGTCGGCAGCCCGTGAGTACCTCGCTCCGCGAGGCAGCGGCAGGTGTTGAAACGGCTATTGCGACGCCGCGTCTGGACGTCGCAGCAGGTGTTGCCGGCGCTGGCCGGTTTGCTCCTCCTGTTGGTGCTGTGGAGGGTGTCGGCCGCGCGGGGGGCGCGGGAGACGGTCGTGCACAGCGATTTCGGTGCGTTCTGGCTGCAGGGATATTACTTCCTGACGGGACGCCCGCTTTTCGACCTCCCGCCCAATGTCCGCGGCCCCGCATACCCACCGTTCGCTGGGATGGTCTTCCAACTGTTCGCCTTACTGCCGTTGCCGGTATCGGCCGCGATCGTGTACTTCGTCAACCTGCTGCTCCTACCCGTCGCCGTCTATCTCACGAAGGGGATCTTCGACAAGCTCCATCCGCAGCGCAATCGCGCCGCTTGGCCGCTCGTCGTCGCTGTGGTTCTCTCGCTGCAATTCTTCCTGAACACCTTCAATCTCATCCAGCTGAATGAGATCATTTTTGTCCTTTGCCTCCTTGGCATCAAGGCGTATTTGGACGGCCACGACGGCTGGGCAGCCGCCGCTTTCGTCACGGCGGCCGCCATCAAGTTGGTGCCTGGGGTGTTCGTCGGATGGCTGGTTCTCCGAGGCCGGCCCCGCGCTGCCCTGGCGCTGGTCCCTGCCGTCGCCGCCTGCCTGACCCTACCCCTCGTGTTCCGCGGTGCGGAGACCGGGGTGCGTGACCTCGCGCAGTACCAGACGAAGGTCCTCGGCCGGTTCGAGCGAGGCCACGTGATCTCGAGCTCCACCAACCAGAACCTCGGCGCGCTGGTGTACCGGCTGACGGTTCCCACGCCCGACGACATCAACCGAGACTACCGGCCGCTGCTACCGACCTCCGACCGGACCGCCGGGGCGATCTACCGCACGCTCGTCGCCGTCGTGCTGCTGGCATTCGTCGCCAATCTCCTCGCACTGCGGTTAAGGGACGCCCCCGTCAACGCGTTCGAGCTGGGCAGCGTATTTCTCGCGGGGCACCTCCTGTCGGGCATCACATGGAAGGCACATCTGGTGACCTTCCTCTTTACCTTCTACTGCTTTCTGTCAATGCGCATGCGAGAGCTCGAGCCAGGGCCCCGGGTGTTCGTGTACGTGCTGGTGGCCATGATGGTGGCAGTCGGGCTGACCGGGAGAGATCTGGTCGGGTTGAAGGTCCAACATATTGTTGACGGCTACAGCGTCATCGTCTGGGCCGAGGTCCTGTTATTCGTCGGCTGCCTCGTGTTTTCACAGCGTTCGGCCCATCGGCTGGGCTCCATGAACAACCTCCCCATCAATTACCGCTAGCGCAACCGGTACCGATACATTCGTCGTGATCCCCCGCCGCCACGATGCGGGCCACTTCGCCCTCTACCCAGCCCGAGTCGGGGCGTGATCGGGCGAGCCCGGCGAGGTCGCGCTTCCGCAGCCCGGTTGCGAGGCCGACGATTGGGCGCGCGCGCTAGCGCCCGACCAGCGTCGCGGCCTCTTCCGCGCGCAGGCAACCGGGAGGGCCAGCGCGTTGTGAAACGCCGGGCCGGCAGGACCAGCGAGCCGCGCGAGCCAAGGGAAGCGGACCGTGTCGGGCTCGCCCAGTCGGCGGTGTGGTATCACAACGTCCTCGTCAATTACAGCTAGGCGAGATAGGGCGCGAGCCCGGCGCTGAAGCGCTCCGCCGCCGCTTCGATGCGCAGCGCGCCCAGTACCTCGGGCCGCGGCGGCGGACCCGACCGCGCCGCAGCGATGGCCGCGGCGAGGCCGTCGTCGTCGTCCAGTGTGAAAAAGTGCGGCGACGCGCCGAGGAACTCACGGTGAGGCGGGATGTCCGACGCCACCACCGGCGTGGCGGTCGCAATCGCTTCCATCGGCGTGAGTCCGAAGCCTTCGAAGGTGCTGGGGCAGACCACCACCTCCGCGGTCCGGTACGCGATCACCATGTCCGTTTCCGTAAGGTCGGACTCAATGCTGCATGCTACGCCCAGGGTGGCCGCGAGTCGTTCCAGGGAGGTCCGTTCTGGACCCTTCCCAACGATGCGCACGGGGGTCTTCGGCTCGAGGCGAGCAGCCGCTCGAATGACCGCCGCCTGGTTCTTGTGCGGCGTGAGATGTGACACGGTGAGCAATCCACGTCTTCGAGTCGTGGGGGCGGGTGTGAACCGTTCTGAATCGAAGCAGAAGGGCACCTGACGGCAGGCAACACCCAGTGGCTCCTGCACGCTCGCCGCCGTGTGCGCGCTGGGCACCCACACCTCGCGGGCGTGGTTGGCCACGAACCGCAGGCGGCTGTAGTAGCCGGGTCGTTCCGCGTACCGGCGACCGACCCGCGGTACCCGAACGAAGCGCCCGAACACGTGCCACACCCAGTCGGGACGCCCCCGCGCGAGTCGCCAGGGCGGGAGATCCCACAGATAGTGGATCAGGACTGAGCGGTGGCGGGCCGCGAAGCTGTACGCGGCGGCCGCCACCTGCGCGTCCATCGCGATCGCGAGTCGCGCCGGCCGATCACCCTCGAGCGCGATCGAGAGCCCGCGGGCCCGAAGCGGTGGTACGACGAGGGTGCAGAAGCGGTTGGGCGCGAACCAGCGGATGTCATCCATCGTAAGGGGACGCTCCCCTGGCGAGGAGCTACCCCGCTATAACCTCCGACTCGATCGCCCGGATGTCGCGCACCACGCGATCCCAATTGAAATACGTCTCCACCGCGCGGCGGCCATTCTGCCCCATGCGCTTCGCGGCCGCAGGATCCGCTAGCAGACGACAGATCGCGTCGGCGAAGGCCGCCGGCTCCTCGGGCGGTACCAGGAAGCCGGTCTCGCCGTCGCGCACGGCGTCTGGAATGCCGCCCGAGTCGCCCGCGACGACCGGCAGGCCGCACGCGGAAGCCTCGACCAGCGAAATGCCGAAGCCTTCCACGCCGAGCCGCTCGGCGCGACGGGAGGCGCCCACGTACACCGACCCCAGACCGTAGAACGCCGGCAGCGCCTGGTCGTCGATGCCGCCGAAGAAGCGTACACGGTCGGCGAGGCCACGGCGCTGGGCCAGCTTTTCCAGCCGCTCCCGATCGGGGCCGGTGCCGACGACGGCGTAGCGCACGTCCGGCGCGCGCGCCAGAATGGCTGGGAGCGCCTCGATCACCGTGTCCATGCCCTTGTGCTTCTGTAACCGGGCGACAGTCACGATCCAGCGCGTGCCCTCGTCCGGCAGCTCGAACCGCTCCCGCAGTGCGCGCGGATCGACGCTCGGGCGAAAGTGCGTCGGGTCCGTGCCGAGGTGCACGATGCGGAGCCGTTGGCCGTGCCCGTCGAGGCCTAAGTCGCCCAACAGCGACAGGGCGAGGTCGCGGGTCCAAGCGCTGTTGGCCATCAGCACGGCGGCCCCGCCGAAGATGGCGCGCGCCGTGCGACGCTTGAGACGCGAGTGCCGGATCTTGTGCTGCTCGCTGAGCAGGTCGGCCCCGTGGAAGAAGATCCCGTAGGGGATTCGCTGGCGCTCGTACACCCAGCGCGCCGGATACCCGGCCGGCTTCACGTTGCCGCAGTGAACGAACCGCACCTTATGCTGACGCGCCAGACTCGCGGCCCGGCGCGACCAGAAGAGCACTCCCGGCAGCGTTTTGGTGCGGCGCACGCCCATCGGGAGCCGGTCGATGATCGCCGGCAGCCCCGCGTCCACTTCTGTCGCGTCGGGGTCGCTCGGCGTCGACACGATCAACTCGCCCTTCGGAAACCGCTGGGCGAGCTCGCCGTGCAAGCGCGCGATACCTCCGCCCATGGGAGGGAAATCCTGCGCCAACAACATGGTCGTCATCGCGAGGGTCCCAGGAGAGGCTGGCGCATGGGCGTGCCGAATGCTAACGGGAAGCGTCGTGTCGGAGCAATCGGCGTCAGGGCCTGCGGAACTCCCGGTCGATGCCGATCAGGTCCGCCGCGACCCGGTCCCAGTTGTAGTACGCCTCCACGGCCGCCCGCCCGGCGGCGCCCAAACGTCGACGGAGCCCCTCGTCGCCGAGGAGCCGGATGGCCGTGGCGGCGAGCGCGGCCGGATCGTCGGGCTCCACGAGAAACCCGTTCTCACCGTCGCGTATCGCTTCAGGAATTCCACCGGAGCGGCTGCCGATCACGGGCAGCCCGCTCGCAGACGCTTCGATGATGGAGATCCCGAACCCCTCCACGAGCAGATCGTAGCGGCGCGAAGCCAGCACGAACAGGTCGGCGGCGTTGTAGAGCGCCGGAAGGTCATCGTCGGAAACGAAGCCCAACAGGCGCACGGCGTCACCCAGACCGAGCTCGCGGACGAGGCGCTCGAGGGCGTCGCGCCGGCTTCCGATCCCTGCGACGGCGTAGCGCACCGTCGGGAAGACGGCGCGGATCGCCGGGAGCGCGCGGATCACGGTGTCGATGCCCTTGTGGTAGTCGAGCCGGGCGACCGTGAGGAGCCACGGGCCGCCTTCCAAACGGTGTCGGCGTCGTACCGGTGCGGGATCGAGGCCGGGGCGGAAGCGGGACGGCGTGGTGCCCAACGGGACCACTCGGACATCGGCGGCGAGCGCGCCGCATCCCAGGAACTCGAGCACCGAGCGCGCCAGGTCCGCGGTCCAGCGGCTGTTCGCCACGACCACGGAGCACCGCGCGAGGATGTGGCGCGCGGTCCAGCGCTTGAACACGGAGCGTCGGATCTTCGCGTCGAGCAGCAGAAAATCGGCCCCATGCGCGATGACTCCGAACGGCGGACCGCCGCGAGCGCGCAGCCAGGCCGCCGCGTACCCCGCGGGCTTGACCTCGTCGCACCAGGCGAATCCGGGACTGGTACCGCGCGCCAGCGCCCCCGCGCGCTGGGTCCAACGGACGAGCCCGTTCAGGGTGCGCAGCCGTTTCGCGCTCACGGCCACGCGGTCGATGGTCTGGCGGAAGCGCGGATCGCATGCCTCGCTTCCCGGCCAGGTTCCCGTTGAGACCAGCAGGGCGCGCTCGGGATACCGGAACGCGATCTCGCCCATCATGCGGGCGATGCCGCCGCCGAACGGCGGGAAGTTGAGGGCGAGGAGGAGCGTCGGGTTCAACCGCGCCGTCGCTCCAACGCCTCGCGGTAGACCGCCTCGGTCCGCTCGGCGGTGCGCTCCAGGGTGAATTCCCGCCGCACGAGGTCACGCCCCGCCCGCGCGATCCGCTGCGCGAACTCCCGATCGCCCAGCACGCGCTCCAGCGCGCCGGCCCAGGCCAGGGGATCGAGCGGGGGTACCAGCACCCCCGTCGCTCCCGACGTGATTACGTCCGGGTTTCCCCCGGCGCGCGACGCCACCGCGGGCAACCCCAGGGCCATCGTCTCGAGCAGCGCGATGGAGAGCCCCTCGATGCGCGACGGCAGGGCCGAGACGGTCGCGAGGCGGCAAAAGGCGAGGGGCCGCGCGGTGAAGGGGACGTATACCACGCGGTGGCGCTCCGGCAGCGTACGCTCGATCGCCCGCAGCGCGGAATCAGCCTCGATGCCAACGCACGCGACCACGACGGGCCGCTGCAGCGCAGTCAGGCCCTCGAGCAGGACGTGCTGGTCCTTGCGGCGCGCCAGCACCAGCACCACCGGTCGGCCCGCCGGGTCACCGAGGGCTTCCCGCGCGGCGACGACGTCGGCGGCGGACGGCGGCGCGTCGACCCGGTCGCAGTCGATGCCGTTGGGCACGACGCGGAGGCGGGCAGTGGGGTGCAGCCGGCGCCGCAACGCGCGCGCGACCGCGGGGCTCACGGCGATGGTGCGGTCGGCCGCGAGCGCGACGGCGAGCAGCGCGGGCGGGAGCGTGAGGGGCATGGTGTGACGCGTCACCACGAGGGCACGCGGCAACTGTCGCCGCCACCGCAGCCAGGTGAGCGCGCGGCGGTCGCGGGTGGCGTTGCTGTTCGCCACGTCGACGCCCTTGCGCGCGATCACGTCGCCCAGCGCCGCGGCGAGCGGCCCCAGGCGACGAAAGTCCAGCGGCACGAGCTCGAGCCCCGCCTCGGCGGCCAGTCCCGCGAGCATGGTGCCGGGCCGACAGCCGATCAGCACGCGATGCCCGCGTCGCGCGAGCTGCCGGCTCAGGTTCGCGATCGCCATGGTCGAGCCGGAGCCGCCGCCCTGATGCGTCAGCTGCAGGATCGTGAGCGGCCGGCCTGGCATGCGACAAAGGTAGTTATACTATTTCGCCCATGCACATCGCGGTCGCCTCCCATCAGCCGCTGCCGGCGAAGGGTTACGGCGGTCCGCCCCGCGTGATCATGGCGTTGGTGCGCGGGCTCGCGGCGCTCGGCGCCCGCGTCACGCTGCTCGCGCCCCCCGGCACGCGCGTCCCGGAGGCGACGCTGGTGGCGGTGCCGCCCCGCAAGCTCGACGACGGGGCCGCCCTCGCGCCGTACATCCCGCGTGACGCCGATCTGGTCCACGTGCACTTCCCGCTGCGCCACCCGCCTACGTCCCCGCCGCTCGTCCAGACGGTGCACGGCAACCTGAAGGCGGGCGCGCCTCCCTCCCCCAACACCATTTTTCTTTCTCGCGATCACGCGCGCCGCCACAAGAGCGAGACGTTCGTCTACAACGGGCTCGATCCGGCCGACTATGTCTTCCGCCGGTTTCCGAAGCGCGCGTCGCAATACGACCTGTTCCTCGGGAAGCTGCACAGCGCCAAGGGCTATCACTGGGCGGTGGAGGCGGCGAAGCACACCGGGCACCGCCTGATCGTGGCGGGCGGCTGGCGGCCCAGCTTCACGGGATCGGTGGAGTACGTGGGCGAGGTGGACGGCAGCACCAAGGCGGCCCTGCTGGCGCGGGCGCGCTGCCTGTGGAACCCCGCGCAATGGGACGAGCCGTTCGGGCTCGTCACCGTCGAGGCGCTGCTGTCGGGCACACCCGTGCTCGGCACGCGGCGCGGCGCGCTCCCCGAGCTCGTCACGCCGGCGGTCGGGGCATTGTGCGACACGATGGACGAAATCATCGCCGCGGCCGAGCGGATCCATAATCGCGACCCCGCGGCCTGCCGCGCGCACGCCGAGCGGTTCTTTACGCACTTGGTGATGGCGGAAGAGTACCTGCGGATGTATCACCACCTGCTCGAGACTGGTGTGCTGCCGGCGGGGAGACCCACGCCGTCCTGCGTCCCGGCGTGACGCCGTTGCACGTCACGGTAGCGTCGCACTATCGGCTGCCGGTGGCGGGGTACGGTGGCACGGAGCGCGTGGTCGTGGCGCTGGTCCGCGGCCTCGCGGCCCTGGGCCACCGCGTCACGCTGGTGGCTGCGCCCGGCACCCGCGTCCCGGAGGCGACGGTCGTCGAGATCCCACCGGCCCGGCTCACCGATCCCGCCGCCGATCTGGACGGACTCCTCCCGCGCGACGCCGATATCCTCCACTGCCACTTTCCCGTGCGACGCCTGCTCCAACGGCCCTTCGTCCAGACGTTGCACGGCAACCTGCGGGCCGGCGGCACGGTGCCCCCCCACAACATCTTCGTGTCCCGCGACCACGCCCGCCGTTACGGGAGCAACGTGTTCGTGTACAATGGGCTCGATCCGGCGGACTATGTCTTTCGGACGGAGAAGGGCGATTACGACCTCTTCCTCGGCCGCCTCCACAGCGTGAAGGGATATCGCTGGGCCGTAGCGGGGGCGACGCGGAGCGGACGACGGCTGGTCGTCGCCGGCGGGTGGCGCCCGAGCTTCCGGCGCAACATCCGCTACGTCGGCCGGGTGTCCGGGCCTGAAAAGGCCGAGCTGCTGGCCGGGGCGCGCTGTCTGTGGATGCCGGCCCTGTGGGACGAGCCGTTCGGCCTCACGACGATCGAGGCGCTGCTGTCGGGCACGCCGGTGCTCGGCACCCGGCGCGGCGCGCTCCCTGAAGTGATCACGCCGTACGTGGGCGCGCTGTGCGACACGCTGGACGAAATGATGGCCGCCGCCGCCACGATTCACACGCGGGACCCGCACGCCTGCCGCGCGCACGCGGAGCGGCATTTCTCGCACCTCGTGATGACTCAGGAATACGTGCGGATGTACCGCGGCCTGCTCGAGGCGGGACGGCTGCCGCCGGGCCAGCCGGCGCCGCACCTCGCTACCGCAGGGTAACGGTCAGCAGCTCCTCCAGCCGATGGCGCCACGTATGCTCGCGCAGCGCCCGCTCGCGGGCCGCGGCGGCGAGCGACCGGCGCGCGGGCTCGTCGGCGAGCAGGTCGCGGGCCCGCGCGCGCAGCTCCTCCACGCTCCGGTACAGGACGATCTCGCGGTCCGGCGTGAAGTGGCGCGCGATGTCGGCCTTCGCATCGGCGAGCTGGGGCGTGCCTACGGCGGCCAGCTCGAACACGCGCATGTTGGCGCCCGTGCCGTAGCGCGCGGTGTCGCCTCCCGGACCGAACTGCTGGTGGATGTTCAATCCCACCGCGCCGCCCGCGAGCGCGCGGACGAATGCGTCGCCGTACACCGCGCCCCGCGGCCACCCCGGTCCCCACACGGCGAGGCCGAGATCGTCGAGCGCGTGCACCACCCGCTCGCGCGCGGGGTCGCGCGACCCGACGAACACGAGCGGCGCGCTCCCGCGTGCCGGCGGGCGCAGGAACTCCGGGTCGCAGCCGAACGCGAGGTAATGCGGCCGGCCGCCGGCGGCGCGGAGCCGCGCGAGGCTGGAGCTGTCGTGCGTGAAGAAACCGTCGTAAGCCGGCGCGAGTCGGCTGGACGTCTCGTGGTCGTGCGGGTCGTCGGGGAACCAGTTCACCCAGCGGCCCCCGAACCGGCGCTTGAGCTCCCCGACGGCGGCGGGATCGAGGTGTGAGCCCTTGAACACCAGCACGACGTCGGCGGCCTCGCGCCGCAGCCGGGCGGCGAGCCGGGCGACGAGCGGGCGCCCGAAGATCGAGGTCCAGCCGCGGCGGCGCTCCTCGCAGCGCCGCACCTCGCAGCCCAGGGAGGTGAGGGCAGCTGCGAGGGCCAAACCACTTCGGTGATAGCGGCGGTTGAACGCCGCGACGAGCACTACGCGCAGCCCTCCAAAGGGCAGAGGGGAGCCCGCAGTCATACCTCGACGTAGTTCCGGTATTCGAACGGGCGAAACCCCGTCAGGCGCTCGATCCAGTCGGACAGGTAGAGGCGGACGTGAGCGACCTTGAGGTGGCGTGGGCCGACCGGGGACCCCGCCCACGCCGCGCGCCGGGCGGCGATCCACGATTGCGCCACGCGCGGATGGCTGTCCCTGAAACGCCGCAACAACGGCGTCCAATAGAGCCCTCCCTGCACCGCGCGGCCCTCCAGCCGCTCGGCGGCCTCCGTGAAAATCTCTTTGGAGGCCACGAGCTTTTGATGCACGGACTCCCGGTGCCGCGCCCACCCGTAGTGGAACATCCGTGCGCCCGTGACGCGAGCCCGCACGCGTCGCTCGCCGACGCCTACCCGAAACCCTTGCGCGTCCTGGTACGAGCGAACATCCGCGCCCAATCGCACCGCGCGGACCTCCCGTCGGTACCAGTGCCGGTCCGTCGCGATCGTGTCGAAGTCCCCGTAGAAATGGTGGTAGTCGACGAGCAACCCCTCGACGCGCGCGTCCCCATCACACGTCCGAATGCTCTCGCGCAGAGCCGCGGCCCCCGTCTCGTGCAGCACCTCGTCGGCCTGGATGTAAATGCCCCACGTGCCCCGGCAGGCCGCCATCGCGCGGTTCGTCTCGTAGGCGAGCGCTCCGCTGCCGCGGGAAAAGTCCCACACGGTGTCGATGATCCGCACGCGGGGGTCATCCAGCCCCGCGACCACGTCGCGCGTGTCGTCGTCCGACGCTCCGATGTTCACGACGACCTCGTCGCACAGCTCGAGAATCGACCGAATGGCCGGAACGATCGGGTACTCGAGCGTGACCGCGCTCCGGACGATGGTGAAGCCGGAGATCACGATCAGCTGCGGAACTGCAGGTCGTGCAACCGGCGATACAGTCCCCCCGCGGCGTACAGCGTCGCGTGGGTGCCCCGCTCCACGATCCGCCCCTCGGCGAGCACTAGAATCAGATCCGCGTGCTGGACGGTGGCGAGCCGATGGGCGATCACGAATGTCGTGCGGTGCGCCATCAGCCGGTCGATGGCCTCCTGCACCAGACGCTCTGACTCCATGTCGAGCGCGCTCGTCGCCTCGTCCAGAATCAAGATGGGTGGATCGCGCAGCAACGCACGCGCGATCGCGATCCGCTGGCGCTCGCCGCCCGAAAGCCGGGTGCCCCGCTCGCCCAAGAGCGTGTTGTAGCCGTCGGGGAGCTGCGAGACGAAATCGTGGGCGTTGGCGGCGCGTGCAGCGGCCTGCACCTGCTCCAGCGTGAAGTCGTTCCGCCCGTAGGAGACGTTCGCGAGCACCGTGTCGTTCAGCAGGATGGTCTCCTGCGACACGATGCCCATGAGCCTGCGCAGGCTGGTGCGGGTGAACCGGGTGATGGGAACGCCGTCCATCAGAATGGCGCCGCGCTTCGGCTCGTAAAACCGCGGTACCAGGTCCACCAGCGTCGTCTTGCCGGCCCCGGACGGCCCCACCACCGCCACCACCTGCCCGCGCCGCACCTCGAAGTCTACGCCCTCGAGCACGGGCGCCTGGCCGTTGTACGAGAACGACACGCCCCGGTACTCGATCCGCTGCTCGAACCGCGCCGGCAACTCGCCCGGTCGGTCACCTTCCGAGGGGGCGAGATCGAGCACCTCGTACACGCGGTCCGCCGCCGCGAGTGCACCGGCCATCACCGTGGGATAGTTGGCGACGGACTTGACCGGAGACATGAGCCGGAGCGCCACGGCGATGAAAGCAATCAACACCTCGGGCGGCAGCGCGGCCGCCTGTCCGAGCGCCAGTCGTGTGCCCACCGCGAAGATCAGGACGATGACGGCGCCGGCAAACACCTCGCTCACCGGGCTCGTCAGGAGTGCGAAGCGCTGCGCCCGCAGGACGCCCTTCCGGTAGCGGTTGGCGAGCCGCCGAAAGCGATCGGCCTCGAACGCTTCCGCCACATACGCCCGCACCAGCTTGATCGATCCGACCAGCTCGCTGACCAGGCTGGTGAGCTCGCCACGCTGGTCGGCCTGCTCGCGCGAGCGCCAGCGCACCCGCCCGACCATCGGACGGACGATGAGCACCAGCAGGGGCGCGCAGACGAGGGCGACCAGCGTCAGCTGCCAGGACAGGCCCACGAGGATCGCTAGGTAGACCACGATGAGGCTGACGTTCTGCACCAGGGACGCGAGCGCCGCCGTGACCACTGTCTTCACCGCGTCCGTGTCGTTGATGACCCGTGACAGCAACTGACCCCCGCGGGTCCTCTGGAAGAAGTCGAGCGGCAGCGTCTGCAGGTGCCCGAACAGTCGCACGCGCAGGTCGCGCACGACGTTCTCCTGGATCGATACGCTCGACACCGCCGCCAGGTACGCGAGTAGGTTCTTGACCACCATCGCGCCGACCAGCACCAGCACGACGTTGCGGAGTGCCGCACCGGGCGACCCGGCGGCGAGCAAGGGGCCGACCACGACGGCCAGCAGCCGCTCGACGGCCGACCCGCCGGCCACGTTCAGTGGATCATGTCCGAACAGGGTCCGCAGGAATGGGATCAACAGCACGAACGTGGCGCCGTCCATCACGGAGGCCACGAACGTGGCCACGAGATTGGCGACGAAGAGGAGTGCGTAGGGACGGAGCAGCAGGAAGAGCCGGCCGCTACGGCCCATTCAGCGCGCCCCCCCTTTTGCCACGGGGGCGGTGCCCGCGCGGCGGGGCGTGAGCAGGACGACGGGCAGGATCACTTCTTCCGGCGTGACGCCGCCGTGCAGGAACGATCCGCGATAGCGGGCCTGATACTCACGCAGCTTGGTGGGATAGACGAAGAACCGGTCCGCGGTGGCGAGCAGCAGCCGGACCCCGAGGCCCATGCCCGGGAGGCCGAACCCCTTCAGGTCCTCGACCAGAATCGCGGCCTCCGGGTCCTCACTCTTCAGATCCTCGCCGAACTTGTAGCGCAGGTTCGCCGTCGCGTCGCGCTTGGCGTACACCGTCGCCGGGGTCTCACAGTGAATGGAGCCGTGGTCGGTGGTGAGCAGCACCGTCACGCCCCGCCGCTCGGCCTCCTGGAGCGCCGCGAGCACCGGGGAGCGCTCGAACCAGGTGCGGGTAAGGCTGCGCAGCGCCGCCTCGTCTCGCGCTACCTCGTACAGAATGGCGCTCTCCGACCGCCCATGCGTGAGCTGATCCACGAAATTGAACACCAGCGCCGTGACGCCGTCCTGGGCGAGGTGGGCGGGAAGCCGCCGGACCAGGTCCCCCTCCCCCGAGCTGAACACCTTCTCGTAGCGCACCGCGACGGGCCGGCCCATCAGCTCCTCCAGCTGCTCCGTGAGAAGCTCGCCCTCATGAGCGTTGAGGCTTTCCTCGTCGGACGGCTGACCCCACCACCCGGGATGGCGCGCCGCGATCTCCATGGGGAAGAGCCCCGAAAAGATCGCGTTGCGCGAGAACGGCGTTGCGGTGGGCAGGATGCTGTAGTAGTGGGACTCTTCCACGTCGAACAGCGGAGTCACGAGGTCGCGCAACACCTCCCACTGGTCGAGCCGCAGACAGTCGATCACCACGAACAGCACTCGCCCCGTGGATCGCAGCACGGGGACGAGGAATTCGGCGCCCACGTCCACGGAGAGGGGCGGCCGATCGCCCTCGGGACTGGCGAGCCAGCGCGGGTATTGGCGGGCGACGTACTCGGCGAAGTCCTTGCGCAACGAGCGCTGCAGGCTGCGGAGGGCCTCCGAGAGTCCGGGCTCGTTGGCAGCGCCCAGGCGAACCTCCCAGCGCGCCAGCTCCGCGACGAGCTCGATCCACTCGCGCCACGCCAGGGTGGCGCCGCGGCGTCCTTCCAGCTCGCGGAACCGGCTGACGAAATCGCGGGCCAGGTGCTGCTGGCGGATGCGATCGCCCTCGAGCAGTCGCGTGATCACCGAGAGGATCTGGCGCGGCTGGACCGGCTTCACGAGGTAGTCGTCCACCTCGATCCCGATCGCCTCGCGCAGCGTACCTTCGTCCTCGCTCTGCGTGACCATCACCACGGGCATGGCGGGGTCGAGCGCGCGGATTTCGCCGATCAGCTCGAGGCCGCGTCGGCCCGGCATCTGCTCGTCCAACAGCACGATGCTGTAGGCCTGGCGCCGCAGCAGCGCGAGCGCGTCGTCGCCGTGGGCCGCGGCGGCCACCGTGAACCCCTGGTCCTCCAGAAAGCGCCGGTGTGCGGCGAGCCCCTCGACTTCGTCATCCACCCACAGGATGGTTTTCGGCCGCACCATGAGTCAAAGCTAATGGCGACTGGCGAAGCCGGGCAACGCAGGACTTATTTTGCGACGTGCTGTGCGTCCTCCTGGTCCGCTTCAGCTCCATCGGCGACATCCTGCTGACCACGCCGCTGGTGCGCGCGCTCGCGGCCCGTCACCCCGAGGCGAAGCTCGTGTACGTGACGAAGCGCGCCATGGCCCCGCTCGTGGCCGACAACCCGCATCTCGCCGAGGTCGTGACGCTAGAGCCCGGCGAGCCGATCCGTTACCTCGCTCGACGGTTGCGCGCCCTCGCCCCGACGCACGGTCTCGACCTGCACGGCAGCGTCCGCAGCGCGAGCCTCCGCGTGCTGGTGCGCTGCCGCTGGTCCGGATACCGCAAACGCAAACTGGCCCGGGCACTGCTCATCGCCACCAAGCTGGACGCCTACCGCCGGCGCGGGCCCTCCCCCGTCGCCGACCGCTACTTCGAGGCGGCCCGCCGCCTCGACACTCGGCCCGACGGCGGGCCGCCCGAGTTCTGCCTCGGTCCCGGCGCCACGGACCGCGCGGCGCAATGGCTCGCGGAGCGGGGACTCGCGGGCGCGCGGCTCGCGGCGCTCGGACCGGGCGCTGCCCACGCCACCAAACGCTGGCCGGTCGCCCATTGGAGCGCCCTCGCCGAGCGGCTGGGGGCCGCCGGGTACCGGCCGGTCATCGTCGGCGGGCCCGAAGACCGCGGGCTCGCGCAGCAGCTCGTGGCCGAAGGGGGAGGCGCGGTGGCGAGTGCCGCCGGCGAGTTTTCGCTCCAGGAGACGGGCGCGCTGCTCGCCCGGGCGCGGGTCGTGGTGTCGGGCGATACCGGCGTCATGCACATGGCCACGGGCGTCGGGACACCCGTCGTCGCCCTGTTCGGGCCCACCGTCGGGCAGTTCGGCTTCTTCCCGTATCGCGCGCGGGCCGCCGTGCTGGAGCGCGCGCTCGACTGCCGTCCCTGCTCCGCGACGGGCACCGCGGCCTGCCCGCTCGGCCACCATCGCTGTCTCGCGGACATCACCCCGGAAGAGGTGGCCGCCGCGGTGGAGCGCCTCGTCGCGTGACCCGCGCGACCACCGCCGCGGAAGAGCGTTTGATCGGATTGGTCGCCGACGCCGTCCGGGGACCCAAGCGCGAGGGCCTGTTCGCGCTGTGGCTCGTGGTGCGCTCCGCCGAGGGGCTCCTGCCGCCGCGCCCCGTGTCGGGCAAGAACCATCGGCGGCGCCTGCAGGCGCTCGACGCCCGGCTCGCGAGCCTCGCCCTCCCCGGTCCTCTGAAGCGCGCCCTGGCCGCCGCGCGCGACCACCTCGAGCCCGCCACACCCGCCGCGGCGGCCCTGGTGCTGTCCCAGCTGGTCGCGCCGGCGCGCGAGGTGCTCGGTCCCGAGGCGGGAGACGCCGTGACCGTTGCAGCCCGGAGCGCGCGCTTACATCTATAGAAGGCTAGACGCGCAGACGCATAGACGCACAGACGCGCAGGAGAGACCTTCATGACGAGCCGACGTTTCCCGAAACGCCCCTCGCCCGAGACGCTGGTTGACCGGGTGGACCAGCAGCGCCCGGGTGACGTCCCGGGCGACACCGTCCCGACCGGATTCCCCTCGATCGACCGGATCTTGGGTGGTGGCCTGCGACGCCGCGACCTCGTGGTGCTGGGCGGCGACATCGGGTCGGGCAAGTCCGCGCTCGCCCTCGGACTGGCGTTGCGCACGGCGCAGCAGGGGACCGGCGTGGCCCTCTTCTCCGGAGAGATGGACGAGGAGCGCTTGATGGAGCGCGCCCTCGCGATCGAAGGGCGCGCGACCGTGGACGAGCTGCGCAGCGCCAAGCTCAATGATCAGACGCGCGCCGGCATCGGGGGAGCCGCCGTGCGGTTGCGCGACCTCCCCCTCACGATCTTGCCGCTCGCAGCCCCGGACTTCGAGACGGCGGCGGACCGGCTCGATCCGCTGCGGCAGCTCGGGCTGGTGGTGATCGACTACCTCCAGCTCGTCCCGTCGCCGCGCGGTGTCGCACGCTCGACGCAGGACGAAGATCTGGCCCTCGTGTTGCAGCGCCTCAAGGCGCTGGCGCTCGAGCGCCAAGTGGCGCTCGTCGTCGTGTCACAACTGCCGCGGTTCGACGCCAAGCGCCCGAACGCGAGGCCCGCGCTCGACGATTTCGGGCATCTGGGTGCGATCAAGCAGCATGCCGACGTGGTGCTCGGGCTCTATCGGGAGGAGATGTACAACCCGGGACACGGGGTGGACGGGGCGACCGAGCTGATCGTCCTCAAGAACCGCAACGGGCCGACCGGCTTCGTCGATCTCTACTTCTACCGGCGCTGGATGCGGTTCGAAGACATGCTCGACCCTGATCGGTGAAAGCGGTAGGTTAGAGCCATGGCTGGCCACAGCAAGTGGAAACAGATCAAGCGGAAGAAGGCCGTCACGGACCAGCGGCGCGGCGCGCTGTTCACCAAGCTGATCCGTGAGATCACGATCGCCGCCAAGCAGGGCGGCGGCGATCCCGGGGGGAACGCCCGGCTCCGCACTGCCATCGACGCCGCCAAAGCCGAGAACATGCCGCTCGACAACATCGAGCGCGCCGTCAAGAAGGGAACGGGCGAGCTCGAAGGCGTGACCTACGAAGAAGTCACCTACGAGGCGTACGGGCCCGGCGGCGCGGCCCTGCTCATCGAAGCGACCACCGACAACCCGAACCGCACCGTCGCGGAGATTCGCCACGTCTTCCAACGCCACGGCGGCAACCTCGGCGCCACGAACTCGGTGGCGTGGATGTTCGACCGCAAGGCCCAGATCACCGTGGACGCGACCCGCGCCGACGAGGATTCCGTCATGGAGGTGGCGCTCGATGCCGGAGCGGACGACCTGGTGCGCGACGGCGACGTGTTTCTGATCACCGGCCCCGCCGGCCAGCTGCATCAGATCACCGAGCGGCTCAAGGCCAAAAAGATCGCGGTCGAGACCGCCGAGATCGCGCGGATCCCCAAGAGCGCGGTGAAAGTGGACGCAAAGGACGCGAAGCACCTGCTCGCGCTGATCGAAGCGCTGGAAGAGATGGACGACGTCGCGAAGGTCTCCTCGAACTTCGACATCGACGCCGAGGCGCTGGCGGCGGCGACGGCATAGCGTGAGGGTGCTGGGCGTCGACCCCGGGACGTCGGTCACCGGCTACGGAGTGATCGAAGCGGGGAACGGCGGCTCCGAAATGGGGCGACTGGTCGAATGCGGGGTGATCCGGTTGGCGGGCCGGAGTCCCTTGCCGCGACGCCTCCACGCCCTCCACGAGCAGATCGCCGAGCTGATCACGCGCCATCACCCCGGCATCCTCGCCCTGGAGAACGCCTTCTACCATAAGAACGTGCACACCACGCTCGTGCTCGGACACGCCCGCGGCGTCGTCCTCCTCGCGGCCGCACAGGCAGGGCTCACGATTGCCGAGTACGCCCCCGCCACCATCAAGAAGACCGTTGTCGGTGCCGGCGGCGCCCCCAAAGCGCAGGTGGGCCGCATGGTCGCCCGGCTGCTGCGACTCAAGGACGCGCCCAGGCCCGCGGACGCGGCGGACGGCGTGGCCGTGGCGCTCACGCACATCCTCCGGTCGTGATCGCGCGGGTCTCGGGCCGGCTGGCCGCGAAGCAGGTCGATCGCGTGATGATCGAGACCCCGGGCGGGGTGGGCTACGAGGTCGTCGTTCCCTTGGGGGTGATGGAGCGGCTGCCGGCGGTGGGCGAGGCCGTGAGCCTCGCCACCGAGCTCGTCGTGCGAGAGGACGGCTGGTCGCTGTACGGCTTTCACGACGAAGCCGGACGACGTTTCTTCCAGCGGCTGATCGGCGTGAGCGGCGTGGGGCCGAAGATCGCGATCGCCCTGATGTCGGCGCTGGGGGTGGAGCGCGGTGCGCGGGCGGTGAAAGAGCGAAACATCGCGCTGCTCGCATCAGTCTCTGGGATAGGGAAGAAGACGGCGGAGCGGCTGGCGCTTGAACTGGCAGACAAGCTCGGCGACTTTGAGGAGGGGGTCGCGGCGGGGGTCGCCGCCGGGGGTGGCGCCGCGGAAGCCGCGCTCCACGCCCTCGAGCGGCTGGGGTACGCGACAGCGGAGGCGGACCGGGCCCTGCGCCAGGCGCTGGCGGCAAACGGCGGCGGTGACGCGGAGATCCTGGTGCGCCAGGCCCTGCAACTTCTCACCCATGGATGACGATGCCCGCAACGGCTGAATGGATCTGTACGAGCTGCGGCTCGACCAACCGCACCCTGGTGCCCGAAACGGCGACCCGGACCACGGACGAGTGTGTCAGCTGCCACACCCGCCACGCGCTCGAGCGGGACGCACGCCCGGTGCGGTGGCGGGCACGGCCCCTCGGGAAAGGGAAGGCTGCGTGAGCTCCCGTACACAAGTCACCACGCCCGACGCCCTCCCCGACGAGCGGCTGACTGATGCCGCGCTCCGACCCTCGCGGCTGGACGAATTCGTCGGCCAGGCGAAGGTCAAGGAATCCTTACAGATCGCGATCGACGCGGCGAAGCAACGGCGCGAGCCGCTGGACCATACGCTGTTCTTCGGCCCGCCCGGGCTGGGCAAGACCACCCTCGCCCTCCTCATGGCGAAGGAGCTGGGCGTCAACATCCGCACCACGTCGGGTCCGGTGCTCGAGCGCCCCGGCGATCTGGTCGGCATGCTCACCTCGCTCGGTGCGGGCGATATCCTGTTCATCGACGAGGTGCACCGGCTGCGGCCCGTGCTCGAGGAGTTCCTCTATCCGGCAATGGAGGACTACCGCGTGGACGTCCGCATCGCCGACGGGGCGCACGCGCAAACGATCCCCATGGCGCTGGAGCGGTTCACGCTGATCGGCGCCACGACCCGGTTCGGCCTCCTGACGCCGCCGATGCGCGCGCGGTTCGGCCTCGTCGAGCGACTCGCCTACTATCCGCCCGACGATCTCGCGCAGATCATCAGCCGCTCGGCCGGCATCCTCGACGTGCCGACCGACGCCGCGGGCATCGCCGAGATCGCCCGCCGCAGCCGCGGCACGCCGCGCGTCGCGAACCGGCTGTTGAAGCGCGTGCGCGACTATGCCCAGGTGCGCGCCGGCGGTAAGATCACGGCGCCGGTCGCCGCCGAGGCGTTGAAACGGCTCGACGTGGACGAGTTCGGGCTCGACGACATGGACGGCCGGATCTTGAAGACCATCATCGAGCAGTTCGAGGGCGGCCCGGTCGGGCTCACCACCATCGCCGCCGCCGTGGGTGAGGATCCGGGCACGCTCGAGGAGGTGTACGAGCCCTTCCTGATGCAGCAAGGCTTTCTCGCGCGCACGCCCCGCGGCCGCTGTGCCACGGGATCCGCGTACCGACATTTCGGGTTCACGCCGCCCCGGACCGCGGACCAGCCGACGATGTTTGACGGCTGACAAGTGCGGAATTCGGAATGCGGAGTGCGGAATTGACAGGCGCGCTTCGCTCGGGAGTTCGCACAGCCATTCCGCATTCCGAATTCCGCATTCCGCATTAGCTCTTCATGCGCGCCTCAGACTTCGATTACACTCTGCCAGCCGAGCTGATTGCTCAGGATCCTCTCCCCGACCGCGCCGGGAGCCGGTTGCTGGTATTGGACCGGGCGAGCGGCAATATCCGACACGCGCGCTTCCCGGAACTCGTGGACCTGCTGGCACCGGAAGACGTGCTGGTCCTCAACGTGTCGCGCGTGATACCGGCGAGACTACACGGGATGCGGGATGCGGGAAGCGGGATGCGCGCGTCGGGCGGCAAGGCGGAGCTCTTGCTGGTTCGGGAGCTACCCGACAGAACCTGGCTGGCAATGGGGCATCCAGGCGGCAAGCTCAAGCCGGGACGGCGCGTAACTCTGGGCGACGACAGCGCGGCCGAGATCGTCGAAGTGCTGGGCGGAGGCCTCCGACGGGTGAAGTTCGTGGGCCAGCTCGATGCCGCGGCTACGCTCGCCAAGTACGGCACCGTGCCGCTGCCGCCCTACATCCGGCGGCTCCCCCGCCCCGAGGACCAAGAGCGTTACCAGACCGTGTACGCCGAGCACGACGGCAGCGTCGCCGCACCGACCGCGGGATTGCACTTCACACCCGAGCTATTGGAGCGCATCAAGCGGCGGGGCACGGCGATCGCTACTCTCGACCTGCAAATCGGCCCCGGGACGTTCAAACCGGTGGACGTGGACGACCTCGCGGATCACCCGATGCATGCCGAGGTGTATCGGGTGAGCGACGAGGCGGCGGCACGCATCAATGCGAGACGTAAGACGGGCGGGCGCGTGTGGGCCGTCGGGACCACCGTGGTCCGGACGCTCGAGACGGTGGCGGCGCCCGACGGCACGATTCGCCCGGGGGCGGGCGACACGAGTCTCTTCGTTTATCCCCCATACACATTTCGCGCGGTGGACCGTTTGCTCACGAACTTCCACCTGCCGCGCTCGACGCTGCTAATGTTGGTATGCGCGTTTGGGGGCTATGAGCGGGTCATGCGAGCCTACGGGGAAGCCATTGAGCAACGGTATCGGTTTTACAGCTACGGCGATGCGATGGCGGTCATATGAACGCGGAACTCGGAACTCGGAACGCGGAGCAGAAGGACGAGCGCCTGTTCCGCGTTCCGACTTCCGCGTTCCGCGTTGAGTAGCGCGTGTTCGAATTCGTCATCGACGCCACCTCCGGCCCCGCCCGCGCCGGCACCCTTTCCCTCCCCCACGGCACGGTCGAGACACCGGTGTTCATGCCGGTCGGAACTCAAGGGACGGTGCGGGCGCTCTCTCCCGCCGAT
>Ga0207646_10002201_pt1 | contig 23220 bp, 20 predicted proteins | sample KBSK5502metaG_FD_184343 | JGI IMG/M metagenome (GOLD analysis project Ga0207646, IMG submission 184343) | Corn, switchgrass and miscanthus rhizosphere microbial communities from Kellogg Biological Station, Michigan, USA - KBS K5-50-2 metaG... | ecosystem: Host-associated > Plants > Roots >... | reverse complement strand
ATGAAGGGCGGAGTAGGTAAACCGAGCGGACGAGATGAGACTCGGCCTCCCACTGCGCATTCCTGGCTCCTGTCCGCCATCATTTCTGCACCGGGAAGTAGCTAAGTGGACGCGGCTAGCAAGCAAATGTTGAAACTTAAAGGCGCCTAAGTCTTCGGAATAGCGAGAATCAAATGGTGGGCTGGGACGGGATTGAACCGCCGACACCAGGATTTTCAGTCCGGCATGTTGAGGGTGTCCGGTAAGCAGCGAACTTACCGGACACCTTCTTTCTACAAGTCCGCTGGAGAGGGCCCAAAGAGGCCAGAATCCGCCCCCGATGGTGACAAAGTGGTGACAGTCCCCTCCAGCTGAGCGCGAATGCGTCTTCGCCTTATGTCGGAACGCACACCGCCGGACACATCACGCTCACACAGCGAATCACGCTAGAGCCTTGGGCTCAAGGCGGCAGCGCCTTGATCACTCTCGGCTGCCAGACTAAGCTCTCGGCACCTGTCTGACCGTTCCCCGGCCCAGCCCGCTGGGAGGCTCCGGTATGCAGTGTCCTCGGTGCCACCACGAGAACCCCCCAGGCATGAAGTTTTGCGGGGAGTGCGCCGCACCGCTTGCTTCAACGTGTCCGTCCTGTGGCGCGGCGAACCCGCCCGCGAATAAGTTCTGCGGCCAGTGCGCCGCGCCGCTCTGGACGACCCCGACGGCCAAGTTCGCCGCCCCGGACTCGTACACGCCGAAGCACCTCGCCGAGAAGATCCTCACCTCGAAGGCCGCCCTGGAAGGCGAGCGGAAGCAGGTCACGGTCCTCTTCGCCGACCTGAAGGGCTCGATGGAACTGCTCGCCGACCGCGATCCCGAGGAGGCGCGCAAGCTCCTCGACCCGGTCCTCGAGCACATGATGGAGGCCGTCCATCGCTACGAAGGGACCGTGAACCAGGTGATGGGCGATGGGATCATGGCGCTCTTCGGCGCCCCTCTCGCCCACGAGGATCACGCCGTGCGGGCATGCTACGCGGCGCTGCGAATGCAGGAGCTGGTGAAGCGATATGCGGAGGATGCGCGCCATGCGCACGGCGTAAACGTGCAGATTCGCGTGGGGCTCAACTCTGGTGAGGTCGTGGTGCGTGCCATCGGCAGCGATCTCCACATGGACTACACGGCGGTCGGCCAGACGACACATCTCGCGGGAAGGATGGAACAGCTAGCGAACCCAGGTAGCATTCTGCTGACGCCGTCCACCCTGGAGCTCGTCGAAGGCTTCGTCGCGTTCAAGGCGCTCGGTCCCGTGCCGGTCAAAGGACTCGCTGATCCTGTGGAGGTCTACGAGGTGACAGGGGTGGGCCCAGCGCGTACCCGTCTCCAGGCAGGGGCCCGGCGTGGGATGACGCGGTTCGTCGGCCGCGACCCCGAGCTGGAGCAACTCTGCCGCGCCCAGGAACTCGCCAGCGACGGCCACGGTCAAGTCGTGGCGGTAGTCGGCGAGGCGGGAGTGGGCAAGTCGCGCCTCATCTACGAGTTCATTCATTCACATCGGCTGCAGGGGTGGCGGGTTCTCGAGAGCGCCTCTGTCTCATACGGGAAGGAGACGCCCTACCTCCCAGTTAGCAATCTGCTGAAGAGCTACTTCAAGATCCAAGACCAGGACGATCACCGAGAAGTTCGCGAGAAGGTCATCGGGAAGCTTCTGACCCTCGATGAGGCCTTGAAAGCCACGCTGCCCGCCCTCCTCGGACTCTTCGATGTCCCGGTCCCGGATACGGGATGGCAGGCGATCGATCCTCTTCAGCGGCGGCAGCGCATTCTCGAAGCGGTCACAAGTCTGCTGCTCCGAGAGAGCCAGGCGCAGCCGCTGGTGGTGGTGTTCGAAGACCTGCACTGGATCGATACGGAGACCCAATCGTTCCTCGACAGCTTCGTCGAGCGTCTGCCTACTCGCTGTCTGTTGCTCTTGGTCAACTACCGACCGACGTACCAGCATAGCTGGGGAGATAAGGTCTACTATCGGCAGTTGCCCATCGATGCTCTGACTCCGGACAGCGTAGATGACCTGCTGGCGACCCTGCTGGGGTCCAATGTAACTCTCGAACCACTCAAGCGGGCCCTCATCGAGCGCACCGAAGGCAATCCGCTGTTCTTGGAGGAGACTGTCCGAACGCTTGTCGAGACGAAAGTGCTAACCGGGGAGCGCGGCGCGTACCGTCTCGCGAAGTCTATCGAGAGTATCGAGATGCCTGCCAGTGTCCAGGCAATCCTCGCGGCCAGAATCGACCGGCTCCCGCCCGACGAGAAGGCCCTCCTTCAGACGGCTGCCGCTATCGGCAAGGACGTTCCACACGTCCTTCTCCAACGAGCAGCACGAGTCCCCGAAGAGGCTATTCGCCGCATCCTCGCGCATCTAAGGGCCGCGGAGTTTCTCTACGAGGCGGCCCTGGTTCCGGAGCTCGAGTACACGTTCAAGCACACTCTCACTCAGGAGGTTGTTTACGGCGGCCTCCTCCATGAGCAGCGCCGAGCCCTTCATGCCCGGATTGCTGAAGCCATCCAGACGTTCCACCCAGATCGCTTGCCACAGCAAGGTGACCGGCTTGCGCACCATGCCTTCCGCGGTGGACTCTGGTCTCAGGCGGTCGCCTTTCTTGGCCAAGCCGGGGAACGGGCACTGGCTGTGGCCGCCTACGGGCCAGCCGCAGCCACTTTCGAGCAAGCGTTGGTGTCCGTTCAACACCTGCCCGAGCGGCCGGATACACGAACGCAGGCAATTCATCTCCACCTGAACATCCGCCATGCGTGGCAGGCGATTGGTGAGATCGAGCGCTCTGCCACTCATCTCCAAGAGGCTGAACGTCTGTCGGAAGTCGACGGCGACCAGCGCCAACTCGCACGGGTCCACTCATTCATGGCTCAACACTTTCGACTCAAGGGCGAGCTCGCCCGGGCCGTCGAATCGGGTGAGCGCGCTCTGACTATTGCCACGCACCTGGACGATTCTGCGCTCCGGGTTCTCGCGAAGGCACTCCTGGGCTCGGTCTACAATGCCCAGGGAAGCTATCGGAGGGCGGCTGACCTTCTCAGGACATGTGCAGAGTCGCCGCCGCGCTCATTGATCGGCCCGGACGAGTATATCGCTGGCCTGGTTCCGGTCTTCTGGCGCGTCCATCTGGTCTCCTGCCTCGCCGAACTCGGTGACTTCACCGAGGCAATCGGCCATGGAGAAGAAGGGATGCGCCTCGCGGAAGCCGCCGAGCACCAGTACGGCGTCATTTTTACCCGTTGGAGCCTGGGCACTGTCGCGCTGCTTAAGGGGGATGTGGAGCAAGCCGTAGCCTTGCTGGAGCGCGGGCTGGCCCTCTGCCGATCCCTCAAGGTACCACTCGCATTCCCACTCCTTACCTCATCTCTCGGCGCCGCGTACTCGCTTTCCGGGCGGTGGAGCGACGCGATCTCGCTCCTAGAGGAGGGTGTGAAAGCAGGCGTTTCAATGAAGAGAGTAGAGGGTCACGCGCTCCTCCTCGCGCGGCTGGGCGAAGCATACCTGCTCGCCGGTCGTGTCGACGACGCGCACACCGCAGCGCTGCAAGCGCTTCAACTAGCATCCGAGAAAGGCGAACGTGGGCACGAGGCTTATGCTCTATGCCTGTTGGGTGACGTTGCCTCACGCGAAGCGGCCGTGAATATGGCTGCAGGTGAGACTAGCTATCTCCGGGCCTCCGGCCTGGCCGAGAAACTGTCCATGCGCCCCCTCGTCGCCCACTGCCACCTCGGCCTCGGCAAGCTCTACCGGCGTACGGGCAAGCGCGAGCAGGCCCGGGAGCACCTCACCACCGCGACGACGATGTACCGCGAGATGGGCATGCGGTTCTGGCTGGAGAAGGCTGAGGCAGAGTTGAGGGAACTGTCATGAACTGCTCGGCAATCTAGCCGAGGCTCGAAGCGAGGTCAGAGATGCAGGCAGAGATCGAACATGCAGCGGGCACCATCTGGCGATATCTGAATGAGCACGGCGAGCTGACACTCAGCAAGCTGAAACAGGGAACGACGCTGCCGAATCAGTTGGTGTTCGCGGGCATCGGCTGGTTGGCACGTGAAGAGAAGTTGAATTTCACCACGAAGGGTAGGAGCGTCAGCGTGTGCCTGCGGGAGCATCAGCCAGCGTGATTGCCAAGGCTTTCGCAGCGTAAAGCACTCCGGCGTCTGATTCAGCTTAGGGCGCGGGCTCGGCGATACATAGACAGGAGAGGCATTATGCTGGCACGAACAATAGTCTTGAGCGCTTGTTCTGCGGCGGTTGTGATCCTTGTGAGCGCCGGGGTCTCAGCGGCCTTCGAGTTGAACCAGGTTAGAACCACCCACTACGGTTGGCTGAACAATTGGTGCGGGTCAGGAAACGCAGTGCCCGGGGACTGTATTTCAACCAAAGGGCAAACACAGAGCTTCAGAGCCAATATTTCGAGCGACGGTAGCTTTGAGCATCCAACTACACTCGCCGTGTCGGCGCAATGCCTGCAGGGGCGGCGAGTGTGCCCTAGCAGTGGTTACCTTCGTTCAGGCGATCTGGTATTTGTCCCTGACTTGGGCTGGTTCAGAGTGGAAGACACGTGCGGTGCCTGCGAGGCTGGGCAGCCACATGCCGGGGCTATCGCGTTATGGACGGCGACGGCGTCTGGAACGGGAATTCAACCGAGTCAACTGGATCAGCGCCGACCGACCATACAGGTCTTTCACCCTAAGGAACCGATACCGGACGCCCTGAAAAGACTGAAGGCTAACCCTGATGTATGGCAGCCGTGGGTTTGGACCGACGTACAATCCATGACCGGTGCAAACGCAACCAGCCTTTTTGTGGACCTCCGTTTAAAGCAGATCCCCGCGTCCGCTCCAGCCCGAAGCGCGATGCCGGCGGAAACAACCGCGCGCCCACAGCATGCAACCCGCCCCGCGGAGCCGACCCGACTGGAGGTGCAGCCCCGCCTCCAGGACCCGGCGCGCCCCCAGGAGGCCGAGACCAACGATGGGTCAGCCGCGATCGATTGGCTGCTGAAGAGACGGCGGTAAGAGGAGGGACACTATGATTCAGGCCCGCAAGCTCGGTCACATCGTCTTGAAGGTCCGTGACGCCGCCAAATCGAGGGATTTTTACACGCGAACGTTGGGATTGAAAGTGGCCCATGAGGACTTGGAGCGGGGGGCGGTGTTCCTCAGCTTTGGCGAGGCCCATCACGATCTCGCACTGTTTCAGCTGGCGACCGGCGACGCGCCCGACGCGGCACAGCCTGGCCTGCACCATATGGCGTGGCAGCTCGGGGACTTTGAGGAACTGCAGGCGGCTTACCGAGAACTGAAGGCACTGGGGGTGTCGATCGAGTCCACGGTCGAACACAACGTGACGCGCAGCATCTATTTCCCCGACCCCGACGGCAATCGAGTGGAGTTGTACTGCGACATGGTGGCCAATGGCTTCGAGGCCATGCGTACGATCGGCCCGCGACGTGACCCTGTGGATCTTGAGTAGGGGCGATTCGTGATGGCGCCTTACCTGGTCGGCTGCCCGCGGCGTCACTGCCACGTCGGCCTCTGCCGATTGTGCCCAGATGACCGAGAAGGCGCGTCAGGTCAGCAGGACCTCGCCACCGCAGCGACGATGCACCGGGGAGATGCGAGCGCATGATGTTCTGGCCGGAGAAGGCCGAGCGAGAGACGCGAGAACGGAGCTGAAACAGACCGCGAGAAGGAGCCTGTCATGGAATACCGCATCATTTCGGCCGATGATCACATCGACATGCCATGGCTGCCACAGGACCTCTGGCAGACGCGCGTTTCGACGCCCTGGCGCGAGCGGGCCCCGCGAGTCGCCGACACAGCGGATGGCCCCTACTGGGTCTGTGGCGATGAGCAGTGGGAGGCGTGGGGTGGTCGTCGGGGCGGGGTGGGCCCGCTGAGCGGCCGACGCTCTGCGCTCGAGCGAGCGGGGGTGCTCGAACCCGGCGTGTCGCGGCCGACGACGACCGCCCTCCGCCTGGCTGACATGGATCGTGATGGCGTCGACGCCACGGTGATGTACGGACCCATCGTGCCCCTGCTGATCAAGGATCCGGATCTGCGCCGGGTCTGCTATCGCGCCTATAACGACTGGCTGGCCGAATTTTGTGCGACGGCGCCGGAGCGCCTGGTCGGGGCCGGGTTGATCCCCATCGATGATCCGAAGGAAGCGGCCGACGAAGTGCGGTACCTCAAACACATTGGGCTTCGGACGGGCATGTTCTTGGCGGCGAGGGTCGAGCTCCCGCTGTGGGACGAGGGCTGGGAGCCGCTGTGGGAAGCGGCGGCAGAAACCGGTATTCCGATCGGGTTTCACCTTGGTGGCGGCCTGCGTACGGCAGTGGCGAGTGGCCCGAAGGCGGCGACTCCGGGGAACATCGGGGTGCGGGTAGCCTGTGCCACCGTGCAAATGGACGAGCCGCTGGCGGCCGTGATCTTCTCGGGAGCCCTTGAGCGCTATCCCACGCTCAAGATCGTGCTCGCCGAGACGGGCATCGGGTGGCTGCCCTACATGCTCGAACGGATGGACGATACGTACCGAAAGTTCTGCGATGCTGAGGCGTACTGGCGGACGCATGGTGGACTCCCGCTCACGATGCCGCCCAGCGCCTACTTCCGCCGACAGGTCTGGGCCACGTTTCAGACCGATCATGTCGGCCTGCGCGTGGTCGACCTCCTCGGAGATGACCGCGTCATGTGGGCGTCGGATTACCCGCATCCAGACAGCACGTGGCCCGAATCACAGAAGGCGATCGACGACAACTTCACGGGCGTTCCGCCCCGGACCACGCGGCGCATCCTCTGCGAAAACGCGAAAGCGCTGTACGGGCTCTGACGCCGTGAGCGTTGGAGGCGGAGACACGGGGACAATTCTCCCGTTCCCGCGATCGCTGTGGTTGCGGGCGGATGAGGTCATCCCGTGAGCCCGTCGATCCCAACGATCTGTTCTCTGCTCCCGAGCGCGACCGAGATCGTGTTCGCGCTCGGCCTCGGTGACCGACTCGCTGCGGTCACGCATGAGTGCGACTTCCCGCCGGAGGCCGCCCGCCTCCCCGTCATCACCCGCAGTACCCTCGACGATCACGAGACGCGTCGGAGCCACGATATCCATACGCACATCAGCACGGCGCGGCATGGCGGAAGCAGCATCTATGGGCTTGATCAGGACCTCCTCCAACGGCTCGCGCCGGATCTGATCCTCACGCAGGAGCTGTGTGACGTGTGCGCGGTCTCCTACGAGACCGTCAAGCAGGCGGTCCGCCGCCTGCCGGGGCGCTCCACGATCCTCTCGCTCGAGCCGACGACACTCCAGGGTATTCTCGACACGATCCGCCAAGTCGGTGAGGCGACCGACACCAGCGCACGCGCCGAGTCACTCGTGCGCGAGCTCGAAGAACAGGCCGACACGATCGCGGTTCGGGCGCGGACAGCTTCCGGACGTCCGCGAGTCTTCGCCCTGGAGTGGTTGGACCCACCCTTCACGGCCGGCCATTGGGTCCCTGAGCTCGTCCGTCGCGCTGGCGGCCGGGATGAGCTGGCCCGCGAGGGATCTCCCTCGACCCAGATCCCTTGGCGTCGGATCGCGGAGTACGATCCCAAGATCATTGTCCTGATGCCGTGTGGATTCACGCTGGACCGCACACGTGAGGAGTTCGCCCACGTCACGCTCCCCAAGGAATGGAGGGGTCTGCGCGCGGTACAATCCGGGCGTGTCTATGGAGTCCACGGCTCTGCCTATTTCAATCGCCCGGGTCCCCGAATCATCATGGGGCTCCAGATTCTGGCCGAGATCATCCACCCGGAGATCTTTACACGAATGACCCCGCCCGAAGCGTGGCAGCGCCTTGGCGATTGAAAGCGCAGGCTCTCAGGCCGACGATCTCGCCATCTCTCGTCCCGGGCCGGATGAGGTCATCGAGTAAGTGGGCCGACGGGTGTTCACCGGTGGGGTCGGACTTGGCGTCCTCTGCCTGCCGTTTGCCGGGGTGACCTGGCCATCCTTAGTCGGCTGAGCTCGCCAGGTCGCTGCAGGCCCTCTCACCGCGTCGACCGATGCAGGACGAGGGCGTGCTCATCGACCCGGCACGTCAGAATCGGCCAGACGGTTAGAAGGATTGGACATGCCGGCTAGGGCGTCTCGCCGAGTCGCATCTCCTCGCGTCGTGAGTATCGAGGATCTCCGGCCGATGGCGCGTCGCCGAGTTCCGAAAGGAGTGTTCGACTATCTCGATGGCGGCGCCGAAGGCGAAGTCACGCTCCGAGAGAATTGCCGCGCATTTGAGGACGTCACATTTCGGCCGCGTCATGCGGTCGCCATTCCCCATTGCGATTTGCGCACCCGCGTGGTGGGTTTGGACCTGTCCCTCCCGTTCTTGCTGGCGCCCGTGGGCTACAGCCGCCTCATGCATCCGGGTGGCGAAGTCGTCGCGGCGCGAGCAGCCGGGGCCGCAGGCACGGCCTATATTCTGTCGACGATTTCGGGGCACAGGTTAGAGGACGTCAAGGCAGGTTCCTCCGGTCCTGTTTTCTATCAGCTCTATCTCATGGGCGGTCGCGGTGCCGCCGAAGCGGTGATTGAGAGAGCCCGGGTTGCGGGGTTCTCCGCATTGGTCGTGACCATCGACACACCCGTCTCCGGATTCCGTGAGCGCGACTACCGCAACGGCATGAAAGAACTCATCAGTGGGGGCCTGCTGGAGAAGCTCCCGTTTCTTCCGGAAGTATTGACCCATCCGGCTTGGTTGATCAGCTTCTTGCGTGACGGTGGGCTGTCGGCGCTCCCGAACGTGGTCATTCCAGGCCAAGGGCCTATGCCCCTGGTCGATATCAATGCCGCGCTCGCGACCTCCGCGGTGACGTGGGCGGACTTGCGTTGGATTCGTGAACTGTGGCAGGGCCCAATTATCGTCAAAGGCGTCCTGACCGGCGATGACGCGCGTCGTGCCATTGATGAAGGAGTCGCAGCGATTTCGGTATCGAACCATGGCGGCCGGCAACTCGACGGCGTTCCAGCATCCTTGAGAGCGCTGCCGGAGGTCGTGGCCGCGGTCAACGGGCAAGTAGAAGTATTGATGGATGGAGGTATTCGTCGGGGCACCGACATCGTCAAGGCAATCTGCCTGGACGCTCGCGCCGTGTTGTGTGGACGAGCCTATGCGTACGGCTTGGCCGCGGCTGGCGAAGCCGGGGTCGCCCGCGCGATTGAGATCTTGCGAACCGATCTGGAGCGTACGCTCAGGCTGCTCGGTTGCGCCTCCATCGCCGCGCTAGACCATTCGTACGTGAATGTTTCCAAAAGCCGGCTCAGTCAGCCCGACGGAGGGCCCGCAGGTCACCGAATCAGGTCTCCGGGAGACGCACGTGAACGCCGGCCCGCTCTTCCTGGAGTGTGAGGAAGATCGAGGCGTCCCGATTGGCCCAGCCCCGCGCCATGGCTTCGCTCATCTCCTGCTCGCAGAGGGCCCCCAGCCGCAGGGGGACGTCGGTATCGCGGGCTAGCTCCAGGGCGAGGCCCAGGTCCTTTCTGGCCAACTTGAGCGAGAAGCGCGGCTCGAAGTTGCCGCGTAGGTAGGTGGCGGGCAGCCGGACCTTGAGACTCATCATGTGGCCAAGTGCCGCCTCCTTGAAGGCCTCAACGATCGTCTCGGGCGCGACACCGGCCTTGACGGCGACGGTCCAGCACTCGGCCATCACGAGGTCGAGCGTAAAGCTCGCGCAATTGTGCATGAGCTTCGCCACCGACCCGGAGCCGATGCCGCCCGTGTAGAGCACACGCCTGGCAATTGCGTCGAGCTCGGGGCGCGCGCGCGCGAAGGCGGCGGGTTCACCCCCCGCCATTACGAGGAGGTCACGCGCGCGCGCGCCCTCGGTTCCGCCGCTCACGGGCGCGTCAAGCATCGCTACCCCTTTCGCGGCGAGCACCCCGTGCACGCGTCGGACCAGCATCGGCGAGTTGGTGGTGTGGTCAACGTAAAGCCCACCTTGCCGGACTGCGCTGACGATGCCGCGCGCCCCGAAGCACACCTCTTCCATCTCGGCCGGTCCGGGCAGGCATGTGGCGACCAGTTCGCACCGTGCGGCGACATCGGCCGGGGACTCGCCCCATGCCGCTCCGCCTGCGATCAGCTGGGCAGCGGCCTCGGGCCGCACGTCATGAACGGTCAGCGTGTGGCCCGCGGCGAGGAGCTGCCCAGCCATCGGGTGGCCGATGCTACCGACGCCGATGAACCCGATCCGCATCGGCCGAAGAACCTAGAGATTGTAGAGTCGGAAGACGTTGTCCCAAAGGATCTTCCTCTTGCTCGCCTCGCTCAATGGCAGCGCGAGGAACCGGTTCATCGCCTCCGGGTACTTGGCGTCGCCGTGCGGATAGTCAGTGGTGGTGACCAGGTTATCGTCGCCGAAGGCGTCCACGACATGCGCGACGAATTCCTCGTCGCACTCAACCGCGCAGAATCCCTGCCGACGGAAATACTCCGAGGGCGGCATGGTCAGATGCGTCATCTCGCCGTAGGGCTCGCGCCACTCGTAGTGGTCGTCCATCCGGTGGAGCCAGAAGGGGAGCCAGCCGCACTGCGCCTCGAGAAAGGCGAAGCGGAGCCGCGGGAACCGTTCCATGACGCCGCCCATGATGACATCCATGCACGCGAGCATCTGCTCAATCGAGTGCGTCGCGATGTGGACGATCCCCATCGTCTTGAAGCGGTCGGTGCCGGCCGCCTTCATGCGCGAACCCGTGGTCTCGTGAAAGCCTATGGGGACGTTCAGCTCCTGACAGGTGGCCCAGAGGGGGTCATAGTACGGGTCGTGCCACGGCCGGTCGTTATAGATGTTCGGGCGGAGGAAGATGGCCTTCATCCCAAGGTCCCGCACGGCCCGGCGGGCCTCCGCCACCGCGCTCGCCACGTCGTGGGGGGAGAGGGCGGCGGCCCCAAACATCCGTCGCGGATCGCCGGCCTGGATGAAGGCGTGAAGCCAATCGTTGTACGCGCGGCACGCAGCCGCTGCGAAGCGCTCGTCCATCCGGTCAAAGGCCGTGATGTACATCGCAGAGGTCGGAAACAGGATTGCGAGGTCGAGCCCTTCCCTGTCCATCGCGCGCACTTGCGAGGCGGAGTCGAAGTTGCAACGGATCTCCTCCGCGTAGCGGTCCCCGAGCGTCTTCTCCTCGGTGTCCGAAAGCCCCGGCCAGTCGCCGCCCGGCATCGCGGCCATGATCTCGCCCTCGACGATCGTGCGGATGTCCCATCGGCGTTCGCTGAGGCGTCGCGGCGCCCGCGCTTTGAATTCGGGATCGATGTAGCGCTCCCAGAGGTCAACCGGCTCCATCACGTGCATCTCGGCGTCGATCATCTTGAAACCGTTCTTGGCCATGGCTCTTGCCTCCCCCAATGGCTGCTGCGATCGCCCGAACCTTACCAGAAAAGGGGGACCGGCGTAAGCGGCGCCGGCCTCGCTCACCTCGGTGACGCGGGTGCGGTCGCCAGCTTCGTCCAGCGTGAGCCAGTCGGGGTCGTCGAGGCTTGGGGGCGAGGACTGGGACCAATGCGAGGGCGCCGTGGGTCAGGAGCTCGCCGGTCAGGACGGCGCCGAGGAGCTTCGCTGCACGGGTCTTCATTCATCGTGGAGGGCCAGTGTGTATCCCGGGTATGCCGCCCCGTCGAGCGCCTGAGCGCGAAGGTGCGGGTTAAGCCGTTCCAGCGCGTCGCGTAGTCGGTACGTCAGAGTGATTTGACCGCAGCCCGTGCGTTCGGCGGCTGGCGTCTCCGGCGCGATGTCAGGACCAAGCTTGACCGTCCAGCCAGGGCCTTCAGCCACGCGAGAGCCGCGTCTTCGACTATGGATCAGGTGAAGCCTCGGCTCACGGCGCGTATGCTAACGCGGTCCACTCCTGGCCACTACGAGGCGCTGGTGCGGTCGGCCCCAATTCGTCGATGAATTGGCTCGCGATGGTGGCGCCCACCCTCGAGCGCCCCGAGCGGAGTCTGGCCCCGATCTTCCACGCCAACTCCCTCTCCATCCGAACGGCAGAGGACAGTACGAGCATCTCCGTGCATCGGGTGATAGCGACATAGAAGAGCCGGCGCTGTTCCCGGAGAATGGCTGCCTGTTCAGCTGGAGGTTCCTCATCGTCTTGGAATGGAATCAAGCCCTGTGTGCAGCCAGCGACGACCGTGATCCTGCTCGTCAGCCCTTTTGACTTGTGCAAGCTCATCACGCGAACGAAGTCACCTTCCTCCGGCATCTCCGGCTGCGTGACGTGTGTCTTGATCCGTTCAAAGAGCGCGCTGACATCTTCGGGGTCAGGGGTTGCCAGCAGAGCAACTTCGCGCAAGACGCCGCACTCGTCGCTAGCTGGCGGCAGCAAAGCATCCACAAGTTCCGCGAGGCCGCGACCTTTGAGGTTGGCAAGGAGCGCTCGAAGATTTCGGTATTGCTCAAGCAGATCCTGGGTGCGTGGCAACGTGAGTGCACCCTGATCCAATGCCTCAAGCGCCGCTCTTGGCGAAAGACCGGTCTGCTCGCAGTGCTGTCGCAACCGCTGATACGCGGTCCTTCTGCCAGACGGGCTCTCGTCGCCAAGCCACCACCGGAGTGCAACTCTATCCTCGACATTCACTAGAAGCGACAGAAGCGCAAAAGCACGTTGCGCGGCTTTTCCTTCGAGTGCCTCCTCATGATAGAAGCTGTGCACCGGAACATCCAAATCATCAAGTCGATCTCTGATGCGGTACCCGAGCAGCCGCCGTGGCGTTAGGATAAGAATATCGCCAGGCGCATAGCCGCGATCCGCAACGAGCGCGCGCACAAATCCAGCGAGGCCTTGTGCTTCCTCCTCGCTACCCCTCCATTGAACGATATGAACACTGCCTTGAGGGTTACCCGGCTGTGGTTGCAGGCGGGGCACTAAGGCATCGGGGTGATTGTGCCGAATCAGATGATCGGCAACAGCCACAACACGCGTCGGACATCTGCGACACTCGTCGAGTGTCTCATCGTGAGTTCCCGGGTGTTTCTGCCGGAACTCTTCAATGCCTTCGGGGTTCGCATAGCGGAACCTGTAAATCGACTGATCCACATCGCCAACGATCGCAGTGGCACCGTTGCCGACGAGGAGATCAATTAACTCCTGCTCGGCCCTATTGAGATCTTGGTATTCGTCGACGATCACATGATCGAACGCTGTGCGTGCATTGGAAGCCGGATTGTTGCGCAAGAAACGTAGCGCCTCAGGAACCAACTCGCCGATAAGCATAGCCTGGTGAAACCGCAACCAACTGACTAGAGCCGCCTGGAAGTGTCGGTCAACGGCGTACTGGGGCCAACCCGGGTCCTCCGATTGCAACCGTGCCCAGGCGGCATCGAAAGCGCGGATACGTCGAGCGCAGGCTCTCTTTGGGCCGAAAGCACCAAGGGAGACCAGGTCATCGAGCATGACCCCACCTTCGAACTGAAGGACGCCCAACTTAGAGAATGTCACAAGCGGACGGGGCACGCGGCCTAGGTAGTCGAACACGTCTTGCCGACTCAGGAGCGAGAAGCAGAAGGCGTGAAGGGTGCCCACGCGCACCTGTTCGCAATTCGCGAGACCGAGCGCGTGGAGGTCAGCGACCAGACTTGCGGCCGCGTTACGAGTAAAAGTAACGGCGAGGATCCGCCGTGGCTCCTGCCCAGCCTCCAACAGCCTTGCTACGCGCCGCTTTAGCGCAAAGGACTTCCCGGTTCCTGGCCCGGCCATAACTCGAAGCGGGGTATGGTCCGTGGCCGCGATGTTGCGCGCGGTTCCGAGAAGATCATCGTCCCAGCTCAAAGCTTCCCGCGCTGCTCCTCGAAGGCGTCGGAGATGTACTTTAGGAAGATCGGCCCGAGGACGACGTGCTTGTACTCGGCGACGTCCATGTTGCCGGGCAGGGTGTCGGCCATCTGCCAAAGTTGGGCTTCATACCCGACGGTGGCGGCGGTACTATCCGCGGTGTCGGAACTGTTCTTGGTTCGCATGGCCAATGGCCACCTCATCAGAGAGCTGTCTCGCGGTGCTTCCGAACTACACCGCCGGATCGAGCCTTTACCAATGTCACGGGGGTTGGAGTCAACTTCCTGGCGAGCAACTCGGATTGCACGCGCAGGGCTTCACGTAGTCCAGCCGGCTCTACCACTTCCGCCTCAGGCACAGGGCAACTTGCTTAGCCGCCGGGGCCTGCAGCTTGGCGCCGACGGCGCGCACGCCGATGGTCTCGCGCATCTGGTCGAGGAGACGGAGGGCGTCGCGGCTCAGCACGCGGCCGATCTTGTCGAAGGCCGAGGTGACGGCGGCGCCGAGGGCACCCGCGCCCGTGGGACGCAGGAAGTCGCGGCTCATGACGAGCGCAGCGGTCTCGGCCAGCGAGAGCTTGACCGGCAGGCCGAGCGTGAACTGCTCCTCGAGCTTCCAGAGGGAGCGGCGGCTGTCGGCGCCCTTGTCGTCATAGAGGGGGAAGCCGGCCTTCTGGAGCACCTGGAGGTCGCGCCAGATCGTGCGGACGGTGCAGTCGAGTTTCCGCGCGGCATCGTCGACGGCGATGCCCGCCGGGTGGTCGATCAGCTGGAGGAGCTGCCATGGCCGAGCGAGCTGGTTCCCGCGAAGCACGTGGGAAAGTATGACACGCAGACAATTACTCCCGGGGCCTCCATGTGTCCTTATTGATTCACCCCCGGGGCCTCCGCGACGGGAAACGCCATCAGGTGGGCCACCCGCTCCTGCGCGACCAGAATGGCGCCGGCCAGCCTGGCAGAGCCGAGGCGGTACTCCTCGCCGAGGCTCACCGCGGGGGCAGGCTCGGCCTGCCCTGGGCCAGGGCCTCGAGCCGGCGTTCAGCCGCTGCCAGGGCTCGGGCTTCCGCCCAATGGCGTCGGCCACATAGCCCGCGCAGAGGCGGGGAGGCGCGGCCGAAGAACCCGGGGCCGGCCAGGAGATCGAGCCCCAGCCGCTACGTAGATGAGGGCCCCTACCCGGCCCGGCTGGGCGTGCAGGGCGTGGCGGGCCGCCGCCAGATCAAGCTCGTAGCGAGCGAAGAGCTCGGGAGCTTGTCCGTGATCGCGCAATTTCCGTGGGACGACCAAGCGAGCTCTGATACCAGAATCCATGACCTCCGGTCGTCCTTGACCCCCTCGCGCCCAGGAGACTATGCTCTCACTACCTGTCCGACCTATCCCGGCCCGGCTCGCTGGGAGGGCGTCCCAACTGGCAGCAAGGCAATAGCGCGGAGTTCACCCTCTGCTCTAGGTGCGGCGGTCACGTCGTGCCCGCTCTTTGAGGCGTGCCAAAGGAGACACCATGGCCGATAGGCAGACCCAGTCGTGGAGTCGGCGGGAGTTCCTAGCAGGCTTGACGGCCATAGGGACGGCCGGTGTTCTTGAGACGAGACCGGCGGCCGCCGAGCCACCGCCCGAGACGACACGGCTCCGACTCTCCCAGATCGCGGGTATTTGTGTGGCGCCGCAGTACGTTGCACAGGAGCTGTTGCAGGCCGAAGGCTTCACGGACGTCCGGTACGTCAACATCCCGGAGACCAACCCCTATCCGGCCTTCGTTTCCGGTGAGGTCGATATCAGCATGGCATTTGTCGCGCCCTTCCTCGTCCAGCTCGATGCTGGCCTCCCGATCGTGCTCTTGGCTGGTGTCCATGTCGGTTGCTTCGAGGTTTTCGGGACTCGCGGAATTCGCGCCGTCCGCGACCTCAAGGGGAAGACTGTTGCGATCCCGAGCCTCAACTCCGCCCACCATATTTTCCTCTCCAGCATGGCGGCCTACGTGGGGCTCGATCCTCGAAAAGACATCAAGTGGTTCACCCACGACCCGGCCGACTCGGCACGTCTCCTCGCTGACGGCAAGGTCGATGCCCTTATCGGGTTCCCACCCGTTCCGCAGGAGCTCCGGGCGAAGGGGATCGGGCGCGTCATCGTCAACAGCACGGTGGATCGTCCTTGGTCGGGCTACTTCTGCTGCGTCGTGGCGGCGAACAAGTCGTTCATAGATCGGTATCCCGTAGCGACCAAGCGGGCCGTGCGCGCCATCTTGAAGGCAGCGGATCTGTGCGCCGTGGACCCCGAGCGGGCCGCGCGCGCCATCGTGGATCGCGGCTTCACGCGAGAATACGACTACGCGCTCGCGACGATGAAGGAGGTTCGCTATAACAGGTGGCGGGAGTACGATCCTGAGGACACCGTCCGGTTCTACTCGCTCCGGCTCCGCGAGGTCGGGTTGGTCAAGAGCAGCCCCCAGAAGCTCATCGCCCAGGGCACCGACTGGCGGTTCCTGAACGAGCTGAAAAAGGAGTTGAAAGCATGAACCGTCGGGAGTTCATTAACGGGACCACGCTCGCGACAAGCGCCGCCCTGCTCGGAGTCCGACCCTCGCCTGTTGCCGCCGCCGAGCCGCCGCCGGAGGCAACCACGATTCGGTTGATGCACACACCGCTCGCTTGCTTCGCCCCCATGTTCGTGGCGGAGCCGCTGCTCCTCGCCGAGGGATTCCGGCGCGTGGAGTACGTTCCCGTACGAATAGGACCGCCCCGTATCGGCGCGCGCCATAGTTTAGTCTCCATGGCCCTGAACTCCGGTGAGATCGACCTCGGCGCGCTCGATCCTCCGGCGCACATCCTGAGCCTCGACGCCGGCGGGTCAGCCGTCCTGCTCGCCGGGCTTCACGCGGGCTGCTACAAGCTCCTGGCCTCTGAGCGGATTCGCGCCGTGCGCGAGCTCAAGCGCAAGACGGTGGCCGTCCCCAGCCTCGGACGCCACGCCTTCGTGGCAATGATCGTATCGTATATCGGTCTCGATCCCCGCAAGGACATCGTCTGGGCCAACGCAAACGCGGCGGACGCGATGCAACTCTTCGCCGATGGGGTGCTGGATGCGTTCATGGGCTTTGCGCCGGAACCCGCGGAACTGCTGGCGCGCAAGGCCGGGCATGTCCTCGTCGACACGCTCACCGACAAGCCATGGTCCCAGTACTTCTGCTGCATTCTCGCCGGCAGCCGAGAGTTCGTCAGCAGGAACCCCGTCGCTACCAAACGCGCCCTTCGGGCCATCCTCAAGGCCAACGAGATCTGCGCGGCCGACCCGGAGCGGGCGGTGCGGGTGCTCGTGGCCCAAGGCTACGCGCGGGGCCAGGACACCGCGCTCCAGTTGATGCGAGAGCTGCCATACGCGCGCTGGCGGGATTACGACACGGAGGCGACGGTGCGCTTCTATGCCCTCCGTCTGCGGGAGGTCGGCATGGTCCGGTCGACGCCGCAGCAGATCATCGCCCAGAGCACCGACTGGCGCTTCGTCAACGAGCTCAAGAAGGAGCTGAAGGCATGAACCGTCGGGAGTTCATTAACGGGACCACGCTCGCGACAAGCGCCGCCCTGCTCGGAGTCCGACCCTCGCCTGCGGCCGCTGCCGAGCCGCCACCCGAGACGACCCGGCTGAGGTTCGGCCACGTCGGGGCGATCTGTGCAGCGCCAGGCTTCGTCGCCGAAGAGCTGTTCGCAGCCGAGGGATTCACCGACATCCAGTACATCAAGGTGCGGTCGGTCCCGGAGATCACGCAGGTGATGGCTGCGGGCGAGACCGATCTGGGGATGCAGACCATCCTGCCCACGGTTATGCGCCTCGACGCGGGTGATCCCCTCGTCCTCCTCGCAGGCGTCCACGTCGGGTGCTACGAGCTATTCGGGACGGAGCGCGTCCACTCGATCCACGACTTGAAGGGCAAGCGGGTGGCCATCGGCGCGATGGGAGGCGGCGACCACGCGTACATCTCCATCATGGCCGCCTACGTCGGTCTCGACGCGAAGAAGGACATCGAGTGGGTTGCACATCCTCCCGCCGAGTCGAAGAAACTGCTGGCCGAACGTAAGATCGACGCGTACATCGCGTTTCCGCCCGACACGCAGGAGCTCAGGCGGAAGCGGATCGGGCGCGTTGTCGTGGCGACCGCGACGGACCGACCATGGTCGCAGTATTTCTGCTGCATGGCGCTGGGGAATCGCGAGTTCGTCCGCAAGAACCCCGTCGCGACTAAGCGGTTCCTCCGCGCGCTTCTCAAGGCGACAGACGTGTGTGCGTTGGAGCCCGACCGGGCAGCGCGATCGCTGCTCGAGAAGGGCTACACGACCTCCGAGTACGCCGGCCAGGTGCTGAAGGAACTGCCGTACCAGAAATGGCGCGAGTACGACCCCGCCGACACGGTCCGCTTCGCGGCGCTGCGCCTGCACGAGGTTGGGATGATCAAGTCGAGCCCGCAGAAGATCATTGCCCAGGGCACCGACTGGCGGTTCCTGAACGAGCTGAGGAAGGAGCTGAAGGGATGAGGCGCCGAGACGTTCTGCGAACGCTGGGCACGGCCGGAGCATTGAGTGCCCTGGGGATCCGGAGGAACGTGGTGGCCGCCGAGCCGCCCCCCGAGACGACGACCCTGCGATTGCTCAAGACCGAGAGTATCTGCTGGGCGGCTCAGTACGTGGCCGAAGAGCTCCTGCACGATGAAGGGTTCGCGCAGGTGTTGTACCCGAAGATTCCCGGCGGGCCAGTGTCGCAGCACCTCGCGGCCGGCGAAGCCGACATCAGCATGAACTTCATCGCGCCGAACCTCATCCGGCTCGAGTTGGGGGACCCGGTGATCTTCCTCGCGGGGGCGCATGTCGGCTGCTTCGAGCTGGTCGGGACGGATCGAGTCCGCCAGATCCGCGATCTCCGAGGGAAGACCGTAGCCGTGGAGTCGCTCGGCGGCCCCGAGCATGTCTTCCTGGCGAGCATCGCCGCCTATGTGGGGTTGGATCCGCAACAGGACATCAAATGGTCGACCCAACCTGCGATCGAATCGGTCCGGCTGTTCACGGAGGGGAAAGTGGACGCGTTCCTGGGCTTTCCGCCACAAGCCCAGGAGTTGCGGGCGAGGAAGATTGGCCACGTGGTGGTCAACAGTGCCACCGATCGTCCGTGGTCCCAGTATTTCTGCTGTCTCGTGACGGCGAGCCGGGAGTTCGTCAGAAAGAACCCGGTCGCCACCAAGCGGGCATTGCGCGCCATCTTGAAGTCTGCAGATGTGTGCGCCAGTGACCCGGACCGGGCGGCTCGGGCCCTCGTCACGAAGGGGTATACGCCACGGTTTGACTACGCGCTCCAGGTCATGAAGGAGCTGCCCTACGGCAAGTGGCGGGAGTTCGATCCTGAGGATACGGTCCGCTTCTACGCGCTCCGTCTCCACGAGGCGGGGATGATCAAGTCGAGCCCTCAGAAGATCATTGCCCAGGGCACCGACTGGCGCTTTCTCAATGAGCTGAAGAAGGAGTTGAAGACGTAGGTGCGAGACTTTCGGCGCGCGCGGAGCGTCGCTGTCCTCATTGCTCTGTTGGCGGCGGCCCGGCTGACCGGGGTCGTGGCCGCCGCCGGAGACGGCGAGACGCTGCCGCGGATCGGTCCGGCGCCGGAGTTCACGCTGACGAACCAGAACGGCCAACGAGCCTCGCTCAGCGCGCTCCGGGGCAGGGTCGTGGCCATTACGTTCATCTACGCGACCTGTGCCGACACCTGCCCGCTCCTGACGGCCAAGATGGCCAGCCTCCAGGGCCGCCTCGGTCCCGACTTCGGACCGCGGGTGCAGTTTCTCTCCATCACCGTGGATCCAGCGCGGGACACCCCGGCGGTGCTCAAGCGCTACGCCGAGGGCCACGGTGCGCAGGGCGCCGGCTGGGCGTTTCTCACCGGGACGCCCGCCGAGATTCGGGCGGTCGCGAAGCACTACGGCGTGTACTACCGGAAGACGTCCCGAGGCGACGTTGACCACACGTTCCTCACCTCCCTCGTGGATCGGGACGGGATCCTCAGGGTCCAGTATCTGGGGGTGCGCTTCGATTCGAACGAGCTACTTCGGGACCTGCAGACGCTCGTGCGCGAAGGCCAGCGGCGATGATGGCCTGGCTGCCCCGCTTGGTCGCCCGGGTCCCGGCGACGGTGCACGCCAAACTGCTCGGGGCGTTCTTGGCGATCGTCGTGCTCCTGATCGCGGTCGGCGCGGTTGGACTTCAGGTGCTCAGCGGCGTCAACCGGCGCGCCGAGGATCTCGTGCGGCTGCAGCGCAAGATCGCCGCCTACCGGCAGCTGCAGCATGATACGACGAGCCAGCTCTACGGGGTGGCGTCCGCCCTCCTGGTACCGGACGAGCGGACGCTGGAGGCAACGCTCCGGCAACTTAACGAGTTCGGGTATGACTTCGACCGGCTGCAATTCATCGCCCGAGATGAAGTCGAGCTCCTGGCCGACGTACGGCAGGACTATGGAGCGTTCACCCAAGTCGTCACGCGGGCGGTCGAGCTGATCCGGGCTGGCCGGGTCGCCGAGGGCCGGGATCTGGAGCTCAAGGAAGCCCGCCCACTCGCCGACAAGCTGGAGCGCGTGACCAATCAGCTGGTTAACCGAGCCGAGGCCGACATGGTGGCCAGCATTGAGGAGGGCGAGAGCGCCTACCGCACATCACGCTGGATCGTCGTCGGCTTCGCCGTGGGCAGTATCGGGCTGGCGCTCCTGCTGGGGTATGCCATCTCCTGGTCGCTGATCGAGCCAGTGAAGCGAATGGACGCGTCTCTGCGGGAGATCGCCTCCGGTGACTTCTCCCAGAGGGTTGAGGTGGGGAATCGGGACGAGCTGGGCGCCTTGGCCACCAATCTCAACCGGATGAGGGACGAGCTCGGGCGCCTCTACGCGCAGCTCGAGGCGGCAAACCGGCACAAGTCGGAGTTTCTCGCCAACATGTCGCATGAGCTCCGCACGCCGCTCAATGCCGTCCTCGGGTTCTCCGATCTCCTCTTGCAGCGGATGTTCGGCGCGATGAATGAGAAGCAAGAAGAGTACCTTCGGGACATTCGAGAGTCGGGCGCTCACCTGTTGTCGTTGATCAACGACATCCTCGATCTCTCGAAGATTGAAGCGGGGCGAATGGAGCTGGAGGTGACGGACTTCGACCTCCCGCAGGCGGTGTCGAACGCCCTGATCCTGGTCCGCGAGCGCGCCATGCGCCACGAGTTGACGCTGAATGTCGTGATTGACGATGGAGTGGCCACGATCAAGGCGGATGAGCGGAAGATCAAACAGGTCTTGCTGAATCTCTTGTCGAATGCGATCAAGTTCACCCCGGAAGGGGGCCGGATCACGGTTCAGGCGACGCCGGGAAACGGATGTGTGCAGGTATCGGTAAGGGACACCGGGATTGGCATTGCCCCGGAAGACCAGGGCGCCGTCTTCGAGGAGTTCCGCCAGGTCGGGTCGAGCGCGGCGAAGCAGGAAGGCACCGGTTTGGGCTTGGCGCTCTGTCGCAAGTTCATCGAGCTGCACGGCGGAACGATCTGGGTAAGCAGCGAAGTGGGGAAAGGTTCCGCATTCACCTTTGCGTTGCCGGTCACTCGAGAAGGATGATCGAGGCGCTGTCGCCGCGTGCGTGTAGAAACGGCGCTTGGGTTCAGCATTCGTCAGTCGCCGTTGCTCAAGGGCTGACGGGGGCTCGGTAGGGGTTTCGTTCAGACGGCTCAAAAGGAGTCGAAGTCATGAGTAAGACGACCAGGCGGGAGTTCGCGAACGGCATGGCTCTCACCGCCGCCGCGGCCATTCTGGGGGTTTCGCCGAAACCGGCGGACGCGGAGCCGCCTCTGGAGATCACGAGGCTAAGGCTCGTGCGATACCCCTACGATCACGCGTGTCTGGCGCCTCAATGGGTTGCGGAGGAGCTCCTCAGGGCGGAGGGGTTTACCGACATCCAGTACACGACGACGGTAACCCCCTTAGAGGATCTCGTCGCCGGCAAGCTCGACTTCGCGGGGTCTGAGATCATGGGCCTGTTGCTGTCCTTGGAGGTCGCGCCGCCCATCGTCGTTATAGCGGGACTTCATGCGGGCTGCTTCGAGCTATTCGGAACCAGCCGAGTGCGCTCGCTTCTGGATCTCAAGAATGGAACCGTCGCCGTTGGTGCCTACGCTGGCAGCCAGGCGCTCGTAACCGCCATGGCCGCCTATGTCGGCCTTGATCCTCGCCGGGATACCCGGTTCGTCTCGCCGCCGTCGAAGGAGGCAATGCAGCTCCTCGCCGACGGGAAGATCGATGCGATGCTGGGGTTTCCGCCCGAGCCCCAGGAGCTCCGGACCAGAAAGATAGGTCATGTGGTGGTCAGCACCCGTGAGGATCGTCCGTGGTCCCAATATTTCTGCTGCATGGCGATATCCAGCGAGACGTTCGTCAAGAAACACCCGGTGGCCACCAAGCGGATGCTGCGCGCCTTCCTGAAGGCGGCCAACATGTGCGCACTCGAACCGGATCGGGTCGGTCGGTTCCTCGTGGACCGGGGCTTTGTGAAGAACCACGACTATGCGGTGCAAGCTCTGAAGGAGATTCCCTGGACCCGATGGCGGGAGTACGACGCGGCCGATTCGATGCGCTTCTACGCGCTCCGACTCCACGAGACGGGGCTGCTCAAGACGAGCCCGCAGAAGATTCTCGCCCGGAGCACCGACTGGCGCTTCTTCAACGAGCTGAAGAAGGAGCTCAAGGCGTAGGGCGGCAGGAGTCGAGGGGCTAGCGTGAGCCGGCGCAGCATCACGCTGGGAAGTACCATCGACAAGCGCCTCGGGATGATCGGCGGCGACGAGCGGAGGGTGAAACAGGTCATCTTGAACCTCTTGTCCAATGCCTTGAAGTTCACCGAAGGGGGCAGATCGACGTCGGCGCCCGTCTGTACGACAATCGGGCGGAAGTGTCAGTCGCGGACACCGGCGTCGGCATCGCGCCGAAGGATCAGGATGCAGCGTTCGAGGAGTTTCGGCAGGTGGGGACGGCGGACAAGAAGGCGGAGGGCACTGGGCTCGGGCTAACGCTCTCGCGCAAGTTCATCGAGCTGCGCGGGGGACAGATCTGGTGGAGACCGAGGTAGGAAGAGGGTCCACCTTCACCTTCACGCTGCCCGTGAACTGACGCGGTGGTGACCCGACGAACGTTCATCGGCACCCTTGCTGGTAGTGTTCTCGTTACCGCGCGCACCGCCAAGGCGCAGTCGCCCGCGAAGCTGCCCCGGGCTGGCTATCTCGTCCAAACCGGGCCCTCGGACTTTCCGAGGATTTACAAGCCCTTCTGGGACGGCCTGCGCGACTTCGGCTACGTGGATGGCGAGAATATCACCGT
>Ga0207646_10002200_pt1 | contig 23223 bp, 25 predicted proteins | sample KBSK5502metaG_FD_184343 | JGI IMG/M metagenome (GOLD analysis project Ga0207646, IMG submission 184343) | Corn, switchgrass and miscanthus rhizosphere microbial communities from Kellogg Biological Station, Michigan, USA - KBS K5-50-2 metaG... | ecosystem: Host-associated > Plants > Roots >... | reverse complement strand
CACACTGCGGCTCGGCGCCCCCACGGTTTCGTGGCCCCGCCAGCTGGGGCTAGCACCACGATGAGTACACTTGCCTGCACCCATTGACGCAAGGGCGCCGGTGAAATAAGGTAACGCCAAGCACGACTTAATGGGACGATCAGCGTGACCGACGTTCGGTCTTAGGAGAGGAGGAACACTCGTGATGAGAATTCGTAGGGCGTTTCTGGCGTTGGCGACGGCGACTGCCCTTGCCGGGGGTGTGGTTGGATTCGGCGCGGTCGGAGCGGCAGCCGACTATGGCAGCGGTGCCGTCTATCAGATAGGGTTGTCGTTCAACTGCATGAACATGACCCTCTGCCAAGCGTCGGCTCAGAACCCGTTTGGCATTGGTGGTTTTTGGGGGTGGATCGAACTTGACAAGGGCGGAACGGGCGAGGCGCAGCTCCTTGGGCAAGGTCACAGCAACGCCAACCCGTTGCTGAACGGCACAGTTAAGCTATCGATCGACGACATCACGTGGACAACGGTACAAACCCAACGTGGACTAGCGCTGGCCATCAGCGCGCCCGAACTCGGACCCCAACCGATGTTTCTTCCAGCGGCGCCGGGAAACTACGATTTCAGCTTCGGGCCAGGCACCCAGAGCGTCATCCAGGTCGCACTGGTCGGCTAAGTCGGGAGACACTTGATAAGAGGCGGTCGAAAGACCGCCTCTTTCTACCGGTGGGAGGGCACGAATCTAGCAAATTGCGGGCTAATTCCGAATAGGGATCGATGATTGCACGGAGCGGGTCACGCGGTACGTCGACCTTCACGTCCTGCACCGGTTCCCTCCAGACCTCGGTTGCCTTCAGCTCAGGGCATGCGACGGCGAAGTGATGTCCCAAACGCCCACGCGTAAGCGGTTCTTAAGCCGTTGCCATTGCCAACGACCCTGCCTGAGAGCGGGATCAACGACAATCAGGCCCTGCCCGCAACGTGTTCACGTCCGCGACCCTGGACATCAGGTGTAACCGTCGCGTCAACCAGGGACAGCGTCCGGTAATGGGAGGCCCCGGCTGGGGGGCCGGGGCCTTTGACTCTATCCTTCCCTCCTAGGGCAGTCCCCAGGTTAGTTCGTGATCGTGAGCGAAGTCGCCTCGCAGTTACTACTCGAGCCCGAGACATTCAAGTCGTTGCTCGTGTACACGACCCTCCAGGACACGGTAGTCGTGGCTGAGACTTTGACGTTCGTATTGTGAGTCACCACAGTTTGCGGCGATGCGCCGCTGACGTTCTGCCCCGGCTCGCGAACAGGACATTGCCATTGTTGCTGCCGGGATCGCAAGTGCCGTTGCTATAGAGGTGTGCTACATCACCTCACCTCCTCGACCAGGACCTGGTGCCCTTCGCGTGGTTGGTGCGAAGCCCGTGGGTTGGTCTGAGCAATGGCAGTACGATTCCATGGGTCGCCGGTGAGCAATAGGTACGTTGCTCCTGTCAGCCGAGAGACGTTAGAACTGAAGGCCGGCCATTACGACGCGAACGGATGTCCGACTGCGGCCAAATCGCCCGCGCACAGGCCTGCAGCCGGGACACCTGTCTCGCCCGGGCCTGGACGAATGTCACGGGGCCATAGGGAAGGCTGACACTAATCGTGCCCGTTCGCCGCTGTCACGATTGCGAGATGGCTGCCACAATACGAAGAGCACGCGGTACTGTGAGGCAGGTGCCTCTCCGCGCGGGGGTGCGTCCGCTCCCACGCACGGTTGGAGGCGCTCGGCGGTGGTACCCGCGGGTGGAGGAGAGGGGATTCGCGGTGAAGACTCAGCGCTCGAGGGACTGGTTGCGGCTTCTCGCTCCTCAAGCTCTTGCTGGCCGAGCCGCCGGCCCGGTGGTGGCGGCAGCTTGCCTGGTCGTACTGGGGCTTATCCTCCTCATCGATAAGGTCACACCGCCTGCCGCAGCCATGGGAGCGCTCAGCTTTATTCCCGTGCTGGTCGCAGTCTGGCTTCTCTCCGGCAGCCTGGCCGCCCTCGTGACGATCGCCGCGATCCTGCTGCGCATTGTGGCCGTCTTCGTTGACGACGTTCACCCGCTGACCGTCCTGGCCGAAGTCGTGACGATCGCGATCGTGGCTGGCCTGGCTCGCTTCGCTGCCGTGGTGGTGACCGCCTATTGGTCGGCCCAGGCCATGGCGGAAGAGCGCGAGCGGATCGCGCGCGAGCTCCACGATGGCACCATCCAGTCGCTTTTCGCGGTCGGCATTGGGTTGCGGACCGCGCGGAGCCCGGCACGCCGACTCGACCTTGCCCAAAGCGTTGACGAGGCTCTACAGGAGCTCGACCACATCGTTCGCGATCTGCGGAGTTACGTCTTCGGTCTTCGGCCGCAGATTCTGGCTGACCGGCAACTCGGTCCGGCACTGGAACAGCTGGTCCACGACCTTGAGGCAAGGTGGAAAATCGCCGTCCAGACCGAAATCGACAGTATGGTCGCGGCCGGACTCGCCGCCAAGGCCGCGGATGTCGTGCAGCTCTCCCGGGAAGCACTATCCAACGTGGGGCGACATTCTCTGGCGCGGCACTGCTGGCTGACGCTTCGGCGGGCCGGGGCAGCAGCCATACTGGAAATCCGCGATGACGGCCGCGGATTCAACGTGAATGACGTCAGTAGGACCGGGCAGGGGCTGGTGAACATGCAGCGACGTGCCGCAGCCCTGGGCGGCCAAGCCACGATTGTCACCAACCGCGGGCAAGGCGCGAGCGTTCGCATCACGATCCCGATGGATGGTGCGCGATGATCGGAACGAACCCGAAGGGTATTCAGCCGCCGGCCAGGCGGCGACCAATCCGCGTGATGGTCGTCGACGACCACGCGGTGGTTCGTAAAGGAATTCGGGCTCTGCTTGCGGAAACCGAAGACCTCGAGGTGGTGGCTGAGGCAGACGGAATGAGGCAAGCAATTGAAAACGTTGAGCGGATGACGCCCGACGTGGTGGTCATGGACGTGCGGCTCGCCGACGCCAATGGGATCGAAGTCACTCGTGACATCCGGTCGCGACGGCCAGAAGTACGAGTCCTGATGCTCAGCTCCTTCGCCGACGAAGAGGCGGTGCTCGCGGCGATCATGGCCGGCGCCGCCGGGTATGTCCTCAAGCAGATCGAGGGCGACGACCTTGTCCGGTCGATCAGGGCAGTTGCCAACGACGAGAACCTGCTCGATTCCCGGGTCACGAGGGGCATCCTCGACCGGCTGCGCGCCGACCCCCGCCTGGCGAAGGATCGCAAGCTCGGCAGCCTGTCGGCGCAGGAGGAGCAGGTCCTCAGTCTGGTCGCGGAAGGGTTGACCAATCGGCAGATCGGCGAACAGATGCACCTGGCCGAGACGACAGTACGCAACTATGTTTCGAGCGTGCTCACCAAGCTCGAGGTGGCGCGTCGAGCTGAGGCGGCGGCCTACCTGGCGCGCCACCGGACGCGTCCGGGTGGATAACCGGCGCTGTCTAGCTTCGTGTACTTCGTGCACAAGCTCGGCGGTCCTCAGGATGCACATATAGCTATAGTTCTCCTGGATTGCGGAACGTTACCCTTGGCGAGTATCGCAACCTGATGCACGCCTTATGCACCGGCCTTATCAGCGCGAGCGACTTCGAATCGGCCTATCGCCGTCTCGTCGATCAAGACCAGGCCACTCGCCCCGCTGAAATCGCAGCCGTCCTGAAGAGCGTGCCGGGAAGCTCGGACGAGAACGCCCTCAGGACCCATTGCACCGAAGCGCTTCGCGCGCTCGACACGATCAAGCATGGAAGTAGTCCCCCCTTGACGAGATAGGGTTCTAGCCCGGCACGAACGCAGGCAACTAACGGAAGGTGCTGACGGGACGAGGTGGCGTCACTCGTTCATCCTGTCAAGCAGGGTTCCGTTCGCACGAGTGCACACCCTATCCTCGTGTGATGGCCACCGGCGAGCTGATCGGACGCGACGCAGAGGCCGAGATTGTTGACTCGCTCGTTGGTCATGTCGCGGATGGCGGCGGATCGCTCCTAATCCGGGGCGAGCCAGGCATCGGCAAGTCGGCCCTGCTGGAGCGCGCGCGCCAGCAGGCCACCGCCATAGGGGCCCAAACGTTGACGGCCGTCGGCGTCGAGTCCGAGGCCGAGTTCGGATTCGCGGGCCTACATCAGCTGCTCCGCCCGATCCTGGGGTTAGCAGGCGCACTGCCCGAACCGCAGCGACAGGCGCTGGAGGCGGCGTTCGGCGTTACCGCCGAGGCGAGGCCGGACCTGTTCCTGGTCGCGATGGCCGCCCTGCAGATCCTTAGCCGCGCGGCGGAATCGGCGCCCGTCGTCGCATGTGCGGATGACGTGCATTGGCTCGATCGCGCGAGCGTACAGGTGCTGGCCTTCATCGCACGCCGGCTGGAGAACGAGCCTGTTGTTCTGCTGGCCGCAGTCAGATCCGGGTATCAAAGCCCGATCGAGAATGCGGCGATCCGCGTCCTCGACCTTCAGCGGCTGAGTCCGCTTGCAGCGGGCCAATTCCTCGATCTACGCGCACCCGATTTGCACCCGATCATCCGTGCCCGTATCCTGGCAGAGGCAGCGGGTAACCCACTTGCGCTGGTCGAGCTGCCGCGAACGATGCCGCAGAGCGTCCTACCCCTTGCGCCGACCACACTGACCGCCAGGCTGGAACTGGCGTTCGCGACACGGTTGCGCGACTTACCGCCTGAGACACGCCTCGTCTTGCTCGCCGCGGCGCTCGACAGTCGAGCTTCTCTTGGTGAGGTCCTTGCGGCTGCTCACGCGCCGCTGTCGGTTATTGAGCCGGCGGTGCAGGCCGGCCTGGTCGACATCGGCGAGGGCGAGATACGCTTCCGCCACCCACTCATCCGCTCGGCCGTGCGTCAGGCGGCCAACTCGCGGGAGGTGCTCGAGATGTACGGTGCCCTGGCCGAAATCGTTTCTGATGAGGAACGTCGGCTCTGGCACCGCGCGATGGCAGCCGTCGGTCGCGACGAGCAGGTCGCGGCGGAGCTCGAACGGTACGCATCGGCGGCGGTGCGCCGGGGGGCGGTCACGGCAGCGGCGGCTGCCCTCGAACGCGCGGCGGGTTTGACTCCAAACCCGCGGACAAAGGGACACCGACTGGTGTCGGCGGCCGAGCTTGGGTACGAGCTCGGCCTTTCCGATGTGGTATCACGGCTCGCCGAAGAAGCAAAGCAGCTCGACCTCGGCTCGTCGGACCGCGCACGGCTCGCGTGGCTGGGTGAGATGACCAGCGGCAACGTCTGGATTGAGCCTGGGGCTGCGAAAACGTTCGTCACAATCGCAAGGCAGATCGCCAACGACGGCGGCGACCCGGACATGGCGCTGCGCTCCCTGGTGCCCGTGGCGCACCGCGCCTGGTGGACGCGAACCAGGCCTACGACACGCCGCTACCTCGTCGAAGCAGCAGAGACTTTTTCTGTTCCCGCCGGCGATCCGCGAGTGCTGGCGATCACGGCCCTGGCCGATCCCGAGGAGACTGGTCCGGCGGTGATGAGCCACGTGTCGCGTGTCAGGCTGCACGATGTGCCCGATGCGATCGCGGCGATGTACGTGGGAATCGCCGCCGAGAAGTCGGGAGACTTCGCGCTTGGCGCGCGGTTTCTTACTGCTGCCGTCGATGGCTTGCGCGACCAGGTCAGGCTCGGTGTACTAACGCAGGCGCTGGTGCACTACTCGTGGGCTGCGACCTTTGCTGGGGAATGGACTGCTGCGGCGGCCGCTGCGGCCGAAGGAGCCGCACTGGCGCATGAAACCAGCCAGCCCCAGTTCGGCCTGACTGGCGTTTTGATTGGGGCGCTCGTGTCGGCGCTACGCGGAAACGATCCGGACATCGACGGTGTGTTGGCCCAGCCCGAATGGTCAAGGATCGCGATGAACGGCGGGCCGCTCCTGGCGACCGCGCATCTTGCTCGCGCCGCGGCCGCGCTCGGCGAGGGCCGCCACGAAGCGGCATTCGTTGCTTTATGGCCTGTCTTCGATGAGAAGAACGCCGTCTTTCACCGCTTCATACGTTGGCCGTCCGTTCTCGACCTCGTCGAGGCCGCCGCCGGCAGCGGGCAGCTCGATCGGCTGACCGCAGTGATGGCAGACCTCGAGTCGATCGCGACGCGAAGCAAGCCGGTCATTCTATGCGCCGGGCTGAGCTGCGCGCGCCCGCTGCTGGCACCCGATGCCGCGGCGGGCGATCTCTACGATTTGGCGCTCAGCCAGGACTTGAGTGGCACGCCCTTCCTGCGCGCTCGAACCCTCTACTCCTACGGGCGTTGGCTGCGCCGCCAGAGGCACAACACTGAAGCGCGGACGCCTTTGCGAAGCAGTATGGCGTTGTTCGACGTGCTCGGTGCCAGGCGCTGGGGTGGACGGGCTCGCGACGAGTTGCGCGCGACCGGCGAGTCAGTCGGCCGTCGACGATCACCCGACGCGCGCGAGCGCCTGACAGCACAGGAGCTACAGATCGCCCAGCTGGCAGCTCGAGGTCTCTCGAATCGCGAGATCGCAGAGCGGCTGTTTGTCTCGCACCGGACGATTGGCTCGCACTTGTATCACATCTTTCCGAAGCTTGGGATCACGACACGCTCACAGCTTCGGGACGCGCTCCGGACTCCCGATCTCGACTGAATATCAGTCAGTCGACTGATGCGCGCGACTCCTTACGGGCGGCACCATCGGAGATGGACCTACACCCGAATCAAGGAGAGACAAATGAGCAAAAAGCCAAACGTCGTTCTCGTCCACGGCGCCTGGGCCGACGGATCGAGCTGGAACGCGGTCATCCAGGCGCTCCAGGCCGAGGGCTTCAAGGTCACAGCGCCGCAGTTTCCGGAGACGTCGCTGGCGGCCGACGTGGCGCGCCTGCGCCAGGTCCTGCGGCATCAGGATGGCCCGACGGTTGTCGCTGGTCACTCGTATGGCGGGCAGATCATGACGGCGCTCGGATCCGACGCGCCGAATGTCGTCGCGCTAGTGTACGTCGCCGCCTTTGGACTTGCTGAAGGCGAGTCGCTGGGCGCGCTACTTGGCGGCGGCCCACCGTCGCCGGCGCTGGCCCATCTCATCGTGGACGAGCAGGGGTTCGGCTGGCTGCCGGAAGAAGACTTCGTCGGCCACTTCGCGGCGGACGTCGAGCCGGTGAAGGCTCGCGTGATGTTCGCGGTCCAGCAGGGTCTCTCTATGACAACGTTCGAAGACAAGATGCGCGTACCCGCGTGGAAGTCGTATCCCACGTCATATCTAGTGGCCAAGAACGACGAGGCGATTCCGCCCGACGCGGAGCGTATGTTCGCCAAGCGCATGGGCGCGGAAACTGTCGAGGTGCCATCCGGCCACCTTGCGATGGTCAGCCATCCCGACGAAGTCGTGAAGCTGATCCAAGCAGCCGCATCAATTCCCGTTAGCAGGAGTTAACTGCCATGCCAATGATCGACGTATACGCCACTAGAGGAACGATCAAGGATCCCAAGTCCCTCGCGCGCGAGCTCGCCACCACGCTGATGAAGATCGAGAAGGTTCCTGATATCCCGATGTTCCGCCAAAACACCGCGGGATTCGTCCACGATCTCCCCAACGAAGCGCTCTCGAACGTCGAGGGAGACGGCAACTACGTCAGGGTCCAGGTGCTTACGAACGCAGGGGCGCTAGATCGTGACAAGCAGCTCGCCGTGGTCCGCCAGTTCACCGACCTGGTCGCGGCTGCCGCTGGCGACCCATCCCTCACCGGGAGGACCTGGGTACTGCTCACGGAAGCGGTTGAAGGGGGGTGGGGACTCGCCGGTCATGCCAACACCAACGCGGAGCTCGTAGATGCCGCGCGTGCCCAGATTGCGGAGCTCCAGCGTGCGAAACGCCCCGGAGGCTGATGCAATAGGCCCGATGGGCAACGACGTGATCGTTGGTAACGACCGGACGCCACGCTGTTCCTGGGCCGGGGCTGGCGACACAGCGTTAAGCCGCTATCACGATGAGGTCTGGGGTACGCGCACTAACGACGAGTCGGCGATGTTCGAGGCGCTTACCCTAGGTGTGTTCGAGGTCGGGCTTAGTTGGTCAGTCGTGTTTGGCAAGCGGGATGCGTTCCGGAATGCTTTCCGCGGCTTCGACATCGCAAAGGTCGCGGCGATGACGGACCCCGACGTCGACCGGCTGCTCCAGGACCCGTCGATCATCCGTAACCGTAGCAAGATCCAGGCCACGATCGACAATGCGCGCGCGATGCGGTCCGCATCACCGAGCCTTGCAGCGCTCGCGACATCCTATGCGAGCATCCGGAAACAGGCGCCGCGTTCCCTCGGGGATCTCCCCAAGTCGACGCCGCAGGCGGATGCCTTCGCCCAACAGTTAAAGTCTCAGGGGTACCGCTTCGTGGGGCCCACAAGCGTGTACGCGTTCATGCAGAACGTCGGCGTGGTGAACGACCACATCCATGGGTGCTTCCGAGCGACCGACTACCCTCCACCATCCAGCCGTGGCCCGCGGCCATTGAAGACCGCGGCCATTGAAGACCGCAGCCGGTCGAGGAAGTAGCCAGGGCAGGCCTTAATTACTCCGTAGCATGTGAGGATGCCCGCGGTCAGCTTGCTGCGCGCCCGAACCGGCCTTCGAGGCGTGACCAACATCGAGCTCTTCTTCGACCTCGTCTATGCCTTCGCGGTCACCCAGCTGTCGCATTACCTCCTCGATCACGCCACCGTCGAGGGTGTCATCCAGGCCGCCGTGCTTTTTGGAATGGTGTGGACGATCTGGGCATCCACCGCCTACCTCGTGAACTGGCTCGACCCTAACCAATTGCCGGTGCGGCGGCTGCTGCTCGCGGTGATGGTCGTCGGCCTGATCTCGTCGTCGGCAATCCCAGAGGCATTCGGGCCGGCCGGACTGGCCATCGGCGCCTCTTATGCCGCGGTGCAGATCGGGCGCAACCTTTTTGCCGTTTACGCCACGCGTCACGAAGCCCTCGAACGCAACTTCCAGCGCTTCTTCGTCTGGTCGCTCGTGGGCGGATCACTGGCCATCCTCGGTGGGTTGGCGCAGGGTCACCTTCGCGAAGTGCTGTGGGCGCTCGTCGTCGCCATCGACCTCTTTTCCGCGGCGGTCGGCTTCTACGTACCGGGGCTGGGTCGCACCGCGACTTGGGAATGGAACATTGATGGAGCCCATGCCGCGGAGCGGATCCAGGCGTTCGTCATGATCGCGCTCGGTGAGTCGATCGTCATTATCGGTGCCTCACTGACCGGCTTTAAAGACCTGTCTCTCGGCGAAACCGTGGCGTATCTTCTGGCCTTTGTCACCACTGTTACGTTGTGGTGGGTCTACTTCGACCGCAGCGCGGCCCTGGCCGCACAAGCCCTCGCTTCATCCCCTGATCCGGGCCGGCTGGCCCGGTCCGCCTTTTATTGGGCGCAGGTGCCGATGGTCGCCGGCATCATTGCCGTGGCTGCGGGCGACCGGCTCCTCCTGGCCCAGCCGACGCAGCCCGCCGGCGTCGCCACCGCTTCCATCCTGCTCGGTGGGACGGCCATATTCCTCGCCGGCCATGCCTTATTCAAGCTGGCGATCTGGCATCACGTCTCGCGCTCACATATCGCGGCGATCATCCTGTTGCTGCTCTTGATTCCGATCGCCGTGTTCCTACCGGGTCTGGCGGTGGCCGCGTTGGCGATCGTTGGCCTAGGTGTCGTTGTCGCCGCTTTGAGAGGGCAAACGCCCGCGGCCGTCTTCGAGGCGATCAGACCCGCCACCGCCGGGGATTAGCGCCAGGCCCGGTGGGCCCACTCCATCTGAGTAAATCGCCGGTGCCCTCCACATCTAGAGGCCACGGTACAGACGCATCTCGTCAATGTGTATGGAAAGATTGGCGTTAGTACCAGGGCCGGCGCCACGCTGTTCGCCCTCGAGCATGACCTGGTCCAGGCCTAGAGCGGCTGAAAGATCAACCGAACGGTTGATGCTTCGCAGATTGTTCGCACTTACGCTTCGTTTCGAGATGAGACAACGACCAGCGACCGCACAGATTTCGTTTCCGCCTCATGTCGCTGGAGGCGTCCCGGGAGCTTGCAACCGTGGGGCATCACCTTCACCAGCACCGGGACGATCCCGATGTCGGCGAGACGATGGAAGGATCGCTCCACCGTATCGGTTGCCGATCGGCCGCCGACACGACGAGGGCCATTCACGGCAGCGTTTCGATGCTGCGCCATAAAGAGGAGAGGGCAATGTTCAAGCGAGTCGTTATCATCCTTGGAATCGCGGCTGCCTGCATGGGTGGTTCGAGCGCGGCCGCTGCCTACGCGGCCACACCGACCCCAGCGAGCGGCGCATTTGACATCGTGGTCACCTACACGGGAATCACTACAGCTGATGGCAATACCATCCTTCAGTTCACGTTCCTCGAGCAGGCTACCGGTGCGCTCACAGGGATTCGACTGGGTAGTGGCACGTTGATCCTCCATCCCGACGGCACCCTCGATGCGCACAACTCGGGCGTATTCACCGGAACCATTGCAGGGAGCGGACCTGGGACGGCGATATGGCGGGTCGAAGCCTCCGGGACAATCAATGCTTTGACGGGGCGATTCGAGGTGACGATGGGAAGCGGCGGGTTAGCGGGAGTCTTTGTGCAAGCCAGCTTCTCGGGAGCTGCGGTAGGCCCGACAGAGATCAAGGGCACGTATGCGGGTCAGGTCGAGACCGCGGCCAACTAGATCGACAGCCGTCGAGTTACGTGAAAAATACCTCGGCACTGCTCGTCGGTTCTGGTCTCGTTAGCTGAGACAGCCATGCTCTGTCACGGCGGCGTGCCGGCGTAAGAGCGCCGTAAGCCGGCCGTAAGAAATCCCTAGCGGGGCACGCTCGATTCGAATTGCCACACCGCCGCGGAGACCTGTGCGATCAGGGGCCATGCCTTGGTCTCCTCCGGGACCATCGGTGCGGGCGGCCAGCGCATAAGGCCCATTCGCGCTCCCGGATACCCAGGCCGGCATCACTCGCCGCCGATCCGTAAACGCCGATCTTGTGCGCGACCGTCGCCGGCCTGCCGACGCCGGCCGGGATGCCGTTCTCGAAGGTGGTGACGGTCAACAGCGGATACAGCCATGCCTACAGGGACCGCTACTCTCAGGTCGAAAGCCCGCAATAGCAAGCCGCGCTCCCGCGTCATACGGAAAATGGTCCCTGGTGACTGGACCGGTCTGCTGCCGAGCGTGCTCACCTTCCTGGCAGAGCGCCCGCTGATATTGGCTCTCGCCCTGGTGAGCCTCGGCCTCGGATTCGTGCTCTGGCGCTTCATGGGCGAAATCGCGTCGGCGCTGAGCCCGGGCCTGAACGTCCTCGCTGACGGGCTTCGGCGGGGTCGGCCAGCCGCCCGCGACGTGGAATTGCCGATCGCCTACCCGGTCGATGTGGGTGTCGATGCGATCCGCGCCGTCGATCCGGCATTCTCGACCTCATCGTTCCTTGCCGAGGTCCAACGGATCGGCAGCCTGGTGCTCGCCGGCTGGGCGAAGCGAGATCTCGCGTCCTGTCGAGGCCTGATGACGGACGCCTGCTGGGATCTCCAGGCGGCTCAGCTGGCTCGGCCCCTCGCGGACGGCTGGCGGCCCTTCGCGAAGACCGTGACGCTGAGTCCCGAATGGATCATCGCCGTTCGGAGCGACGCGGCCGCAGATCGGATCACGGTTCGGACGCGCGTGCAGTGTCCGCCGGGCACCGGCAAGGTGGTCCGCGGGCGCCGGATCGCTGAGTGGATCGAAGACTGGACGATCGTCCGCGCCAAGGTCAGGTCGGCGGCCGCAGCGCCAGGCCGCGGCTCGTCCGGCGAGTGGCTCGTCGACGGGATGAGCCATGTGGCCGTCCGCCTCGAGCGCGCCGCCTGATTGGCGTGGCCGCCGACGCCTGAGTTAGACGCTCGTGGCTAGGGTGCATAGCTCGGCGGCTACCAGACGTAGTGGCGGAGCGGGCGAGATTCGATCTCGCGAACCGAGTAATCACCTTTAGGCCGAGGTAGGCTCGGGCTTCTGGACTATGCGGCGTCCAGCGGGGACGACTTAAGAGTCCAGCCGCAGAGCCAGCGCTCCAGGTCGGCGACGGGGATTGGCTACTCAGCGGATATCCCTGCGCTGCGAAGCATCCCATGCGCTAAAGCGCGCTCCAGGTCGCCTCATCCTCGACGCCCTCTGCGACGACGTTTATGTGAAGGCTCCACCCAACTTCGATCGTCGCCTAGACGATCGGGATGCTTCCCGCATCAATCGGGAGCTGACCGACTAAGGAGCGGTCCACATTGTCGGGACCGGCCTCCCCTTTGACGGTTTAGCCCCCGAATGGCCCGCAGCTCCCGGGAGTTGGACCGTTCACGACAGTTGCTTCGTTCATCGCGCTGGCATCGGCAAATTGGCTTGCAATGCTGGTGTTCAGCACCAACGGTGGCGCGCCCGGCGGCTCAACAAGGGTCGCTGAGATGTTCCCGGTCGCTGCGTCGCCCAGTGCGTCACTGAACGTCCCCTGGCTTTCCCCCGAAAACGGACCGCAACTACCATTGACGGTGTTTCGAGACGCATAGATCTGGCTTTTCGCCTGCCAGGTCAGGTCAACGGCGATCGGCCCGCTGAACCCGAATTGGTCACCGCCTCCGCCGCCCAAGGGAACGATCCCGGACAATCCGTTAGCGATGCCGAAGCCGGGGCAGGGTGTGACTCCCGCTGCGTCGCTCCGAAAGTGCAAGGTAGCGCTGAGGTCGCTGTTGAGAACGAACATCGCATCGGGAATGACCCAGCAACCGAACCCGAACGCATCGCTACTTGCGACGGAGAGGTTGAGCTCCGTGCCAACCATGGACGTCGGGGGCTCAGCCGAACCCTTGGCTTTGAAAGTCAGGACTCCGGCGGTGACAAAGGTGCTAACGAACGTGAATCCGGCCGGATCCTGAGCAAAAGCGCTAGCGGAGCGCTGACTCTGCACATTGCGGCCCACCGGACCGCCAAACAACAATAAACCCCGGCCTCCGCCGCCTCCGCCGGCCAATGCACTTCCGGCTAGAAGCACCGCGACTACCATCGTTACCGCACCGACAAAGGCCCAACGCCGCATCTTTCTCCCTCCTCTGAACGTCGACCTGACTGCGGCCGTCGGGCATTTTCCCTCTGGCCACCGGCCACTAGGCGGCCGGTAACCATAACGCCATAGCTCGCTTCCGGGTAACGACGGTTGCGACACAAGGCTGAGAGCCTGGCCATCACAGATCGACCGAAGGTGCGATCAGTCACACTGATGCCCCGAAATGGCGGTGTTACTCACCCATACGGTGCCAGTACCTCTCCTCTTCGTAGCGGGAATCGCAGTTCACGTCTGGTCAGGCGTGAGGTGACGTCGCATGACGTTAACGAAGCCGACCAGACCCCCTGAGCATCAGCATTACGTCGGCTCGGTATGGGTTCATAAGCGGGTGGTTCGGACCGACAGCTCGGGCTCGGCTCCGGTCGCTCCGAGACCCGCGGCGGGCCGGTCGTCCGAAGGCCTGCTGTCCCAGCCCCTCTTAGGCACTGGGCTCTTGCCACGTCCACCTGCTACCTCCAGGTCCGTTTCCAACGTTGTGAGCGAAGCTTTATGCTTATTAGGCGCTCAGCGACCGAGGGTCGCTCGGCCTGGAGGAGGGAAGAACGGTGCTCGCTGAACCTATGAGCAGCGCGCCGGACTGTGTCGTTTGTGGTTTGCATCCACGAGCTGTCTGTTCCGCGTGCGTCAGTGCCGGACTTCAGGGCAAGATTGCTTTCGGTATTGACTACCCGCTAGAGAGCTCTATGGAAAGATGCTTCTATTGCCGGCGTCAGGAGGCAGAATGGTGCTGGCAGTGCTATAGCTGCGCGAGCGGCGACAGTTACGGCCTCACTCACTACACAGACCACGACCTCCAAAATGGCCAGGACGGCCGATATTACGTCGTGCTTACGTCGATTGCGCTCTCGAAGTTTCAAACTCAAATCGGGCAGGTCGGCTCCTCGATTGACCCGCTCGTGCGGAAGTGCCGACCGCCTAATCACTTCAACACAAGCGAGGGGGCGGCGGGCTCGCGAGCCGGGAGGCTGTCCGTGTACACGTCCACACCGGATGCCGCGGTCGAGATGCACAAGCGACTCGTGCCCATGGTTCGAGAAGTGCAGCCATCGGCGTGGCCGGACTACGCGACGTCCCACTTTGGTGCCACCCTTAAACCCGGTCGTCAACGCGGCTTATATCGAGTGGCATCCTACGGCCTGGCCGCCGGCTTTGTTGCGGCATTGCTCGCCATCGCAAGCTTGAGACGGGGGATAGTGAATGGGCCGGTCGCTGTGGGGATTGGCATCTTCGCTCTATTGCTTGTCCTCTATTTCGTCGCGTCGATTCAAGATAATAAGAACAAACGCGCGGCCGCCACTATCCCTATGGAACCGGATGGCGATCAAACCTCGGAAATCTCACGCAAGTCAAGAACCTGAACCTGGGCGATACGCCCATGAGTTCGCCGGACGTGAGCAATCAGCCTCCGCCAGCGCCGTCTTCCTTCCATGCCGCTGCCGCTGGCTTCGATGCTCATGCGGTACCTAACAATCAGTCCGGGCGGTTGTCGCTCAGGCAGCGGCTCACGCTTCTGTCTAACCCCGCAAGTTATTGTCCTCTCGCCCTTGTCGCGATTCTTGTGGGTGGCGGCGTATGGGCCTTGGTTGATGGTGTGACGGCCAACATCCGGCATGCCCAAACATCGTATGTGGCGGAGGGGTGGCCGCCTTCCCGATCTTCCTTTGGGTAGTCGTGCTTGGCTTCGTTGTTCTTCAGGGATGGACATGGTTGGACTTGGTACACGCTCTAAGAGGTGGCCCAGTGGCAGGGAAGGCATGTCGGCCGCAAGTTTGTTGCGTTGCCCCTCGAGCAGTTGCAAACGCGAGACGGGCGCAGGTGAGTAATGCCGTCAGCGTAGGACGATCAGCAGCATGGCACCGATACATCCTGCCAGGTAGGCGACATTGACGGCGGCCCGGGCCAGGACCGGCCGTGACGACAGATCCATATGGAACCGGTCGCCGAGAATCGCACCGAGACCGAACATGGTGAAGCGATGGTGGCTCCAGGTGGGAGAACCCTGCGTGCAAAGGCCCACGCAGGAAGGTCATGGAGCAGGAACCCACAGGCAACGAAGGTAGCCATCATCGCCGGCGCGCGCGGCATGACCCGCGACAACGGCCGATATGAGTAGTAGAAGAGAAAGTAGCCGTAGACCGGATTCCATTGGCGCCAAAACCGAGCAAACGATGAGGCGCCAAACGGCTTAATGAAGAAATTGAACCAGGCGCTCGCGCCACCCTTGGCCCCGAGCCGAAACCGCAAGTACTGATTCACGGTCGGCATGTGGCCAAGTTTGCTGACCTCACGCTGGCCGCCGCCAGCATGACCGCTCGCCGGGGTCAACGCCAGACCTCGTCTCTGTCCGGACCGCGTCGGCTAACTGCGAAGAAGGTAGATGCGACGAGACCCCCGCTAGATCTTGCCCGCTCGCAAGTCGCTGACGGCCTCCGGGATTCGGCGCTCCCGAGTTGATGCTGTCTTGGCCTGCAGCGCCCACTCAAGTCGTGGTAAACCAGATCTTGCGCAGATTAGCTGGTTTGCGACCCAGGCATACCTATTTATCTATGTACAGAGAGTCCAGATCTGCGATCGCCGCCCTCCTTGTACCGACCGGCCAGCCTGATGCAGTGCCGCCAACCGCCTACCCCGTGGCACAACGAGGCGATCAGCCTGGACCTCGACCGTCGTCACTCGTCGGCGACCCTGATGATCAGCTTGCCCAGGTGGTCGCCGGTGAATAGCTTGATCAGCGTGTCGGGGAAGGTCTCAAGCCCGTCGACGATGTGCTCGCGCGACCTGAGCCGGCCACTGGCGCGCCAGGCTGCCAGCGCCCGCGTTGCCTCGTCGTCCCGTGCCGCGTAGTCGCCCGCCAGGAATCCCCTCATGCTCGCGCGATGGACGAGGAGTGCCATGTAGTTCGATGGCCCCTTCGGCGGTCCCGTCGCGTTGTACTGGGAGATGGCGCCACAGATAACGATTCGAGCACCCCGCGCCAGGCGGGCCAGGGCCGCCTCAAGGATGTGCCCGCCGACGTTGTCGAAATACACGTCGATGCCGGTGGGGCAGTGCTCCTTGAGGGCCGCCCTGACATCCACCGTTTTGTAGTCGATCGCGACGTCGAAGCCCAGCTCGTCGACGATGTAGCGGCACTTCTCCGGCCCACCGGCGATACCCACCGCCCGGCAGCCCTTGATCTTTGCGATCTGGCCCACGATGGACCCGACCGCGCCGGCCGCGGCCGAGACGACGACGGTCTCACCGGGCTTCAGCTGGCCCACGTCGAGGAGGCCGAAGTAGGCGGTTCGCCCAGTCATGCCCAAGGCGCTCAGGTGCACGGGCAGCGGGGCGAGATCAGGATCGACCTTTAGGACGGCTCTGCCGTCGGATAGCGCGTATTCCTGCACGCCGAACGGGCCGGAGACGTAGTCGTCGGCGACGAACTCGGGGTCGTTCGATGCGATGACACGGCCCAGCGCCAGCGCTCGCATCACGTCGCCGATGGCGACCGGCGCGATGTACGAGCGGCTCTCGTTCAGCCAGCCGCGCATGGCGGGGTCGAGGGAGATGTAGAGGATCTTGACAAGGAAAGTCCCGTCGCCCGGTTCGGCAACCGGCTCCTCGGTGAAGGCCCAGTCGGAACGCGTCGGCAACCCCACCGGCCGCGACGCAAGCCGAACCTGGTGATTTGTGGCCATCGACAGCCTCAGTAAATGATCAGGGAACGCGCGCCCTTGCGCGCACCCATCTGCGCGAGGGCCTGCGGAACATCCTCGAGCCTAATCCGATTCGTGACCAGGTCTTGAGGGCGGATCCGACCGGCCTGGACATGCTCGAGCAGATGCGGCAGGTCCCGACCGATGTCCGTCGAACCGAAAACACAACCGGACAGGACCCGGGCGAAGTAAAAGATCTCGAACGGGTGAAACTCGACCTTCTCATCCCTCGCACCGATCCCAACGACCGTCGTCCGACCTCCGCGGCGGGTGGACGACCACGCCTGGCGGATCGATGTGGCGCTGCCGACGCACTCGAATGCGTGGTCGGCGCCCCGGCCACCGGTCAGTTCGCGGATGCGCCCCGCAGCTCGGTCATCGGCGAGGATAAAGTCCGTCGCCCCGTTTGTGCGGGCGAGCGGTTCCTTGTCCCACTCGATGTCCACGGCGATCACTGTCTCCGCACCGACGAGGCGCGCGCCCTGGAGCACCGACAGGCCAACCCCTCCCGTGCCGAAGACAACGACCGACTCGCCCGGTCGGACGCGAGCCGAATTGATCACCGCACCCATGCCGGTGAGCATGGCACAGCCGAGCAGCGCCGCCCCTTGCAGGTCGACGGCGGGCGGCAGGCCGAGCACGGCCGAGCTGGGCACGATCGTCTCTTCGCCGAAGGTCGCCGTGCCCAGCCCCGCAAACAGCGCTGTCCCGTCGGTCCGCCGGGCGTAGCGCCGCTGCCAGGCTCTCGACGTCTGCTCACAGAGATACGGTTCGCTATGCAAACAGAACCAGCAGCTCCCACACGACGGCGACCAGTTCAATAGGACGTGGTCACCAGGTCGGACGTTCGCCACCCCGGCCCCGACCGCGATCACGGTCCCCGCGCCCTCGTGGCCGAGGACGGCGGGAACCGGCTGGTCGAGCGTGCCGTTGGCGAGCGAGAGGTCGGAGTGGCAGACACCCGCTGCCGCCATGCGGACATGCACCTCGCCCGCCGCCGGGCCGGGAAGCTCTATCTCCTCGATCACAACCGGTGAGCCGGCCGACGTCAGGACGGCGGCTCGCGTCACGGCCGGGTCATTCGCCGCCCTCGATGGAAAGCACTTCGCCATTAATGTATGACGCCGCGTCCGAGACGAGGAAGACGCGTGTTGCGGGCGAGGTCGGTACCCATTGTGTAAGCCGCCGGTCGGGTGCAAGATGGAACCGCAATATCGGCCTCGGCAGCCTCGAAGGGAGCGTTGAGGAGGGCGACGACATGCCAGCGGTGAGGACGCGACTGCAGACGATGCGGCGCGACGCGACGGCAGACCCCGAGGCCTTCTGGGCCGGGGCAGCCGAGATGTTGCCCTGGCACTCGCGGTGGGACCGCGTCTTCGAATGGGATCCTGACCGCCCGGACGACCTCGGCCGGTATTTCCGCTGGTTCATCGGCGCTCAGACCAACCTCGCCTGGAACTGCGTGGACCGCCACGTCGAACGTGGGCGCGGTTCGATCACGGCCCTGATCTGTGAAGACGAGCGGGGCGGGCATTCGGTCCTGACCTACGCCCAGCTCCATGCAAAGGTGCGGCGCACAGCCGCAGCGCTGCGCGGCCTCGGCATTCGCCGTGGTGACCGGGTTGGGATCTACATGCCAACCACCGCCGAGGCCATCGTCCTCATGCTCGCCTGCGCCCGGATCGGCGCTATCCACCTGGTGGTCTTCGCAGGTTTTGGCGCCGGAGCCCTCGGTGACCGGCTTCGCCTTTCCGGGGCGAAAGCGCTCTTCTGCGCCGACGTCACGTACCGGAAGGGCAAGGACGTCCCACTCAAGGGAATCGTCGACGAAGCTGTCCGCGCTGTCGATTCCGTCCGCAGCGTGGTCGTCCTGCGTCGCCAGCCCGACGCAACCTCGATGACACCAGGCCGGCACATTGACTGGGCGGAGTTCCTCAATTTGAGCGAGGGCCAGAGCGACGACGTCGAATGGCTCGAAGCGAACGAGCCAGCCTACATTCTGGCCACCTCGGGCACCACCGCAACACCCAAGCTGGCCGTCCACACCCACGGTCCGTACGCGGTCTACATCGCAGCGATGGGCGAGTGGGTGTTCGGCCTCACGGAGAGCGACATGTGGTGGTCGACCTCGGACATCGGCTGGATCGTCGGCCACAGCTACATCGTCTACGCCCCACTCCTGCTCGGATGCAGCACCATCGCCTACGAAGGCGCGCTCGACCATCCCAACGCCGACACCTTCTATCGCATCGTCGAGGCAAACCGGGTCACCGGGGTCTTTACCTCCCCGACCGCAGTCCGGTTACTGATGAAGTACGGGACCGAACCCGCTCGCCGGCACGACCTCAGCTCGCTGACCCGCGTCGTTTCCGCTGGCGAGGTACTGAATGCCCCAGTCTGGGAGTGGTTCCAGAAAGAGATCGTCCGGGATCGAACGCCGGTGATCGATCATATGTGGCAGACGGAGACTGGTGGGCCAATTTTTGGCAACCCCTGGGGGCTGGGCATACTTCCCATCAAACCCGGTTCCGGCGGTGTCGCGCTTCCTGGCATCGAAGCGGTGGTGATGACACCGGAGGGTAAAGAGTTGGGCCCGGGAGAGAAAGGGATCATGGTCATCAAACGTCCGTTCCCAGGGCTCACCGCAACGCTGTGGGGGGAAGTCGAGCGCTACGCCAACGACTACTGGCGACGGGTGCCCGGCAAGACTGTCTATCTCAGCGGCGACGCTGCGGAGTTCGACCAGGACGGCTACGTCTGGTTCGGCGGCCGGGCCGACGAGATCATCAAGATCGCGGGCCATCGCATTGGCACGATCGAGGTCGAGTCGGCACTGCTGCACCACCCAGCGGTGGCAGAAGCCGGTGCGATTGGCCGGCCGGATGAGCTACGCGGCGAAGTGGTGGCGGTTTTCGTCGTACTCCGCCAGGGTAACCAGCCCTCGGGTCAGATGCGCCAGGAGCTTTTGGAGACGGTGCGCCACTGGCTGGGACCGGTGGCGGTCATTGGTGAAATCAACTTCGTATCCGGATTACCCAAGACACGGAGCGGAAAAATCATGCGCCGGGTTCTGAAGGCCGTCATATTGGACCGCGACCCCGGCGATATCTCGACCATTGAGGATGCCGCGTCGGTGGAGGACGCGCGCTCGGCATGGCTGGAAATGCGGCGAGAGGTTCGGGCAGGGTCATAGTCGTCGTCCAATCAGGGCATTCCCGAGAGCCCGGCGGGTAGCCTAGCGCTGGACGCTTACTCGATGCCTTTGTGGACCCGTCCTGAGGCGACGGCGTCGCCGTCCTTAGACATCGAGCGCGCCTTTCCAGGACCTTGATTGATCGCCTTAAGAGCTAGCGGTCGCACAAGGCATAGAAGCCGGTCCAACGATATCTACATCTATATATGTAGATGTGGGTGTCCTGCCCCCTCACGCCGCGCCTTCGGCCTTCTCAGTAAGCTGACGGAGCTCGTCCGCCACTTGCGCCGCCCGCTGTTCGAGGTCTCGCTTGTATTGCTCCAGCCACCGACCCTGCTCCGTGCGTGATGGCCCAGAGCGTGCGGACCTCGGGCCGCCACAGCTTTGCTGTACTCGGCTCGGAGCAGTTCGGCGATGATCTCGATGCCGAGCGAGTAGGCAGGCATGCCCGAAGTGACAAGCGCGGTCTCGCCGACCCCAACGAGGTCGGCGGTGCTTGCGCCTCGATCGCTTCCACGGCGTCGAGCCGGCCAGCGGCTGGGGCAACGCTTAATCGGTTCCTCGATACCGCTCGGGACGGCTCCGAACATTGCTTGCTAGCGTTCCCGCAGCGCCTCGGCGCGGGTGACCGTGCCGGTCGTCACGACCGCACCCGCGCCATCGACCCTCGGACGGCGGCGAGGGCCCCTGCTGGGAAGTCCACCGCCCCGCCGATAGCCGCCGCGGCGATCTCCGCCTCGGCGCTTTCCTCGATCGCCACCACTAGCTGCGCAGTAGCCATTGGGTCATGGCCGAACGCCAGCAGCCCGTGGTTGCCCAGCAGAACCGCAGCCGTCGTCGGGTGTTGTCCGAGAACCTTGGCGATGCCCCGAACCGACGCATCCGACCCGCGAGGCCCCCACGCCACCACTGGTACGTCCTCGGCCTGGCCGAAGCGCAATAGCGGCTCGGTCCGGCACGGTAGCGGCCGGTTGGCCAGCGCGAACGCTGTCGACGCGGGAGAGTGGGTGTGGATGATCCCGCCCACATCACGGCGAGCGCGGTAGATGACGCTGTGCATGGCGACGATTTCGGCGTTTTCAGGCGCCAGCTCGCCGTCGAGGACCTTCCCGTCGAGACTGACCGTGACCAGCTGGTCGGCCCGCAACTCTCGCACAGCCCCGATCGTCGTCAACAAGAACCGGTTGACGTCGAGCCGGGCGCTCAGGTTGGCATGGCCGGCGTGCGACATCACTCCCGTAACGAAAAGATGTCTGGCGGCTTCGACAACCCGCTGCGCTTGAACTTGCACTTCATGTGCCCTTGTCGTCATCGTCTCTCCGATCTCGTAGTCAGTAGTGATGTTTGGAGTCATGTGATCCTCCTGGTTAGGCCTCGGCTTTAGCACAAATCACGCGGCCTTCGGCGTCCCTAGCGAACCTCCTGTCGACGCAGGGGACCGCGGGCGAAGAGCAGACCCAGCACGGCTCCGAACATCAGGTGGCCGATGATCACGGCCCACTGCGGATCGGCAGTGAGGAATGAGCCGCTCGTCCCGCTGAGCAGGCCGCGCAGCAGGGACCAGTAGATGATTTCGTAGGCCACGATGCCGTATACGGCGCCGGCCAGCACGATGGCCCAGCCGCGAACGTTGAGGATCGCGACTACTCCCAGGAAGACGAGTCCCAGAATCACCGAGTTGACCACGTGCCCCATCACACCGAGAATGAACGGCACCAGCTGAACGTCATGGCCGGGGTGTCCAATCCCAACCGCCTGGGCGATTCCCTGCGGTGGCGCCCACAGCGTACTCGCGAAAATTCCGACGAGCATCAGCCACGCGGCTAATGGGAGGCCGGCGATCACACCGGCAACTCCTGCTCGCTCAGCCGGCTCGATTGAAACACTAGTTGCGTGCGGAATCGCTGTCGTACTCATGGCTTAACTCCTATGGCATGGATTGCTAGTGTCCTCACAGTGCCACCAACCCGGCGGGGAAAAAAGGGGCAGCTTTCGAAGGCACTCTTCGGGAATTACGAACAATCACAATTAACCCAATGGAGCGGCGACAGCTCGAGGCGTTTGTGGCTCTCGCGACGGAACTCCATTTCGGCCGAGCGGCCGACCGGCTGTACATGTCGGCTCCCTCGCTCAGCGAGTTGATCCGCCGACTCGAGATCGAGCTCGGCACGCCGCTGTTTACGAGGTCGACCCGGCGCGTGGCCATGACGCCGGCAGGAGCCGAATTGTTTCCGAGGGCCAGGTCAATCCTTGAAGAGCTGAAGGCGGCGCGGTCGGCTGTCCGCCAGGTTGCCGGAGGAGAGTCGGGCGTGGTGCGTCTCGGCATTACGCCACCGGTCGGCCCGGTACTCGCGCCCCATCTGATGACAGCGTTTGGAGCCGAGGCTCCGAAGGTCACAGTCCAGTTGCACAGGATGTGGCTCCCGAACCTGATCGCGGACCTCGCTTCAGGCGAAGTAGATGTAGGCATCACGAGCGGCATCTTTCCGGCGCCGACGGGGATTTCGACAAGAGCGTTCTGCGCAGAGCGGTTACTCGTTGGATTGAGGCCAGCTCATCGTCTGGCTGAATCTGAAAGCGTCAAGTTGGCCGAGCTCGCCGACGAAGTTCTCGGGATGCCGCCGGAAGCTCTATTTCCGGCCTGGGTGCTCAGTCAACGTCAGGCGCTCGAGACCGCCCGCGTGGCGCCAAAAGTCGTCGAACTCCGTGACACCGACCTGGCCGCCGGCCGCTGGTTGGACCAGGCTGCCGTCGACTGGATTCTTCTTATTCCTTCGCTCGCCGTCGAGCACAGCGGCACTATTGTGAAGCCAGTCGAGCCGTTACAGCTCGTGCCGTTCAGACTGCTCTGGAACCCGGGAAATGCCCAGAACACGGCGATCGCGCGGTTCGTGCAGACAGCGCTGACCGTCGATCCTCCCCCGGGCTGGTTCACCCAACAGGACCATTTTCGCCACCCTGCGGATAACCCGTAGCTAATACACTCCGCCAACTGCCTGGCGACCTTCGCCTTCAGCGGTTGACTGCCGCCGCTCCCTCCGCTGGCTACGTATGGAGCCGATCGCCCAGCACGTCGGCGAGATGGCGGACTCTGAGTCCGCGTCGGCCGCTCGCAGCGGCGACTCCACGCAGGTGGAGGACACAGCCTGGATTGTCCGTGATCAGGACCGACGCGCCGGTGGCGTCAACGTTGCGGAGCTTGCGTTCCGCGATCCCAT
>Ga0207646_10002199_pt1 | contig 23245 bp, 16 predicted proteins | sample KBSK5502metaG_FD_184343 | JGI IMG/M metagenome (GOLD analysis project Ga0207646, IMG submission 184343) | Corn, switchgrass and miscanthus rhizosphere microbial communities from Kellogg Biological Station, Michigan, USA - KBS K5-50-2 metaG... | ecosystem: Host-associated > Plants > Roots >... | reverse complement strand
CCACCGAAAGCGACACGCTGGAGGTGCGGTACGAGCCCAGGAACCCGAGGGTGTTGGCCAGCACGACCGTGTCCTCGCCCGAAGCGTAGGTGGCGCCCTGGGAGTTCGTGATCTCGGGCGAGGCCTCGAGGGCGGCCGCCTCCGCGCGGCGGGCCCGCTCGATGCGCTCGGGGGTGGGAAGGGCCGCGGGCGAAGGGTCGAACATCCCGAGGTCGACCTCCTCTGCCGGGAGCGTCTCGTCGGGGAGCCCGGCGGCGGGGTCCTCGCCGGTGACGCGCGCCATGTCGACCGTCTCCGCCACGAGCGCCGCGAGCGCGGACGGGGAGAAGTCCGACGTGTAGCTCGTCGCGCTGCGCCGGCCCACGAACGCGCGCAGGCCGAGGGCCTTGCTCCCCGCCTCCTTCAGCGTCTCCACCGCGCCCTTCCGGACCGTCACCGTGAAGTCGGTGCCCTCGCCGACGAGGACGTCGGCGGCGTCGGCCCCGGCGGCCCGGGCCTGGCGCAGAAGATCGGCGGCGAGGTCGCGATGGTCCATCCCATTGGATTCTCCCACGGCAACCCGGCTCGATCCGATGGTGGCCCTGCGGCACGAGTGACATCGCGGCCGTCCTTCGATTAGGCTTCCCGCATGGCCCTGCCGCGCGACCGGGGGGAGGTCACGGCCGCCACCGACCGCCCGGCCACCGAGGCGGTGCTCGTCCCCGACACCGCCGGCCTCGCCGGCCATCCCCGCGGCCTCACGACGCTCTTCTTCACCGAGATGTGGGAGCGCTTCAGCTACTACGGGATGCGCGCGATCCTCATCTTGTTCATGGTGGCGCCGGCCGCCCAGGGCGGGATGGGCCTGTCGACCGAGCTGGCGGCGGCGATCTACGGCCTCTACACCGGCTCGGTGTACTTCACCGCCATCCCCGGCGGGTGGATCGCGGACCGCCTGCTGGGGCTGCGGCGGGCGGTGCTCGTGGGCGGGATCCTCATCGCCCTCGGCCACTACTGCCTGGCCGCCAACGTGCGGCCGCTGTTCTACGCCGGCCTCGTCCTCATCGTGCTCGGCACCGGGCTCCTCAAGCCCAACATCAGCTCGATCGTGGGCCAGCTCTACGCGAAGGACGACCCGCGGCGCGATTCGGGCTTCTCGCTCTTCTACATGGGGATCAACCTCGGAGCGCTCATCAGCCCGATCGTATGCGGCTACCTCGGGCAGAAGATCGGCTGGCACTGGGGATTCGGCGCGGCGGGCGTGGGCATGACCCTCGGCCTCGCCCAGTACGTGTGGGGACGGAACCGGCTGGGCCGGGCCGGCCTGCTCGCGGAGCCGGCCGCCAACGCCGGCCGCCAGTGGGCGCTCATCCTCACCGCGATCGGCGCCGCCTCCGCCCTCATCTACGCGATATGGCCGTACCGGGAATGGTTGATGCTCGTGCTGACGGCCGTGCTCTTCGCGTGGCTGCTCCGCACCGGCGCTCGCCACGCGACCGAGCGCAAGCGCATCGGCGCCATCATCGTGCTGTTCGTCTTCGCGACGCTGTTCTGGGTCGGCTTCGAGCAGGCGGGGAGCAGCCTCACCCTCTTCGCCGACCAGTACACCCGCAACGTGGTCTTCGGGTGGTCGTTCCCCTCGAGCTGGTACCAGACGGTGGAGCCCGTGTTCGTGGTCACCTTCGCGCCCGTCTTCGCGTGGCTGTGGGTGCGCCTTGGCCGCCACGAGCCCTCGAGCCCGGCCAAGTTCGCCTACGGCCTGCTCCTCCTCGGCCTGGGCTTCCTGTTCGTGGCCGTGGCCGCGCAGCTCTACTCGCGCACGCCGGTGAAGGTCAGCCCGTGGTGGCTGATCCTGCTCTATCTGTTCCACGCGCTCGGCGAGCTGAGCCTTTCCCCGGTGGGCCTCAGCACCGTCACCAAGCTGGCCCCCGCGCGCATCGTGGGGCTCATGATGGGCGTCTGGTTCCTGGCCCTTTCCCTCGGCAACTTCCTGGCCGGCCACGTGGCGGGATACTTCGAGAAGATGCCGCTGCCCCAGCTCTTCGGCGCCGTCTTCTTGACTACGACCCTGTCCGCGGTCGTGCTGGCCCTCGTGACTCCGTCCATCAAGCGACTGATGGCCGGGGTGCATTAGCCGCGCGCGGCGATGGCGGCGACTCCGCGGCCGACCCGACGCGGCCTGCTCGTCCTGCTCCCGGCCGGGCTCATCGCCCTGGGCTTTCTCGGCCGTGGCCTGGCCGAGAAGGCCTGGCACACGTTCACGACCTACCAGACGCCCTTCGCCTTCAAGAACGCCCACGCCCTCGCCCCGCCGCCCCTCGTCGACCGGGTGGTGATCGTGGTCGCGGACGGCCTCGCCTATCACGCCTCCCGCTCCATGCCCTTCCTCAACGAGCTGCGGCGGCAGGGGGCCGACACGGACTGCCGCGCCGGCCTGCCCTCGCTGTCGCTTCCGGGCCGCGCGGTGCTGATGAGCGGGGCCTGGGCGGAGATCCACGGCCAGGCCACGAACTTCAACCCGCAGCCGCTGAGCGTCGAGAACGTGTTCCAGACGGCCCGCCGCAAGCGGTTGCGCACGGCGCTCGCCGCCGGTCCGGGCGCCCAGATGCTGTTCGGGCCGTGGATCGACGAGCGGATCGTCTACAGCCGGCTCGACCCGGCCGAGAGCCACGAGCTGCCCCGGCTCGAGGCGGAGCTGCGATGGATGGGAGAGGCCACGCGCGCGCTGCTCCGCGAGAAGGAGCCGCGCCTGTTCGTCGTCGACTATTCGATCACCGACGAGGCCGGCCACGCCTGGGGGGCCACTTCGCCGCAATACCAGTCGGCGGCGCTGGCGGTGGACCAGGAGCTGCAGCGCCTGGCTCCGGAGATGGATCTGCGGCGCTCGGTCCTCGTCATCACCGCCGACCACGGCCACACCGCCACCGGCGGGCACGGGGGACCGGAGGAAGCGGTGATCCACGTGCCGCTCGTGCTCGTGGGCGGGCCCGTGCGGCCGGGATCGGCGGGCGCGGCCGAGCAGATCGACGTCGCCCCGACGGTGGCGGCGCTGCTCGGGATCGAGATCCCCGCCTCCAGCCAGGGCCGCCCGCTCCTGGAGCTCCTCGACCTCACCCCCGCGGCGCGGCGGCGGGTGCTCGAGAGCCTCTACCAGCAGAGGGAGAGCTTCGTCGCGCAGTACGTGGCGTGGGTGTCGGGCCGCCCCGCCGTGATGCCGCGAGCGTCGGGGCTGGCGCGCGCGCAGAGCATCGAGGCCGGCCTCGGTCCCGTCGAGCAGGAGGCGCAGGTGGCCCGGGACCGGCGCCTGGAGGAGGAAGAGCGCTCGCGCGTCGGCGCCCTGCTCGCCTTCCTGCTCCTGCCCGTGATCGCGCTGGGCGCGCTGCGGGCCCTGCGCCTCTTCTCGAACGCCGAGCTGTCGCTGGGCGTGCTCGCGGCCATCGTCGCCACGCTGCTCTACCACGGGCTGTTTCCCGTGCTGCGACTCGACTACTCCTTCAGCGCCGTCAACCGCGACGAGCACCTCGGCGCTTTCTTCGCGAAGGACATGGCCCTGGCGTCGGCGGCGATCGCGCTCGCGGTGATGGCGGCATCGGTCTGGATGGAGCGGCGGCTGCGGCCCGCGCCGCCGGTCGCGCTCGCCCGCGTGGCCTGGCTGGCGGCGGCGGCGCTGGGCTACCTGTTCCTCGTCCGGATGGCCATCGTGTACTGGCGCAACGGCGTGTTCCTGCGCTGGCACATGCCGGATCAGTACTGGGGCTTCAGCTTCTACCTCGACTCGCTGGCCCTCATGGCGGTCGGCTTCGTGGGGATCGCGCTTCCGCTGCTCGCCTGGCTCGCCGCGCGCCTCACCCGCGTTACGGCTTCGTCCCTCCGACGGTGATTTCGGAAACGAGGATCGTCGGCAGGCCCACGCCGACGGGAATGTGCTGTCCGGCCTTGCTGCAGACGCCGACGCCCTCGTCGAGCTTCAGGTCGTGGCCGATGCGCGTGACCTTGGTGAGGATGTCCGGCCCGTTGCCGATCAGCGTCGCGCCCACGACCGGGGACCCGATGCGCCCGTCCTCGATCAGGTAGGCCTCCGTCGCGGAGAAGACGAACTTCCCGCTCGTGATGTCCACCTGCCCTCCGCCGAAGTGCTTGGCGTAGAGGCCGCGGGGGACGGAGCGGATGATGTCCGCGGGATCGTCCTGGCCCGCGAGCATGAACGTGTTGGTCATGCGGGGGATGGGGATCGAGGCGTAGCCCTGCCGGCGGCCGTTGCCGGTGGCCGGCATGCCCATGAGCCCGCTGTTGAGCCGGTCCTGCAGGTAGCCGCGCAGGATCCCGTCCTCGATGAGCACGGTACGCGCGGGCACGTTGCCCTCGTCGTCGACGTTGAGGCTGCCGCGGCGGCCCTCGATCGACCCGTCGTCCACCACCGACACGCCGGGCGCGGCGACCCGCTGCCCGATCCGGCCGGAGAAGGCCGAGGTGCCCTTGCGGTTGAAGTCGCCCTCCAGCCCGTGGCCCACCGCCTCGTGGAGAAGGATCCCCGGCCAGCCCGGGGCGAGGACGACCGGCATCGGCCCCGCGGGGGCGGCCTGGGCCCCGAGCATCGTGATCGCCATGCGCGCCGCCTCGCGGGCGAAGTGCTCGGGGGGACGGTCTTCGAAGAACTCCGGACCCTGCCGTCCGCCGCCCCCGGCGCCCCCCTCGCGGCGCACGCCGTTCTCCGACGCGATGACCGAGACGCGGATGGAGAAGAGCGGCTGCGTGTCCTCGACGAGGACGCCGGCGGAGTTGGCGATCCGTACCTGCTTGGTCTCGTCGGCCAGCGTCACCACCACCTTCTCGACCCTCGGGTCGTAGGCGTGGGCGGCCGTTTCGGCTCGCTGCACGAGGGCGATGCGCTCGGTCAGCTCGAGGCCCCCGATGGCCGCCGGCGCGTAGCGGCGCTCCACGGGAGCGGGGGACACGGGCTGGGGCTCGACGCGCCGGCTCTCGGACGCGATGTGGGCCGCGGTCTGCGCGGCGCGGGCCATCGCCGGCCACGACAAGTCGTCGGTGTAGGCGTACCCGGTGCGCTCGCCCGCCACCACCCGCACGCCCAGGCCGCAGGTCAGGCCCGCGGAGGCGGTGCGGATGATGCCCTCCTCGAGCAGTATCGAGGAGGTCCGGTGGTGCTCGAAGTAGAGGTCCGCGAAGCTCCCGCCCCGCGCGAGGGCCAGGGAAAGCAGGCGCTCCATCTCCGGGACCCCGACGTCGGCGGGCGTGCGCGAGCGCTCGTCGGCGAACACGAGGCCACTATAGCAGCCTGGCCCTTGAGGATGGACCCAGCGTCCTTTAACATGGTCGACCCGGACCCCAGAAGGAAGCTGAAACCCCGAGGGCCCTTCGTTCGTATTGAGTCAAATGGGGATCTCTCGGCGGGAGGTGTGATGACGAGGCAGAGCCGGCGGGTGCTGAGAGGCGTCATCGGGGTGGCCGCGCTGGCCGGCATCGTCGCCGTCAACGTCAACGTCGACAGCAGCACCCAGATCTCGGTCCTGGCTCAGAAGGCCACGCGTCGCGACCTGGTCTCGGTCGTCTCCGCCTCGGGTGAGATCAAGCCGAAGCGCTACGTCAACATCAGCGCCAACGTCTCCGGGCGGATCGAGCAGCTCCTGATCAAGGAGGGGGACACCGTGCGCAAGGGCCAGGTCCTGGCCCGCATCGATTCGACCCGCATCGCGGCCGGAGAGCGCCAGTCGGCGGCGGCGCTGGAGGGGGCCAAGGCGGACCTGGCCCGGGCCCAGGCCGACGTCGAGGTGTCCCGCCTCGCGTTCGAGCGCCAGAAGAAGATGCACGCCGACAAGCTCGTCTCCGACCAGGCCTTCGAGCAGGCGGACGCCGAGCTGAAGATGAAGGCGGCGGCGGTCGAAGCCCAGAGGAAGCGGATCACCCAGGGGGAGGCCCTGCTCGCCTCCAACCGGGACGACCTCGAGAAGACCACCGTCGTCGCCCCCATGGACGGCGTGGTGACGAGCCTCCAGAAGGAGGAGGGCGAGACCGTCATCGGAGCCCAGAGCTTCTCCCCGACCGTCATCATGACGGTGGCCGACCTGTCGGTGATGGAGGTCGAGGTGATGGTGGACGAGACGGACATCCGCAACGTGCGGATCGGACAGCCGGCCGAGGCGCGCGTGGACGCCCTGGAGGGGGTGAAGATCAAGGGCGAGGTGACCGAGATCGGCTCTTCCGCGATTCCCCGGGGCCTGACGACGCAGCAGGCCAGCAGCACGAACACCGCCAACCAGGCCAAGGACTTCAAGGTGGAGGTCACGCTCAAGGATCCGCCGCCGACCCTGCGCCCGGGCCTGAACGCGACCACCGACATCACCACCGCCAGCAAGCAGAAGGTGCTCGCAGTGCCCATCCAGGCGGTGGTGGTGCGGGAGATCTCCAAGCAGGGCAAGGTCATGGACCCCGCCGGCGCGCAGACGGCGGAGCGCGACGCCGCGCTGCCCACCGAGAAGGGCGCGGAGAAGGAAGGGGTCTTCGTCGTCTCCTACGGCAAGGCGACCTTCCACCCCGTCAAGACCGGGATCATCGGCGAGACCGAGATCGAGGTCCTGGAAGGGGTCAAGGAGGGAGAAGACGTCGTCGTCGGCTCGTACAAGACCCTCCGCACGCTCCGGGACCAGGTCAAGGTGAAGCCCGAGGTCCGGAAGGCCCGATCGTGAGCGTGGCTCCCGTCCCTCCCTCCACCACCGCCCAGACGGACGGCGCCCTCATCCGGGCCGAGGACCTCTGGCGCACCTACGTCATGGGCGCCGAAGAGATCCACGCCCTGCGCGGGGTGAGCTTCACGATCGCTCCCAACGAGTACGTGGCGGTGATGGGGCCGTCGGGCTCCGGCAAGTCGACCCTGATGAACCTCATCGGCTGCCTGGACACGCCGAGCCGGGGCCGGTACGTGCTGCGAGGCAAGGTCGTCTCGGAGATGAACGACGACGAGCTGGCCGCCATCCGCAACCGCGAGATCGGCTTCGTCTTCCAGACCTTCAACCTCCTGCCCCGCGCCACCGCGCTGCACAACGTCGAGTTGCCCCTCGTCTACGCGGGGATCCCCAAGGTGGAGCGCCTGGCCCAGGCCCGGCGGGCCCTGGAGATGGTGGACCTGGCCGACCGCATGACCCACAAGCCCAACGAGCTCTCGGGGGGGCAGCGCCAACGGGTCGCCGTCGCCCGCGCCCTCGTCATGGGCCCGGCCATCCTCCTCGCCGACGAGCCCACGGGCAACCTCGACAGCGCCACCGGCGAGGAGATCATGCGCCTCTTCGAAAGGCTCCACCTCGAGGGCAACACCATCATCCTCGTGACGCACGAGAAGGACATCGCCGACCACGCCCACCGCACGATCCACATCCGGGACGGGAAGATCGAAAGCGACGAGGAGCGCAGGCGCTAGATGCCTTTCTCCGAGGCGGCGGCCATCGCGCTCGCGGCCCTGCGGGCCAACAAGCTGCGCTCGTTCCTCACCGTGCTGGGCATCCTCATCGGCGTCTCGTCGGTCGTGGCCGTGGTCGCCATCACCGAGGGGCTCGACCGCTACATGGCCAACCAGGTCCTGTCTCTCGGGAGCCGGAGCTTCAGCATCCAGAAGATGCCCGACATCATCACCAGCCGCGCCATGTGGCTGGAGATGCAGAAGCGCAAGGACGTCCTCCTCGCCGACATGGACGCGGTGAAGGCGGCCTGCGACGCCTGCGGCGAGGTCGGCGCCCGGGTGCAGACCGTCCGCACGGTGAAGTACGGCCGCACCAAGCAGCCCGACGTCGAGATCATGGGCGTGACCGAGAACTTCAGCCGCATCGGCTCCGTGCGCGACCTCATCACGGGACGGCAGCTCATCGCGGACGACGTGGACACCGCGCGGCCGGTCGGCGTGATCGGCGCCGACATCAAGGACGCCTTCTTCGGTCAGACCGAGCCGCTGGGCAAGACGATCCTCGTCGACAGCCACGAGGTCCGGGTGATCGGGGTGGCGGAGCGGAAGGGCAAGATCTTCGGAAACAGCCAGGACAACTTCGTCTGGGTCCCGATCACGACCTGGCGGAAGTTCTACGGCACCCGCCGGTCCGTCGTCATCCAGGCCGAGGCGCGCAACATGGACCTCATGGAGACGGCGCAGGACCAGACGCGGGTCGTGATGCGCGCCCGGCGCCACCTCGGCTTCGCCAAGCCCGACGACTTCAGCATCGAGACCGGCGAGACGGTGATGGACTTCTGGCAGAGCGCCACCCGCGGCATCTACGTCGTCACCATCGTGGTCACCGCCATGAGCCTCATCATCGGGGGAGTGGTGGTGATGAACATCATGCTCGTCTCCGTCACCGAGCGGATCCGCGAGATCGGCGTCCGCAAGGCGCTCGGGGCCCGCCGGCGCGACATACTGCGGCAGTTCCTGGTGGAGTCGGTGCTGCTGTCCGCCCTCGGAGGCGCCCTGGGCATCGTCGGCGCGACCGTCTTTTCCATGGCCCTGGCCGCCATCCTCGGCGGGATCATGTCCGCCGACTTCTCCGCCCCCGTGCGGCTGTGGGCGGTGACGCTCGCGCTCTTCGTCTCGAGCCTGGTCGGCCTGGTGGCCGGGATCTATCCCGCCAGCCGGGCGGCGTCGCTCGACCCCGTCGTCGCGCTGAGGAACGAATGAGCCTCTCCCGCCGCATCGCGGTCCGCTGGCCCGTCCTCTTCTCGATGCGCGAGGCGGTGGGGATGGGCCTGGCCGCGATCAAGGCCTACAAGCTGCGCGCGGGGCTCACCATCCTCGGCGTCGTCATGGGCATCATGACCGTCACCGGCATGAGCTCCATCGTGGCCGGCCTCAACGCGAGCATGGCCCGCCAGATCGAGAGCCTGGGCTCCTCGGTCCTCCTCATCCGTCCGTTCGCGCCCGGCGAGCACGTCTCCGACGAGGAGTGGCGGAAGAGGAAGGGCCTCTCGATGGACGAGGTGCAGGCCATCGCCGCCCTGCCCCTGGTGCGCGCCATCTCCCCCATGGAGCTGATCCGGGTGGAGATGATCAAGTACGGCAACCAGAAGGTGCAGGACGCCACCATCCTCGGCACCACCAACGCCTACGAGACGGTCCACGACGCGTTCGTGCAGAAGGGCCGCTTCCTCTCCGAGGTGGACGTGGACCGCGCCTCCCCGGTGGCGGTGCTCGGCACCGACGTGGTGGACGCGCTCTTCGCGGGCGTGGACCCGATCGACAAGGAGATCTTCCTCGACGGGCGCCGGTTCCGGGTCATCGGCGTGATGGAGCGGAAGGGAAAGTTCCTGTTCCAGAGCCGCGACAACATCATCCTCATCCCGCGCGGCGCGATCCAGCGGCGCGACCAGCGCTTCAACTTCCTGGTCGCCGACGTGAAGCCGCTCTCGCCCGTGGTCATCGACAAGTCGGTCGACCAGATCCGCGAGGCGGTCCGCCGCAAGCGGAAGCTGCGCTACTCCGACGCGGACAACTTCGCCGTGGTCACCCAGGACACGCTCACGGATCTGTATCGGCAGATCACGGGCGGCATCTACATGGTGATGATCGCGATCTCGTCGATCGGGCTGGTGGTGGGCGGGGTGGGGGTGATGAACATCATGCTCGTCTCGGTCACCGAGCGCACGCGCGAGATCGGCGTGCGCAAGGCGCTGGGGGCCAAGAAGCGCGACATCCTGTGGCAGTTCCTGACCGAGGCGATGACCCTCACGGGCACCGGCGGGCTGCTGGGGATCGTCATCGGGGGCGGGGTGGCCTGGCTCGTCAACAAGTTCTCGCCGTTCCCGGCCGTGATCCAGACGAGCTGGGTGCTGGTGGCCTTCGGCACCGCGCTCGCGGTGGGACTCTTCTTCGGCCTGTGGCCGGCGGCCAAGGCGGCCCGCCTCGATCCCATCGAGGCGCTGCGGTACGAATGACGTCGTCCGCGCTCGACAAAGGAGGTTCGGTGGAAGAGGCAACGGCTTCCGCGGCCCCGGTGGCTCCGCGGGCCACGACCGATGAGCGTGGCTTCGGACCGCGGCTGGTGGGGATGCTGCTCGAGCCCCGAGAGGAGTTCCCGTCGATCGTCGCCCGCCCGCGCTTCTGGCTTCCGCTGGTCTGCTGGATGGTCCTGGGCCTGGCGTTGACGGCGGTGTGGATGCAGAACGTCGACCCTCGGGAGTTCATCCGGAGCCAGATCGAGCAGTCCGGCCACGCCGACCGCATTCCTGCCGACCGCATGGAGCAGGTCATCGACAGCCAGAGTGGGTTCTTCAAGGTGATGGGATGGGTCGGCCCGGTGGCGTTCCCGCTCGTCGTCACCCTGGCCCTGGCGGGGCTGTTGCTGCTCGTGTTCCGGTTCTTCTACGCGGGCGACGTCGGCTTTCCCCAGTCGATGGCCATCGTGGCGTGGAGCTTCTTCACCGTCAAACTGGTGACGATACCCCTGATGCTCCTCGTCATGTTCCTGAAGGGGGACTGGAACGTGAACCCGGAGGAGGCCGTGCAGGCCGGCGCCGCGCTGTTCTTCGACCGGGCGACCACGGCCAAGCCCCTCTATTCGCTGTTGTCGAGCCTGGACCTGTTCTCCTTCTGGATCCTGTGGCTCCTCGCGACCGGTTACGGCGTGGCCGTCCGCCGCCCGATCGCCTCCGCCGCCGCGGGTGTCATCGGGGTGTGGGCGATCTACGTGCTGGGCAAGGTGGCATTCAGCGCGTTCTTCTAGGCGGCGCTCCTGGCCGCGCTGGCCGCGCGCCTCGGGGTTTGCTTGTCTGCGCGTGTGGGCCGGGCTATGATGGTCTTCTTCCGGTGCGCCCCTAGCTCAGCTGGATAGAGCAACAGACTACGAATCTGTAGGTCGGGCGTTCGAATCGCCCGGGGCGCACCACTTAATCAACAGATATACATAGACTTAAGGCCATAGCCGTTCGCGGCGACCAGTCGCTACGGCGCGCCGGGGACGACTCGGGGACGAGTCAGCGCCAGCAGGGGCCACGGAATCCCGCGAGCGAGCGCCGCGTACTGGCAGCGTGGGCATGTGGTCAGATGACGGGTGGGACTCATCGCGACACGTTTTCACGAGCCAACACAGACTCCGGCAGCCTGACGACCGTATGATCGTTAAGGTACCCCCCGGGGGGGGAGGGGGGTAGTAGGGGGTACCCCCCCCGTGATAGCCTCCACCAGCCTCCCGGGGAGAGTGCATGGCTGATTCGGCGCAGCCGCCGAAGGACGCAAAGACGGTCCGGTTTCACTACCTCAAGAGTCCAGCGTTCCACACGGTTCCGGCGGATGGAGCGATTGGTGGACTCACGCCGAACGGTGACTTCCACTTGGCTCTTTACGTTGAACGATCACCAATTCCGACCATCACCGAACACCAAGTGGGGGAGTACGGGCCGGCCGAAGAAATCTTGGAGAAGCGAGTTGTCCGCGATGGCATTGTTCGAGAGCTTGTTGTGGATGTTGTCTTCAACTATCGAGCGGCGATCTCCTTTCGCGAGTGGTTCGACAATAACATTAAGCAATTCGAGCAACTCCTCCGCCAGCGCACAGAAGAGATGAGGAAGCGTACCGACGAGATGCAGCAGAAGCAGCCGGGGGGCAAGTGAGTACCGGGCTCGTGTCAGCAACGTCAACGCCTACACCAGAGGTCCCCGAGGCGTTTGTCCCGGAAGTTCGTCGGTCGATGTGGAAGTACTTCGGCGAGATCAAGTGGGTTCGCGCCAACACACCCGAGCTCCATGATTGGTGGGAACACCACAATCTCCTAGCACACAACACGGCCGTAGTACTTCTAGCCCAATATGACGTTGTGCTGAGCAACGTCTGGGACCTGTCTACTCACGCTACGTCGTTGGGACGGCGACATCAGTGGTGGGAGCAGCGTAACGTCCTGATCCACAATAACCTCATGCTCAGCAACGTGTGGGAACCCCCTTCGGCATTGCCATGGGCGTCAACACTAGAACAGCGGAACGTGTTTCTCCTTGTGAATGAAACGTTTCCTTCCTCCGCGCAAAAGTGCTTTGACTTCACCTTTGCTGAGCCGACAAGAGAATCCCCCGCGGCGGTTGCTGCGAATCGGCGATTCGAGAAGACATATACTGATCTGTCCCAGCTTCGTTCTGCCGAGGGTAATCCTCAAGCATTTGAGGGCGCGCGCATCGTAGCGGAGCGCGTGCTGGTTCGTCTTGGGCAGGCCGGGTTTGTCCCAGAGCGCGTCGTTGCGGCGCCGGACGACGAGATCGCCTTTTACTTCTTTCCCACCGACAGCGGAGGACAGCCGCGAAGGTATGTCCGCTTCGGGTGCAGCCTTGATGGCCTGGTCATCACACTAGAAGATCGAGACGCCCTACAGCCTGAGATGCTGGAGTCGGGTATCGAGCCCGAGGAGATTGATCAAGCCATTGCGAATGCCGAAGGCTTCCTGAAAAGTCGTTAGGCGGTGGTGCGCCCCAAGGACGCACACATCCCCGACGACGACAACCTCTTCCGCACGCTGCCGGCGGCCAAATATCGAGACGACATAGTGCTGCCTGAGGCCATCGAGGTCGAAGGCACAAGTTGTTATCGCCGCAGCGTCTGCCTGGCACCCCACGTAGCCCTAGCGCACGCGCGTACCGTAAGGCCGACGGATGAGGCCGTCGCCGTGGTGACAGTGGCGGAGCTTCCAAAGGGTGAGATCACGACCGGGGGAGGTGGGAGGTGGATCGTATTCGTTGAGGATCTGCCTGAACAGGGAAACGAGGCTCACTGCGAGATCCGATTTGGGAGGCCCGACAGCCGCGAGCATAGTTGGCCCGGGAAGAAAAACGCGCGGCTACTCCTGCGGAGCACGATTGCGCGATTGTTCCGCGTGATCGTTGCGCCGAACCGAAATGCCTGAGCTTGCGTCCGAGGTTCTACCTCAGGCTCCCGCGCGTAGCCTCCTGATCCCGCTGCTGGAGTACCCCGCACGCCTGATCGCCGCGTTCTAGTTAGGCGCCTCCTCTCTCTCGAGGGGCGTCAACGTGGCAGAGAACAAGCGCGGCGTCTACTCTCGCGCGGCGAACGGAGGAGTCAGGATTCGAACGTGATATGCGTCGAGCGGGATGTCAGCAACCTGTGTCGTGCATAGCCCGCGCAGCGATTTCCAGAGCATCGCGGACTGGTAATGCTCAAGCTCGGCCGGAATGTGGTTGAGGAGGGTCTCGGAGCAGACGACAATAAGGCGATCTTGCGCACGGGAGAACGCGACGTTCGCGCGGTTAAGATCGAGCAGGAACTCGACTCGGGCGGCGATGGTGGAAGGGTCGCTCGCCGTTGCCGAGACGATAACAACAGGCCGCTCGCCCCCTTGCAGGCGCTCGACTGTGTCGATCATGTCGACGGCTTCGCGATAACCCTCGAGACGCGCGGCTAGAAGCGCTCGTTGTGCCCGGTGCGGCGTCATGATGGCGACCGACGCAGGAGGAAGGTCTCCGGCGGCATCGAGGATCTCGCGAATTATCTGAGCTTCCAGCTCATTGCTTTCCCGAGACTCCTGTTCGGAGTGAAGCACGAGGAAGAGCCCAGTCTCCCCATCCCAGATCCTACGCCATTCGGCTGGGCCGACAACAGCACCGCGGTCTCGGGCTAGTCCGTCGAGGTCTATGTCGTCCAAATGGTAGATCCGCGAGATGAGGTCACGGACTAACGGTGGCAGCCGGAACGTAAACCTCAGCGCAGACTCACGAACTGCAGCGCGAGTCAAACGTCGATTTCGGCTGATGTTTTGCACCGCTTGATACGCGCTCGCGAATGGCTGATACAGCACTGCTGGAGGCCGATCCTCCCGCTCCCAGTCATGCGCGATGATCGGTGCAAGCTGACGGTGATCACCCGCGAGCATGACGTCACCCGTTCTGGCCACAAGCGTAGCTAGCGCCAAAAAATGCGGAAAGACCATCATGCTCGCCTCGTCCACGAGGAGCAGCGGCGCTTGAAATCCGTCCGCTGCACGAGCATACGGCTGTCGAAGGCTCAATTCCTCGCCCATCTTTAGGACCGCCGAGGTCGTCCCCCCGACGACCAACACACGTCCGGTGCTGAGATCATGTACCTGTGTGACACACGGTTTCGCAGCGATGTCCCGAACTCGTCCACCTGCAGGGTCCTCAAACGGAGGACCTGTTGAGTGCGCCTTCGCCAGTTGGACTGGGGGCAATGGCGCCGTCGTTCGGGCAGCATCAGCGAAGGAGTCCACGATGGTGTCGATCCTCCGCAGAAGCACGTTCACTGCCATATGCGTGTGTGTCGCGAGGAGGATGATGCTGCCGGGCTGCTGACGAGCCCAGATGCGCGCAAGTAACGCAACGGCTGTTGTGGTCGTCTTCCCGGTTCCGGGAGGCCCCAGCAAGAGCTGAACGCGTGTCGAGAGGCCGTCCAACACGGCCGCAACTTGGTCCTCGGTCAGGCGTCCTCCGCGGGGCGGGACTTCCAGGTTGCGAATAAGCTCGCCGATCGCAGCGAGGCGACCTGCATCAAAGGGTTCACGGTCCGGAACTTCAGGGGTCAACGGATCGAACCACCGGAAAGCGTGCGCGCCCCGTTGACGCTGGTCGAGCCGACGGTCGACGCGCGGCGCGACAAAATCCGAAATGCTTTCATCGACCGTCGCATGGTCGAAGACTGCACCTTCCTCAGGTATGTAGCTCCCTAACACGTACCGACCTTCGCGCATGAAGAAGGGTTCAAGGAGCATTCGATCGCCTGCCCACGAAATCACGCGTGCGGTGAAGCCGCCGCCTGTCAACTGGCGCAGAGTCTGGCCACGGTTCGGGTCGCCGGACCATGGGCTTACACGGACGAATGAGCCGGCGCCGAGAGAGGATCTCAGCTCTAGCATCTCCGATGTAAGGTCGAATCCCTCGAGATCGATAGTCGCAGTAACTTGGCCTTCTGCGCTTTGGAGATCTCGAACGGGGATGGTTCGTCCGCGCGGCACGCGGTGGGCGGGTGGCTGGATATGCCCTGTTAGCCAATCGGTCAGACCTACGTGGTGATCGAGGCGCAGAAAGTCAAGGCCGGCGCGAGCCGCATCATTTACGCCCAGATTGAACCGCGGCAAATCGGCGATCGGCATAGCCGGCTTAACGATTTCAGCGTTTTTTGGCCGGATTCTCTCTTCCACCCATCGAAGTGCCTGGGCTCTCGCGGTGAGGTACTCGCGGAGGACGCCGGGCTGCGACGATCGCTCATAGCGTCGGATTGCCGCGACAAGGCGGCCATCGAGCCCATCCGTCGGAGGAAGTGTGCCCCACTGGGCGTGCCAGTACGGAGCTGGCAGACCATCGAAGAAGCGCGCGCGAATCTCGAACTTGTGTCTTCGCCCGTGTTCGCCTTCCTCCGCCCAGCTGCCATCCTCCCGCAGCGCCAAGTCAGTCTTGAAGTCGAAGATGTCCTGTGTGAACTCACGATCCAAGTCGACGTCAGCACCGTTGAGGCGACGGCGCCAATGAAAGCGATCTCCGTACCATCGGAGTGAGGTGACGACAGCTAGGCCACGACCGGTCCAGCCGAGCGCGTACGCGCGATCGACCTCTTCGCCTACCGTGGAGTACAGCAGCTGCTCTAGTCCTTCGCGGCTGCCGAGGAGTTCACGTAGGTTACCAAGCAGCGCAGATCCGGCGCGCGCACACCCTTCTACGAGACGCGCCATCTCGGACTTTGACCAGACGTACACGTGAATCGGGGCCTGCTGATCGCGAGCAACTGCCGCTATCGCTTCGACAAGTCTGTGGAAGAAGCTCTGGATGAGCTGACGCTCGACGCCATTGTCCTGGTCATAGATGCCGCTCCATGAGCCGGTGACGTACTCGCATATGTCTCGACCGGTTACCGCGCCACGGTCGACCTCCCTGACTCCTGTGATGGGATCCCGGCGGGCCTCGCCCTCAAAAACGCCGCTCACCGGCTGCCATCTTCCATCAACTTCGGCGAAGATCGTTTGCAGAGGCTGCTCGGCCACTGTGACGTGCGCCGTGAGGGCAGCGACGCGGTTCTCGGTGTAGTCGTAATCCAACCCAAGGTACACGCGAACTAGCCTTCGACCCCCGATAACGTGCTCCGGTAACTGCGACACTCCTGCATTTGGAAGACGCTCTACCTCAAAGCCCTCTGGGTCATCTAAGCCGCGAGGTAGCGTGCGGCGGCGAGAGCGAGCGAGCGCAACGGCTTGTCCCAAGTTATCGGAAAACCGACCGTCGCCTCTTATGGCTCGCGCTGGAGGTGTGTCGAGGGCAAGCTCAGCGAGGTCGTCAACTGTGCGGATCCCATTGTCGCTCAGTGCCCGAATAGCGGAGGGCTGGAGGCTGAGCAGCTCGAGTCGACGTTGGCGTGCGCTCTCAGGCAGGCAATGGACGTTGAATACGCAGCCGTCACACTTGGCCTCGAGGCAATAGTCAAGGTCATCCAACCTTCGATCGACAATAGCGTCCAGCGGCCCTCCGCCGGCGAGAAGTCGGTCCACGTCCTCATCTTCGAGAGCAAGGTCGAGCGGCTGGAGCACAAGAATGTTCTGAACGCGGTTCGTCGCCTCGTCGATTCGCGCCACAGCGCATTCGATGCCGTGTGGATCTACCTCAAAGCCTGCAATCCTCAGTGGGCTTTCGCGAAGGATGTTCGCAACGAGCTTCCTGTAGATCGATACCTGTACGCGGTGGTAGGTCCGGTCCTTTCGGCTCGCCTTACACTCGACGAGGCGTAGCACTGGCCGGCCATCTCGCCAGAGCACCAGGGCAAAGTCAATCCGCCCTTGTACGTCGAACACACCTACGCGCCCCGCCACCTGAATTTCTCGCGCGTAGGCGCGCTGTGTCGCTCGGAGGGCACCCACCGACGCCGCGAAGTCGTCCCAAGTCGGGTAACCATCCACGTCCGGGTCCTCGGCCGCCGCAGTTAAACACGTGAGGCCGTCATCCCGAAGAGATTCCTCGGTCTCGTTTTCACGCTGGCGCCCTACGCGCTGTAGGACCGGATCGAGAACGTTGAAGAGGCGCTCGGAAAACGGCAAGCCTTTTGCGAGAGCGCGGTTGTTGATCTCGAGCTTGAAGCGTCGTTCGCAGGAGTTGTGGCGGATGTACTCCCCGATTTCCGTAACACGGATGGTAGGACGGGGTGGAACGGCAGGAACTTGGACGGCCATTGGGCTGCCCTCGGAAGACGCCTATCCTACTCGCACCCAGCGCGTGCGGCAATGCGACTGTAGCAGCGTTCCTGGATGACTCGCCCGACTCTGTCAAGGCCCTAGAGGCCACCCTACGATGATTTTGCTTCGTCGGAAGATGCAAGGGAATGGGCCCTGACCTCGCTCGAATCGGTACCTCGTGGCTCACATTCCATTGATTGCTTCGATACGCATGCGGCCAAGGGATTCGTTGAGTTCCGCGTTATGTTCTGGCTGGAAGGAGCGTTGCTCCGCCTACAGCACGCCGCGAACGAGTCTGGCGAGCGCGAATGAGTCATTCACGCTCGTCGCAAAGACGATCCGGCGCCACGGATGGGGCGGTGCCCACATCGACACTCAGAGACTGCCCTTGCAACCTTGGTTCAGGATGAAGATATTCCGCGTCTGAAGAGGTTTAAGCCAGCCGCTCGTGCACGCAGCTGTTGAGATTCAGACGCAGCTGGCCCTCCGTGCGACGCTTTCCTTCGAGCTGCTCACGTAGCGCGATAGCGACGACGGCGCCGAGGGGAGGCGGGACAGAGTTTCCAACTTGGAGCTGGATGCTCCGACGGCTTCCTGCGAGATCGAACTCATCCGGGAACCCCTGGAGACGCTTAAGCTCAGGCACCCGGAGCCTGCGATTGTCCCAATGGAAGGGGCCAACGTAGGGGCCGGGCTGCCCCTGAATTGTGGAGGCTGGCCGCTCGGAATCGAGCTTGAGCAAGAATGTCCAGTAGCGCGAGCGCCACTTGAAGAGCGGCTTCGGGTGGCCCCGCTCCGCCGTGTAGTGGAGGTAGTTTTCGCCCGGCGGGATTTCGGGCAGCAGGTGGCCGTATCTCCCACCGACCTGCTCCTCCGGCTCTGGTTTGGTGCGCAACCCTCGTAGGGCTTGGCCCGCAGTGACGTGCGGGAGCAACCGGTGCGCATCCCGAGGCCTGTTTCTGCGCTCGTGCGCTCCCCAGTGCGTGGCTCTTGGGAAGCCGAGGAGTCGGCCGTCCCTTGCTCCGATCACAAAAAGCCGCTGGCGATTCTGTGGCACGCCGTAGTCGGCGGCATTGAGGATCTCGTGGCTCAGCGAGTAGCCGAGCTCTCGGATGCCCGCAGCCAGACGTTTAAAGAAGGCCGCGGACTGGTTCTTGTAAGCGAGCCCAAAGACATTCTCCATGAGGAACGCAACGGGCCTCAGCGCCTCGAGGAACCGCAGGTAGTCGTCCAGAAGATTGGCCTTCGGATCCCGGCCCGCCCTCTTATACTCGAGGTGGAAACCGGACTTCGAGAAGGCGACGCAGGGCGGACCTCCGACGAGAAGGTCCAGGTCGCCCTTCTGGACGCCGATTTCCCTCATCAGCTGCCGCGGGTCGAGGGTCGTGATGTCGAGGGGTCGAGTCTCGGGCAGGTGAGGGAAGAACCGCATCCGATTCCGGCCTAGAGTCTCGACCGCCACCGGCTCATTCTCGACGGCATAGACGACTCTGTAGCCAGCTTGCTCGACGCCCAGGTCGAGGCCGCCGGCGCCGGCGAAAAGGCTGAAGGCGGTGAGGGAACGATCGGCCATCGGCCGCTACCCTACCACGAGCGCCTTCTGGACGAGGTCCACTGCGCGTTCGGGAGGAATATGCTCCCAAAGCCTCACAACCCTCCAGCCGGCAAGCGTGAGCAGGTGTTTGACTTTGCGGTCCCTGGCTGCGACGTACCTCAGCTTGGGCAGCCAGTAATGGGTATTCATACGTGGGCGGGTACCGTGCCAACGACAGGAGTGCCAGAAGCAGCCGTCTACGAACACCGCCACCCGCTGACGACGGAAGACGATGTCTGCGCGAACATGGAGGCCAGGGACGCTGACGTCAGCGTTTGCACGAAAGCGCAGCCCATGGGAATGCAGTAGTGATCGCAGCCTTACCTCCGGGCCTGTGTCGCGCTTGCGGTTCGCTCGCATGGCAGCGGACACGGCCGCTGAGGTTGGAAACGGGTAGCGGCTTAACCGCTTGCTTTGAAGAGGCTGGCCCATGCGGCTTGTCCCTCGGCACTGGCTTCGAGTTCCTCGAGGCGTGCGGCCATGAGCTGTGGCAGCTCGGCGAGGGCCTCGTCGAGCGGCTTCGCTGTCCAAGTGAGCACATCATAGAGCAGCTCAGCGCAGCCCACCAGGATGGAGAGGTGCACGCCGCGGCGCTGCCACGCTGTCTCGCGGAGATCGTCCACTTCGATGAGCGGCTGGTCCGGGTCTAGCGTAGCTGCAATCGCTCGGTGGACTCCCATCTGAGCGCAACGCTCGACGAATTGGAGAATCTCGGTCTCGGTAGCGGGCCGCTGCTTCACTTCGACGGACACGATGACGGCATCATCATCGTAGACGACAACGTCGCCGGGCCAGCGCCGGCTTGGGTCGTAGACACGGGTGGTCCGAACGTCTGGGAAGACGAGGTCCAGTGCTGCGGCCACCAGCGCCTGGCCGCGTTTACCATTCTCCGGGTCGCTCGAAATGAACCTGGCGCTCTTGGCTGCGAGGTCGGGAACGCCGAGGACCTCCTCGACCGCGATTGGCGCCGCCGTTCTTGGGCCCTCTTGAATTCGGACGCGAAGGAACGCGGCCAAGGCCTCGAGTGCCTGGCCCCGATTGAGCCTCTTTATCGTCTCGAGGCACTGGCAGAGGTAATCGAGGTGCGGTCGGACATGAGCGCGCACCTTCATGTCTGGCCCGACCCGCTCGTGGCGGAAGAAGGGCTGGTTGTTGAGCGGCTCGCGTCCAGTGGTGCCGATGTGGATACCGGCCTCTACGGCGCAGGGCACCAGGACGTCCTTGCAGAGGCTCCTTGCCGAATACGCTGTCGGGAAGTCTCGGACTTTGAGGGCGAACGGATCGATCCTGGGGTCCGTTGCCTTGGCGAGGAGGGCCGTGCCCAGCATCGCTATGAAGGTCTTACTCGGTGACTCGCCAACCTTCTTGGTGCGCTCGAGCCACGTCGTCGGTAACGGCCTGTCCGACTGCGCGACGGCAAGGGCCTCGGCGAAGCGCGCCCGGCTGAGGTCGAAGTCTAACTGAATGGGCATGATCGGTGATGCTCGGCTACGTGAAGCGCCCGACGGCGATGGGCTCCGGTGACCAGCGGCGTGAAGAGAGATGTAGGGCCTCTCATGGGCGGACCGACGTCATCGCAGCCGTCTACGGAGCCGAGCGTCGTCCGAGGTTCTGCGCCGTAGAACCAGTTCGCCCTTCGTCGTTCGCCCCCCAAAGATACCGATCATGGGTGTAAATGCGCCGGTGCTTGCCACTAGGGAGCAACTTCACGGAGCACCACTGTGTCCCCCTCGCTTCCGGAACACGTCTGGCTATGCGTACGTCAACATACCAGGCCTTGCGGAGTTCCTTCCTCTTTGCCTCGCTCTCGATCTCAAAACAGTTGGCCATCGCAAAGCTCGATGCCTTAATCACCGTGACCCTGGCTCCTTGAATCGCGCCGGGGAACGCCCTCCCCTTGACGGCGATCGCGTAGCTAGGTGCAACCGTATCGACCCGCCGCTTCAAGTCATCGGCAGCGTGCATGACGCGCGCGTAAGCCCTGGGCTCGTCAACACGAGCGAGGAGGAGTACGGAGTCGTTCCAGACGTAGGCGTGGTCGAGTTCCCGTAAGCCAGCCGCCATTTCTCGGTGAACGAGTTGATGGAATGAACGCATCAGTGAAGTGGCCGAGGCGTTGCCCTCGAAGGCGCGCTTCTTGACCCCAGTCAAGTCCATTAAGACGACGATGCAATCACGCCAGGTGCTCAAGCGACGTCCGATTTACCCGGCCAAGTCACCACGTGTCCATGGGCCGTATGGCCGCGATCCGCTTTTCAATCGGCACCTCGCTGGCGAGCGATAGGAGGCGAGGGACCGAAATGCCACGTTGCCCATTCTTGGCCATCGCACCGGCGGCGGACCATACCGGCGCACCGGGACCGTTGTAGACCTCGCGCACGCCACGCGGACCGATCTGCAAGACGATGAGGTGATCTGGCTCATCGTACAGAGCGATTCGCTTGCGTTGGGTCCCCTTGACCTGGACATTCTGGCCGGTCCCAGTGCATCGGGCATCGTGGCACGGGGTCGAGGACGGCAGCAGTTCCAGACCGTAGACGTGGGCGGCTACGACCTCCGCCAAGCTGCCAACGAGGTGTCCGTCGAGGGTGAAGTGCCGCCCGGGAAACACTGACTCAAGCTCCTGGACGGTCGCGTAGAGGCCCGCGACGAGCCTCGGCAGCTGGGTCCGATCGTCTGCGGAGAGTGGCGCCATGTCGACCCGGCCACTGCGTTCCTTCACGCTCGTGGTCAACATAGTCCAGGCAGGCCCCCGAGACAACGTTCCTCCGGCCTTGGGCGCCCTCTGGCTCGAACTCCGTTCACCCGCTTGGGGAGATCCCGAGACCTCACCCTGAGACGTTGGGTGCCGCTCTCGTCTCTGCGCCGAGAGGGGTGACGAAGCCGGCACAGTTCGACAAGGCCGAGAAGAAGACGACAGCGAAACGAGAACGGAGCGAGGAGAGGGCGGAGAGCAAGTTGGGTGAGCGCCTACGCGCTCACGAACGACTACGCGGCCGAGGCGGCTCACTTCGTTCGCCGCCATTCGCGCTCGGTTCAGGAGGTTCCACAGGACGTTCTTTCTTCGGCCAACGCCGCGAAGTGGTCCCCGCTGGCACGGGCGTTGAAGTATCCCTGGACCATGCAGCGCACCCTGTTCGACGAGATCACCGCGACAAAGGGCGAGGAACGGACCACCTCTCGTCCTCGTCGTGCCGCGATCGTTCCCGTCCGTCTGACGGAGGGCGAGAGAGACCAGCTCGCCGAGATCGCCCGCGACCTGGGCATCAGCCTGTCCACGTACGTGCGCCAGGTGGTCCTCTCGCGGCCGCTCCCGCCACGCCGGGCGGTGCGTCCGATACCTGAGGTCAACCGCGAGACGTACCACGCCCTGGGGAAGCTCGCGGGCGACATCAACGCCATCGCCAGACGCATGGCCGAGCGTCGTCGTGAGCCTGGCGCGCCCGAGGTCCTCGAAACTCTCGAGCTCGTGACCCGATTCGTGGGGACCGTCCGGGCGGAGGTCCTGGGTACGACCCTCAGTCCGGAAGGAGGCGAAGCGTGATTGCCAAGATCACTCGAGGAAGCAGCTTCCGGGGAGCCGCGCGGTACGTCATCGACGAACGGCGTGGCCTCGATCGTGATCACCAGGCGGAGATCGTCGGTGGCAACATGGCCGGCCGCACGAGCGCGGAGCTGGCACGGGAGTTCGAAGCCGTCCGGCAGCAGCGGCCCGACATCCGCAAGCCCGTCGAGCATGTGGCGTTGAGTTTCGCTCGGGACGAGCGCCCGCTGTCGAACGACGAGATGGCCAGACTCGCGGACGAGTACCTCAAGCGAAGGGGCCACGATCCCGACCGTGTCCAGTACGTGGTCGTTCGACACCGCGACAAGGACCACCAGCACTGCCACATCCTGCTTAACCGGATCCGGACCGATCGGACCGTGGTCGCGCAGCAGTACCGGGAGTACCTCCGGAGCATGGAGACGTGCCGAGCCCTCGAGCGGGACTTCGGCCTTCGGCCTGTGCGGAACGAACGCCCGCGCTTCGAGGAGCGGGCGCCCACGAGAGCCGAAGACCGGATGGCGCGAGACCGAGGCGTGGTCTCGGAGAAGGAGCAGCTGAAGGCGCTGATCCACGGCGCGGCGAAGGATGGGCCCACGATGAGCGAGTTCTTGAGGCGACTCCGGGCCAAGGGAGTCCAGGTCCGGGCCAACATCGCCCGGACTGGCCATGTGAGCGGGATCAGCTATCGCCTCGATCGCGTGGCGGTGAAGGGGAGCGGCCTCGGTCGGGCCTACAGCTTCGAAGGCCTCCAGAAGGAACAGGGCGTGCGCTATGACCGGAGCCGAGACCTGCCCGTCCTCGAACGAGCCGCGCGGGCGACGAAGGGACTTGAGCCATTGCGTCGGCGCCGGCGGCCGTTCCGCTTGCCTTCACCCTCGCGGGCTCTCAGTCGGCTGCCCGGCTATCAGCAGGCTCGCACAGCTCTATGGCTTGCGCACAACATGGAACTGGCTAGCCGAGCTCCGGGCC
>Ga0207646_10002197_pt1 | contig 23255 bp, 15 predicted proteins | sample KBSK5502metaG_FD_184343 | JGI IMG/M metagenome (GOLD analysis project Ga0207646, IMG submission 184343) | Corn, switchgrass and miscanthus rhizosphere microbial communities from Kellogg Biological Station, Michigan, USA - KBS K5-50-2 metaG... | ecosystem: Host-associated > Plants > Roots >... | reverse complement strand
CCGGCGCCACCTCTGGACAGCGGCAAGCCGGCAGCGCTGTCATTGAACAAGAGAGATCGTGGGCGGACGGTGCCTGTGGTTTCCCGGGCGGGAGTCCGTGGAGAAGGTGTCGAAGGCGGAAGGGCGGGGCACCTTTGCGGAGTTGCTTCGCCAGCACCGGTTGGCGGCGGGGCTGACGCAGGAGGCGTTGGCCGACCGCGCCGGGCTTAGCGTGCGCGGAATCGCGGACCTGGAACGTGGTGCCCGCCGGTACCCGCACTTTCATACGCTGCGGAGCCTGGCCCGGGCGCTGGAGCTTGACCCTGCTGACCGGGTTGCTCTGCTGGCGGCTGGGCAGCGGCCTGTACCGCCGGACCCGGCGGGCTCGGTTGTCGCCGCAGAGCGCCGTTGTGAGTCCTGCGGCCGCGAGAACACGCTGGATGCCGGGTTTTGCGTGGAGTGCGGCCAGGCGCTGGCGGTGCCTTGCCCGGCGTGTGGGGCGCCTGCCCGGTCGGCTGACCGCTTCTGCCACGCGTGCGGGGCATCACGAACGGCCAGGCTAAGCGAATCCGCAGAGGCGTCGGACAGCGGCCACGCTGCCGATAGCACGGTACGGCCAGGACGTGGTGCTGCCCTCGAGGGAGAGCACAAGCAGGCGACTGTGCTGTATTGCCAGCTGGCGGACGGTGCCGCGTTTGCCGGAAAGCTCGGCACCGACGGGATGCTGGCCTTCCTTGACTCCTTCTTCGAGCAGGCCGAAGCGGAGATGCGGCGCTTCGAAGGCACCATCACCAGCTTTCTCAGTGACGGGCTGGTGGCGTTGTTCGGGGTTCCGGTGGCGCATGAGGACCATGCCCGGCGCGGTGTGCTCGCGGCGCTGGGGTTGCAGCGGCGGCTCACCGCGGCACCGGCGGGCGAGGATGCCCTGGGCAGCACCGCGGGGCTGCTGCGGATGGCTTTGAACACCGGCTTGGTGGCGGTCAGCCAGATCGGCAGCGGCCCGGAGCGCCGGCTGAGCGCGGTGGGCGAAACCGCCACGGTGGCAGGCATCCTGCAGCAGCAGGCCGAACCGGGGGCGATCTTGATCGGCCCGGCGACGGCACGCATGGTGACCGGCTACGTGCGGCTGGAGGACCTCGGCTCGCTCCAGCTGCCGGGCACCGGCGGCCTGGTGCATGCCTTCCGGGTCACCGGTACCGGGCCGCGGCGGTCGCCGATTGAAGGGCTGGGGGCCCGTCCGCTGAGCCGGTTCGTGGGCCGTGAACCGGAGATGAGGGCCCTGTATGACGTGCTAGGGCAGGTGGCGGTCGCACCGGAGCTGAGCGCCCGGCCGAAGCTGGCCGAATTCATCGGCCGGGAGCATGCGCTGGCGGCGCTGCGGGCACCCCTGGCCAAGGTGGAGGCCGGCCATGGCCAGGTGGTCGGGATCGTCGGTGAGCCTGGCATCGGAAAGTCACGGCTGCTGTATGAGTTCCGGCGCAGCCTGGCCGCCCGGCAGATCACCTACCTGGAGGGGCGCTGCCTGTCCTTCGGCGGCAGCGTGCCGTATTTGCCCATCGTCGATGTGGTCCGCGCCAACTGCGGGATCGTGGATACAGACCCGCCCGAGGTCGTCAGCCAGAGGGTGCGGTTCGGGCTGCAGGAGGTCGGGCTGGACGCCGACCGCCACGCTCCCTATGTGCTGCATTTGCTCGGCCTCGGTGAGCGCACAGCGCTCGGCCAGCTCAGCGCCGAGGCGGTCAAGTCCCGGATGTTCGAAACGCTGCGCAGCTGGAGCCTGCACGGCAGCCGCCGCCGGGCACTGATCATAGCGGTCGAGGACCTGCACTGGGTGGACCGGTCGTCGGAGGAGTACCTCGCCTCGCTGGCAGAGGGCCTGGCCGGGGCGCCGATCCTGCTGGTGTGCACCTGGCGGCCGGGCTACCGGCCTCCCTGGGCTGAGCACTCCTATGTCACGCAGCTGGGGCTTCGTCGGCTCGCCCCCCGCGACAGCCTGAGCTTGGTCAGCTCAGTCCTGGGGCGAGACGAGATTCCCCATGAGCTCGCAGGGGTGATCCTGGAACGCGGGGAAGGCAACCCATTCTTCTTGGAGGAGCTGGCCCGCGCGGTTCTCGACCGCGGCGCAGCCGACAGTGCCAGCTTTGTTCCCGACACCATCCAAGATGTGCTGATGGCCAGGATCGACCGGCTGGACGAGACACCACGCCAGCTGCTGCAAACCGCGTCCGTGGTAGGGCGCGAGGTGCCCTTGCGGCTGCTCGCGGCACTCTGGCCGCAGCCCGCTGACCTGCCTGAGCAGCTGCGGACACTGCAGAACCTCGAGTTCCTCTACGAGCAAGCCGGCCGGGAGCCGGGGTTCGTCTTCAAACATGCGCTCACCCAGGACGTCGCCTATGCGACGCTGCTTGAGGGCCGCAGGCGGGCGCTGCACGCCGCAGCGGGCCAGGCCCTGGAGACCTTGCACGCCGGCCGGCTGGAGGAGGTCTACGACCGGCTCGCCTATCACTACGCCAGAACCGATGACGCGGCCAAAGCCGTCAGGTACCTGACCGGCTTCGCTGGCCGGGCGGCCGGGATGCACGCCCACAGCGACGCGGCCCGCGCGCTGGAAGATGCCCTTAGCCATGTCGCCGGGCTGCCGGCCGGTGAAAGAGACCAGCAGCTGGTGGCCGCCGCCGTGCGGCTGGCTGCCTCCTACTACTTCCTCGGCCGGTTCCGCGACACCGTCGAGCTCCTGGAGGGCCAGCGGGCGCGGATGGAGCAGCTGGGTGATGACACTCTTGCCGGGCGGTTCTTCTTCGAGCTCGCGCACGCCCACAGCCACCTGGGCGACTACCAGCAGGCTGTGGCGTGCGCGGAACGGGCCATCGAGGCAGCCCAGCAGGCCGGCGACCCGTCCACCCGGGGAAAAGCACACTACGTGCTGTGCAAGGAGTCGATGTGGGTGGCCCGGTTCAGCGAGGGGCTGGAGCATGGTCGGCGCGCGGTCAGCTACCTCGAAGCCACCGGCGAGCGATGGTGGCTGGGCCAGTCACTGTGCTGGCAGGGCATCAACTTGTACTTCATGGGTGACCTGAACGCGGCCCTGGAGTGCGCGGCCGGCGGCTTTGCCATCGGGGAGGAGCTGGGTGACCACCGCCTGCAAAGCTACGCCGCGTGGAACCATGCCTGGTTCTCAGCCACCCGCGGCGACGGCCAGGACGCGATCACCTGGGGACACCGCAGCATCGACCTGTCACCCGACCCGCTCAACAACGCCTTCTCGCTCGGGTGGACCGGCTACGCCTACCTCGAGAACGGCGACCCCGGCCACGCGATCAGCCTCCTTGAGCGGTCCATCGAACTGCTGGCGGGCATGCGCTACTCGCGGCTGGTGGGGTGGTTCAAGGGCTGGCTCGCCACCGCCTGCCTGCTCGCTGGTGACCCGGCGCGGGCGCGGGCGGAGGCCACAGCGAGCCTGGAAATCAGCGCCAGCACCGGCTTCACCTGGGCGGTTGGCCTGGCCCAGCGGGCATTGGGCATCATCGCCCACGCCGAAGGGCACCGCGCCGGGGCGCTCCGCTACCTGACCGAGGCACTGCAGACGTTCCAGGCCACCCAGTCACGCTTCGACGCCGCCCGCACTCATCTGGAGCTGGCCAAGCTGGCCGATGAGGATGGCCAGCGCGCCGACGCCGCCGCCCACCGCCGGGCGGCGCACCGGCTTCTCACCGCGCTCGGCCTGACAACCGCCGCCGCCGGTCAGGCATCCGCTGGCAGCGCCACGCCCAGCGGGCAGCGGAACCGGTAGCCGCCCCTTCACAGACAACCGTAACCGAAGCCCCCTTCACTGCAGCTTGCGTCGGTCTTGCGTGGCCAACGCGTAGGTGCTGCGCATGTTGTGCCCCTGCCCGCCGTCCATAGATTCAACGGCAACAGGCACGGCCGAACCTGGCCCTCGCCCCTTCCGAGCAGGAGGAACCCATGACTGTCGCCACACCCGCACCGGCCCGCGAGGCCAGCAGGGCCTACCGAACCGAGCTGTCGCCGGTCAGCTTCCTGCGCCGCAGCGCCTGCGTCTACCCGGACAAGGTGGCAGTGGTGCATGGGGATCGGCGCATCACCTACCGCGAGCTCGACGAGCGCGTCAACCGGCTGGCATCGGCGCTCATCCTCGGTGGTATCGCTCCCGGCGACCGGGTCGCCTTCCTCGCACCGAACATCCCGCCGCTGCTCGAAGCCCACTATGGCGTGCCAGCCGCCGGAGCCGTGCTGGTGGCCATCAACACCCGCCTCGGCCGCGACGAGGTCGCCTACATCCTGCGACACTCCGGGGCACGCATGGTGTTCGCCGACCATGAGCTGCTCCACCTGGTCGAGGGCTGCGGCCTGCCGACCATCCGCATTGATGACACCGGCGCGCCGGGCGACCCGTACGAAGAGTTCCTCGCCGGCGGCTTCCCCGAACGCTGCGAGGTGCCAGTGGCCGACGAGGAGCAGCTGATCTCGATCAACTACACCTCGGGCACGACCGGGCGCCCGAAAGGTGTCATGTACACCCACCGCGGCACCTACCTGAACTCGCTGATGGAGGCGCTCGAGTCACACCTGCGGCCCGACTCGGTCTTGCTGTGGGTGGTGCCGATGTTCCACTGCAACGGATGGTGCTTCACCTGGGCGGCCACAGCAGTGGGTGCCCGTCACGTGTGCATGCGCAAGCCTGACCCGCCCACGATGTGGGAGCTCTTCGAGAGCGAAGGGGTCACCCACTACAACGGCGCACCCACCGTCCACCTCGGCGTCGTCACGCACCCAGCGGCCCACCGCCTGCAGCGGGAGATCACCGTCACCACCGGCGGCGCCCCGCCCTCGCCCACCCTGCTGGCCAAAATGGCCGCGCTCAACCTCAAGCCCGTGCACGTCTACGGCCTGACCGAGACCTACGCCCCCTACACCGTGTGCGAGCCACACGACACATGGGCGGCCATGCCCGCTGAGGACCGGGCGCGGCTGCTCGGCCGCCAAGGGGTGCACAACCTCATCTCCGACCCGGTCCGCGTCGTGGACTCCCAGATGAGCGACGTGCCCCGCGACGGCCAGGCCATGGGCGAGGTCGTGATGCGCGGCAACAACGTCATGAAGGGCTACTTCAACGACCCCGAAGCGACCGCCCGCGCCTTCGCCGGGGGCTGGTTCCACTCCGGGGACGTCGCCGTCATGCACCCCGACGGCTACATCGAGGTCCGCGACCGCATGAAAGACATCATCATCTCCGGCGGCGAAAACATCTCCACCATCGAGGTGGAAAACACCATCAGCCGCCACCCCGCAGTGCACGAATGCGCGGTGGTCGCCATCCCCGACCAGAAATGGGGCGAGCGGCCCAAGGCGTTCGTGAAGCTCAGCCCGGGCGAGCAAGCAACCGAGCAAGAGATCATCGACTTCTGCCGCCAGCACCTCTCGCACTTCAAGGCACCCGCCGCGGTCGAGTTCGGCGACCTGCCCAAGACCTCCACCGGCAAGATCCAAAAGTACGTGCTGCGGGAAAAGCACTGGGCCGGCCACCACAAGCGCGTCAACTAACCCAGTTCCGCCACCCGGACACGGTCACCACCGCCCAAACCGCCACCTCTCCCGCGCGCCCTGCCTGGCGCCCCATGCTCGGCGGCGCCAGGCAGACACGGCTCCTCTGGCTAACCGCCAGGGGCTAACAAGCCCGGCCACAGGACAGCGCCGAGACAGCCAGGCCTGTCTCGGCGCTGTCCTGTACACGAAGGCGCCTTACGCGCCGACCCTCGGACCACCATCAGATACAACCGGGCCAGGGCATCCCCGGGCACGTCCAGCGATGTGACGTCTGAAGTCGGCCGCTCCACTCCTGCCGCCCGCCCACCGAACTGGCGGATCTGCATGCGCCTGCGCGCCAGGGCGGCGCAACGGTCAGCTGCGCCCTAATCGGCAGGGAGGCTTGCCTGATAACCAAATGACGCGGCCGATCACTGCGGCAACCAAGTCTCGATGGAATATGCCAAGCAATGCATGAACATGCGGGTGGGCAACGCTCGCTATTCGGCAGAAGCGAGTTGGGACCTGCAGGTCACCAGCGGTCGGCAGGCACGACAATATCCCCGATCGTCTCCGTCAGGGCCAGAGTGTGCTGGCGAGCCGTCATCGCAGCGGCAATGGCGTCTCGTTGGTCTTGGTTCGTCCGTGCTGGCACGCCATCTAGGCCGAGGGCTGTCAATCCCCGCCGGCTCCAGGCCGCGCGGGTTCGGGGGCCTCGCTTGCCGTGCCAGCGAGTCCACGAGGCAGTCGGGAAGACCTCGATGGCCTCGGCACCGCGCGCAGCGAGTGCGTCGAAGAGGGCAAGTCCCTCGAGGATCCAGGCGTAGTAGGCGCTCGCGTGCACGCGTCTCGCGTCGGGTGTCCAGCGGATGCCGCAGATCGACCTGGCGAGCTGGAGCTCGCCGTCGCGAGCGGTCTTTCCCTCGGGCGCGCAGGAACGAGGGCTGTCGATCGCGACGACGGCCGGCGGATTCGTAGTGACGAGGTCAACGACCTGCTGGCACGTCATGCGGCTCTGGAGCACCAGGACCCGGCGGTCATCGATGACCGCGGCGTCGAAGCCCTTCCGCTTTCCGCCCACATCAACGCCGATCCATAGAGCCACAAGTCAAAGCATGCCGCACCCAGTACATCCGCACGCTGTGCGGATGCGGAGGATCGGGCAGGTCCGAGATTGCCATCGGCACGGCCACAGCTCCATGGCCGAGCGCAGCAGAGGCGGGGCACCCGCCCTGTCGCTGTCAGCAGCGAACTATGGTCCGACGAGATTGCGGGTGGCTCGGCCGGGTGACAGGCGCCCACCACAAGTGCTCGGCCAGCGGCAAATGAAGATGGGCTTTCGCGTGATGCCTTCTGGCCGCAGCCAGGCCTGGGGGGCAGTATCGGGGTATGAGCGGCGAGGCGGGTGTCCCGTCGCCGGGCGCTGCGCCGCTGGCGGCGGCGGGGCTGCGGTTGCGGGTGGCCGGGCCAGGCGACGCCGCCGGGTTGCTGGCCCTGAAGCAGGCCCTCGATCGCGAGACGCCTTTCGTGCTGCTGGAGCCCGGCGAGCGCACCGAAAGCGTTGATGATGTCGCGGCCGCGGAACCAGGTGACCCGCCGGGGTAATGCGGTCGTCTTGGTGGCCGAGTCCGCGGGCCAGCTGGTCGGGTACGCCGAGGCGCGGGGCGGCCGGTTCCGCCGCAACCGGGCGACCGCGTACGTGGTGATCGGCGTGCTGGCCGCCGCGCGTGGACGTGGCGCGGGCACGGGGTTGCTGCGAGAACTGGTGCGGTGGGCCCCGGCCCACGGGATCCACCGCCTCGAGCTGACCGTGATGGCCCACAATCAGCGGGCCAAGGACCTGTATCAGCGGCTGGGCTTCACCGTCGAAGGCCGGCGCCGTGAATGCCTTGCCGTGGGCGGCCGCCTCGTCGATGAGCTGTACATGGCGCTGCTGCTGCCCACGTCCACGCGCTGACCAAGCATCCCACACCAGCATTCGGTCGGCGGCAGATGCGCGCATTCCAGCGCAAGGTCGCCATGGATACTTATGCAGGACAGCCGACTGCTCAGTGGTCGAACTCAAGGGATCGCCGCCCCGCGAGCGAGGCGTTGCTTCGGCTCACCTACCCGCCGTTCGGAGCGCCATCTCCGCCTGCCGGGACGCCGTCCATGGCGTGCCGAGAGGATGATCTGTACCCCCTGCCCCGCCGGCGTGGCCGCCCGCTCGCTCATGCCGATAGCGAGGCTCCGGCAGTCGTGGCGGTGCGCTGGGTCTGGCCCTTTCATCGGGCAGCCGCTGGCCGGTCCCGCGTGGCAGCCCGGCAGGTGCGAGGTGAGTGCGGACAGCGAGTCATGACGGTATGTTCGATTCACCACGAGAACGCCCCGGACGCCGGGGATGACAGCGATGAACCGCCTCCCTCCCTCGTCCGCGCTCTGCACCGCCGCGGCCGTGGCCCTGGCGGCCTGCGGCTCCGGTGCTTCGGCCCCGCCGGGCAGCACTCCGGCGGCGGCCACGGCGAGCGCCCCGCCCGGCCCGCTGGTGGACCTGCCGACGCCGACGGTGCGCATCGGCCCGTTCGTCGTGACCTTCGCGACGCCGTTGCCCGCCGACCCGGCCAAGGCACAGGTCGTCGAGGGATTCCGGCAGGATGAGATTCTCTGGGATCAGGCGGCCTACTCGTGGCACCTCGGCCCGGCCCTGGTGGACCATGTTACGGGGAAGGCCCGGGCCCGCCTCGCGGCCGCGGCGTCCTACGCCAAGAAGTAACCAGGCCGTGCCCGCCGGGCCGGACCGGTATTACCGCACGGCCGTCTCGTCCCTCACCGGATCCCGGCGACGGTGACCACGTGCGAAGGCGGGCCCGGTCAGGTGGTCAACCGAAGCACGGGGAAGATCATCCGGGCACTCAGCGCGCCGGGTCACCGCTACCACGCGTTCGAAGAGTGGAACATGCTCAAACTGGGCGGTCACTGGGCTCTGGTGAGTTTCTCGGTTGAGGCGCCGCCCGATCCGCGCGCGGCCCGGTGCATCATCTGACCGATCAGCTGACCTCGATCGACCGTAATCGTCGATCCGGGCGCATCGCCGCCCAGGCGCAGCGTCACTTTCTGTAATTGGTCATGCTCCTGGCTTACGCGCGCCGACCCGCCGATCTGGCCGCGCCAATATCGTTCGGCTCAGCCGCCGGAGTCACGCAGTCCTGGTGCCAGATTCAGCCGACGATCATGAAGCTCTGCATGCGTATTCGCTGCCCGGCATCGTCATGTATGTACGTAACGCCCTGCTTTCGGCAGGACCGGCTTCGTTATGGCATGCGCGGTGCGAGGCGGCGGGGTTAGCTACAGGCTGGCCCACCAGGCGTCGATGATCACGTCGCGGGCGATGCCGGGGTCGATGGTGTGATGCAGGCCGAGGCTGACGATACGGTCATCGTGCGGGTGGAACGGCCGGGTGGGGTCTTCGCCCAGCACGGGGCCGAAGGCATCGATGAGCGGCTTCCACAGGCTGGCCCAGTTGCGGCCTGGCCCGGTCGTCAGCGCGATTGTCAGCCCGGCCGGGCCCGGATCGATGGTGGCCGCCTGCACCGCCAGCCGATCGTGGAGCTGTTGTTTCCACTCCTTGCGCTCATAAGACCCAGCCATCCGGGCCGAGAACTGCGGGGTGGCCCCGGCCGTGCCCGGCTGGGCGGGTCCCACCGCGAGTGACGACGGCCCGTGGATCTTGCGGCCGAAGATGGCCGCCACCCGCTGCGGGCCGAGCCGCTGAGCGACCGGGAACAGGTAGTTGTCCAGGTCATGGCCGCCATCAATCAGTGACACGCCATCGCTGAACCCGACGATCAGCTCGGCAACGACCCGGCCGCGCACAGTCGCCAGCACCGGCCCGGCGATGGCGTCCACGTGCGCCAGGAAGCGAGCCAGCTTCACCTGGCTGGGATGCCCTGCCCGGTCCCAGCTGGCCAGCTGTGGCTTGACGCTCTGCCGCATAACGCCTACCGGGCGGCGGTACACCATTGCCATGTGAGTCATCGTGGTGCGCGTCCGCATCGGGTAGCAACCAGCCGATACCCCAGCAAGCTGCGCGCCCGCAGCGGCAGAAGCGCGCGTTCGGGTGCCGCGTCGGGTGGCGTCTGGCTGGGTAGCGTCACGAATGTGCCGGACGAAATGCGGCGAGCATGGCAGGACCTGGAACAGAACACGCCACGGCTTGCCAGGCTCGGGATGGCCAGCCTGAACGCCACCGGTGTGGCGTTGCTGGGCACGCTGCGGCGGGACGGTTCGCCGCGGATCAGCCCGGTCGAGCCCTACCTTTGGGAGGGCCAGCTGCTAATCGGGGCGATGGCCTGGTCGCAGAAGGCGGCCGACTTGCGGCACGATCCGCGGTATGTGCTGCATAGCGCGGTCACCGGCCCAGACAAGGGCGAGGGCGAGTTCAAGGTTTACGGATCGGCCGCTGAAGCCGGTGAAAAGCTCCGCCGCGCAGCGGCCGGGGTGTGGTGGCAGGCCTGGCCGCCCGGCACTGCGGTCGTGTTCGCGTTGCACGTTGACCAGGCGGTGTACGTCACCTGGGACATCGAGCGGGGCGTGATGACCGTGGACCGCTGGTCTCCACGAGCCGGGTACAACCAGCGCAGCCGCACCTACCCATAACCGGCCACGCAATCGCCCCGAGCCCGGGGGGGGGGAGTCGTCGACCTTGAGCGCGATCCGCGGCAGATGCGGAAGTTGACAGACCGACGGCGCCGCTGAATAAACATACGGGACAGCTGCTCGCGCGTTGCTCCATGACGGGGACGCCAAACCATGCGAAGCCCGTAGATAATCGCGCGCCGAGCCGCTATGCGCGGCTGCTGTGGCGACTCCGGGCAAGTCGGTGACCGTGCAGATTGGGCACTCTGTGCGTCCACGAGTCGGAGCGCAGAGATGTCGGCCCGGGTTCCTGGTCCCGGTTCCGTCAGATCCGGGCAAGGGGCCACCAGCTTCGATGCGCGGATCGGCGGCGCGGTCGTTCTGCCGGCGGTGCGGGTGGGGCGGCGAGCGTAGGGGGCGGCCCCGGCCGGGAGTGGCTCGCGTTCCCCTGCGGGGGCGGGTGGCAGGGTCTTCGGGGGCTGTGGGGAGGGTGCCTGCGCGGCGCTCAGTGGGGGGGCGGCGGAATGCCTCTGGCTCGCAGGGCGGCCTGTGTCCGGTCGGTGGCCTGAAGCTTGTCGAGGATGCGGGAGACGTGGTTTTGCACGGTTTTCAGGGAGATTTCGAGGGAGCGGGCGATTTGCCGGTTGCTCGCACCGTCGGCGAGCAGGTCGAGTACCTCGCGTTCCCGCGCGGTCAGGTCGGCGTGCCGGGATGGGAGCGCTGCGCCGGACTGGTGCGCGGGCGTCGTTGCCAGGAGCCGGCTGGCGATGCCGGCGCCGAACACGGCGCCGCCTGCGGCGACGGTGCGCAGCGCCGCGGTGATCTCGCCGGCGGATGCGCCTTTGAGGACGTATCCGCGCGCGCCTGCGGCGAGGGCGGCGAAGACGCTGTCGTCGTCGTCCACCATGGACACCACGAGGACGGCGGTGGCCGGGGCAGCCGCCAGTACTTTGCGTGTGGCCTCGACGCCAGAGGCGCCGGGCAGGTTGATGTCCATGAGCACGATGTCAGGTGCGCTGTCTTGGAGGACCGCGAGTGCCTCCTCGGCGGTGCCGGCGGTGCCGGCGATCTCCACGTCGGGCAGTGTTGCGAGGAGCCCGGCGAGGCCGTCGCGGAAGACGGGATGGTCATCGACGATCAGGACCCGGGTCATCGGGGGACCGCCGGAATCGGGGGTACCTGGGCGGGCGCGGTCAGCACGGGCAGCCGGGCGGCCACGATGACGCCGGGTGAGGCGTCGGTAACCGTCGCTGTGCCGCCGAGTTCTTCGGCCCGTTCCCGCATGATGGCCAGGCCATTGCCGTGATCGCTGGGCGTGGGGAGCCCGGTGCCGTCGTCGGTGATGGTGACGGCCAGCCCGGCCGGGGCGAAGATGAGCGACACGTCGCAGCGGCGGGCGCTGGCGTGCCGGACGGTGTTGGTGACGGCCTCGACCACGATGCGGTAGGCGGCGACCTCGACGGCGGCGGGCAGCGCGGGAAGATCACCGCTGGCGCGCACGCTGACGGCGAGATCAGTCCCGGCGGTCAGCCGCCCGGCGGCCTGGGCGCACGCAGCGGCCAGGCCGAGCTCGTCCAGCGCGGGTGGCCGCAGCCCTTCGACGAGGCGCCGGACGTCCACCACTGTGCGGCGGATCTCCTCGCTGAGGTCGTGTAGCTGCTGTGACGCACCGTCGGTGCCGGGCGGGAGCAGCGCCCGCGCCGTCTCGGTCTTCAGGGTCAGCCCGGCGAGGGCCGGGCCGATGCCGTCGTGCAGGTCGCGGCGCAGCCGGCGGCGTTCTTCCTCGCGAGCCAGCACGAACCGCTCCCGCGCGCGCTGCAGGTCCTCGCGCAGCAGCCGCGCGTGCAGCGCGCCGCCGAGCTGGCGGGCCAGATCGCGCAGCAGCCGCTGTTCCGCCACGCTGAGCTGGCGGTCTGGCGGCTGGTAGGTCAGGCAGCCGACCGTCGCGCCGTAGGCCTGCAGGCCAATGGTGGTGCCGGTGCCGGCGCCGGTGGGGGCGCCCGCGATCGAGGTGCCGTCGAGGCCGCAGACGCTGACGTCGCGCAGGTCCAGCCCGGTGGTGAGCTCGGTGACAGCGGCATCCAGCAGGCGGTCGACGTCGGCGGCGGCTTCCAGCCGCTCGCCCAGGCCGGCCAGGACCTCATACGGCTCATGCCAGCGGCCGTAGACCAGGCGGGTGACGGCGCGCTGCAACGTTTCGCGCAGCGGGATGAGCAGCAGCGCGGCGATGGCCGCCGCGAACACGGAGGGCCACCACGCGTGATGGCCGGGAATGAGCGCGACGGCGGTGATCACCACGACGGCGTAGATGCCGACGACGGTGCCGGACATGGCCAGCCACAGCAGGGTGCGGTGCGCGGCGCGGCGCAGGTCGTAAAGCCCGTGGCTGAGGATCGCGATCGCGATCGCCACAGGCAGCGGCAGCAGCACGGCGCCGAAGAGCCAGCCGGGAACGCTGCCGGTGAGTATCACGGCAACAAGGAGGACCGTCGGCGGGCAGGCGGCCAGCGCCAGAAGCAGCAGCTGCTGGCGGACGAGCGGGCCGCCGCGGCGCCACCGGGTAATAAGCCCGGCAACAGCACCAGCGGCGGCGGCCGCGGCCAGCAGGACACCGGCGGCGCTGAGTGTGTCCGCGATGTGCCCGTAGCGGCCGGGCAGGCCGAGCGGGCTCTGCCAGTGGGCAAGCCGGTCCTGCTGCGCGTGCGGGCTGAGCACGTTGCCGAGAAACAGGAAGGCCACCGCCGCAGCCGTGCACCAGGCCAGCCAGCGCCAGCGCGGGCCGGGCAGGCGGCCGTCCGGGAAGACGACCGGTACCGCGACCACGGCGATCAGCATCCCCGCCGCTTGCAGGCCCGGCCCGATAGCGGCCAGGTACGCGGCGCCGGGGACCGAGCCCGGGGCGGTGACCACGCCATGGATGCCGGCTTGGGTGAGCGCCGCGCCGGCCCCCATGGCGGCGGCGGCGGCCAGCAGCAGCCAGCCGACACCGTTACCGGGTACCGCGAAGGTGATGACCGCGCCCACGACAGCGACCGCGGCGATGGCCAAAGTGAACGACAGCGTGCCGGCAAAGACGGCGGTGCCGGCCCGGTCGTAGGAGGCCGCGACCGCAGAACCAGCAAGGGCAACCACGAACGCCGCGCCGGCCGCGGCCGCGGTGAAGCGGCCGCTGACCGGTGCCGACGGCGGGCTCTCCATAGGCTCATGGTGCACCACGTGCGCGTCTCCGGCGAGAATCACTGACCCGGGCAAACGCAGCGCGTCAGGCCGCGGCCCTGCGGCGGAGGCGGCTGGCGAGCACCGCGATGGCGGCGATCAGCCCGGCGAGCGACACCAGGGCGAAGGTGGTCTGGTAAACCCAGTCCAGGGCGTTGTGCCGGGCCCAGCCGGAGAACGAGACCACCTCGAACAGGCACAGGACGCCGACGAATATCGTGCCGGCGGTGACGCGCCCGCTGCGCAGCAGCCAGGCGCCCAAGACGAAGAACGCGCCGAACACGACGGCGGCCCACGGCAGGCTGCCGGGATACTTCTCCAGCCAGATCAGGACCGCGCTGCCGAACTCGCCCAGGGCCAGTACTCCGGCAGTAGCAGTCAAGACAGTGAGCTTGCGACCGTTCATGCTTGCCTCCAGTGAGAATCTGTGGTGACGTCACGATGCCCCCGCGCAGTTCCCGGCCAAAAGAGGCGCCTTCCCGATCACACCGGGAAGTTCTCCCAAGCAGCGGCGGGCAACCGGGACCATCCGCGCACATCCGCGGCGCGACCATCCCCCGGATGCAATGGCTAATTGGTCGGCAACCTGGGTCGCCGGAGTGGCTGTCATTGCCGCGCCCGAACGCTGTTCGGCGCGCGGCTGGGGGTAAACAAGCCTCCGCTTATTCAATGCCCGCGCAGGTACTTCAGCTTCGGCAGCCTCCGGGCAGCGTGCTAGCCGATGTCGTCGGTGCGGGCGCTGGAGTTAGTCAGCCTTCAATCGGCACCGTCACGGCGTAGAGGATGACAATTTCGCCGTTACCCGCCCGGGTTCCTGGGCCGAAGCTGACCGCGAACGCACCCGGTGTCACGAAGTTGGAACCACCGCCGCCGCCGCCGCCCGCTCCGCATACCAGAGTGGCCGCAACAGGAGCTGTACCACCGCCTCCCCCTCCGCCGCCCCCGTAATAGCCGTCGCCGCCGGCACCACCATCGTCGTAGAAGAACGTGGCACAATTCGCCACCCCGTCGCCACCAGCACCACCCGAGACCAGCGATCCTGCGCTCCCGGCAGCTCCGCCGCTGCCGGCAGCTCCGCCGGCGCCGCCGGCGGTGGCGGTGCCTCCCGCGCCGCCGCCGCCGTCGTAAGGACCGCCTCCGGCGCCGCCCGCACCCCCAGCCGAGCCACCGTACGGTCCGGGCCGGATGTCCGTGACGCCACCGACTTGGTCTGCGACGGGCCCGCCACCGCCGCCGCCACCGCCCGCGACCAGCAACCGGTTCGCGGGCGGGTAGCTGCCGTCGGCAGCCGGGCTGCGAACGTCGCTCGCGCCGCCGCCGTTACCACCGCCACCCCCCTGTGCCCCATTGGCACCCGCCCGGCCGACATTTACCTGCAGCACCGCACCGGCTGAAACCTTCAGTGACGCGGTAAGGTTGCCGCCCAAGCCCCCAGGGCCCCCGCCGTAACCGGCACCGCCCTGCGCGCCAAAGACCTGGAACGTGGCATCGTCCACGCCCGCCGGCACGGTCCAAAGCTGCGGTGAACCGGTATAGGAGAACGTCACGAACTCGATCGCCAACCCTGCCGAGCCCGCCGGAGGAAAGCTCACCACCAGCACCCGGCCAGCTAGACGGCGAATGAACAGGTAACCAAGGCGCGGCAGCGGAAACGCCGCGCTCCATGGCTGACCGTGTCAGTGATCACGTGAGCACCCCCTCGCGTCAACCCTTACCCAAGTAGATCGTGACCAACAGCGGGAATGCTGCTCAGATCTGCAACACGACACGTCCTATCACAGTCCCAGCTGCGCCAACACCCCCGGCGGGCACCGGAGAAGCCGCACCCGCCGCGTGCGCGCGCGGCTGGTTGCCCCTCACCGGGCCGGGCCGGCCCGCGAGCTCCACGAGGGGCCCGCACCCACCGCGTGGCACTGCGGGAACCGCTCGATCAGTGCCCCGCCCGCCTCGCTCGGCAGCGGCCCTCTCATCTGTCCGCGGGCGCGGCAAGGCGTGCAGAACAGTCAGCGTAAGACGTCCATGACATGCGTAACTAGCTACCCCTAGTTTCCCTCGCCGTCCCAGTTCTCCGCGCGCCGCTGGCCTGCACGTATTAGCCGGAGGCCGCCACATCCTGGTGGCAGGGGTCTATTCATGTTTGCCCGCCGCACCCTGTCGGCGCGGGTTAGTCCCGACAGGGAGTCCGGCAACCATCTCGGCGAGCTGCGCGCTGGGACCTGCCAGCCGCCATCTGAACTGCCCGGCGGCAGCCAATCAATCTGGTCACGGAATGTGAGCGTCGAGAGAGTGACAGCCGCGCCCGGAGCCGCCTGAATCGAAAATCGGACCCAAGCTGGGCGCGCGGCAGCACCCGGCGGAGCGCAGCGGAGCCGGGTTCAGGCGGGGTGGGTCAGGCGGCGGCCTCCTCTTGGAGCAGGACCTTCTTGCCGGATAGCCGTTCGAGCTCGGCGATGAGCTGGCGCTTGCGGCGAATGGGGGCGATCCGGTCGTGCCAGTCCGGGCCGAGGTCGCTGAACCGGGCCTCGGGGTCGGACAGCAGGTGCCAGGCGATGACCAGCAGGGAGTTGCCGACCGCGACCAGGGCGCGTTGCTTGCCGCGACGGCGGGCGAGCCGGTGGTAGCGCGAGCCCAGGAAGGTCTTGGTCCGGGCGGCGCCCATGGCGGCCTCACCCAGGGTGCTGGCGATCCACGGGTTGCCTTTGCCGGTGGTGCCGGGCTTGCTCCGGCCGGCTGACTGTTTGGCCTGGGGCGCGTACCTGGCCCACGACACCAGGTGCCCGGCGGTGGGGAACCGGGTCATGTCCACCCCGATCTCGGCGATCAGCTCCTGCGCGCCGGTGCGGCCGATGCCGGCGACCTCATCAAGCTGGGCCACCTGGTGGGCGAACGGGGCGATCACCTGTTCGATCCGCCCGGTCAGCGCCTCGATCTGGCCGGTGAGCTGATCGACGCGGTCCAGCATCATGCGCAGCAGGTAGCCGTGGTGGTCGCGGAAATGCCCGGTCAGCGCCTCCTGCAAGACGCCCTTCTTGCCGCGCATGGACCCGCGGGCCAGATCCGCCAGCACCCAGGGGTCGCGCTGCCCGGCGATCAGCGCCTCCAGCATGTCCCGGCCGGACTTGCCGAAGATGTCGCTGATCACCGCCGACAGCTTGATCTGGGTGTCTTCCAGCAGCTTCTCCGCGCGCTGCTTCTCCCGGGTGCGCTCTTGGATCAGGGTGCGCCGGTACCGGCACAGGTCCCGCAGCTCCCGCTGCCAGGGCGGCGGCACGAACGAGGGGCGCAGCATCCCCCGCTCGGCCAGCTTGCACAGCCACACCGCGTCCAGCTTGTCGGTCTTCGGGCGGCCGGGCACGTTCTTCACGTCGCGGGCGTTCACCACCCAGCACTCGACGGCGTCTTCCAGCAGGTAAAACGGCGGCTTCCAGTAGGTGGAGGTTGCTTCCATCACACACCGGCTCACCCCCTGGGCCACCAGCCAGTCCTGCAGCTCCAGCAGCGAACGGGTGGTCGCCCCATACGTGCGGACCTCCTGCCGCCGGGCCCCCGGCCTGGTCTCGTGCGGTACCCGCACGCACGCCACCACCGACGCCTTACCAACATCCAGCGCGGCCACCCGCGCCACCAGCTCGACCGCCTCCTCAGTGACCTCCTCCACCATGCCTGTCCTCCCACGAGCAGCAACCAGATTCCGGTGGCTGCCCGCAGGAGCCAGCAGGGACATCAAGTCGGAATCGCGTGCTCACGGCAACAATGCAGGACCCTGGTGGCGGCTCCCAGCGCCAGACTAATTGACGGGCTCACAGCACCAAGGAGACTCGGCGTCGGCGGGCAACCACCCCCGATTTTCACGCCCGCAGGGCGTCCACCGCAGGGACACCCGGGACTAATTGGACGGCCGACGCGGGTTGCATGGCGCGGTCCGTCGCCCGCCGGAATGGTCGATCTGAGCGCTACGGCCCAGGATCCGGACCACGGCTGGCCGGCGACGCTCCTAGGTCGGTCGGCTGAGGTCGCTTGCTGGGTGCCGGTGGAGCGCGCGGGGGTTTGCGGTTGACAAGCAAGTCATCGGACGTGCAGGGGAACGTTGTGCACGGCGTTGCCGCCGTAGCCGAGGCGGTTCCACTGCGGCCGGTCGGGTTGCGTGCGCCTGGCAAGATCGGTGGCGCGGGCCCGGAGCGTTGTCTCGCCCGGGTCATCGATGCGTGTCAGCAGTTCCCACCACTGCCAGCTGTGACGGTGCGGTTGGCCGATCAGCCTGGCGTTCTGCCACGGGCCGCCGCCGATGCTGACCTCTACCTTGTCGATGGGCGCCGCGCCCGACCACGCCACCCCCCGGACGACCAGGTCGCCGGCGGTGACCTGCTGACCGGCGGACGGCTGCGTGATGACCGACCGGACGTGCTGGAGGCGCACCGGTTCGCGCGTCACGGTACCGTTGCGCCGGGTCTCGTAGACGTACCGCTGGGTTTGGAAGAACCCCGTGAATGGCGAGCCTATGATCTCGATCTCGGTCAGCCATTTGACCGAGGCCACGGCGTACCACCCGGGAACGATGAGCCGCAGGGGATAGCCGTGCTCGAGCGGCAGGGGCTCACCGTTCATCGCATACGCCAGCAGTGACCCGGGATGGCCGGCGTCGGTGACCGGCAAGCTGCGCTCGAAATGGATGGGACCGGCGGCGTCCCCGGCGTTGCCCTGGTCCGCGCCGCGGAACACGACCTCCAGCGCGTCCGGCCTGAGGCCAGCGCGGCCGAGGACCTCAGCCAAAGGCACCCCGGTCCATTCCGCGGTGCTGACCGCGCCCAGCTGCCACTGCTCCCCCTCGGCGGGCGGGTCGAACGCGGAGCGGCCGTTCCCGGCGCACTCGAGGGTGGCCACCAGTGTCTCCGAGCGCATGCTGTGAAGATCCCGCAGGCTGAGCCGGAGCGGGCGCTCAACAAGGCCCGTCACCTCCAGCCGCCACGACAGCGGGTCCAGCCGCGGGGTGTCGAAGTGATTCCGCACGTAGAACCGGGCATTGGGCATGACCACGCCGCCGATCAGCGCCGGGATCGACGTCTCGCAGTTGAGCGGGTGGGCACGGTGCACCACGAGGCCGGCGCTGCCCGGCCCGGTGGTGACCACCGGCAGGCCAGCCACCGCCCACGCGGTCATTCCCCCGGACAAGTTGACCGCGTCGAATCCCCATACGCGCAGCGCCTCGGCGACCGCGGCTGAGCGGCCGCCGGAGCGGCACACCACCACGATCCGGCGATCCCGCGGGAGGTCGCCACGGTGCCGGGCCACCTGGCCCATCGGCAGCAGCCAGGCCTGCGCCACGTGGCCGGCCGGCCACTCGCCGGGCTCGCGCACATCCAGCAGCAGCGCGCCCGCATCCACCAGCGCCGCAGCCGTGCGCGCGCCCACCTCGGGCGCGGCGGCATCTGGCGTTGCCTCCCGCGCTACTCGCAGCCCCGCACCTTCCCAGGCGCGGTAACCGCCGAGCAGGTCAGCCACGTCGGCGAACCCGGCCGCCAGCAGGACGCTCGCCGCAACCAGGGAACGGTAGCCGTCGGCGGAGTACACCAGGACCGGGGCGGACCGGTCGAGGGCGTCCGGCAGCTTGGAAAGGATGGCCAGCGGGATTTCCCGCGCCCCCGGGAGTGTGCCCCAGGCGGTCTCTGCGGGGCTGCGGACATCGACAAGTTGCAGAGCCGGTTCCAGCCGCTGCAGCTCGGCGAGTTGCTCGATGCTCAGCCGGGAGCTCGCCTCGACCAGCTCGAGCCCGGCAGTGAACACCGATGCCAGGTCGTCCAGCTGGCCAACCACCCGGTCATACCCAGCATCGCCCAGCCGCGCCGCTGCCTCCGCCGCAATCTCAGCATCGCCGACAAGCACGACATCCCGGTCGAGCGGCAACACCGCGCCAGCGCATTCTTCGAAGCGCCCCTGCAGGCCGATGCTGACCGCCCCGCGCACATGGCCGACCGTGAACTCGGCCGGCCCGCGGACGTCCAGCAGCACCGCCCCCGCATCCCGGAGGGACAAGACCTCGGCGGCCGGGAGCAGGGCAAGATCCCGCCCGGACACGACGGCACCTCGACCCCGCCCCGACACCGGCCGGGCACCCGCAGCCCCGGGCTCATCAGGGTCGGCCGCCTCGGTGTGCCGCCCACGACCGGCCCTCGGGTTCGTGATATCCACTGCCATCACTCCTCCCGCACCGCCTATTCGCCCAGAACGCCAGTATGACCGTGCGCCGCAGCGACCGGGGGCAACCGGATCGGCGAGATCGACGCTCATGCCATCGACGAGACGATGCACCACTATCACCGCGCCGCCGGCAAGCTCTTGGCAGTCCCGTTGCGGCCGCAGCGGAGGCAGCCACACCGAGTTCATCGCCCACCTCTCGACCGCAGGACCGATAGCGCAGAAATCATCGGCGAGTGGGAACGCGGCACCCCGCCGCGGCGCCGGTGATCACAGCCCTCACCGGCGCAGTTGCGCCGCGCCGGTGAGGCTGTCACCGACCTTGGCCATGCCTTCTGCGATCGGGGGCATCAAGGTCGGCCGGGCTCGGTCCGAAGCGAGACGCTGTGGACGGGGTCACGGACGGTCACCGTCCGTGCTGGTAGTCCGGCGCGCGAAGTGTTCGGCGCGTTTCGGCGTCGACCAGCGTGGCCGTCTGGGCCTGCCCGATTGAGCGATCTGTACGGTGCGTTCACGCCTTGGTCTGGCGGATGGTCGGCCTGGGCACAGCATTGACCTTGGCTGGATGGCGGTCCTCAGATCCGGGCCGGACGCGGTCAGCGGGCTCAGGTCAGAGCCGTCGTTGAGCCTGACGACATGGCCAGCGACGGCCTGAGTAATCGCCAGATCGGCCGCCGGCTCTTCCTCTCACCCGCGTACGGTCAGCTCACACCTGTACCGGTCCTATCCCAAGCCCGGGGTCGCCGGGCGCCAGCACCTCGCGACGTGATCGCCCGCGCCAGCACACCAACCACAGCACACGAAAGCACCGGAAGCGAGACCCCTCATAAGTCTTTTGCTCGTTTCCTCGACCCGACAAGCGCGCACGTCCGCGACCCCGGAACCTGGTACCTCGGTTACGAGGTCGATGAGTTGGCTACCTGGGTTCGCCCCACGGAAGGGCCGGACCCAGCCAAGGCAAGGGGTACAGCATGGCAGTACCGCAACCTGCCGGGATTCCGGCGGAACTGGCAGGTACCTGCAGGGGCGGTGACCTGCGGCAATAGGCGCCCGGGGACCTGCTGCTGAGGACATGCACCTAGCCGGGCTCCCACCCATCGCGCAGAGTCGGCGACGGCCTTAAGATCTTCCGGATCGCCGAACCGCGGGAGTCCGATCGCCTCACGCCGGGCCCGGCGGACGGGATGACAGCGATCTGCCAGGCGAGTTCTTGCTCAGTTCTGCGATCTGGGCGCGTGCGGCGCTGACGAGTTTGGCGTTGGTGTTCGCGTGCCCGCCCAGGTCCCATCCGCCCTCGGGTGCCTCGGTCAGCAGCACCCAGGTCCGGTCGGCCGGGGGCGGGGTCACCGGCGGCAGCTGGATGATGTCGGTGAGCTGGCGGACGCCTGCGAGCTGCTTGACGCGGTGTAGCCGAAGTTACGCGGCTCTTTCCCGGCCGGCAAGACCGGCGGTATCGCCACGCCGGCCGCGCAACAGGCATCCGCAAAGTGCAGTAGTGCTGCGGATACCCCGGCCGCAGCCTCGCGCCGCAGGATAGTGACAAGACGACGCACCGCTCGTCGGGGGCCGGCCCGACGATCAGGTGCACGACGGTCTTGAGACACCGCAAATCCGCCTTTGGCTGAGGCTGACGCCGTTCTCGGCCGAGGTTCGACCTTCACAGAAAGGAAATCCCATGACCGCACCAATTTCCCGCAATCGCTTGCTCGGATCGCTGAAGGAGGCGGCCAGCTGGCCGGGGGCAGACCGGAACACAGTCGTGACCCTGGCCATCGCGCTGGTAGCGGCACGCGCCGACGCGGAGGGGAGCCGCTACTTCCAGGACCTGTCCGAGCGGAACCCCGCCGATGCCACGGCACAAGCCCTGGCCGGCTTCTTCGCTGTCCGCGCCGGCCATGACGTGGCCCCGGCGATAACCAAGCTGGACAAGGCCGCGACCATGGACCTCGGCCTGCCCCAGTACTTCCGCGGCCTGGCCCTGGCGGAGTTGCTGCCCGGCGCAGGCCCGTCCGAGGCGGGGCATGCTGCCGCGGATACTGGGCGGGCGGACCAGGTGATCGCCGACCTGGAGTTCGTGCTCGCGGTCCGTGACCAGTTCCCGGTCGTGCTGCTCCGCGCCGCGTACCAGGGCCTGGCCCGCGCCTACCTGGTGCTCGGGCGGCAGCAGCAGGCGGCCGAGGCGGTGGGCCGGTCAGGCCTCGGCCCGGCCGCGACCGACCGGCCGCCGATGTTCACGAGTTTCTCGCTGACCGCGCGGGACGGGATCCGGGTGTCCGCACCGGCCCTGCTCACTCCCGCGCCGGACGTGCACGTCGCCCTCAGCTACGACTTCGGCGACTTCGCGTTCATCCAGACAAGCGCCGGAGTCGTCGCCATCGACGCGGGCGTCAGCCCGGACCGCGTGCGGGCCGCCATGGCCGATCTTGGCCTGACGGACCAGGCGCCGGTCAGTCACCTCATCCTCACCCACGCCCACCTCGACCACACCGGCGGGACCGCGGCCCTGCGTGGGCCGGACACCGAGGTCATCGCCTCCGCGGGATTCCCGGCCGAGGCGGAGCGGCTGAGCCACTGGAACCCCCCGTTCCGCTACCTGATCGGAACCGGCGCCAGCCCCGCCTTCGACGTGCAGCCGAACCGGCTGATCAGCGAGCGGACCTCTGTTGTCGTCGGCGGCACCGAGTTCGTGCTGATCCCGCTCCGGGGCGGGGAGACGCCCGACGCGCTGATGGTGCACCTGCCCGCCAGCGGGCTGCTGTTCACCGGGGACGTGATGATGCCCTACCTCGGCGTCCCGTTCATCGCCGAGGGCTCGCCGGAAGGGCTGCTGGACACCCTGCGGTACATCCGCGAGCTGGCCCCCCGCCAGCTCATCCAGGGTCACACCACGCTGACCGAGACCTTCACCATCGAGGCCCTGACCGGCTTGGAGCCGGCTCTCACCGAGCTGCACGAGTTCGCGCTGGCCAAGATCGGCGAGACCATGACGCTCCCGCACATCCTGGACGTTGGCTACCTGCCCGCCGTGCTGCGCGACCACCCCGCCGCGGTGGTGCCGTACCTGGTCATCCGTGATGACTTCATCGCCCGGCTGTATCACCAGCGCACCGGATACTGGCAGCCCGACGGACAGGGACTTGACCCGCGCAGCCAGGAAGAAACAGCGGCGGCTCTGGACCTGCTCGCCGGGGAGAAGGCGGACGCCTTCGCCTATGCCGCGGCCACCCTCGCCGGCCAGGGCGACCTGGCCCTCGCCCTGGACATCCTCACCCCGGGCCTGCTCGCGCATCCCGACAGCAGCGAGCTAGCCGAGCTCCGGCAAGCGGTTCTGGTCCGGCTGATGGAGCAGAGCCAGCTGTCCGATCCGTTCGGCTTCCTGGTCTACGCCGAACTGGCTGGCGCTGAGCTCTCCCCGGTCCGATAGCGGCGGCCTGCTCTACCGGGCGCCCGGCTGCCTGCCCCCCTCCCCGGCACCGTCGGCCAGATAGATCCATCCGCCACAGCCGCGGCACGTGACCGTCGTAGCTGACTGGTCACGGCGATAGCTCACTACGCCTTCAACCTGGGCAGATTGTCATGCCTTCCACACCACCAGACATCGGGCAGCCGACCCCGGGAGGCCAGGACCGGCCGCGAGGATCGTGGTCAGCGCGGGAACAAGTGGTGGACGCTGGTCGCGGTGTGCCTGGGCACGTTCATGCTGCTGCTGG
>Ga0207646_10002195_pt1 | contig 23260 bp, 20 predicted proteins | sample KBSK5502metaG_FD_184343 | JGI IMG/M metagenome (GOLD analysis project Ga0207646, IMG submission 184343) | Corn, switchgrass and miscanthus rhizosphere microbial communities from Kellogg Biological Station, Michigan, USA - KBS K5-50-2 metaG... | ecosystem: Host-associated > Plants > Roots >... | reverse complement strand
CGCCGTGGGCGGTGCGGAACGCGCCGAGATCCACGCCCTCCCGGCGGCGCAAACCCGTGAAGAGCGCCTCCTGTGCGCGCTCGCGCGGCGAGAGCATGCGCTCACCGGCCACCGCCGCCGCGGGACCGCGCTCCTCGACCGCCCGGCAGTAGCCGCCGAAGGTATCGATGTTCCACCAGCGCCGGCCCCCGCGATAGCTGTGGGCCGACATGCCGAAGCCGAGAAAAGGGACGTCGGCCCAGTACTTCGCGTTGTGGCGCGACTCGAAGCCGGACCGGGCGAAGTTGGAGATCTCGTAGCGCTCGAGGCCCAGGCCGGAGAGCGTTTCCACCGCACACCGGTAGAGGTCGGCCACGAGGTCGTCCTCCGGCAGATCGAGCGCTCCGGACCGCGCGCGGTGCGCGAGAAGCGTGCGGCCCTCCACCTCCAGCAGGTAGAGGCTCAGATGCTCCGGCGCGAGCGCGGCCAGTCCCTCGAGGCTGCGCTCCCAGCGCGCGCCCGTCTCGCCCGGCCAGCCGAGGATGAGGTCCACGGAGACGTTGGCGAACCCGGAGGCTCGCGCGCGCTCCACCGCGCGGACGGAATCGGCGCTCGAGTGCCGCCGACCCATCTCGGCCAGCACGGCGTCGTCGAACGATTGCACGCCGAGGCTGACCCGGGTCGCCCCCGCGGACCGCAGCTCCCGGTAGCCGGCCGCGTCGAGGTCGGCGGGGTTCGCCTCCACCGTGACTTCCGCGACCGCCGGCAGGGAGAAGCGCCGGCGCGCCAGGTCGACGATCCGCGCCAGGCGCTCCACCGAGAACAAGGAGGGCGTGCCGCCCCCGAAGTAGAGCGTGTCCGCGGCCGCGGCCGGCGCGGCCTCCATCTCGGCCACGACGGCCCGCAGGTAGCGATCCTGGCGCGCATCGTCCGGCCGGCGGGGGTCGATGGCGAAGTGGCAGTAGGTGCACTTCGCCTCGCAGAACGGGACGTGGACGTAGAGGCCGAGCCGCGCGGTGTCTACGGGCACGCTAGCTCTTGACGGCGCCTCCGGTGCGGGCCTGGTTCGACGTCTGCCGGGCCTCGCGGTAGTCGGTGCCGGACACCTTGATGACGACACACATCTCCATCAGGCGGGAGCGGACGGAGAGGCCGGTCCGCTCGAGCAGGAACTCCCGCTGCGGAGGCGCCGCCGCCTCCCCCTTCCGCTTGCGCTCGAAATAATCCGACTCCGCCTTGACGGCCGTCGTGCGGTCGGCGTCCTCGAAGTTGGTCGTGATCAGGGTCGCGCGCTTGGCCATGTAGCGGCTGTTCATGATGTGGAAGAGCGTGTCGTTGATCCAGTCCGTCATCTTCCACGCGCCGAGGTCGTCGAGCAGCAGCACGTCGGCGCGGATCACGGGCTCCAGGACCTGCAGCTCGGTGGTCCGCGTCTCCGGGTTGTAGGAGTCCCGGATCTCCCGCGTCAGCTCGTGGAAGTCCCAGAACTGCCCGCGGACCCCCTTCCGGGTCCACAGCTCGCGCAGGACGGCCACCGCCAGGTGGGTCTTGCCGATGCCGTTCGTCCCGGTGAACAGCAGGCCCAGGCCCTCGTAGGTCGAGCCCAGATGAGGATAGTCGTTACAATAGAGCATGCACCGTTCGAGCGCATTCCTGAGCGACGGTGTGAAGCCCTCGAAATTGGCAAACGAGCACTCTTCGTAGCGCGGGGGGACGCGGCAGGCGGTCACGAAATCGGCCCGGGCCCCCGCGGCCGCGCGGCGGCACGCGCACGGCTGGGCGAACTCGCGCCCTTCCCGCTCCACGATCTCGAAGCCGGTGCCCCGGCAACGGTCACAGATCATTCTTTGACCCCCCACCCTGTCCCTCCCCACGTAGGGGGAGGGAACTGCTGATGCGAGCGTTGCCCCGCCTTCAATTGAGCGCCCCCCGCAGGCCCTGGGCCAGATGGCTCCGGCGCAGCTTCTCCTTGGCCTTGCTCTCGATCTGCCGGATGCGCTCGCGCGACAGCCCCAGCTCCTCGCCGATCTCCTGCAGCGTGCGCGGTTCCTCGCCGTCGAGGCCGAAGCGCATCTTGATCACGCCCTGCTCCTTCTCGTCGAGCTCCTCGAGCATGGCCCGTCGGATCTGCTCCTCGAAGGAGCTCTTCATCAGCTCCAGCTCCACCGAGGGGATCGTCTCCTGCTCGAGGGTGTCCCCCAGCTCGAGGGTCCCGTCCTCTCCCACTGTACTCGAAAGCGAGAGGTCGTCGCCGGCGACCTTCAGCAGCTCCTCCACCTCCTGCAGGCTCAGCGACGTCTTCTCGGCGACCTCTTCGTTCGTCGGCGCGCGGTTCAGCTCGCTGGCGAGCTGCTGGCGGGCGTTGCCGACCTTGGAGATCTGGCCGGAGAGCTTCTGGGGAACGCGGAAGACGCGCGTGTGCTCCGAGAGAGCATGGAAGATCGCTTGCCGGACCCACCATACGGCGTACGAGATGAACTTGACGTTGCGCTCGGGGTCGAATCGCTTGCCGGCCTCGATGAGGCCGAGCGTGCCCTCGTGGATCAGGTCGAGGAACGAGAGCCCGAGCCCGCGGTAGCGCTTGGCGTAGGAGACGACGAAGCGGAGGTTCGCCTCCACCAGGCGTTGGAGGGCCTTGTGGTCGCCGCGCTGGATCCGCCGGCCGAGCTCCTTCTCCTCGTCGGCGCTCAGGGGCTTGAAGCGCGAGATCTCCCGGATGTAGGCGTTGAGGCTGTCCCCGCTGACCGGGCGGCGCTCCGCCTCCTTCTCAGCCGGGCTCTTCTTCTTCCGCGGCGAGCGCTTGTCCACGGGACCCCGAGAGAATTATGAACCCTTTTCGGCCGGAGCCTTCACCATCTGCGTCGGGGGCAGCTTGACGAGGGCCTGCTCGAGCTTCTCTTCCCAGCCTTCCTCGTTGGTCTTCTGCAGCTCGTCCCGCACGTGGCGCACGAAGTCCTCCATCTCGGCCTGCATGTGCTCCATCTTGCGGCGCATGTTGAGGATGATCTCCACCCCTGCGAGGTTCACGCCGAGGTCGCGGGTCAGGTTCAACACCAGCTCGAGCTGTTTGAGGTCCTCCTCGGAGTAGAGCCGCGTGTTGCCTTCGGTCCGGGAGGGCTTCAGCAGGCCCTCGCGCTCGTAGAGGCGCAGGGTCTGGGGATGAATGCCGTAGCTCTTCGCGACCACGCTGATCATGTAGTACTTGCCCTTCCGCGGCGCGGGGCGGCGGTCGGGAGGCGTCTCGCCGCGAGGCCGTCGGCCGCGCGTCACGACGAGACCTTCGGCCGAGCGGTGAGGCCGTCCGTGAGCTGCCGGCGTGGATCGCTCGGGTTGCGGCGGGCGAACTCCCGCAGCAGCTCGCGGCTGGCGTCGTCACTCACGGCCGGGACCGACACCCGCGCCTCGACGTAGAGGTCCCCGCGACCGTTCTGGTCCACGCGAGGGAGCCCGCGCTTGCGCAGCCGGAAGCGCTGCCCGCTCTGCGTTCCCGCGGGCATCTCGATCGTGACGGGGCCGTCGGGCGTCGGCACCAACACGTGGGCCCCGAGGGCGGCCTCGACCATCGTCACCGGCACGTCGCAATAAAGGTCCTCTCCGTCCCGCCGATAGAAGGGATGGGGCCGCACCTCGACCACGAGGACGAAGTCGCCCGGCGGCCCTCCCCGCCGGCCGGCGTTGCCGGCGCCGGGAATCCTCACGCGGCTGCCGTCGCACGCCCCGGCGGGGATCTGGACCTCGAGCCACTCGCTGCGCATCACGCGCCCCTCGCCCGCGCAGCGGCCGCACGGACGCCGGCCGATGGTGCCCGTCCCGTCGCAGTCGCCGCAGCGCCGGGTGAAGACCATCCGGCCGCGCAGGCTCCGCACCTGGCCGCTTCCCTGGCACGAAGGGCACGCGCGCGGGGTGAGGGAAACCTCACCGGCCCCGTCGCAATCCGGGCACCGGTCCTGGCGGACCAGGTGGATGCGGCGCCGCGTCACCTGGAAGCACTCCTCGAAGGCGAGCTGGGTGGACTGCTCCAGGTCTTCTCCGGGCGTCGCGACCCCCTCCGCGACCACCGGGCGCCTCAGGACATTGCCGAAAATCTCCTGGAAGCCGGCCCCGCCCAGGTGCACCTCCGCCGAGAAGTCGAAGCCGTGAAAGCCCACCTCGGGGACGTCCGAGGAAACCGCCACCGCCTCGCCGCGGTCGTACGCCGCGCGGCGCTGAGGGTCCGAGAGCACCGCGAAGGCGGAGGACACGTCCCGGAAGCGCTCGACCGCCTGCGGATCGCCGGGGTTCAGGTCCGGATGCAGCATGCGGGCGAGCTTCTGGTACGCGCGGCGCACCTCCGCCGTGGTCGCGTTCTTACGTACTCCCAATACGGCGTAAAGATCCATGACCCGCGGTAGCTATCAGCGTTCAGCAATCAGCCTTCAGCAACGAACCTCGTCCTGGGCCGAGTTCCGGTTCCCTGAATGCTGATCGCTGATTGCTGATCGCTGCCGTCCTCATTGCTTGTCCACGACCTCCGCGTCGACGACGTCGTCGCCGCCCTTCCCCCCCGCGGGCTTCGGCTCCTCGCCGGCGGGCGGCGGTGCCGACGACGCCGTCCGCTGGTAGAGGACCTCGGCCATCCGATGGGAAGCGCGGACGAGCTCCTGCACGGCCGCCTCGATGCGCTCCCGCCCTCCCTCTTCCACGGCCTTGCGCGCGGCTTCGAGCGCGGCGGTCACCGCCTTCACCTCCGCCTCGGGAAGCTTGTCCTTGCTCTCCCGCAGCGTGTTCTCCGTCGTGTAGATGAGGCTGTCCGCGCGGTTGCGAGTCTCGATCTCGTCCCGCCGGCCCTGGTCCTCCTCGGCGTGGGACTTGGCCTCCTGCACCATGCGCTCCACCTCTTCCTTGGCGAGGCCGGAGGAGGCGGTGATCGTGATGGCCTGCGTGCGGCCGGTGGCGCGGTCCTTCGCGGACACGTTCACGATCCCGTTCGCGTCGATGTCGAAGGTGACCTCGATCTGGGGGACGCCTCGCGGCGCGGGGGGGATGCCGGCGAGCTGGAACTTGCCCAGCGTCCGGTTGTCCCGGGCCATCGGCCGCTCGCCCTGCAGCACGTGGATCTCCACCGAGGGCTGGCTGTCCGACGCGGTGGAGAACACCTCCGATCGCCGCGTGGGGATGGTGGTGTTGCGCTCGATGAGCCGGGTGAAGACGCCGCCGAGCGTCTCGATCCCGAGGGAGAGCGGGGTCACGTCGAGGAGCAGCAGGTCCTTGACGTCACCGCCGAGCACTCCCGCCTGGATCGCGGCCCCTACCGCCACCACCTCGTCGGGGTTCACGCCCTTGTGCGGCTCCTTCCCGAAGTAGTCCTTCACGAGCTGCTGGACACGCGGGATGCGGGTGCTGCCCCCGACGAGGACGACCTCGTCGATCCGGGCCGGCTCCACCCCCGCGTCCTTGAGGCACTGCCGGACCGGGCCCATCGACCGGTCGAGCAGGTCCCCGACGAGCTGCTCGAACCTCGCCCGGCTCAAGCGGAGGCTGAGGTGCTTGGGGCCGGAGGCGTCGGCGGTGACGAAGGGGAGGTTGATCTCCGTCTCCATCGTCGTCGACAGCTCCATCTTGGCCTTCTCCGCCGCTTCCTTCAGCCGCTGGAGGGCCATCTTGTCCTGGCCGAGATCGATCCCCTGGTCCTTCTTGAACTCGGCGACGATCCAATCGATCACCCGCTGGTCCAGGTTGTCCCCGCCGAGATGCGTGTCGCCGTTGGTGGCCTTGACCTCGACCACGCCCTCGCCCACCTCGAGGATCGAGATGTCGAAGGTCCCGCCCCCGAAGTCGTAGACGGCGATCGTCTCGTCCTTCTTCTTGTCCAGCCCGTAGGCCAGCGCGGCCGCCGTCGGCTCGTTGACGATGCGCAGCACCTCCAGTCCGGCGATCCGGCCCGCGTCCTTGGTCGCCTGCCGTTGGGCGTCGTTGAAGTAGGCGGGCACGGTGATGACGGCCCGGGTCACCTTCTGGCCCAGGTGCTGTTCCGCGGTGTCCTTCATCTTCTGGAGGATCATGGCGGAAATCTCGGGAGGCGACAGCTCCTTGTCACCCACGCGCACCCGCACGTCGCCGTTGGGCGCTTCCACCACTTTGTAAGGCACCATCCGGATCTCCTCGGAGATCTCCGCGAACTTGCGCCCCATGAAACGCTTGATCGAGAAGACGGTGTTCTCGGGATTGGTCACCGCCTGCCGCTTCGCGACCTGCCCGACCAGGCGCTCGCCGCTCTTGGTGAACGCCACGACCGACGGCGTCGTGCGTCCGCCTTCCGCGTTGGGGATCACGACCGGCGCATCCCCCTCCATCACCGCGACGACCGAGTTCGTGGTTCCGAGGTCGATACCGATGATCTTGCTCAACTAGGGACCTCCCGTCCTCTAGGCTAGAAGTTGAGCGGGCCGTTGTCAACTCTCCTGCGCGTGATGTACAATACGTTGCGCACGAAGGAGTTACGTTCCCCGGTGGTGACGATCTTCCGGCTCAGGGGCGCCCAACCCGAATTCTTCGCGTCGGCGCCGAGCATGGCCGAGGCCTCGGCGATCCTGCCGCACGGCGCCTACACGACGCTTCGCACCTACGGCAACGGCCGCCGCGTCTTGCGCCTGGCCCATCATCTGGCGCGCTTGCGCGAGTCGGCCGGCCGAGGGCATGGGCCTCGGTTCGAAGGGCCGAAGGTGAGTGCGGGACTGGCCCAGGCGCTCGGGACTCTCGGCCTCGGAGAGGCGCGCCTCCGGCTCACCTACGCGAAGCAGCGGCTCTTCGTCGCCGTCGAGCCGCTCGAGCCCCTGCCGGAGACGCTCTACCGAGACGGCGTCTGGTGCGTCAGCGTGCGCCTGAAGCGTACGGCACCGAAGGTCAAGGACACCCGCTTCATCCCTACGGCCCAGGCCGCCTACCGCGACCTGCCGGCGGGCGTCCACGAAGGCTTGATGGTGGCGGAAGACGGCACGATCCTCGAAGGCCTGTCGAGCAATTTCTTCGCGGTGCGGGAGGGAATCCTCCACACCGAGGACGAGCGCGTCCTGCCCGGCATCACGCGGGGGGTCGTCCTCGAGCTGGGGCGGGGACTCCTGCCCCGCGCCACCGGGGCGGTTCGCCTGGATCAGATCGGCGAGCTGAGCGAGGCGTTCCTGACCAGCGTCTCGCGCGGGGTCCTGCCCGTCGTGCGGGTCGACGAGACGACGATCGGCGACGGACGGCCCGGGCCGTTGACGCGAGAGCTGGAGCGACGGCTCGACGCGCTCGTCGAGCGCGAAGCGGAGCCGCTCACCGCGTGAGCTCCATCTCCGCCCACTTGCCCTGACCTTCCCAGACCCGGATCACCATCGGGAAGGCGATCCGCTCGCGGAGCTGGCGCGAGAGCAGCTCGCAGATGTTCTCCACCGACGGGAACTCCAGGACGTCGTTCCAGTTGCGGTGGTCGTAGCGATGCAGGACCTCACGGGTGCGGACCTTGAGGTCGTTGAAGTCCACGATGATGCCCTGGCCCGGGGCGTGCTCTCCCTCGATGATGACCTCGACCTTGTAGGTGTGGCCGTGCACCTGACCGCACTTCGGGTGGCCGGGCAGGAAATGGGCGCAGTCGATGAACTCGGTGATCCCCAACTTCATTCGGCAGTCCCGCTCCCCCCCAGGTCGCTCGCTCGCAAATGAATCGCTCGCTCGCTGTTCATATGTCAGCCTACTGCCGAAGGCGGGGCGACTCAACGGCCATGACACTCATGGCGCCGCCCCGCGGCCGGCCTTGAAGCGCGGCGGCGTCGGATCGCGGCCGGTCGTGAGCGCGTCCACCGCCCAGCGCGCGGCCAGCACCGCCCACCCGAGACCGAAGGTGCCGTAGCCGCAGGCCACGACCCCGTTCAGCCCCGGCACCGGTCCCACGAACGGGAACCCGTCCCCGGACTTGCCGGCGACCCCGGCGCCCCGCGGCCCCGGGCGAACGGAGGCGGGAGCGAAGTGGCGGAGGACGAAGTCCTCGAGGCGCTCGTCGGACGGCCGCCCCGTCACCGCGCCGCCGAAGTGCGCCACGCGCACGCCGACCGGCGTCGTCCGCCACGCGAACTCCCCTCCGCAGGTGCGGGCCGGGCTCGGCAACGGCACCGTCGCCTCCCGGTCGGCGTCGATCCACTGCGCCGGCAGCGGCGTCACCCGGCCCTTGAGGAACGGTACGAGGCCGGCCGTGTTCGCCTCGACAGCGACGAACGCCGCCGCCGCCTCGACACGGTCTCCGGCCGTCGCCGCCGCGACGCCGGACGGAGTCGATTCGAGGGCCAGGGCCGCGCTACCCTCGCGGATCACCGCGCCCTCACGCTGGGCCGCCGCCGCCAGCGCGGCCACGAGCCGCCGCGGATCGAGCTCGGCGTCTTCGGCGCACCAGTACCCGCCCGGAAAGCCGCGGACGCCGAAGCGTGACTCCAGCATGTAGTGGTCGAGGAACTCGCCGGAGAAGCCGTCCTCGCGCAGCGCATCCTCGCTCTCGGCCAGCGCCTCCGCTTCGGCGCGGTCCTCGGCGAGGACGAAGCCGCCCCGGCCTTGGTAGCCGCAGTCGTCGCCGAGCGCCGCCAGCAGCTCCCGCAGCCGGTCGTGGTTCTCGCGCTGGATCTCCCACGCTTCCCGCGCCGCCTCCCGCCCCCAGCGCCGCCTGGCCTCGACGTACAGCAGCCGTGGCCCGGTCGGAACGTGGCCGAGGTCGAGCGCCGACGCGCCGCTGCCGACCTGCGCCGCTTCCAGCACCAGGGGCCGGCGCCCGCGGCGGGCCAGCTCCCAGGCGGCGAGGCATCCGGTGAGCCCGGCCCCGAGGACGACGACGTCGGCGCGCTCTCTCACGACGACGCGGCCCTCGTGGCCGTGCCGCGGACGGCGGCGGCGATCGCCTCGTCGAGGGGCGTGAGGGGGCGGCCGAGGAAATGGCTCAAAGGGGCCGCGTCCGAGACCTCGTCGCAGAGCAGGCAATCGAGCTCGTCCGCCCCCATGCCCCGGAAGCCGCCCGCCCCGGCCGCGCGATCGGCCTGCTCGACGCTCACTTCGCGGATCTGGAAGTTCGCCTTGCGCCCGGCCGCCCGGGCGGCGGCCGCCGTCCGCTCGAGGAAGGACTGGAAGCTCACCGGCTCCGGTCCGACGAGGTCGAAGACGCGGGGCGGGGGGGCGGAGCCGGGCGGAGGGTTCCTGGCCGCGGCCAGCGCCGCGGCCGCCGCGTCGCCGACGAAGATGGGTTGCATCCGATAGCGTCCGTCCCCGACTCGCACCACCTCGCCGGAGCCCATCTCGCCGAGAATCTTGGTGACGAGCCCGTCGCCGGGCCCCACGATGTACGAGGGGCGGAAGACGACCGCCTCGCGACCGGAGCGGAACAGCTCCACCTCGGCCGCCAGCTTGGAGAGGAAGTAGGGGTTCGTGCAGCGGCGCGTCAACCCGTAGTGGGCGACGCCCAGCCCGCTGAAGAGGACGACCCGGGGCACTCCCGCGCGGCGCGCCGCATCCACGACCGCCCGCGTCCCCTGCACGTTGACGGCTTCGTAGGTCCGGCCTTCGCGCTCGCTGCCGATCATCGCCAGGTGCACGACGGCCTGCGCACCGGCCAGCGCCGCCGCCAACGGCTCCGCCTCGAGCCGCGGCACCACGCTCGCGCGCGCTCCGAGGCGCGCGACGACGGCGGCGCTCTTCTCCGAGCGCACGATGCCGACGACGTCGAGGCGCTCGCGAGCGGCGAGGGCGACGAGGTGTTGCCCCACGAATCCGCTCGCGCCGGTGACGGCCAGTCTGGGCATGGCGCGGCTCAGGGGCGCGCCACCGCTCCCGGACCCTTCAGCGCCCGGCCGGGCGTCGCGCCGGTGTGCTCGCCGTCCTTCAGCACCTGGACGCCGTTCACGAAGACGTGGCGCATGCCCACCGCGTATTGATGCGGCTTCTCGAAGGTGGCCCGGTCGGCGATCGTGGCCGGATCGAAGACGGCCACGTCGGCGAACATACCCGGGGCCAGCCGCCCGCGCCGGTCGAGGCCGAGGTTCTCGGCCGGCAGCGCCGACAGCCGCCGGACCGCGTCCTCCAGGCTCACGAGCTTCTCGTCCCTCACGTACCTGCCGAGCAGGCGCGCGAAGTTGCCGTAGGCGCGCGGATGGGTCGAGGAGCGCGTGAACGGGTCCTCGGGCGACATCGAGGCGGCGTCGGAGCCGAAGGAGACCCAGGGCAGCCGCACCTGCTTGCGCACGTTGTCCTCGGACATCAGGAAGAACACGACGCCGATGCGCGTGCGGTCCTGGAGCACGAGGTCGAGGATCGTGCTCTCGGGATCGGTGCCCCGCGTCTTCGCCGCCTCCGCCAGCGTCTTGCCGGTGAGAGGCTTCAAGGCGTCGGTCTTGAACTCGACCATGAGCAGGCGCTCCGGCGAGCCGGCCGCGCGGCAGAGGTTCTCCCATCCCTCGGCCGGGCGGCGCATGTCGGCGATGATCTTCGGCCGCGTCTCCGGGTCCTGGATCCGGCGGAAGAGCGCATCGTATCCCCCGTCGCGGGCCCAGGGCGGGATGCAGGCGTCGAAGCCGGTCGCTCCCGCCGTGTAGGTGTACATGTCGGCGGTGACCTTCAGGCCTTCGCTCCGCGCCTTCTCGATGCGGGCGATGGCCTGATCCTCCTTGCCCCAGTTCGACTCTCCCGCCGCCTTCAGGTGGTAGATCTCGGCCGGGACCCCCGCCTCGCGGCCGATGCGGACCAGCTCGTCGATCGCCTCCAGCAAGCGGTCGCCCTCGCTGCGCACGTGCGAGATGTACTTGCCGCGGTAGGGGGCGGCGGCCTTGCACAGCTCGACGAGCTCCTCGGTCTTCGCGTAGGTGCCCGGGGCGTAAATGAGCGACGAGCCGATGCCCAGGGCGCCCGCCTCCATCTCCTCCCGCACGAGCGCCCGCATGCGGTCCATCTCCGCCGGGGTCGGCGGGCGGTCGTCGAGGCCGATCACGTGCTCCCGCACCGTCGCCGCTCCGATGTAGGACGCGACGTTGGGCGCCACGCCCTTCTTCTCCAGATAGGCGAGGTACTCGGCGAGCGTCGTCCACTTGACGTCGTACTTGAGATCGCCCTGCTCTTCCTTCATCCGCCGCTTCATCTCGTCGGTGAGCGGCCCCATGGAGTTGCCCTCGCCGAAGATCTCGGTCGTCACGCCCTGGCGGATCTCGCCCTGCGAGCGGCCGTCCACGATCAACGATTCGGTCGACCAGGACAGCATGTTGATGAAGCCGGGAGCGACGGCCAGTCCGCGCGCGTCCACCACCGTGCGCGCGGAGGCGGCGGAGAGGTCGCCCACCGCGGCGATGGTATCGCCCCGTATCCCGACATCCGCCCGCCGCCCCGGGCTCCCGGTGCCGTCGTAAACGGTGCCACCGCGGACCAGGACGTCATAGCCGCCGTCTGGCGCCGGCGTCGCCAAGCCCCCGATGACGGACAGGGCCAGCACGGCCGACAGGCGCAAGCCGGGTTCAGGCTGCAGCATAGCGAAGACCTCGGGGGTGGGGGCGCCGCCTTGGCGGATGAGACCTCATTCTACCCACACCGCCGAGGGGATCGGCGTCGAGTGACGGCCGTCACGTATGAGGACGGTCACAACGTCCGCCAAGGATACGGATTATGGTCCTTCGCCCCCGGGAGGACCCTCACGAGCAGCCCCCCTTCCCCCCCTCCGGCTCGCGCGGAACGCATCCTCGTCGTGGACGACGATCCCGACACCCGGGACATGTGCGCAGAAGTGCTGCGCAGGAACGGGTACGACGTCATCCGCGCGGAGTCCGGTCGAAGCGCGGAGGCCCTGCTCCGCACGTCCGCGGTCGACGTCACGGTGACCGACCTGAAGATGCCCGACGTCGGAGGCCTCGAGATCCTGCGCGTGGCCAAGGAGGTCGACCCCAACATGGTGGTCATCCTGATCACCGGGTTTCCCGCGGTGGACACCGCGGTGGAGGGCATGAAGTTCGGGGCCGCCGAATACGTGCCGAAGCCCTTCTCGCCTCAACAGCTCCTGGACGTCGTCCAGAACTCGCTCGAAATGCGGCGGGCGCGAGAGTCGCACGGCCTGCTGTGCAGCCGGCTCCGCCGCTCCTTCTCCCTGAGCGGCATGGTGGGTCAGAGCCGCAAGGTCCTCGCGCTCTTCGACGACATACGCCGGACGGCGGTCGTGGACGCCCATGTGCTGATCCTCGGGGAGAGCGGCACCGGCAAGGAGCCGGTGGCCCGCGCCATCCATGCCAACAGCCGGCGACGGGACCGCCCGTTCGTGCCGGTCAACTGCTCGGCGATCCCGGAGAACCTGCTCGAGGCGGAGCTGTTCGGCTTCGAACGGGGCGCGTTCACGGGGGCGGCGGGGCCGAAGGCGGGGTTGCTGCAAGCGGCCGACGGCGGCACGCTCTTCCTCGACGAAGTGTGCGAGATGAGCGTGCTCCTCCAGGCGAAGCTGCTGCGCATCCTGGAGGAGGGCAGCGTGCGCCGGCTCGGGGCCACGAAGCCGGCGGCCTTCGACGTGCGCTTCGTGGCCGCCACCAACCGTGACATCCGACAGGAGCTGACCCGCCAGCGGTTCCGCGAAGACCTCTTCTTTCGGATCGCCGTGATCGAGGTGCAGGTGCCGCCGTTGCGGGAGCGTCGCGAGGACGTCCCGCTGCTGGCCGCCCACTTCCTGGAGTCGTGCGCCGCGCAGAGCGGCAAGCCGATCGAGGGGGTCTCCCCGGCGGCCATGGACGTGCTCATCCGCTACGACTGGCCCGGCAACGTGCGCCAACTGAAGAACGCGATAGAGCGGGCGGTGGCCTACGCCCGGGGGCCCTTCGTGGTCCCCGGGGACCTGCCCCCGGCGGTGCTGGACGGAGCGGAACGTGAGCCGCCGGCCGGCTTCCACGTATGGAGGGAGAGGGCGCTGGAGCGGCTGGAGCGCGAATTCCTGCAGACGACGCTCGAGACGCACGGCGGCAACGTGACGCGCGCCGCCCAGGCCCTGGGCATCCACCGCTCGACGCTCCAGCGTCTCATGCGCCGCTTGAACCTGCCCGCCGCGTAGCCGCGCCGGGGCGCCGCATCGCCGCGGCACCCGCAAACCGGACAGCCGGGCCGGCGTTGAGAGGGTCTGGCCGCCGTCGGTGAAGCATGGCTGCGCCGGTTGCCCGCGCCGCCGGTCCGACCGCGCTGGGCACTTTCCCTGACCAACCAACCACTTGGGTGCTCGGCCGAGGAGGGCGCGGCATGGCCCGGACCTTGCCCATTCGTGTGCGTTTTCCGGATCTCAAAAGGAGACCGATCATGCTGCGTCGTCACTTCGTCATTGCGGCCGCCGCCTCCCTCCTGCTGGCCTTGAGCCTGGCCGGGGCTTCCCCCGCCCGGGCGGACACGACCTACAGCGGAAGAGCCTACGCGGCCTTCGTCGGCACCGCCCTCACCGGGCCCGTCTACATTTCCGACACCGGGGAGCTGGATCCCAGCGGCGGGTTCAAGTCTGACGCACTGCTCACCACCCGGGGCCTGATGCCCGTCTCCAACTTCCTGCTGGCCGACGTGCTGGTGGCCTCGACCAGCGGGGCCAGCGGCCAGGCCAACAGCTCCGCTTCCCTGGCAAGGGTGACGGTGCTGCCCGGTAGCTTCGCGCAGGTCACCGCCAGTTTCATTCAGGCCCAGAGCCAGGCCTCCTGCACCGGCGCCAGCGGCTCCAGCGAAATCGCCGATCTGACCTTCGGCGGCATGACCATCACCGTGAGCGGCCAGCCGAACCAGAGGGTGGACATTCCCAACCCGGCGGGCGGGCCGCCCCTGGCCACGCTCATCGTCAATGAGCAGACCTCGACCACCAGCGGGACCTACCGGGAGGTCAGGGTGAACGCCCTCCATCTCATCGTGCCGGGCGTGGCCGAGGTGATCCTGTCCAGCGCCAAGAGCGACATCAACTGCCAGCCGGTGGTAACGCCCGGTCCCTGCCACGACTTCGTGACGGGCGGCGGATGGATCAAGTCCGCGGACGGCACCAACCGGGCCAACTTCGGGTTCAACGCCGGCTTCAAGGCGGGCTCGACGACGCCCGAGGTGCACTTCAACTACATCGACCACTCCATGGGCAAGAAGATCCGGGCCACGAGCATCACTGTCTACGTGCAGGGGCCCACGATCACCAGCCGGCACTTCGAGGGAGACGCCGAGGTGAACGGGGCCGCGGGCTACCGGTACTCGGTCGACGTCGATGACCAGGGGGAGCCCGGCCGGATGGATACCTTGAGCCTGCGTCTGGAGGACGGCAGCTACCAGGACGGCGGGAACTTGCAGGGCGGGAACATCCAGCTTCACAAGCCCTGCCCGTAGCTCGCTCGATCCGCGCCAGGGCGGTCCCGCCCGAGGGGCCGCCCTGGGCGCGGTCAGGAGGAGCCGAGCAGCCGGGCCGGCGTCTCCGCGTCGAGGAACATCAGGTTGAGGCGCCAGACTGCGTCGTCGCCGATGTAGGCGTTGCGAACCGAGGCCCTCGTGCGGAACGGCCCCCCGGCTTCCTCCACCTCGAGCACCTCATCCTTGGCGAAGAACTGGGTCGTCATCACGCGCGCGCCCCCGGCGCCGAGGTTGTCGGCGACCGTGGCCTCTTCCTGTCGGTCGCCACGCTGGCCCCGGGGCTTCAGGACGAAGAAGAAAATGCCGTCGCGCCGGGGCGCCGCCCGGCGCTCGGGGGCGGGCGGCGTCGTGGGCGGGCTCAGGAAGAGGCCGGCCTCGTTGCGCGCGTAGCCGCCGGGCGGGCTCTTGCCGAGGAAGCGCAAACCCACCGTTCCCCCGGCGCCCACCGTGGCCACGACCGCATAGACGCGGTAGGTCGGTGCGGTCATGTCGAAGGTGCGGAAGCGCTTGGGCAAGGGCAACGCCAGGTGAAGCGCCTGGCCGAGGAGCACGGTGCGGCTGAGGGTAATCGCCACGCCGCCCGCCGACGCCACCGTGGTTGAGGTCATCTCGTCCCACGCGGCCCCGTCGGGGTACTGGCCCTGGACGCGGACGGGCAAGGCGACGTTGCTCCGCGGCTGGCGTCGCCGCTCGTGCTCGGTCATGCGGACGTTCCGGCGGCGGTCCCTCATGACCCCCCTGTTCGAACCTAGCACGTCGACCGGTCAGTGAGTGAGCTTTCGGTACCGGATCCGGTGGGGCTGATCGGCCTCCGCGCCCAGACGGCGGTGCCGATCCGCCTCGTAGTCCTGGTAGTTGCCTTCGAACCACACGACGCGGCTGTCACCCTCGAAGGCCATGATGTGGGTGGCGATGCGGTCGAGGAACCAGCGGTCGTGGCTGATCACCACCGCGCAGCCCGCGAACCCCACGAGGGCCTCTTCGAGCGCACGCAGCGTGTCCACGTCGAGGTCGTTGGTCGGCTCGTCGAGGAGCAACAGGTTGCCCCCGCTCTTGAGCAGCGTCGCGAGGTGCAGCCGGTTGCGCTCGCCCCCCGAGAGGTCCTTCACCTTCTTCTGCTGATCGGGCCCGCGGAAGCCGAACGAGGCGGCGTACGCGCGCGAGTTGACCTCCCGCTTGCCGACCATGACGATGTCCTTGCCTCCGTCGGAGATCTCTTCCCACGCGCTGCGGCTGCCGATCAGGCGGTCGCGGCTCTGGTCCACGTAGGACAGCACGACGGACTCGCCGACCTTCAGCGTCCCCGCGTCCGGCCTTTCCTGACCGAGGATCATGCGGAACAGCGTCGTCTTGCCCGCGCCGTTCGGGCCGATGACGCCCACGAGCCCGCCCCGCGGGAGCAGGAAGGTGACGTCGTCCATCAGCAGGTTGTCGCCGTAGCCCTTGCGCAGGCCCTTCGCCTCGATCACGAGGTCGCCCAGTCGGGGCCCGGGCGGGATCGTGATCTCGGCCGGACCCTCCCGCTTCTCGGCGGCCTGCTCCTGGGCGAGCAGGTCCTCGTAATGCGTGAGGCGGGCCTTGCCCTTCGCCTGCCGCGCGCGCGGCGCCATGCGGATCCATTCCAGCTCGCGCTGCAGCGTGCGGCGGCGCGACCCGGCTTCCTTCTCTTCCTGGGCGAGCCGATTCTCCTTCTGCTCCAGCCAGGACGAGTAATTGCCCTGCCACGGGATGCCCGCCCCGCGATCCAGCTCCAGGATCCACCCGGCGACGTTGTCCAGGAAGTAGCGGTCGTGGGTGACGGCCACGACCGTGCCCTTGAACTCCTTCAGGAACTGCTCGAGCCAGGCCACCGACTCGGCGTCGAGGTGGTTGGTGGGCTCGTCGAGAAGCAACATGTCGTTGGGCTGGAGGAGCAGCCGGCACAGGGCGACCCGGCGACGCTCGCCGCCAGAAAGCGTCGTGACGTCGGCGTCGCCCGGAGGCAGGCGCAGCGCATCCATGGCGCGCTCGATGGCCCGGTCCAGCTCCCAGAGGTTCTGCGCATCGATCTGGTCCTGGAGCCGGCCCAGCTCGTCGGCGTTCTCGTCCGACCAGTCCGCGGACAGCTCCTCGTAACGCTGGACGATGGCGCGCGGGGCGGCCACCGCCTCCTCGACGTGCTGGAGCACGTTCTTCTTCGGGTCGAGCTGAGGCTCCTGGGGCAGGTAGCCGATGCGGGTGCCCTCGGCCGGGAAGGCTTCGCCCGCGAAGTCCTTGTCGACGCCCGCCATGATGCGGAGCAGCGTGCTCTTGCCCGCTCCGTTGGCGCCGAGCACACCGATCTTGGCGCCGGGATAGAAGCTCAGCCAGATGCCCTTGAGGATCTCCTTGCCCTGCGGGGTGACCTTCCGCAGGTCTTTCATTGTGAAGATGAATTGGGGAGCCATGAAACCGGCATTCTGCCACGAATCGCGGACCGCGGGTTAACCTTGGATCGTGGCCGTCACGCGCCGACCCTACACCGCGTCGCATCGGAACATGGAGCGCGTGCTCAGCGTGCTCTACACCGGGGGCTGGCCCGCACGGCTGTGGGCCATCGTGCCCGGCGCCGCGCGCGTGGCGCTCATCGAGCATACGCTGGCCATCCCCGGCCGGGGGAAGGGACGGCCGCCGCTGCGCATCGCCTTCGCCTCCGACCTGCACCTCGGCCCCACCACTCCGCGCCAGGTGCTGGATGCCGCCTTCGCCCGCATCCAATCCACCCGGCCCGACGTGCTCGCGCTCGGGGGCGATTACGTGTTCCTGGGCGCGACCAAGCAGCGCGTGCACGAGCTGCAGGAGCGCGTGAAGGCGGTGAGCGCCCCGGTCAAGCTCGCCGTCCTCGGCAACCACGACTTCTGGGCGCGGCCCGAGCGGCTCGAGGACTGCCTCACCCAGGCGGGAGTCCGGGTCCTCGTCAACGATTCGGTCCGGCTGCCCCCGCCCCACGACGACGTGGCCGTCGTAGGTCTCGACGACCCGCTCACGTCGCGGCTCATCACGGACAAGATCGCGCTGCAGGAGGGTGTGGACGCGGCTCTCGCCCGGGTGGCCGACGTTCCGGTCAAGGTCGCGCTGTGCCATTCGCCCGACGGCTACCCGGAGATCAAGGGCCGCGGCGTGCAGCTTCTGCTGTGCGGGCACACGCACGGGGGCCACATCGCCTTGCCCGGCTACCGGCCCCTTTGGATTCCGGGCCCGCACGGGCGGCTGTGGCCTTACGGCCGGCACGAAGTGGACGGCGTGACCATCTTCGTCTCCCGCGGCGTGGGCGGCAGTCTCGTCCCGATGCGCACCTACGCTCCGCCGGACGTGGCGCTCTTCACAATCGACGGCGGCGCGCCTTGACACGCACGGCCGCGGGTGCAACCCTCGTCCCAACTCGATCCTGTGGGCGCTGACTTCAGCGGACCGCGCCCACGCAAGGAGGTCGAATGTCCCCCTCCCGACGTTTCCTCCTGGCCCTCGCTCTCTTCATTACAAGCACGATGGCCGCGCACGCGCAGACGAGCACCGGCGGTATCGCGGGCGTCGTCCGCGACGAGAGCGGAGCGGCCGTCCCCGGGGCCACCGTCACCATCACCGACCAGAGGACGGGCGGCATCGCCCGCATCCTCACCTCGGGCCCGAACGGCGCCTACGCGGTGCCCAATCTCTCCCCCGGCGTCTACGTCGTATCCGCCGAGCTGAAGGGCTTCGGCAGGGTGACCCAGAACGTGCGGGTGTCCGCCGGGGCGACCATGAAGGCGGACTTCACCCTCGCCGCGAAGCTCGAGGAGGCGGTCACGGTCACCGGGACGCGCGTCAAGGGTCGGACCTCCACCGAGACGCTCGCTCCGGTCGACGTGATCGACGGAGAAGCCATCCGGGCCACCGGGGCCACGGAGACCGGCAAGATCCTGCAGCTCCTCGAGCCGTCCTTCAATTTCTCGACCACGTACATCAGCGACGGCACCGACATCATCCGGCCGGCGACGCTCCGCTCGCTCAATCCCGATCAGGTCCTGGTGCTGGTCAACGGGAAGCGGTATCACCAGCAGTCGCTGATGAACTACCAGCAGACGATCGCGCGCGGGTCCGCGGGATACGACATCAACTCCATCCCCGCCTCCGCGATCGACCACATCGAGGTGCTGCGCGACGGCGCGGCCGCGCAATACGGATCCGATGCGATCGCCGGCGTGATCAACATCATCCTGAAGAGGCAGACGAACCTCACCGACATCAACGCCGACGCGGGCCGATACTACAAGGCGAACCCGGCCCTGCCGCTCGGGGCCAGCCCGGACGCCGAAACCGGCCACGGCGCACAGCTCATGGGCAGCGCCAACACCGGCTTCGCCGTCGGGAAAGGCGGCTTCGTGAACCTCACGTTCGAGTATCGCGACCGGGGAGAGACCAACCGCGCGGGTCCCGACTCCCTGCGCGTGAATCCGGCGCGCGTCGTGCAGCGGATCGGCGACCCGAAGGCCAAGGATGCCCTCATATGGCTGAACGCCGACGTCCCCGCCGGCAACGGCGCGCTCTACGCCTTCGGCGGCTACTCCTACCGGAAGGGCAACTCGTCCGGCTTCTTCCGCAGCGCAGGCGACGGGCGCACCGTGCCCGCCCTCTACCCGAACGGCTTCCTGCCGACGATCGAGACGCAGCCCACCGACGCCCACGGGGTCCTCGGCTACCGGGCGGACATCAACAAGGATTGGGCGTGGGACCTGAGCGGGAGCTACGGCAAGAGCCGGTTCAAGTTCCATGAGAGCAACACGGTCAACGTGAGCTATTTCTACGAGCCCCGGGACGCCAACAACCCGAACGGGCCGAAGTACAACGAGTCGCCCACCTCCGCCGATACCGGCGCGCTCGGCTACGACCAGCTCAACTTCAACCTCGACCTCACCGGCCGCGTGGCCTGGGGCTTCGGCGCGGGACCGCTCAACGTGGCCACCGGGGCGGAATGGCGCCGGGAGGGCTACACGATCGACGCCGGGGACCCGGTCTCCTACCAGTACGGTCGCACGAACAACCCGGCGATCCGCATCCTCGATCAGACCGGCGGCGTGGCCGCCATCGGCACCCAGGGCTTTCCCGGCTACTCGCCGCGAGAGGCCGTCAGCGAGCACCGCAGCAACGTGGCGCTGTACGTCGACTTCGAATCGCTGCTGGCGTCGAACTTCCTGGCCGGAGCCGCCGCCCGCTACGAGCACTACTCCGACTTCGGCAGCACGCTCACGGGCAAGATCTCGGGGCGCTACAACTTCAACGACCACTACTCGCTGCGCGGCACCGTCTCCACGGGGTTCCGGGCGCCCGGCGTGCAACAGGAGTTCTACAACTCGCGCTCGACCAACCTGAACTCGGCGGGCGTGCTGACCGACACGCTGACCGCGCGCCAGGACAGCGACGTGACGCGGGCCTTCGGCATCCCGCCGCTGAAGCAGGAGACGTCCAAGAACTTCTCGTTCGGCCTGGTCAGCAAGCCGACGGACAAGCTGCGGCTCACGGTGGACCTCTACCGGATCGACATCGACGACCGCATCATCTTCTCCAGCAACATCCAGCCGGAGGATGCGGCCACGTGCGGGGCGCCGGTCAACGCCAGCCGGTGCCCCATCCGGGCCATTCTCGATCCGTTCCGCGTCGGCCAGGTGCAGTTCTTCACGAACGCGATCGACACGAAGACGCAGGGTCTCGACGTCGTCGCCCTCTACGACGTCCCTCTCGGCGAGTCGACGCTCAGCCTCGAGCTCGCGTCTGACTTCAACAAGACGCAGGTCAAGAACCGGAAGTCGTCGTCGGGCATCCTGCCGGCCGCGGTGCTGTTCGATCAGGCGCAGGTGACCCTGGTCGAGGAGGGCCAGCCCCGGCAGCACCACGTGCTGGGCGCCACCTACCGCCGCGGCGGCTGGGGGGCCAACGTCCGCTTCAACTATTTCGGCAAGGTCGCGGGCGAGGGGTTCACGCCGAGGCCGGAAGGGTGTGCCACCAATCCGTGTGGCGGTGGCTTCAAGCAGACGTGGGGCGGCAAGTGGCTGACCGACGCTTCCTTCACCGTCCCCTTGAGGAAGGACACGCTCAGCCTCACCGTGGGCGGGCTCAACGTCTTCGACGTGTACCCCGACAACTGGGATCTCGTCAAGGCATTCCCGTTCCCGCAGCTCGGGTTCCTCTACGGGTGGGAGACGCTTCCCTTCGGCATCAACGGTGGCTACTACTACGCCCGGGTCGACCTGCGCCTGCCCCACTGACACCTTGCGGGACAAGCGGGGATTCACGAGCCTCAGGTGGCTCCCTTCCTTACCGCGGAATGGCGGTACGTCGCGATGCTCAACTATGAGGTGGAGCGCTCCGCCCTGACCGCCCTCGTGCCCCGGGGCACCGAGCTCGATGAATGGCGGGGGCGTACGTATCTCAGCGTGGTTGGCTTCCTCTTTCTGGACACCCGGACCCGGGGCCTGCCCGTTCCCTTCCACCGCGACTTCGAGGAGGTGAATCTCCGATTCTACGTTCGGCGCCGGACGGAGGATGGTTGGCGCCGGGCCGTCGCTTTCGTGAAGGAGATGGTTCCGCGGGCCGCCATCGCGATGGTGGCTCGGGCGCTCTACAACGAGAAGTACGTGGCCGTGCCGATGGACCACGAGGTCAGACGCGCCCCTGATGAGCCGAGAAGGATCGAGTCGGTGTCGTATCGGTGGGACTTCGCGGGCCGCCCGAATCGGCTGTTTGTGTCCGTCGCGGGCGACGCGCGTCCGCTGGTTGCGGGGAGCCAGGAGGAGTTCATCGCCGAGCATTACTGGGGCTACTCGATGCAACGGGACGGCGGTACCTGCGAGTACCATGTGCAACACCCTCCATGGCTCGTCGCGCCCGTCACCGGCGCGGAGCTCGACTGCGACGTCGGACGGGTCTACGGTGAGGAGTTCCGCGAGTTCCTGCCGCCCAGGCCCGCGTCTGCGTTCCTGGCCGAGGGTTCCGCGGTCGCGGTCTCCCACGGTGTTCGTCTTGCCGGTTGAAGGCACCGGTAGGGAACCCCGTCACGGGTGCCCTCGTAATTACGCTACGAAAGAGGGACACCCATGGCATTCCTGGTCATGTTGCTCGTGGGGCTGGGTTTCCTCGTGATCCTGCCCCTCATCCTCATCAAGCTGGTGCTGGGGCTGATCTTTCTCCCCTTCCGCCTGCTGGGCCTGGTCCTCCGGGTCGTTTTCGGGGTCACGTTCGGCCTCGTCGGCCTCGTCTTCCGGCTTCTGTTCTCCGGCGTCGGCGTGATCCTGGCCCTGCTCGTCGTCGTCGGGGTGGCGCTGCTCGTGCCTCTGATCCCGATCGTGCTCATCGGCGTGGGCCTCTGGCTCCTCGTGCGCTCGACTGCCCGCAGGCCGCCTCCCCTGCGCCTATCCGCGTAAGTATTACAGTACTGTGACGTTGTCGGCCGAATGGGGGTGCTACGCTCCCTTGGCCCTGCGACTTGCAACAATCTCGCGGGGGTCCAAGGAGAGCGCCTTGACCCTGACCTGGAACGGCAAACGGTTCGACTGGCTGAATGTCGGCTACTTCACCGCCATTCACGCGGGTGCATTGCTGGCGCCCTTCACGTTCTCCTGGTCGGCGCTGGGGGTGTTCTTCTTCCTCTATTGGCTGTCGGCCTCGGTCGGAATCTGCCTGACCTACCATCGCCTGCTCACCCATCGCGGCTTCCGCGTCCCGAAACCCCTCGAGTACTTCTTCACGGTCTGCGGCAACCTCGCCAGCGAAGGCGGCGCCATCAGCTGGGTCGGCATGCACCGGATGCACCACACGCTGTCGGACCGCCCGGGCAAGGACCTGCACACTCCCAAGGACGGATTCTGGTGGAGCCACCTGGGCTGGATCGTCTGCAAGTTCGACTTCGACCGCCGCGAGATGGAGGCCCGCTATGCGCCCGAGCTGGTGGCCGATCCCGTCCACCGCGCGCTGAACCAGCTCCACGTCCTGCCGAACATCCTCGTGGGTCTCGCGCTCTACGCCTGGGGCGGCTGGTCGTTCGTCGTGTGGGGCGTCTTCCTGCGTCTGGTCGTCGTGCTGCACGGCACGTGGCTCGTCAACTCCGCGGCCCACACGTTCGGCTACCGCACGTACGACACGCCCGAGGGCTCGACCAACTGCTGGTGGGTCGGGCTCGTCGCCTGGGGCGAGGGGTGGCACAACAACCATCACGCGTTCCAGCGCTCCGCGCGCCACGGCCACGAGTGGTGGGAAGTCGACGCGACGTGGGCCGTCATCAGCGGCCTGAAGGCGATGGGCCTCGCCACCGACGTGCAGCTCCTGCCGAAGGGCGCGGAGCGCTTCCGGCTCGGCCGGCAGGCGGCCGAGGGCGGGGCGGCGCTGGCCGCAGTCGATCTGGAGCCGGCCACCGCGGAACCGGCCGCTTAGGCCTGCGCAGCATCCGCCTCCTCGAACGGAGCTCGAACGATGCTGCTCATGGCGATCCTGGCGTTGGGCGTCGCCGCCGGCGGCCGCGCGGCGTGCCTCCACGGCAACGACGAGACGCCGCAGCAGGCGCAGCGCCGCCAGGACGCGCTCCGCGCCGTCCGCTACATCAACACCGCCGAGAACATGGGGCTCGAGAAGGCGAAGAGGTACGTGCCCCTGAGCCAGGTGCCGGGCGTGCCCGTGGCCGCCGGCTTCAAGCTCTCTCTCGTCGCCGACAACAAGACGTACCTGCTGGCCGCCAAGGACACGCAGGACGCCTGCGGCTTCGCATACTTCACCGACGAGACGGGGCTCGTCTACGAGGCGCAGCCGATCCAGCGTCGGTGACGGTCGAGGAGGGGCGGGCCGCCTTCGAACGCTAGTGCCGTTCCAACTTGTTGTCCCGAGTCGAAGAGAGCGTGCAGGCCAGACGCTGCTTAAGGTAGCGGCCGCC
>Ga0207646_10002193_pt1 | contig 23284 bp, 24 predicted proteins | sample KBSK5502metaG_FD_184343 | JGI IMG/M metagenome (GOLD analysis project Ga0207646, IMG submission 184343) | Corn, switchgrass and miscanthus rhizosphere microbial communities from Kellogg Biological Station, Michigan, USA - KBS K5-50-2 metaG... | ecosystem: Host-associated > Plants > Roots >... | reverse complement strand
TTGTTCCATCCGCGGGGGCCGGCCCGGCATGAGATCTGGCAGTGGACGATGGTGGAGCGGGAGGCGCCCGCGCCGGTCAAGGAGATCGCGGTGCAGCGGGTCTACCAGGGCCAGCACATGGCCGGGGTGATCGCGCCGGATGATGTGGAGAACTTCGAGCGGATCGTGGAGGCCTCGCACTCGCCGCGGACCTGGGGCTCGCCCATGAACTACGAGATCCACCTTGGCCACGACCAGGACCAGCTGCCGCACCTGCCCGGCAACATCGGCCCCGAGCCGAGCGAGGTGAACCAGCGCGAGTTCTACCGGTTCTGGCTCGAGCTGATGGAACCGGACGGTGCCGAGCGAGGAGGCGAGTCCTGATGCTGACCAGCGACGATCGCCAGCAGATCGAGCAGTTGCTCTACCGGGAGGCGCACCTGCTGGATGAGCGGCGGTTCCGGGAGTGGCTGGACCTGTTCACCGAGGATATCGAGTACCTCATGCCGCTCACCGAGCACGTCCAGGGCAAGGTCGCGCCGGCCGGCCACCCGATCATCAAGGACGACAAGAACACGCTGCGTGCCCGCGTCGCCAAGGACGAGACCGGGTGGTCGCATGTCGAGATCCCCACCTCCATGACCTGCCACCTGATCAGCAACGTCCTCATCGATGAGGAGGCTGACGGTGAGGCCCTCGTGAAGAGCAGCTTCATCGTGCGGCAGGCGAGGAAGCTCCGGGACGAGGCCTGGTGGGTCGGGCGGCGGCACGACCGGCTCCGGCGCGTCGACGATCAGTGGCTCATCGCCCGCCGCTGCATCTACCTCGACGCGACGGTGCTGCCGAGGGGCGTGTCGATCTTCTTTTGAGCGCCGCGGCGCGGCGCCAGCACGGACGGCAGACAACCGATGACGAGGCAGGAGAAGCCAGCATGAGCGAAGAACGCGAGGAACTGCGCCGGGCCCAGGCGGCCCTGATCGCCGCCGCGACCGACCAGCATCGTGACGCGCTGGACGGGCGTGTCGCCGTCGTGACCGGCGGGGCCCGCGGGCTCGGCCGGTCCCTCGCCGGGGGGCTGCTGCGGGCGGGCGCGTCGGTGGTGAGTATCGACCGGAACTGGTCGGGGGCTGAGGATTACCGGGCGGCGCTCACGTCCAACAAGAAGGCGATGGCGCTCGACGGCGACGTCACCGACGACGGCGCCCTCGACCAGGCCCTCTCGGAGGTGCTCAAGAATTTCGGACGGGTCGACGCCCTGGTGAACAACGCGGGGCTCGTCTCCGAGACCCTGTTCGCGCCCACCGGCCACGTCAAGCTCCTGGACACAAGGGACAGCGACTGGGAGGCGATGTTCAAAGTCAACGTCTTTGGGACGATCAAGGCGATCCGCCGGTTCGTGGCCCCCATGCTCGAGGCAGGGCAAGGCAGCATCATCAACATCGTCAGCAGCGGCGTGATGATGACCTCCACCGGAGGCGCCTACTTCGGGGCCCGCCCATGGTCGGTCGAGATGCCCTATCAGGCGACCAAGTCCGCCCTCACCACCGCCTCCTTCTACTTGAGCCAGGAGCTCTTCTCCGAGGGGATCGCCGTCAACTCGGTCATGCCCGGGCACACCCGCGCGTCGTGGTTCGACGCGACGGCCCGCGACTTCGTCGAGCGGGAGAAATCGGTCTACTTCATGCGGCCGCTCGTGGCCGAGCACATGCTGCCGATCATCCTGTTCCTCAGCGCCCAGGCGGGAGCCCGGCCGCCCGTCACCGGCCGTCTCTTCCACGTGCCGGACTGGAACTACGACCATGGCTACGGCGACTACTTCGTGTGGGGCGACCGCGACCTGCCCGAGGAGCTGGAGCGCGGCTACCAGCAGCTCGAGGCGGTGCTCCCGCAGCTCCGGCGGGCCGGCATCTCCCGGGCACCCTTCGACGCCGAGCGGGTGGCCTTCGCCGCGGGGATGGCACGGCTCGCGCTGGGCCCGCCCGACGACGCGCGGGTGGACCGGAAGTAGCACGCCGGGAGGTGCCCCGGGTCAACCTCAGAGGAGGAGGTAGCGCGATGGCGGTGGAACGCCAGGCAGGCCCGCCGGGCCTGAGTTTGTCCAACTCGCTGCGGGTGCAACACTCGCCGGGCACGTGGATCTACGTCTCCGGCCAGTTCGGCACGGACGACGCGGGGGACATCGCTCCCGGTGGCCTCGCGGCGGAGGCGAAGGCCGCGCTGGAGAACGTGCTGAAGGCCGTCCGCGAGGCAGGTGGCACGGCCGCCGACGTGGTCAAGATCACGGCTTACGTCACGTCGCTCGACGACTACCCGAGCTACAACCAGGTGCGGCGGGAGATCTTCGGCGGCGACCTGCCGGCCAGCACGGCGGTCGCCGTCGCCGGCCTCATTCTGAAGGATGCGTCGATCGAGATCGACGCTGTGGCCTTCGTTCCGGACGACCGAGGGTCGATGTGACCCCTGAGGAACGCGTGCGCCTGGCCGATGACCTCGCACACGCCTACGAAACGCGCATACCGATCACCCCGCCGAGCCAGGTCACCGCGCTCAGCGTCGAAGACGCCTACGCGGTGCAGTCCCTGCAGATCGCGCGCCGGGTGTCAGCAGGCGCACGGGTCAGGGGGCACAAGGTGGGGCTCACCTCACGCGCGATGCAGCAGATGTTCGGGGTCGACCAGCCGGATTACGGCCATCTCCTCGACACGATGTTCCTGCCACCCGGTGAGGGCGCCGCCATGTCGCGGTTCCTGCAGGTCCGGGCCGAGCCGGAGATCGCGTTCGTCCTCGGCCGCGACCTGCAGGGGCCGGGGGTGACGCTGGCCGACGCGCTGCGAGCCGTCGACTTCGCCGTGGCCGCGCTCGAACTCATCGACTCGCGCGTCCGTGACTGGCAGATCACGCTGGTCGACACCATCGCCGACAACGCCTCCTCAGCAGCGGTCGTCCTCGGATCGCGGCCCATCCGGATGGGCCAGATCGACCTCCGGCTTGCCGGGTGCAACCTGTACCGCAACGGATCGCTCGTGGCGACGGGCGCGGGCGGAGCGGTGCTCGGCGACCCGGTAACCGCACTGGTGTGGCTGGCCAATACCCTGGGGCGGCTCGGTGTCACGCTGGAAGCTGGTGAGGTGGTGCTGCCAGGATCGTGCACGCCTGCGGTCCCGGTTTCCGCCGGTGACACCGTGCGCGCAGAGTTCGCCGGGCTCGGCGCCGTGAGCGTTTCTTTCCTGGCGGAACACGCCACATGATCTCCAGGCCCGCGCCGGCGCCCGCCTGCCCTAGCTCGCGGGAGGCGAGTTGAGATGAACGTGGTCGAGGCTGCCGGCATCCTGCTCCAGGCCGAGTCCAGCGGTTCGGCGATCGCGCCGCTGACCGATACCTGGGAGAAGCTCGACGTCGCCACCGCCTACGAGGTGCAGGCCGAGACCTTGCGCCGGCGCCTGGAGCGCGGAGAACACGTGGTCGGAGTGAAGCTCGGGCTCACCTCGGCCGCCAAGCAGCGAACCATGGGCATCAACCGGCCACTGCTGGGATGGCTGACCGACGCCATGGTCCTGCCGGCAGGGGAGCCGATCGGCCCGGGGCTGATCCATCCGCGCGCAGAACCGGAGATCGTGTTCGTGCTCGCGCACCGACTGGCGGGCCCTGGCGTTACTGCGCCGCAGGCAATGTCGGCCATCGGGTCGGTCTGCGGCGGCATCGAGGTCATCGACAGCCGCTTCGCAGGCTTCCGCTTCCGGCTCCCCGACGTTGTTGCGGACAATGCGTCCTCGGCCCGGGTGGCGCTCGGCCCGGTCACGGCCGTGCCAGGTGGGCTGGACCTCAGCCTCGAGGCCTGCCTGTTCACAGTGAACGGCGATGTGATCGATTCAGCGACAGGCGCAGCCGTGCTCGGCCATCCGGCGCAGGCGCTTGCGCTGGCTGCCAACATGCTCGCGGAACGCCACCTGGCCCTCGAACCGGGGTGGCTCGTGCTGACCGGCGGCATGACCGACGCCGTGCCGCTGGCACCGGGGACCAGCGCCCTGGCCGAGTTCACGCACCTGGGGGCCGTCACGGTCCACGGGCGCGCAAACGGATCCTCCTGACGCCACGTGAGCCGTGCCCGGTAAACGGGGTGGCGGAGGTCATCAGCTACGAAGCGTCCGCCCCGCCCGGTGGCTGCCACAGGCCGCGCACCTGTTCCCAGCTGGCCTCGCCGGGGGACTCCGTGGGCGCGATGTACCGCGCTCCGGGAAACGCCCGCGCCGGGGGCGTGAAGCTGCCCCGGGCGACTAGCCGGGCGATGTTGGCGCGGTAGATCTCGTCTACCTCGGCGTGCTGCGACGGTTCCGTGGTCAGCCAGAGGTTCTTCGGGTGGACCGGCTCCTCGTACATGCGCCGGAAGATCTCCGTCCGCAGGTCCTTCATCCAGTTGGAATTGAGGTTCATCGTGCGGAACTGGCGGAGCGCCTCGATGTCGATGATCCCGGCGACGAACGTGTTGGCGCCGGACGTGGTGTGCCCGAGCACGTTCCCCTGGTAGTCGACGATGTGCGAGTTGCCGCCCGCGATGTCGTAGGGGTGTTCCATCTGCGGGTGCACGTAGACCGGGCCGACGTTCGGGCAGACCATGTAGACGTTGTTGAAATGCGCGTGCGCCCGGTTCTGCAGCAGCCATGTCCCGCCGGGGTCCATGCCCATCTGGGTCATCGGTACCGCCTCGCTGGGGCGGTAGACAACTTCGGCGCCGTTGAAGGCGAGCGCGCGCACCGCCTCCGGGTACTCGCCGTCCGAACAGCAGATCGTGCCGATGTTGCCGATGTCGGTCGTGCGCAGCACGGGGTAGAAGGCGTCGATCCCGTCGCCGAACAGTTCGACCCACCGGTCGTACACGTCGTGAGGCACGCACGAGCGCTCCCGGCACCACAGGTGGTTCTTCGCCGCCTTGTGCACGATCTCACCCTCGGGTGAAAGGACGAACAGCGTGTTGAAGAAGCGGTTGTCGATCACCTCGGGCCAGCGTGCCTTGCACTGGACCACGACGTAGGTGCCGTACAGCCGGGCGAGCGCAGCGAGCCGGTCCGTCTCGGGCCCGGGGATGTCGATGAACAGTTCGCACGCCGCCGTGACGTGCGGGATGTCGAAGATCTCGTCGGTGAACCCGGTCAGGGCTCCCTCGGCGAGCGCGATCAGCCGCACCGGCAGGTTGATGCCGATGATCGAGACGGCCGCGTGGATCCCGTCCTCGACGATCCGCAGGTTGCGCTCGATGTCCCGGCGGCTGCCGATGCCGTGCACCACGGTCGACAGCCCCACCGCCATATAGGGCGCCACGGGCTCCTGCGCGAATCCGCTCACCGCGGGCCGTCCAACTTGCGCTCGAACACGTCTTCTCCTCCTTCGATGCCGCTGGACAGCATGAAGGTGATCTCCCGCCGTCAGCAAGATCCGTGGTTCGGTGAGCGGAACGGCGCGAGCACCGGGAGATTTCGGCTCCGACGTCGCGCCCCGAGACCGCAGCGTAGCTGTGAACAGGATCTAACGATGGTTTCGGTCAACGGACCGTACCTGTTGCAATCGGCGCCCCGGAGCCTTCATGCTGAGGGGCTGGCCGACGCGCGACCGACAGGAGATCGTGATGACCGCTCCCATGTCGGACGCCAGCGGGAGGGAGCCAGACCAGGGCCTCCGTGCTGGCGTTCTGAAGGTCCGCCACGCAGTGATCACCGCGCTCGCCGTGATCACGCCCGCGGGGGCGATCCTGTTCCTGCCGATACCGATCGCTGCGAATGCGGGCGCGGCGATGCCGCTGTCGGTTGTTATTGGGTTCGCCGTGGTGCTCGTGATAATGAACGCGGTCTTCCGGTTCGCACAGCGGATCTCGCATTCGGGATCGTTTTTCGCATTCATCCGCGAATCGCTGGGCATCCGTGCCGGCTTCTTCGCTGGCTGGTTGTTCCTCGCGTTCTACCCGGTCCTCGTCGGGCTGGACATGATCCTTTTCGGCGCGACGCTGAACGGGATCATCTTGGCGCACGGCGGGCCTGACATCGCGTGGTGGGTCCTGATGCTGATAGGGCTCGTCCTCATCTGGGGTGTCGCCGTCATCGGCATCCGGCTCTCGGTACGGTCTGACCTGGCGCTGCTGACGTTCGAGTTCGCGGTCCTGTTCGCCCTCGCGGTCACGATCCTCGCCAAGGGCGCGCCAGGCGGCGACTGGCACGCGCACGTGTTCAACCCCAGCGCCGCGCCGAGTGGCTTCAGCGGCGTCGTTGTCGGCACCGTCTTCGCGGTGCTCGCCTTCACCGGGTTCGAGGCGCCCGCGTACCTGGGCGAGGAGGCTGCGAAGCCGCGGCGGACCGTGCCACGGGCGATCCTGCTGACAACGGTTCTGATCGGCATCGTCTACGTCTTCTTCTTCTACGTCACGACCGTTGGATACGGGCTTTCCAATATCGGCAGGCTCCCCGCCGACCCGGCGCCGTGGGACACGCTCGGGCGGCATTATTGGGGATCAAGCCCCACCGTCCTCGTCGACATAGCCTCGGTCGTCGCGTTGGTCGCTGGCGGGCTCGCGGCGCAGAACGGCGCGGCACGGATGGTCTACGCCCTGGGCCGCGACGCGTTGCTGCCGCGCGCGTTTGGCCACACGCTGCGCCGTTTCGGCACGCCTGCTGCGGCGCTCACCGTCATGCTCGTGGCCTCGATCGCGATGGGGCTCGGCTTCGGGTTCGGTTTCCAGCCGCTGCCGGCCTTCTCGCTGCTGAGCCTGATCGTGACGCTCTGCGCACTCGGCGTGTATGCGCTCGCCCAGATCGGTCTCGCACGCTACTTCTGGCGACAGGGCAAGTTCAACCCGTTCTGGCATGGACTCCTGCCTACCGCCGCGGTCGCGGCCATCGTGTACCTCTTCGTCAAGAACGTCTCGCCGAAGCCGCCGTACCCGTCCGACCTGGCCATTTGGATCTCGATCGGCTGGGCGGCCGCCGGGATCCTCGGGATGATCGGGCTCATGATCTTCAAGCCTGGCCAGTTCGCGGCGGCAGCCGCCATCATCGGCGAGGAGGGCACGCCCGAGGAGGCCGGCCTCCTGGACGCCTGAGACCGCCGATGAACGCTCAAGGACTCACCGGTTCCGGGGCGAGGCCGGAGCCCGGGGAAGGCGGCTCACACCCACTCGACCCGCTGTCCGCGGACGAGATCCGCCTGGCCCGTTCGGTCGTGCAGCAGATCCCGGGGCTGTCGGGTGATATCTGCTTCCCGTCCATCCGGCTGTTCGAGCCGCCGAAGCAGGTGGTCCGTGATTTCCGCGCCGGGCAAGCGTTCGAGCGCCAGGCGTGGATCGTAGTGCAGGACCTCTCGGCGCACCGGCTCTACGACGGCGTGGTTTCGCTGGACCGCCGGCAGATGCTCCAGTGGAACGAGCGGCCGGGGATGCAGGGCCCGCTGTTGCTCGAGGAGTACGACGCCGCTGCCGAGCTCATCAAGACCGATCCCCGCTGGCAGGCTGCGATCGGCCGCCGCGGCATCGAAGACCTGGACACCATCCGGGTCGACGCGTGGATGATCGGAAACTTCGGCATTCCCGCGCAGGAAGGCCGGCGATTGTGCGCTTCCCTCTCCTACCTGCGGGAGAAGATTCCAGACCTCCCCTACGCGCGGCCGATCGAGGGTGTCGTCGCCTACGTTGATCTCGATGCGAGACAGGTCATCGAGGTGCTCGACCCCGATCCCGTTCCCGTGCCCCGCCAACCGGGCCGGTACGACCCCGACGCCGTGGGCTCGCTCCGTGACGATCTTCGCCCCATAGAGATCACGCAGCCCGAGGGGTCCAGCTTCGAGGTCCGCGGGAACGAGATTTCCTGGCAGCGATGGCGGTTCCGATGGTCCTTCAACGCACGCGAGGGCCTCGTCCTGCACACGATCGGTTTCGAGGACGACGGCGAACTGCGGCCGATCGCGTACCGGATCTCCGTGTCGGAGATGGTGGTCCCGTACGGGGATCCGAGCCCCGCGCACTACTGGCAGGGCGCGTTCGACGTCGGGGACTTCGGCATCGGGCGCGGTGTGAACTCGCTCGAGCTGGCCTGCGACTGTCTCGGCCTCATCCAGTACTTCGACGTGACGCTGCATGACGACCGCGGCGAGCCCGTTGTCATCCCGCGCGCCATCTGCCTGCACGAGGAGGACTACTCGATCCTCTGGAAGCACTGGGACTTTATCGACGGCCACACGCACGTGCGCCGCCAGCGCCGTTTGGTCCTGTCCTATATCGGGACGAACCTGAATTACGAATACGGCTACTACTGGTACTTCTATCTCGACGGCACGCTTGAATTCGAGGTGAAGCTGACCGGTGTGATGCAGACCAAGGGCCTCCCTCCGGGCGTGGAAGATCCCTACTCGGTGGCCGTGGCGCCGGGAGTTGGCGCGATGCACCACCAGCATCTCTTCAACGTTCGCCTGGACATGGAGGTCGATGGGCCGGCCAATACCGTCCACGAGGTCGATCTCGTGGCGGCTCCAGAGGGCCCGGGGAATCCCTGGGGCAACGCCATGCTGGTGAGGTCGACGCCGCTGCTGAGCGAGAAGGCAGCCAAACGATCGATCGGCGTGAGCGCCGGGCGAAGCTGGGCCGTCACAAGCGCGAACCGCCGCAACGCGCTAGGTAAACCAACCGGCTACCGGCTGGTACCCCAGAACTCGCCGATGCTTCTGGCACCGCCGGAGACGCCGCTCGGCAAACGCGCCACCTTCGCTCAGCACCATCTGTGGGTGACCAGATATCACCCCGACGAGCGGCACGCCGCCGGCGAGTACCCGAACCAGCACCGCGGCGGCCTGGGACTGCCGGCGTGGACCGCGGCAGACAGGTCTCTCGAGGCGGAAGACCTGGTCCTCTGGCACACGTTCGGGATCTCCCATATCGCGCGCCCGGAGGACTGGCCGGTGATGCCGGTGGAGCACTGCGGCTTCGGCCTGCGCCCGTGGGGCTTCTTCGACCGCAACCCGACCCTGGACGTGCCGCCGGGCCGGGGATCCGCCGCCTGATCCGGCGGGAGCGCGGGCTGGATCATGTCTAGCCGCGGCGCTGGTGGCTTCGGTCAGCGCCCGTGGGCCGCGGCGTGGTATTGCTCCAGCACACCAGCGGGGATGCGCCCGCGCGCACCGACCGCCAGGCCGTGCTCCTTCGCCCAGGCCCGGACATCACCGCTGCGCGGACGGCTGGCGGCGGCCCGGCCGCCCCGGCGCGGCTGCGCCCGCCCGGTCCTGCGGGCGTGCTCAAGGTAGGGCGCGAGCTGTTTAGTAAACGCGGCCGCGTTCGTGGCGTTCAGGTCGATCTCATAGCCGGTGCCGTCGACGGCGAACCGCACCGTCTGCGCCGCCGGGCCGCCGGTCAGATCGTCTTCCAGGGCTATGGTTACTTTCTGGGCCATCGCTACCTTCCGGCTTCTATGGGTGCCTGCACCGTCGCCGGATATGCCGGCGTTGTTGACCAGGATGTCCAGGGTGCCGGCCTGGCGCGCGGCATCGGCGATGCCCGCGTCGTCGGTCACGCCGAGGGCGAGCAGCCTGGTCTCGCCGCCTATCTCCGCTACGGCGCGCTGTCCTCGCGCGGCGTCACGCGAGCCGACGTAGACGATGAGGCCTGTGTCCGCGAGCTGGCGGGCAATCTCCTTGCCAATTCCATTATTGGCACCGGTGACGAGTGCGACCAAGTTGTCTACGCCGTCGAAGCTACCTGACAGGCCCCCAGCGGCAGACTCCAGCCGCGTTCCGGCCAGTCCGGTGTCAAAATCCCGCCGACCGGTACGATCGCGTGGCGTAACTGATCCGCCAGTATCAGCCCGCGCGCATCCCGCGCCTGGCGTCAGCTGTGGGTGCGGCCCGCCAGGCTGTCACCGCGGCGGCAGTGTCTTCAACGGTGAGGTCGGCGTTGATCGCCGCCGCGGCGGTGACGCCGGAGGCGGCTGCCTGCATGACTCCGGCGGTCACATCGGCGGCGTTGCCGGCCACCCACACACCGGCCGCCGTGGTGAGCCCGGTGACGTCGGCCCGGACCTGGTGGCCGATGCCGAGGGGGTGACCGTCACGCCAGCCCGCCCAGACAAAGATCCAGCAGCCACCGCGGCATCGGGATTCACGAGGACCGCTCCCAGATCCGCACGGCGTCGAGCACGTCAGGGTCCGGGTTCAGCGGCTGGCGTGCCGAGACCGCGGATCCCGAGACCGCGGGTTCGGTGGGAGCCAATGCAGTGGCCTTTCGGTCGAGGTAGGCAGCTTGGTGCTGCCCGTCCCTCTTGCCGGAGCGTGAAACCAGCTACAGGACTGACAGAGCCCTGTCCAGGTCGGCAGTCAGGTCACCGGGATCCTCCAGGCCGATTGACAGGCGGAAGAACGCATCCCCGGCCCACTCCCGGTACCGGCGCAAGTGTTCCTCGTCCAGTCGGAAGGTGGTGCGCTGCAGGTCCGCCGTGTTGACGTCCAGGATCAGGCTTCGGGACAGCCCGAGGGACGCCGCGAAGTGGAAAACCTTGAGCTGGTCCTTCAGGCCGCGCCCGAAGGGCTCGTGATCCACCACGTCAAAGGCGATCATGCCGGAGGGGCTGCTCATCTGGCGCTGCGCCAGCGCGTAGTGGGGGTGGGAGCGCAGCCCCGCGTACTCTGCTTGGCACCCACGAAATGAACGGCTGCGGACGCACGAGGCCCGCGGTCGGCCGGCTGGGTAACGGCCCCAGCTGGCCGTTACCGTGGAGCAGGCGCAGCGAGGTAACGGTCGTCCAGGTCCATCCGGACGCGCCTCCATGGAATTTCACCTGGGCGTCGTCGCTGACCGCGCACGGCAGGCCTACGCCCAGACGCTGGAGGCCACCACGGGCATCCAGGTCTTCGGGACGCCGTCCATGCCGCGCCGAGCAGGGTGGTTGTGCCCGGGCGCAAGTCATGTGCGGCCAGTCCGGGCATCGGCGAACCGCTGCGGCTGTGGCGCCGTGATGTAGGTAGAACGATGAACCTGCCCGGGGAGGCCGGGATGCCCCGCACGATGAACCGTCGCGCCATCAGCGCCCTGCGATCCGACGCGTTGTTTGTGTCGGGGTTGCAGCCATCGCAGGAACCCAGTGCCCAGCAGGTCCAGCAGGCGGTCGCGGGGGCCATCCGCCGGTTCGGCAGGCGCGGCTGCGCCGCTCGCGTGGCGCAGGAGTTCGGTGAGCACCCCGAAGCCGCGGCTGCCCGGATGCGCTGGGCGCGGCAGGCCGTCGCCGGGGCATTCGGCCGTCCAGGATTGCCCGCGTCACTTAAGGGCTGTTCCTGGCGGCATCCCGTGCGCCGCGCCGCCTGAGCCCGATCGTTCCCGCCCGAGCCGCCTTTGTACTGGAACAGGCTCTTCGGTCCAGTGGGCCGGAGGCGCGCAGAACCGTCCTAGAACGGCTTGGCCATGGCCGGGGTGGCAGTCCGCATCATCACAGCTGATCAAAGATAAGGCCGGCTAGGCGATTGGCACTTCCTTGTGTGGGTCGAGGAAGGGGATCACCGCGGTCTTTGCGGGGGTTCGTTCTCCGTTTTTCCACTCGATCTCCAGGTCGTTGCCGGGGTCTGCGAGCTCGGCTGGTACCCAGACGTAACCGATATTGCGCTCTAGGCGTGGCGACCAGACCAGGTCGGTGACCCGTCCGACGCGCTGCCCGCCGGCCAGGGCCGGCTGCGCCTCAGTGATCTCGAAGAAGGAGGGGTCTCCGGGTGCCTCGATACCCACGAGCTTGCGGGTAACCCCCCGGTCGCGGATGCGCTCCAGCGCGGTCTTGCCGACGTACTCAGCCTGTTGTGTCTCGACCAGTCGCTCCAGCCCCGTGACCTCAAACGGGTTGTTCGCCACCGTGAAGTCGGAGTTGTAGTTGAAGATGCCGGCCTCGATGCGGCGTGCCTCGCACGGGGCGATCGGCCGGATGCCGTGCGGCGCTCCCGCCTCCATGATCGTTTCCCAGAGCTCGCCGCCGCGGGATGAGTCGGTGAGAAATACCTCATACCCGATCTCACCGGTCCACCCGGTGCGGCTGATGACCACCGGGATGCCGGCGATTGCGGTGTCTAGGCTCCAGTAGTACTTCACATCGAGGACGGCGTCCCCGGCCAGTTCGGCCATCACCGCTTTGGCTTTCGGCCCCTGTACCTGGACCGGGTAGGCCTCCGGCAATGACACGCTGGCATTCAGCCCCAGGCCATGCGCCAGGCCCATCGCATACAGGTAGGCGTCGCTGTCGGCCAGGCACAGCCAGAAGGTGTTCTCGTCCCGCCGCAGCAGGACCGGATCGTTGATGATCCCGCCGTCAGGGGCGATGATCGGCGCGTACTTGCCCTGCCCGGCCGCGCACTTGGTCAGGTCGCGGCACGTGAGCGCGTTGGTGAGCGCGAAGCCGTCGGGCCCGCTGATCTCCACGACTCGCTCCACGCCGACGTCCCAGAGCGTGACGTCGTTCACCAGCGCCCAGTACTCGGTCACCAGGTCGTCGTAATAGGCGGGCAGATACATGTGGTTGTAAACGTCGTACGCCGTGCAGCCCCACCGCAGCGTCGCCTCGAAAAATGGCGACTTCCGGTACCACGGGCCGAAGTACAAGGTGCTCGAGGTCACCTCTGGGATTGTCCTCACCTCACCGCTCACACAGCCCCACCTTCCTTCCACCGGGGTGCGTGCGCCGGAAAAGCCCACGAACCCCGGCACGGTGCTCGTCGCTGGCCACCACTCCAACTGAATCGTGGTTCAATTCGATCCGCCGCGCAAGGGGATCCCGGGTTCGTGGCACAGGCAGCACACCCGGGGTGCGGAGCACCCCGAACCGGCGCCCGCAGCCGCGCCCGCACGCGGAACCCGGCCGGCCGGGTGAACGGGACCGGGTTGGTGCCGGTCGCAGCGACGGCGCCCTTGAGGTGGACGACGCCTGAAATGGTGCGCACCGCGGCGGCGGAGGTGCCGAACGGCGAGGTGGTCCAGCCATTTTGTACCGTCAGAGGCACACTGGTGCGGTGCCGTATGACCCGACCGTCTACCTCGGCGCTGCCGCCCACTATCGCTGCGGTCGCCCCGCGTATTCCCCGGAGCTCGAAGCCCTCTTGACACAGGAGACGGGCCTGGATGGACACGGCCGGCTTCTGGATGCCGGCTGCGGCCCAGGCGTGCTCACCGTCCGCCTTGCCCATTTGTTCGAGCAGGCGGTCGGTCTGGACCCTGACGCCGACATGCTTGCGGAGGGCCATCGCGCCGCCGAGAAAAAAGCAGTCATAAACATTCGATGGATCCAGGGCCTGGCTGAGGACCTGCCTGCGGTGGCGCCAGGGCCGTACCGGCTGGTGACGTTCGGTCAGTCGTTCCACTGGACCGACGAGCAGCCAGTGGCCGAGGCCGTCTACGACATGCTGGAGCCCGGCGGTGGGCTGGCACTCATCGTCCACACCGTGACAGGGCGGCCCCGGCCACCAGGCCCAGGGGTGCCTCCGATTCCGCACGACGAGATCAAGGCGCTGGTGGAGAAGTATCTCGGATCTGCCCGGCGCGCCGGCCAGGGCACCGCCCCGGAACGAACTCACCGCTTCGAGGATGTGCTGGCCCGGACCCGTTTCGGGATTCCGCGGCAGTTCTTCCTCCCAGGCATCCCCGGCCTGCTGCGCGACAGCGACAGCGTTCTGTCCGGCTACTTGTCCCTCTCCTCTTCGGCGCCGCACCTGTTTGGTGATCGCCTTGACGACTTTGCCGGGGAGGTGCGGGCGCTGCTCGCGAGCTGTTCCGCCGAAGGGACCTGCTGGGACTGGCCGGGCGACACCGAGGTGGTAATGGCCCGCAAGCCCGATCGTTCGGATCGGTGACTGCGCTGGCGCTGACCTGCCTTCGGCGCGGCGATTGCGTCCGCGTCCGTGGCCCGCGGCCTGGTACTGCTCGACCACGCTGGCTGGATGCGGCCGCGCTTACTACCCGCCAGGCCGTGCTGTTTTCGCCAAGGCCCGGATATCACCCGGGCTGACGGCAGGCGGGCGCTGACGAGTTGCGCAGGAGCGTCCCGAGGGAACGGGCGACCCAGCGCTCGTAGCGGTCGGCGTCCCAGCCCCGCTCGACGGTGAGGATCCTGTGCACGTCTGGGGACAGCAGGGCGTAGACGATGTCGGCGGCCTCGGTCTTGTCGAGGCCGGGGTCGAGTGCGCCGGTGGCGTCGAGGGCGGTGACGATCCTGGACTGCCCGGTGTGGCGTTGCCGGCGGATTTCGGCCAGCAGCCCAGCCGCTTCGGCGTCGACTTGGGCGGCCGTGGCCAGGACGTGCTGGATGGCGGATGACCGTTCCATGAGTTCCCGGGCGATGCGGGCGAACGCGGTCATCATCGTGGCCGGGTCCTGTTCGGCCCGTGCGGCGCGGACGGCGGGCCGGTCGCCGAACGCGATGGGCTGGTCGTCACCGCCGAAGGCGGTGTCGAGGACCGCGGCCAGCAGCGCCCGCTTCGAGCCAAACAGCCGGTAGAGGGTGGGCAGCGACGCGTCGGCCGCTTCGGCGATCGCTTCGATGGTCGTGGCCGGGTAGCCGTGCTCGGTGAACAAGCGGTTGGCGGCCTCGATCACCTTCAGCCGGGTGGCGCGTACCTGGGCCTGGCGGCGGGAGTTGTTGTAGTGCCTCTTGACAGGTTCACGCATATTGCTGATAGTACTACTCTTATGGAGAGAGTAAGACTATCACGAAATAACGCGCCGCCACGGGTGAGCGCCGGGACCGCACCTGGCTCGTCGCAGCGCTGTTTCCCGCCGTCAGCCAGGGCTGCCGCAGACGTGAGTACCGGATCTGAGGACTTCCCGCGATACCGGCCAGGTCCCATCGCGCGCACATTCCAGGCGATGGCGCTACAGACCCTCAGCAGCCGCCGGCTTACGGTGCTTCGCGCGGCGGCTCTGTTCGACGGCGTGAGCTCCGCACTGATGACCGAGCCGTCGGTGGTGATCGCCGATGGCCGGATCGCTGCTGTCCACGGTCCGGGGGAGTCCTTCCCGGCCAGCGCCGAGATCGTCGACCTGCCCGGTTTGACGTTGATGCCGGGCCTGGTCGACGCCCACGTGCACCTGTGCTTCGACGCCAGCGACGACCCGGTTGGCCACCTCGCCGGCCTGGACGACAGCGTGCTGCTTCAGCGGATGGCCGGTGCCGCCCGGCGGGCGCTTGGCGCGGGCGTGACGACGGTGCGCGACCTCGGGGACCGCGGCTACCTGGCCCTGGACCTCCGCGACCGGGTGAGCGAAGCCGATCGCCTGCCGACGATCGTCGCCGCTGGCCCTCCGGTCACCACCCCCGGCGGGCACTGCCACTTCCTGGGCGGAGCGGTCAGCGGGATCCGCGGCGTTCACGCCGCGGTGCGCGAACGGGCCGAGCGCGGCGTGAACGTGATCAAGGTCATGGCGAGCGGGGGGACCCTCACCCCTGGCTCCGTGCCACACGAGCCGCAGTTCGATGCCGGGGCACTCCGGCAGATCGTCGAGGAGGCCCACCGGCATGGCCTGCCGGTCACGGCGCACGCGCATAGCTCGCGGTCGATCGCTGACGCGGTGACCGCCGGCGTCGACGGGATTGAGCACGCGACCTTCATGACCGCCGACGGAGTCGACGCCCCCGAGAACGTAATCCGGGCCCTGGTCAAGCGGCGGACCGCCATCGGCTGCACGGTCGGGCTCGAGCCAGGCCCGCACGCCCCCCCGGCACCGATCGCCAGCCGGATGGCCGGCCTGGCCGCCACCCGGCGGCGGCTGTACCGGTCCGGAGCGCTGCTTGTGCCCGGCAGCGACGCCGGCCTCTCACGCGCCAAGCCACACGACGTCCTGCGCTTCGCCCCCGATGACCTCATCGCCGCTGGCATGAGCCGGGCCGAAGTCCTGCAAGCGATAACCTCCCGTGCCGCACAGGCCTGCGGGCTCGGGCACCGCAAGGGCCGCATCGCCGCCGGCTTCGACGCCGACATCCTGGCCGTCGACGGCAACCCGCTCCAGGAGCTCGCCGCCATCCGCCGGCTCCGCGCCGTGTACGCGCGCGGCGCGCCGGTCATGCCGGCGCCGGACTTCCAGGCCAGCGCCGAGGCGCGGTAATGCCCGGCCCGCACAACTCCAGCACCAGGTCTGGGTCGAACGCCAGCACCGGCACATGCACCCCCCGGCGCTGGGCTGTGCCTAGCACCCCCATCGCGCACCCGGCGGTGTGGAACAGCGGCATCGGGTTCACATACACCTCGCCCGGCTGAAGGCCGATCCGCTCGGCGTAGAACCGGGCATTGTTGGTCAGGCCACGATGGTGGAGTTCTGCGCCCTTGGGGAAGCCGGTGGTGCCGGAGGTGTACTGGATCTGGGCAACGTCGCCGGGGCGGACCTCGGGCAGTACCGCCTCGGGCGGGCCGCTGCCGAGGAAGTCATCCCAGTCGGTGAACAAGACCACCTCCCACAAGGAGGGGACATCCGGCCGCACTTCGGCCAGGAACGCTGCCATCGGGCTGCGGAACTCCGAGACGAGGAAAATCCCGGCGCAACACCCCCCCGACCGTCGTCTCCCGCACCGGCGCCGAGGTGTCGGCCGGCCAATACGACGTCGTCAGTGCGGTCACCGGAACCCCCCCAAGCCGCCCACAGATATCGCCAACGATAACCAAAGCAGACAGGAGGCCCACCAGCCGATGGGAACCTCCGGGATCTGGGTCAGATGCGCAGTGCGGCCGTTGCGGCGCACGAACCCCCGGTTGATCAACCGGTGATGAACGAGCCCATCCGCGTGCTCATCGTCGATGACGACGCGCTCGTCCACGCCGCGCTAACCATGCTGCTCGCCGGCGCCGAGGACATCGCCGTCGTCGGCGAGGCCAAGGACGGCAGCGAGGTCATGGACGCCGTCGCCGCGGCCGGTCCCGACATTGTCCTGATGGACATCCGCATGCCCACGATGGACGGCCTCGCCCGAACGGGGCAGCCGGGCACGGCGGCCGCCGCGCAGCGTACGCTCGGGTAGCCGGCTGTAAGGGAGGGAGGCGCTGTGGACAGACCGCTGCGAGTGGTAGGCCTGGGCGGTTCGCTGCGAGCAGCCTCCACCAGCCTCACCGCGCTGAAGGCCGCGCTGGCGGGGGCGGCCGCGGCCGGGGCCGAGGTTCAGCTGATCTGGGTCCGCGACCTGGGCCTGCCGCTGTACACCGCCGAACACGCGATCCCTGCGGGCGCGCACGAGTTCGCCGACGCCGTGTACCGGTCTGACGCGATGATCTGGTCCAGCCCGACCTACCACGGCTCGGTCAGTGGGTCGTTCAAAAACGCCCTGGACTGGCTGATCCTCCTGGCGGAACGTGATCCGCCCTACCTGTCGAACAAGCCGGTCGGGCTGGTTTCCACCGCTGGCGGGGTGCAGGGGCTGCAGGCGGTCAACTCGATGGACTTCATCGCCCGGGCGCTGCGCGGCTGGAGCGTTCCGCTGGTGATGCCCGTGCCGCAGGCGTGGCGAACGTTTGACCCGGACGGGCAGCTGGCCGACGAGGCCGTCGCCGGGCAACTGCGCGCCCTCGGCGCTGAGGTGGTGCGCGCCGCCCGCCAGTTCCAGGCCGAAGGCACCTGCGACTACGCCGACGACAGGCAGTTCGCCCCCTCGGCCGTGCCGTCCAGCCCGGGGCCGGAAGCCCAGCCCCACAGCGAGGCGGCCGCGGCATCACGCGCCGAGCTCTAGCGCCAGCTTCCCGCTCGGGTGCGGTCCGGCAAGCATGGCCACGGCGTCCCCGGGCGTCCTCGAAGGCGAAGGTGCGGGCCAGCGGCACCGTCAGGACTCCGGCGGTGGCCAGTTCCACGATGCGCGGACGTCCACCGGCGGCCTGGGCGGACCGCGCGCAAAACCCATGAACGTGCCGGCCGGTCTTGGCGGGCCATCACATTCGTGCAAAGAATGGGCTGAGCCATATGTGCATTTGGCGATAGCGGGCGCATTGGGGACGGTGTGATGGCAGGTACCGGTGTTAGGCGCGTTCTATCGAGTGGTCGGAGATACCATGTGCCGCGGTTGTTCGCGGTTGTCGTCGCGGCGGCGCTCGGGGGGCTGATGGCCGTGCCAGCCTCCGCCCAGGCCGGAAGGACCGGCGGGACCGGTGTGGCTGGCGGGCAGGCGGCGGGGGGCGGTTCGTGCCCGTGGGTGACGTCCACCGCCCCCATTTCCCAGCGGGTCGCGCAGCTGATGGGCCAGATGTCGCTGAGCCAAAAGATCAGCATGGTGGAAGGCCACGGCACGTCCAACCCGTACGTGTTCTACACGCCGGCGATCTCCTCCCTGTGCATACCGGCGGTGGGGCTCGAGGACGGCCCGGCCGGGGTGGCCGACGGGCTGACCGGCGTCACCCAGCTGCCCGCGGGCGTCGCGCTGGCCGCGACGTGGGACCCGTCGCTGGCGCAACAGTACGGCCAGGTGATCGGCACCGAGGAGTTCGGCAAGGGAGCCAGCGCCAACCTCGGCCCGACCGTGAACATCGACCGGGATCCCCGCTGGGGCCGGTCGTTCGAGGCGCTGTCGGAGGACCCAGCGCTCAATTCGGCCCTGGACGTCGCCGAGATCGGCGGCGTGCAGAGCCGGGACGTGATGGCGCAGGTCAAGCACTTCGACGCGTACAACCAGGAGACCTATCGCAACACGCCAGCCGACAACGTCATCGTCGACAACCGGGCGCTGCACGAGATCTACATGCCGTCCTTCGAGGCGGCGGTGAAGCAGGCCAGCGCCGCGTCGGTCATGTGCGCGTACTCCGTGGTGAACGGCAACTTCAGCTGCAACAACTCCTACCTGGAGACCAGCGTCCTGCGCGATGAGTGGAACTTCCCCGGCTTCGTGACCTCGGACTACGGCGCGCTGCACTCGACGCAGGGGGCGCTGGAGGGGACCGACATGGAGCAGCCGGAGAACACCTACTACGGGACCGCACTGTCCTCCGCGATCCGGAGGGGGAGCATACCGCTCAGCGCGCTGAACACCATGGTGCAGCGGGTCCTGACCGAGATGTTCGGCTACAACCTGTTCAGCCAGCCGCGGACGGGCTCCACCTCGGCCACGGTCACCACGCCAGCGAACCAGGCGGTGGGCACCGCGGTCGCCGAGGAGGGCACCACGCTGCTGAAGAACTCCGGCCCTGTCCTGCCGCTGCCGGCGTCCAACGCTGGCACGATCGCCGTCATCGGGCCGGGCGCGTCCGCCGCGCCGGCCTATGCGGGCGGTGGCAGCGCCTACGTGATCCCGTCCTCGACGGTGACGCCGCTCGCCGGCATCCAGGCCGCGGCCGGGCCCGGCACGAACGTCGTCTACTCCCAGGGCCTGCCCGCGGACACATCGCTGCCGTCCATCCCGCCGGCCAACTTGTCCCCGGCGTACTCCTCGACCCCGTCCGGCGGCAGCTACACCGGCACGCTGACCGCGCCCGAGACCGGCACGTACGTGCTGGCCCTCACCAACCCGTGCGGCTGCTACACCCCGGCCACCCTGTCGCTCAACGGCCAGGAGATCATCGACGACCCGAGCACCCCGCCGGTGCACACCTACTCGGCCGCGGTCAGCCTGACCGCCGGGCAGCAGTACACGCTGTCGATCAGCGGCCAGTCGTCGCAGTTGCTGTGGGGCACGCCGTCGGCGCTCGCGCCCAGTATCAGCGCCGCGGTCAGCGCGGCCCAGTCCGCGTCCACCGCGGTGGTCGTCGTGTCCGACGACACCGAGTCCGAGGCCGCCGACCGGCCCTCCCTCAGCCTGCCGTCGGCGCAGGACGAGCTCATCCAGGCGGTGGCGGCGGCGAACCCGCACACCATCGTGGTGATCAACGCCGGCGCGCCGGTCGCGATGCCGTGGCTGTCGCAGGTCGCCGCGGTGCTGGACGCCTGGTACCCGGGCCAGAGCAGCGGGACGTCGCTGGCCAGCGTGCTGTTCGGCCAGACCGACCCGGGCGGGCACCTGCCGGTGACCTTCCCGGCCAGTCTGAGCCAGATGCCGACGAGCAGCACCGCGCAGTTCCCGGGCAACGGCAGCCAGGTGCAGTACTCGGAGGGCGTCGACGTCGGCTACCGCTGGTACGACGCGAACAACGTCGCGCCGCTGTTCCCGTTCGGGTTCGGGCTGTCGTACACGCAGTTCTCCTTCAGCAACCTCCAGATCAGCCCGGGGACCGCGGACGGAACGCAGGATGTGCAGGTATCCGCCACGGTCACCAACACCGGGCAGCGGGCCGGCAGCGACGTCGCCCAGCTCTACCTGGGCGACCCGTCCGCCGCCGGCGAGCCGCCGCGCAAGCTTGCCGGATTCCAGCGGGTCAGTCTCGCTCCGGGTGCGTCGGCCACGGTGTCCTTCACCGTCACGCCGCAGCAGGAGTCCTGGTGGGACGACTCCGCCAACGGCTGGAACCAGAGCGCAGGCAGCTACAACGTCTACGTGGGCGACTCGTCGGACCTGGCGAGCCTGCCGCTGCAGGGGACGTTCACCGTGGCGGACACCCCGGCCGCGCGCCAGGTTGCGATCACCGCGCCGTCGACGGTGCAGCCGGGCCAGGCGGCAACGGTACAGGTGCAGCTGACCGCATCCGGCGACGAGACTCTGCCTGACGTCCAATTGGCGCTGCAGTTGCCGCAAGGCTGGACCGTGGTGCCGACGAGCCAGACCGAATTCACCTCGGTCGCACCGGGCACGGCCCCGGTCGCGACCTTCCAGGTAACCGCGCCCAGCTACGAACCCAACGTCAGCGCCGTCGTGCACGCCACCGCCACGATGGGAAACATGACGCGGGAGGCAGGAGCCACCGTCACGGTCACCTAGCGATCCGGGCGTAACCCCTGCGCCACGGCCGTCACCCCGACGCTGTAGCCGCCAGCCGACCGGTCTTCCGGGCTGACCAGGAACCAGCCGCGGGCGGAGTAAGTCCTGGGTGCGTACGGACGACCGGCGCCGAACCGCGTCCATGGCCGGCACGTACGGGCATGTTTGGGGCCGCGCGCCCCGGGGAGAGCAAGGCGCTTCGACAGAAGCTCATGGGAGGTGAGCCATGACAATCGGCGCTGGCCTTTTCCTGATCGCGGTGGGAGCCATCCTCAGGTTCGGGATCTCGACGGTGTCCACGCATGGCATCGCTGTACATACGATCGGTGACACCCTGATGGCAGTGGGTGCACTTGGCGTGCTGCTGTGGCTCGTTGTTTGGGCTCCTTGGGCCCGCAACCGCCGCACGGCTTACCGGCGCGACCTGCCGCCTGACGAGGAGGTCGTGACGCGGCGCAGGTATCCCGCTGACGGCTCCTATCAGGACGAATACCTTCGCTGACCGGTTGGCGGGCGTGACCTGCAGCGCCTCGGATGTGGCTCCGCGCGAGTTCCGCGGCCCGGTGCCGGACGCCTCCGGAGCCGGCCCGCGCGACGGCGGAGCGCTTATCCGAGGGCCCGGAACCTATCTTTCCCCGCATCTGCGGATGGGCCGTCCTCAAGGTGGGCGGCCACGGCGGACAGCGCGCCCGCGACGCGCCCGATGGCCGCGTCATCGATGGGATCGAAGAACAGGCTGCGCACGCTGGCCAGGTGCACCGGCCAGGCGGACGTCAGCTTGGTCATGCCCCGGGGGGTAAGCCTCGCCACGTTGCCGCGCGCGTCGGCGGAACTGGCTACCTTCGCCACGAAACCGCGCGACTGGAGGTCGTCCACAAGCCGGGTCGTCCTGCTCGCCGACAACCCGGTGGCGTTCGCCAGGTCGCTCATCCGCAGCTCGCGCTTGGGAGCCTCAGACAGGCTCATGAGCGTGATGTACTCACTCGCCGTCAGGCCCGCGCCCCGTATCAGATCGGTGTCGAGGTGCCGGGGCAACGCCCTGATGATGCGCATGGTTGCCCGCCACAGTGCCTCCTCGTCGGGGGAGAGAGGCCGAAGCGCCGCCATAGGCCAACCATAGGTTGCTTCCACAAGCAACACCAGAATCTCTGTTACCTCTCGGTTAGATCTCGCCGGCGGGCGCCGGGCCATCGTCGTCAGAAGGTGCCATCGCGTCAATAATTTGCTTGCCAACACAAATAGATTGGCATAGGGTCCACACCGGTGAGTCGCACGGGACCACCAGGACGGCACAGGAGTTAGCGGATGAACACCATCGCCACCGCCACCGGTCTCAGCTTCGCTTCGAGGTGCACGAGGATCGAGGACGGGCTCATTGCCGAGCACTGGGAGTCCGTCGACTGGGTCCGGGTCTGCCAGTCCTTCGGGCTGCTCCCTGACCAGATCAAGGACGCCTGAGATGGCAGCGGGCGAGAGCCCGCCAAGCACCGCCTCGTTGCGCGGCCGCAGATCACCAGATTCAGGTGACAGCCGCTCACCTGGATGGCCGCTAGCTTCGGGTGCACCCGGACCCCGCCACGAGAAGGTGCCACCGCCATGACCAGTGCCCCCGTCCGCGACCCGCTCGCCGACCATCTCCTCACGCCGCAGAACGCGGCGCTCGTGCTCATCGACTACCAGCCCTCGCAGCTGGCCGGGGTCCGCTCGATGGATCGTGACCTGCTGGTCAAGAACGCCGTCTCCACGGCCAGGACCATCAAGGCGTTCGGGGTCCCGGTCGTGCACTCGACCATCAACGTCGCCACCGGCCGGGGACAGCCCACGCTCCCCGAACTCGCCGGCCTGCTGGCCGACGACAAGCCGCTCGACCGGACCTCGACCAACGCCTGGGAGGACATCGAATTCGTCCAGGCCGTGCACGCCACCGGCCGCCGCAAGATCGTCCTCTGCGCGCTCTGGACCGAGATCTGCATGGCCTTCGCCGCGCTCGACGCGCTGCGCGAAGGGTATGAGGTCTACCCCGTCGTCGACGCGATCGGCGGCACCTCGCCCGAGGCCCACCGGGCCGGCCTCGACCGGGTCATCCAGGCCGGCGGGCAGCCGGTCAGCTGGGTCTCGCTGGCCGTCGAGTTGCAGCGCGACTGGGCTCGCCAGGACACCGTCCAGGCGGTCATCGAGATCGTCCTCACCGACCGCCTGCTGAAGGAGGAATAGCGCGCTCGGCCGCGGCTCCCAGCGCCGGCAACAACAGGGAAAGAGGTCGTGAGTCTCATGTCTGCTACCACCTCCGCCAGCGGCGTGCCCGACCGGCGCTGGCTCATCCTGGGCGTGATCGGCCTGGCGCAACTGATGGTGGTCCTCGACCTCACGGTGATGAACATCGCGCTGCCGTCCGCGCAGCGGGCGCTGGGTTTCACCACGGTGGACCGGCAGTGGGTGGTCACCGCCTACACCCTGGCGTTCGGCAGCCTGCTGCTGCTCGGCGGCCGGCTGGCCGACCT